>ENA-UOVV01001611-UOVV01001611.1-compost-metagenome-genome-assembly--contig:-NODE-1611-length-15718-cov-16.744174_pt1 | contig 15718 bp, 16 predicted proteins | sample MGYA00238155_ERZ761577 | MGnify/ENA primary metagenome ERZ761577 (study PRJEB28898, sample SAMN06268775) | compost metagenome | isolation source: Emeryville, CA | place: USA:Emeryville, CA | collected...
CAAGGAAGAGTGGAAGATGGTGGCCGAGACCAAGAAGATGCTCGATCCGAAGATCCGGTTGACGGCGACCTGCGTGCGGGTTCCTGTCTTCATCGGCCATTCCGAGGCCGTCAACATCGAGTTCGAGAAGCCGATCAGCGCCGACGAGGCACGTGAGATCCTGCGCGAGGCGCCGGGCTGCCTCGTCGTCGACAAGCATGAGGACGGCGGCTACGTCACCCCGCTCGAATCGGCGGGCGAGGACGCCACCTATATTTCCCGCATCCGCGAGGACCCGACCATCGAGAACGGCCTCAACATGTGGGTGGTCTCCGACAATCTGAGGAAGGGCGCCGCGCTCAACACGGTGCAGATCGCCGAGCTTCTGGTTGCCCGCGGGTTGATCCAGCCGAAGCAAAAGGCCGCCTGAGCCGCCTCCATCCGCCGGACATGAAAACGGCCGCAGCTTCCTGCGGCCGTTCTTCCGTCATCTCTGCTCAGGTCCGCCTTCGTGAGCCGCTATTCGCTCGCGGCCGGCGGATTCTCCTGCGGCGGGATCGCGGCCGGAGCGTCCGGCTCGGGCGTGGCGGGCGCCATCTCCTGGGGCTGGGCCGGCTGGCCGGCGTCTTCGCCGGGCACGATCACGCCCTGCTCGCCGGTGCTCGCCGTCGGCGTCTCGTCGACGGAGCTGCCCGAAAACGCGATAAGGCCCACCACCAGAAGGGCGGCCACGATTGCGGCAAGCGCCAGGCCGGCGCGGCTGCCGCCGCTGCGCGCATCGATGCGGTTGGTGACGCGGGGATCGCCATAATTGACCCGCGGATCTGCGGCCGGATCGCGCGGATCGAGGGGATCATGCGGACGGGGATCGGTATTCATGCTGGTCTCCCTGGCTTGCAATTCGATGCCGGTCAACGGCGCCGGCAAGCGGGAGGTTCCGTCACGAACTGTGTCGCGCGGTCATACAGCGATCCCCGGCGCACCGGCTATTCGGCCGGCTCCACCGTGTAGCCCTGTTGCCTGAGCAGGGCGACGAGACCTTGTTCGCCGGGCAGATGCAGGGCGCCGACGGCGATGAAGGCCCCGCCCCGATCGAGGATCGGCCCCGCCGCCGCGGCCATGCCGCGGTTGCGAGCGTCTATCATCGCCTCCTGGAAGGCGGCGTAGCTGCCTTCGTCGCCGGGGGCTGCCGGCAGCACCGTCTCGAAGAATGGCCAGAACAAGCCGGTGTCGCCGCTCTTGTAGATGCGCACCATCGTCTCGTTGAGATCGTCGAGGCCGTCTCCCAGCTTCAGCGTGTCGACCAGACCCTTGAGGTGCAGCGCCACCGGCAGCGAGGCCATCGCCTCGAGCTGGCCGACGACCGTCTCCAGCCCCTCGACCGCCTTGCCGGCGGCCTCGGCGTCCCTGGCCAGCTTGATGTCGAGCACTGGTGCACCGGCCGCGGTGCGGGCCATCTCGCAGGCCGGTATGCCGACGAGGGAGGCAACCACCCACGGCTTCATCTTGTCCAGCGCGGCAAGCGACAGCCCGCGCCGCGCCAGCCCCGCCTCGACGATGCCTCGCGCCTCGTCGGAAAGGATGCCCGAAAGCGTCGAATCGTCGGTGAACAGCATCAGCTCCGGGCGGTCGGCCATCACGCCGGCCATCCTGGCCGGATCGAGCACGTCGGTCGTCTCGATGACCACGGTGCGGGCCGCGTCGAACGCAGCCTTCGCGACCGGGTCGAGGCTCGTCACGCGCGGATCGCTGACATGCATCGTCCCGAGCAGGAAGGACGGCGCTGCGCCATCGCGGCTGACCCGCCACAGGAGCCCCTTGCCGTTGGGGATCGCGTCGGCCTCGGCACGCAGCCTCGCCATCTCGTCGGGGCGGTCGGCTGCCAGCGCGGCCAGCAGGTCCTTGCCGCCGCAGACCGGCAGGTCGTCGGCCCGCGCGCGCTGCGCGGCAGCCAGCAGGCCGGCGAGGAACGCCAGCACGAACAGGAGGTTGAGCACGCCCAGCAGCCACAGCGCGGCACGGGCGGGACGGTCGGTCGAGACATGGGCGTCGGTCATGGCGGCGCAGGCTAGAAGCCAAAGACGGCGAAAAGGTTAAGCGCCGCGCCCGTGTGCCGCATGGCCGGGAGATCCTTCGGAAACCGCCGGGCCTTTCAGGCGCGCGGATGCGCCGCATCATAGGCTTCGAGCAGCCGGGCCGTGTCGACGCCGGTATAGATCTGCGTCGTCGACAGGCTCGCATGGCCGAGCAGCTCCTGGATGGCCCTGAGATCGCCGCCGCGGCCGAGCAGATGGGTGGCGAACGAGTGGCGCAGGGCGTGCGGCGTCGCCGTGTCGGCCAGGCCGAGCGCGGCGCGCAGCCGGCGCATGTCGCGCTGCAGGACGGCCGCCTGAAGCGGGCCGCCGCGCGCACCGCGAAACAGCGGCCGGTCGACGGCGAGCCGGTAGGGACAGAGCCTGCGATAAGCCGCCACCGCCTCCAGCGCCGCCGGCAGCACAGGCACGATGCGCGTCTTGCCGCCCTTGCCGGTGACCCGCAGCACGACGTCGCGCGGCGAGGCAAGGGCGCCGCCGTCGAGCCCGAGCGCCTCCGAAATGCGCAGTCCGCAGCCGTAGAGTAGCGTCAGCACCGCCGCGTTGCGGGCCGCGATCCACGGCGCCTCGACAAGCTGCTCCTCGGCAAGCACGACGCGACGCGCATCCGCAGTAGCGAGCGGCTTGGGCAGCGATTTCGGCTGTCTCGGCGCCCGCAGCGCGGCCGCCCCGGCTGCATTGGCAAGCCCGCGTTTTTCCAGGAAACGCAGCAGCGAGCGGATGCCGGCGAGCCCGCGCCCCAGCGTGCGCGCGCCGGCCCCGCCATTGCGCCGGTGCGCCAGGAAGGAGCGCAGGTCGGCCGGCCTGAGCGCCGCGATGTCGGCGATGCCGGGTGCGCCGCCGCAATGGCCGGTGAGGAATTGCAGGAACTGGCGCGTGTCGCGCTCATAGGCTTCGACGGTGAGGGTGGCCAGCCGCCGCTCGCCCGCCAGCGCCGAGAGCCATTCGGCGCGGGCGGCGGCGAGATCCGGGCGGGCGGAGACGAGAAATTCCTGCTGCATGGCGATCGATCGATTCGGACGCATGGGATATTCGCCGTCTTCGGGTTATCATTGCATGAAGGCGTGCCAGCAATCCGCGGAAGGAACCATGCCGAGGCCGACAAGACCGATCCAGATGGCCGTCATCGGCGCCGCGCACGGGCTGAAGGGCGAGGTGCGCGTCAGGGCGCATACCGGCGACCCGCTGGCGCTGGCCGACTATGGCCCGCTCTACGATGCCGACGGCAACCGCTTCGACGTGGCCGGCATCCGGCCGGCGAAGAACATGGTGGTCGTGCGCTTTCGTCAGGTGACGGACCGCACGGCGGCCGAGGCGCTCAACGGCACCGCGCTGTTCGTCGACCGCTCGGTGCTGCCGGACGACCTTCCCGAAGACGAGTTCTACCATGCCGACCTGATCGACCTGCCGGTGCGCGACGAAGCCGGCGCGCTGATCGGCCACGTCTCGGCGTTCCACGATTTCGGCGGCGGCGACATCATGGAGGTCGCGCTCGGCAGCGGCAGGACCGTGCTCGTCCCCTTCACCCGCGCCGCCGTGCCTGGCATCGACCTGGAAGGCGGCGCGCTCACCCTCGACAGGGCTGCCGCCGGCCTGCTCGACGACGGAACGGACGCAGCGGACGCCGACGCCGGCGGGGACGGCTTCAACCCGCGCCAGCGGCCGCGCGGCCCGAAGGACGCCGGAGGCAACCGGTGAGCTTCCACGCCACCGTGCTGACGCTCTATCCGGAGATGTTTCCGGGAACGCTCGGCCATTCGCTCGCCGGCCGGGCGTTGCAGACGGGCGCCTGGCGTCTCGATACCGTCCAGATCCGCGATTTCGCTCGCGATCGCCACCGCACCGTCGACGACACGCCGGCCGGCGGCGGGGCGGGCATGGTGATGCGCGCCGACGTGCTCGGCCGCGCCCTCGACGACGCGGCACCGGCTGAAGACCCTCGGCCGCGGCTTCTGATGAGCCCGCGTGGGCGGCCGCTGACCCAGGCGCGGGTGCGCGCGCTCGCCGCCGGCCCCGGCGCCGTCATCCTGTGCGGCCGCTTCGAGGGCGTCGACCAGAGGCTCATCGAGGCGCGCAACCTCGAGGAGATTTCGATCGGCGACTATATCCTGTCGGGCGGCGAGCCGGCGGCCATCGTCTTGCTCGACGCCGTCGTGCGCCTCCTGCCCGGGGTCATGGGCAACGAGGCATCCGGCACCGAGGAAAGCTTCGAGGGCGGGATGCTGGAGCATCCCCACTATACGCGTCCGGCCGAATTCGAGGGCCGCACGATCCCCGACGTGCTCACATCCGGCAATCACGCGAAGATCGCGGCATGGCGGCGCGCGCAGGCCGAGAAGCTGACGGCCGAACGCCGCCCCGACCTGATGACGGCCTCTCAGCGCACAAAATAATAGACGGCAAGCAGCAGGCCGACGGCGATCACCACCCAGCGCATGTATTTCTGCGGCACGCGCTTGGCCACCCAGACCCCGCTCCAGCCGCCCAGCGCCACGCCGGGGATCATCACGAAGGCCTGCGGCCAGGCGACCACGCCGCCCCAGACGAAGACGACGATCGCCACCGCCGCGATCACCATCGCCAGCATGTTCTTGAGCGCATTGAGGCGATGATAGTCGCCCTGCTGGGACAGGCCGAGAGTGGCCAGCATCATCACCCCCATGCCGGCTCCGAAGAAGCCGCCATAGATGGCCGTGACCATCTGCAGGACCCAGCCGAAGACGCCGCCCACCGCCGCCTCCTTCCCCGGCTTCGGGGCCGGTTTCAGATAGGGCCCGGCGGCAAACAGCGCGGTCGCTGCGATCAGCAGCCACGGCACCAGCAGCCGAAACTGCGGATTGTCGAGCTGGAGCAGGATCCATGCGCCGAAAAGCGAGCCGACGACGGAGGCCGTCGCCAGCGAGATCGCCCCGCGCCAGAACACCTTCAGGTCGTCCCGATATGCCAGCGACGACGTGACGTAGCCGGGAAACTGGGTGATCGACGAGGTCGCATTGGCCACGACCGGGGGGATTCCGACGAGGGTGAGCGCCCCGAAGGAGAGGAAGGTGCCGCCGCCGGCAACGGCATTGATCATGCCTGTCAGAACGCCGGACAGGAACAGGAGAACGGCTTCGAGAATGGTCATGGCCCCTCGCGATCGCTGGCACGGCGGTGTAGGCAGACCCCATGTGCGCCGCAAGCTTTATCCGCCGCGAAGACGGCATGCGGGCCGAATTCTGCACATCGGCAGGTGACAAGAGCGCCGATTGCCTGTATGTGGCCGCCCGAGCCGGGAATTTTCCCGAACCGTCAACGAAGGACGGTGAATTCGCCCCTGCCGCAACGGTCGCCCGACCGGCGCGGCATAGCCGCGCGGCAGGTCTGCACGGCGAGCGACGGGCGCTCTGGCTGTCGAAAGAACAAGAAGTGGAACCCGCGATGGATATCATCCGTCAGATCGAGGCCGACCAGGCCGCCCGTATCGAGGCCAAGCGCAAGCTTCCCGAATTCCAGCCCGGCGACACCGTGCGCGTCAGCGTGCGCGTCACCGAAGGCACCCGCACCCGTCTGCAGGCCTATGAGGGCGTCTGCATCGCCCGCTCCGGCGCCGGCTTCCAGGAAAACTTCACGGTCCGCAAGATTTCCTACGGCGAGGGCGTGGAGCGCGTCTTCCCGGTCTACTCGCCGCTGGTCGAGGCGGTCGAGGTGGTGCGCCGCGGCAAGGTCCGCCGTGCCAAGCTCTATTATCTGCGCGACCGCCGCGGCAAGTCCGCCCGCATCTCGGAGAACACCGGCGTCCGCGCCCGCAAGCTGAACGAGGAGGAGCGCCAGGCCGCGCATGCGGAGAAGGAGCGGCTCGAGGCGGAGAAGGTCGCTGCGGCCGAAGCACTTGCCGCCGAGAAGGCTGCACAGGAAGCAGCCGAAGCCAAGGCCGCCGAATAGGCCGGCCCGGCATACGCCGGCATTTTCCGGACAGGCATGCGAGGGCGCGGCGTTTCCGCGCCCTTTTTGCATGGCCGCACTCCGTCCTGCGCGCAGGACGGAGTGCCCCTGAAGCCGTCCGACGCGCCGGCACACCTTGTCGCCCTGACGCGCATGGGCGCGCTGGCCTCCGCAACGCGCGTCGTGCCCGACCTGAGGAGATAGCGGCTCTGGAGCGCGACGCGGTGACGATTGCCGGCGCGCGGAAAGCTTGGTATGAGCCGGGCCATGGAAGAGCTTTTCGGAAACCCGAGCTACAAGCGCTTCGTGCTGCAGGACCACAAGCGCCTGCCGGCACGATTCTTCGCGCGCGTCTCGGGCGCGCTGCTCACCAGGCTCGGCTGATCGGCCGCCAATGCCGGTGCCGCGCCGGCTCGCCAGTCCGTTTCACTCACGAAAGCCAGACCCCATGACCGCACCGCGTACACTCTACGACAAGATTTTCGACGACCACGTCGTCGACCGCCAGGCCGACGGCACCTGCCTGCTCTATATCGACCGCCACCTGGTCCACGAGGTGACCAGCCCGCAGGCTTTCGAGGGCCTGCGCATGGCCGGCCGCAAGGTTCGCCACCCCGAAAAGACGCTTGCCGTCGTCGACCACAACGTGCCGACCTCGCCCGACCGCGTCAACGGGATCAAGAACGAGGAGAGCCGCATCCAGGTCGAGGCGCTGGCGAAGAACGCGGCCGATTTCGGCGTCGAATACTATTCCGAGAAGGATCGTCGCCAGGGCATCGTCCACATTATCGGCCCCGAGCAGGGCTTCACGCTGCCGGGCATGACGATCGTCTGCGGCGACAGCCACACCTCGACGCACGGCGCCTTCGGCGCGCTGGCGCACGGCATCGGCACGTCTGAGGTCGAGCACGTGCTCGCCACCCAGACGCTGATCCAGCGCAAGGCCAGGAACATGCTGGTGCGCGTCGACGGCCAGCTCCCGGCCGGCGTCACCGCCAAGGACATCATCCTGGCCATCATCGGCGAGATCGGCACCGCGGGCGGCACCGGCTACGTCATCGAATATGCGGGCGAGGCGATCCGCTCGCTGTCGATGGAAGGCCGCATGACGGTCTGCAACATGTCGATCGAGGGCGGCGCCCGGGCCGGGCTGATCGCGCCCGACGAAACGACCTTCGCCTATGTCAGGGACAAGCCGCGCGCGCCCAAGGGCAAGGCCTGGGACATGGCGCTCGAATACTGGAAGACGCTGAAATCGGACGAGGGCGCGCATTTCGACAAGGTCGTGGTGCTCGACGCCGCCAATCTGCCGCCCATCGTCACCTGGGGCTCCTCGCCGGAAGACGTCGCCTCGATCACCGGCGCCGTCCCCGACCCGGACGGGATCGCCGACGAGAACAAGCGCAACTCCAAGAAGCGCGCCCTCGAATATATGGGCCTGACGCCGGGCACGAAGATGACGGACATCGCCATCGACCGCGTTTTCATCGGCTCCTGCACCAATGGCCGCATCGAGGACCTGCGGGCCGTGGCCAAAGTGGTCGAGGGCAGGACGGTCAACCCGCGCGTCAACGCCATGATCGTGCCGGGCTCCGGCCTCGTGAAGGCGCAGGCCGAGGCCGAGGGGCTGGACAAGATCTTCCTCGCCGCCGGATTCGATTGGCGCGAGCCGGGTTGCTCCATGTGTCTGGCGATGAACGACGACCGTCTGGCACCGCACGAGCGCTGCGCCTCGACCTCGAACCGCAATTTCGAGGGCCGGCAGGGCTTCAAGGGCCGCACCCATCTGGTCTCGCCCGCAATGGCGGCAGCGGCGGCCATCGCCGGCCATTTCGTCGATATCCGCGAATGGCTCTGACCGGCCGCTCGCACGGGAAAATCGCGCCCTGACGGCGGATCGGTGCATCACCCGGCTTCGGCCGGGTGATGCACGCACCATGATATTCCTGCACCGGCCACGGCGGCGGGCCTGCAGCCGGGAGGTCGTCGGTTCTGTGCGCTTTCTCCGGGCTGCGCTTTAACGGCTTGTTCGTGCTTGGTGCCTAGAGTCCCCGCACAGTGTTTCGGGGCGAGCCGGCAACGTGGACAAGGGAATATTCATCGCGTTGATGAACCCCGCGATGGCGCTGACCTTCGCGGCCGCCTTCGCCATCCTCTGGCACGCCCAGCGCCAGCGCCGCTACATCCTGCGGCTTTCGTGCGGCTACCTGGCATTCGCGACGGCGTTCCTGTTCCAGCATTTCTCGCCGACCGGCCTGACGATCTTCCGCTTCGCCTCGAACGGCCTGTTCGTGCTCGGCGCCATCTGCATCACGACCGGCGCGCTGGAGCGCTACGGCCGAACGCCGCCGATCCGCGCCATGCTGGCAACCGCCGGCGTCGGCCTGTCTGCCTTCACCTGGTTCTTTTTCGTCCAGCCCGACATCATCTGGCGCATCTACGCCGTCAATTTCACGCTCGGCGTCATCGCGCTGCTGTTCGTCGTCGAGCTGGGGAAGGCGCCGGCCAAGAAGGCGATCGACCGGCTGCTGCTGGCCATCATGCTGATCGCGGGCCTGTCGTTCTTCGTCAGGCCGCCGCTGACGATCTGGATCGAGGGGCCATATGCCACCTTCGAGGACTTCAGCGGCTCGCTCTACTGGATCACGCTGGTCTTTACCGGCTCGCTGTTCCTGCTTCTGTTCGCACTCACCATCATCACCGCCGTCGCGCTGGACGTAATGGACGAGCTGCGCCGGAAATCGGAGACCGACATGCTGTCGGGCCTGCTCAACCGGCGCGGCTTTGAAAGCCACATGGAAGCGGCGTTCGCCACGCGCCCCAGGGGCATGGCAGCGGCCCTCATCGTCTGCGACATCGACCGTTTCAAGACGATCAACGATCGCTACGGCCATGCGGTCGGCGACCGGGTCATCCGTCACTTCGCCGATTGTCTCGCGGGCGCGACGGAAGGCCAGCATCCGGTCGGGCGGATCGGCGGCGAGGAATTCGCGATCCTGCTTGAAAATGCCGATGCGATCACCGCCCGCCTTCTGGCCGAGGGAATCCGGATCGCCTTTTCGAACGCGGCGGCGGACTTCCCGGCCGGCATCCAGATGACCGCAAGCTTCGGCATCGCCGAGGCGGCGCCCGACGAGGTGTCCCACGACCTGTTCAGGCGGGCCGACCAGGCGCTCTATCTGGCCAAGAATTCCGGGCGCGACTGTGTCCGCATCGCAGCCGACCCGGCCCGGCGCGCGGCAGGTTGAGAGGCAGAGGATAAGGCATCCCTCGGCTCGTCCCCGCCCGCCTGTCGCCGAACCCGTCCGCCGACGACACAAACCGCCTCAGGCCGAAGCCGGCAGGTCTGGTCGACATCCTGTCGGCGGATGTCTCCTTCGAGAGGATTTTACCATATCCGGAGCCCTTCAGGTTTTGAAGGAAGCAGCCCTTACCCTTACGCTGTCCCTGCAAGCGGGGCGAGTGGAGGCCCGACGTTGCGGACGGCATCCTTGTTCCCGTTGACGAGGAGGGCAGAAGCAGCCGAGCTCAAGTTGCAAGATTCCGGCAGAGGGATGAGGGGCGACCCACGCTGACCCGGAAGCGAGCTGGAGATCACGGCCGGACCGGCGAAGCCCCCGACGCGCTCAGTTCGTGTTGAGCCTTCGGCACAGCTCGTCGAGCTGTTCGAGCGTCTTGTAGACGATCCGCACTTCGCCGCCGCGCGCCCGATGGCTGACGCTGACCTTCAGCCCCGTCGCGTCGGAAAGCAACTTTTCGAGCGCCGCGGTGTCGGCATCCTTGGGCTGGCGGTCGGCGGAAGCACGTTCCGTCCTGCCGGGATCGGCGGGCGCCTGCGCCAGGGCTTCCGCCTGGCGGACCGACAGCCCCTCCTCGACGATGCGCCGCGCCAGCCCGGCGGGGTCGGTGGCGGTGACCAGCGTGCGGGCATGGCCGGCCGACAGCGTTCCGTCGACCAGCATGTCGCGGATCACGTCCGGCAATTTGAGCAGCCGCAGCGTGTTGGCGACATGGCTGCGGCTCTTGCCGATCACCTGGGCGAGGTCGGCCTGCGTGTAGTCGTGCTCGTCGATCAGTTGCTGATATCCGGCCGCCTCCTCGACCGGGTTGAGGTCGGCGCGCTGGACGTTCTCGATGATCGCGAGCTCGAGCGCCGTGCGGTCGGTGACGTCGCGCACGATCACCGGAATATCGGTAAGGCCGGCCCGTTGCGCCGCGCGCCAGCGGCGCTCGCCGGCTATGATCTCGTACTGGTCCCTTTCCTTTCCGGGGCGCACCACCACCGGCTGGACGATGCCGTGCTCGCGGATCGACTGCGTGAGATCGGCGAGATCGCTATCGGCGAAGGCGCGGCGCGGGTTGCGCGGATTGGGCACCACGAAAGCGATCGGCATCCGCCCCTCGGCCGCCGGCGCACGCGCGGATTGCGGCTCCGGCTTGTCCATCTCGCCGATCAGGGCCGCAAGCCCCCGCCCCAGACGCTTTCTCGACTGATCCTCGCTCATTGCGGCTCCACCCGTGATGCGGACTCGTTACGCATGCGAATCGGTTTCAGGCGGCCCGGAGCTGACGTTCGCGCCGGATGACCTCCGAGGCGAGCTGCAGATAGGCCTGGCTGCCCGAACATTTGAGATCGTACAGGATCGCCGGCTTTCCGTGCGACGGCGCCTCCGAGACGCGGACGTTGCGCGGAATGATCGTCTGGTAGACCTTGTCGCCCATATGCGAGCGGACATCGTCCACGACCTGGTTGGCGAGATTGTTGCGCCCGTCGAACATCGTCATCACGATGCCCTGGATCGTAAGCCGCGGATTGATCGAGCCGCGCACCCGCTCCACCGTCGACAGAAGCTGGCTCAATCCTTCCAGCGCGAAGAATTCGCACTGGAGCGGCACGAGCACGGAATCGGCCGCCGCCATCGCATTCAGCGTCAACAGGTTGAGCGATGGTGGACAATCGATTAAAACATAAGTAAAATCAACAGGTTGTGTCGCATCACGCAGTGCATTGCGCAGCTTCAGCACGCGGTCGGGCGCAGCCGCGATTTCCAGTTCCACACCCAGCAGATCCATCGTCGACGCGATGATCGACAAGCCCGGTACGGCAGTCGGGATCGCCGCCTGCGCGACATCCGCCTCGCCGACCATCAGATCGTAGGACGAAACGGTGCGCTCCTGCCTGTCGACGCCCAACCCGGTGCTGGCGTTTCCCTGCGGGTCGAGATCGATGATCAGCACCCGCTCGCCGATAGCGGCAAGCGCGGTGGCGAGATTGATGGCGGTCGTCGTCTTGCCGACACCGCCCTTCTGATTGGCGACAGTGATGATTCGCGACGTCATGACAGTAGCATTCACGCCATTTCAAACGGCATCCGGTGTTCGGCGCTGCAATCCGGAAATCTGGAGAATGACCCCTTCCGGATCGACAGCGCTGCGATGTTCTACCAGATCGAATCCCCAGACGTTAACGCTTTCTGCCACTTCGCGCTGGAAATCCCGGCCTTTGTGAAACAGGCCGAAAGCTCCTGCCGTCAGCCAGCGCGAGGAAAGGGCAAGCAGCAGCGGCAATGGCGCCAGGGCGCGCGCGGTCACGACGTCATAGCCGTCGGGGCGCCCCTGGAAGCCTTCGATCCGGGCGGTATGGATGCGAGCCGGAGCGCGCAATTCGCCCAGCACCGTTCTGAGGAACGCGCTTTTCTTGGCGTTGCTTTCGACAAGATCGATCGAGGTGCCCGCACGATCCCGCACCAAGATGGCGATCACCGCCCCGGGAAAGCCGCCGCCTGATCCCAAATCCAGCCAACGCGACGCCCGGGGCGCCAGTCCGATGAGTTGGGCGCTGTCGAGGATGTGGCGTTCCCAGACCTGCGGAAGCGTCGAGGGCGCCGCGAGATTGATGCGCGCGGCCCAGCGCCGGAACTGCGCCTCGAAGTACTCCAGCGCTTCGAATGTTTCACGTGAAACCGGTCCTGCGAGCGCCTCGAGCCGTGCCCTCCGCGCGCCGTTCACGCAGCACCCCGGCGCTGGCCGGCTTCGGACTGGCGGATCGTCGCGATGACGATCCCGAGCGCCGCCGGGGTCATTCCGTCGATGCGCTGCGCCTCGGCGATCGACTGCGGCCGCCTGAGCGCGAGCTTCTGGCGCAGCTCGTTCGACAGGCCCGCGACATGAGAGAAATCGAGCTCGGGAGGAATGGACGTCCGTTCCTCGCGCCGCACCTGTTCCGCCTCTGCCTTCTGGCGTTCCAGATACACTGCATAACGCGCTTCGGTTTCGAGACTTTCGGTGGTCGCCGCATCAATGCCGCTCAGCGCCGGCCAGACCGCGCTCAGGCGCGCGATATCGAGATCGGGATGGGCCAGAAGATCATAGGCGGAGCGCCGCACCCCGTCCCGATTCAGCAGGAGCCCGAAACCGGCAGCCTCGTTGGGCGTGAGGCTCAGCTCCCGCAACAGGGCGCGGGCAGTGTCCAGCCTCCGCATGCGCTCCCGGAACCGCGCGAGCCGCGGACCCGAAGCGATGCCGGCCCGTTCGGCCAGCGGCGTCAGCCGCTCGTCGGCATTGTCGGCCCGCAGGGACAGCCGATATTCGGCGCGCGACGTGAACATCCGGTAAGGCTCCGTGACCCCGCGACTGGTCAGGTCGTCGATCATCACGCCGATATAGGCCTCGGTCCGGCTGATCGAGATCGGTTCGGCACCGCCGGCCAGCCGCGCCGCGTTCAGACCTGCCAGCAGGCCCTGGGCGCCGGCCTCCTCATAACCGGTGGTGCCGTTGATCTGACCCGCCATGAAAAGCCCCCGGACCGGCCGCGATTCGAGCGTGGGAAACAGGTCGCGCGGATCGATGTGGTCGTATTCGATCGCATAGCCGGGCTGCAGCATGCGCGCCGTCGCCAGGCCTGGAATCGTCTTCAGCAATTCGAGCTGCACATCTTCGGGAAGCGATGTCGAAATCCCGTTGGGATACACCGTGTCGTCATCGAGGCCCTCCGGCTCCAGAAAGATCTGATGGCCGTCGCGGTCGCCGAACTTGACGATCTTGTCCTCGATCGACGGGCAATACCGCGGTCCGATGCCTTCAATCGAGCCGGAATACATCGCCGAACGCCGAAGATTGTCGCGGATGACCCGATGCGTTGCCTCCGTCGTCCGGGTCACGCCACATTCGATCTGCGGCAACGCGATGCGATCGGTCAACAGCGAGAACGGCACGGGATCCGGGTCCGCCGACTGGCGCCCGACGGACGCCCAGTCGATCGTGCTACCATCGAGCCGCGGCGGCGTGCCGGTCTTGAGCCTGCCGAGCCGGAACCCGGCACGGGCAATCGTCGCGGACAGCGCCATCGCGGCCTTCTCGTTGATGCGGCCAGCCTGGATGCGCCGTTCCCCGATATGGATGAGACCTCGCAGGAAGGTTCCTGTCGTCAGGACGACGGCGCCGGCCCGCAGAGCAGAACCGTCCGCGAGGAGAACTTCAGCGATGCGGCCGTTTCTTATGAAGAGGTCGACGACTTCGCCTTCGACCGTCCACAGGTTCCGCTGTTCCGCCAGGACGGCCTGCACGGCCTTTCGATAAAGCTTGCGGTCGGCCTGCGTCCGTGGCCCGCGGACAGCGGGTCCCTTGCGGCGATTGAGCAGACGAAACTGGATTCCTGCAGCATCCGCAGCCCGGCCCATAATGCCGTCCAGGGCGTCGATCTCGCGGACCAAGTGCCCTTTTCCAAGCCCTCCTATCGCCGGATTGCAGGACATGGTGCCGATTTTGGTGGCGTCGAACGTCACCAGCGCGGTCCGCGCGCCGGCACGGGCTGCCGCTGCAGCCGCCTCGCAGCCAGCATGGCCGCCCCCGATCACCACGACATCATAATGCATCGAGCCATCCTGTTTTACCGGAAGGCATGTTCATACACGAAGCCACTTTCCGTTTCACGTGAAACTATACGGGCAGCCGCCCGGAAGATGTTTCACGTGAATCACCATCCTCGGCGTTTCACGTGAATCATTTTCCGATACAAAATTCCGAGAAGATGAGATCCAGCATGTCCTCGACATCGACCGAACCGGAGACGCGCCCGATCTCCGTGCTCGCCACCCGCAAGCTTTCCGCCCGCAATTCGAGGCCGGGCGCGGGATCGAGCGCCTCCGACAGTGCTGCCTCAGCCGCGCGCAACAATTCCACGTGGCGCTGACGGGTCGGAACGATGCCAGCCTCAGCGGGCACGGACCTCTCTCGGGCTCTTCGCGCGATCTCCGCGAGCAATATATCGATCCCGGCACCTGTCGTCGCGGAGATGGCGACATCGTACGCGCCGTCTGGTCCAGCCACCAAATCCCCCTTGGTTCCCACCCGCAAAACAGGGACCTCAAGAGGAAGATCGAAATCCACCGGATCTGCCATGTCCTCGAGCGCGAGGACCAGATCGGCTTCGGCCGCGGCCTGGCGCGCCCGTTCTATCCCCATCGCCTCGACCCGGCCTGCCCCAGCGCGTATGCCTGCCGTGTCCGTGACGACGATCTTTGCGCCACCGATATCCATCGCGACCTCGATGAGATCGCGCGTCGTACCCGGCTCATCCGATACGATGGCCACGTCGCGCATCGCCAACCTATTGATAAGGCTTGATTTTCCTGCATTAGGGGCACCCAGGATCGCGACCTTGAAACCTTCGCGGACGACCTCCGCAGCTTCGAATCCCGAAAGGTGGCGCCCGATTTCCACCTGCAACTTCCCGAGATCCTGCCAAACCTGAGCAGCCACCGATCCCGGCACATCGCCCTCGTCGGCAAAGTCCAGCTCCGCTTCGATCATCGCGCGGGCATGAAGCAGACGCGCGCGCCAACCCTCATACAGCACACGCTGCCGTCCCGATGCGTTTGCAGCCGCGAGCCGTCTCTGCGCCTCGGTCTCGGCGACGATCAGATCCGAAAGCGCCTCGGCTTCCGTCAGATCGAGCTTGCCGTTGACGAAGGCCCGCCGCGCAAACTCGCCGGCCTCTGCCTGCCGGAACCCCGCCAGGCTGCCGAGTTGCGCGAGCAGCGCGGCAACGACCGCCCGGCTGCCGTGAACGTGGAACTCCGCGCAGTCCTCGCCGGTGAAGCTTGCAGGACCTGGAAAAAAGGCCACGAACCCACGGTCCAGCAGCGACCCGTCCGCTGCAGCCAGCTTTCTCACGGCAAGCTTGCGGGGTTCGGGCAGAGCCCCACACAGCGCCTCGATCGCACGCCGCGAATCCGGGCCCGAGACACGCACCACGGCAACGCCGCTGGGCAGGGCCCCGCTCGAAAGCGCAAAGATCGTCGATGTCTGCATCATGGTCCGTATCGGCGACGGGCCGCGGCAACCGCTGCGATCGTTCCGCCAGCGAATCGATGCCTGTGCGGTTAACCCGTTTCGCAGCCGAATCGATCAGGTATTCATCGAATCGAAGAAATCCGAATTGGTCTTCGTCTGCTTCAGCTTGTCGATGAGGAACTCGATCGCATCCGTCGTCCCCATCGGGGCCAGGATGCGGCGCAGCACGAAGATCTTCTGCAGGTCCTGCCGCGGGACCAGCAGGTCCTCCTTGCGCGTCCCCGATTTCAGGATGTCCATCGCCGGGAAGATGCGCTTGTCCGCCACCTTGCGGTCGAGGACAATCTCGGAATTGCCGGTGCCCTTGAACTCCTCGAAGATCACTTCGTCCATGCGGCTGCCGGTATCGATCAGCGCCGTCGCGATGA
>ENA-UOVV01001612-UOVV01001612.1-compost-metagenome-genome-assembly--contig:-NODE-1612-length-15673-cov-4.771033_pt1 | contig 15673 bp, 13 predicted proteins | sample MGYA00238155_ERZ761577 | MGnify/ENA primary metagenome ERZ761577 (study PRJEB28898, sample SAMN06268775) | compost metagenome | isolation source: Emeryville, CA | place: USA:Emeryville, CA | collected...
GGTGCGAAAGCGATTCATGACACCACTGTTGATCGCGATGGCGCGAGCGGCGACAAAATCACTCCGGAACTTTCTGGTTTGGGAAGCTGGGTGAACGAAGAAGGCAATTTTGGTGTTTCTCTCGCTGCGGCTTATCAAAAGCGTGAAAACTCGCGTTCCAGTGCCTTTATCAACCAGTGGAATTTGCAAGTTGCGGGCGAGCCCACATTTGATGAAGTGACTGGCCGCCAGCTGACATATGACGGCGTCATTCCTTACTACCGCAAAATTCTCCCCAATTACGAAGAAGCGGATTTAAACGATCCAGCGCAGCGTATTCCAGTCGATGTATCCAATCTGCCGACTCCTGGAACCCTGTACAACATGCCCAGCGATTTGCGCTACGTTCTGGAAGATAACACCCGGACGCGCAAAAACGCGATGTTGACGTTGCAATATGAGCCGGTTGAAAACCTGACCGCGACCGTTGATTACCTGTTCTCTGAAAACGAACTGGAAGCGACCCGCGCGCAACAATCAACCTGGTACAACATTAGCGCGATCCACGCGATTCATTTCGATGAAAACCTCGTCCGCACTCCGATTATTTATCAGGAAAGTTACGGCGGTAGCACAGCTGGTAAAGACGTTTCCTTTGCTCAGCAGCAATTCAACGCCAAAACCCAAACCAATTCTCTTGGTTTGAATCTGAAATATAAAGCTTCTGATGCGTTGACCTTGGAAGCGGATTACCACGATTCTCGCGCGGCTAACAAAGCGTATCGTCCAGAAGCGGGTTTGAACGCGAATATCGTGACCGAAAACTATGCGGATTTCGGACGCAAGTTGCCGACTATGGGCATCCGCTTTGACGACTCGAATCCCGCCAGGGGCAACGGCAATGGCCGACTCGACGGCGGCGACATCAGTGGTGCCATGGGAACCATTGAATATGTTGAGCAGAGCACGGATATCCAGCAGCTACGTTTGGCTGGTAATTACGATCTCGGCGACCTCGGATTTTTCACCGATTCAAAAATCAGTTTCGGTGTAGAGCATCGCAAAGATCAAAACTCCACCATGCGCGGCGACGGTACCTCTCCTCGTATAACCATGGGTAACTGGGGTGGTGTGGACCCCGATCAGTTCGGCAGCGACTGGCCGTTTTATTGGAGTGGCCGCAATTTCGGTGACGGTTTCCCCGATTTCAACAGCACCACCAACGATCCATGGTTTTTGGATTTTGGTATGCAGGGCGACTTCAACAAAATCGTCGAGAAAATGGAGCACATGTACTTCCTGTCTCGCGTCAGCCCCGACGATGATATTGAGGCAAGTAACTTTGATAATTTCCCGAACGGCAAATTCCAGTGGAATGGTGTAGTCAACACCCAGCGGGAAATTAAAGAGGAAGTGACCGGCGCCTTCCTGCATTTTGCAGCGGCAATGCAAATTGGCGGCTTGGACGCACATTTGGCTGTTGGCTTGCGTTATGAAGAAACTGATGTGTCCTCTGTATCCAATGTGCGTCAGCCTGTGGCGCTCGAGTGGCAGGATGACAACGACTGGGCAACTTTGCTGTCCAGCGTGTCAGCTGAGCCTGTGAGTGGTCACGGTAGTTACGACAACCTCCTCCCGAATATCGACTTCGATATTGCGCCTCTGGAGAATCTGGTTGTACGTCTCTCCTATAGCGAGACTATGGGTCGAGCTGCGTACAATGATTTGCGCGCGGATACTCAAATCGTCAACCCGTATCTGTTGACTGCCGCTCAGGGTGACCCGAACCTGAAGCCGCTGGAATCGAAAAACTTCGATCTGTCGGTTGAGTGGTATTACGACGAACTGAGCTACGTCTCCGCTGGCTACTTCCGCAAAGATGTATCCAATTTCATCGGCGCAGTGACGATTAACAACCTCACTTGGTATGGCTTGCGTGATCCGCGACGCGGACCCCGAGCACAGCAAATTCTGGCGGACAATCCCGGCATCAGTGAAAAAGAGTTCCATAACCTGATGCTGATAACGGAAGGAAAAGATCCTGCCCAAGAATCCACGAGTGTCTACGCCAATGAGGATGATCCATTAGCGCTGTGGGCTACCAATACGCCGGTCAACGATAAAGATGCGTTGATTGATGGTTTTGAATTGGCCGTGCAGCATTGGTTTGGTGATACAGGATTTGGTATTCAGGCAAACTACACCGCAGTGGATTCCGACGTGGGCTTCGATGTAAATCGCACAGGCAGTCAGTTCGCCATGATCGGTTTGAGCGATTCCGCAAACTTGATCGGTTTCTATGACAAAGGACCATGGCGTTTCCGTCTGGCCTACAACTGGCGGGATAAATACCTCAACAGCCGTACCATGAGCGGCGCGAGCGAACCTCAATTTATCGAGGAATACGCACAGGTGGACTTCTCTGCGGGTTACGACCTGAACGAGTCGATCTCTCTGACGTTTGAAGGCTTGAATATCACTGGCGAAGATTCCCGTTCACACGGCCGATCTGAAGCGCAGATGTATTCTCTGGAAGACCTCGGAGCGCGCTACCAGCTTGGTCTTCGTGTAACCTTCTAAGGGTTGCCGAGGTAGCTGTACATAAAGCCGCTGTCGCAGCGGCTTTTTTTTTGCCGAATTGAAATTGCGGAATTTTCGCTATGATCCAAAAAATAGTGATAGTCGGAGGTGGCTCAGCAGGCTGGCTGACCGCCGGCATTATTGCTGCGCGGTTTCAGAGCTCGGAGAGATATATCCAGATTTCTCTGGTGGAATCGCCGGAAGTGAGCACCATTGGTGTCGGTGAAGGCACCTGGCCGACCATGCGCACCACCTTAAAAAAAATCGGCTTATCGGAAACCGACTTTTTAAGTTGCTGTGACGCGTCGTTTAAACAGGGCTCAAAATTTATCGGCTGGCGCAGCGAATCCAGCGAGGATGTTTATTACCATCCCTTTACTCTGCCCAATCAAAAAGTAACTTGGCGATTTTTGTCCGCTTGGAAACGCTATTTTCCACATCTATCTTTTGCTGAAGCGGCGAGTTTTCAAAGCAAGCTATGTGATTTAGGTGTGGCGCCAAAGCTGATCACCATGGCGGAATATGGCGGCGCCGCTAATTATGCCTATCACTTGGATGCGGGAAAGTTTGTTGAATTATTAAAACGCCATTGCACAGAAAACCTTGGCGTTAACTATATTCGCGATCATGTGGTACGGATTGCGACCAAAGACAATGGCGATATAGCGGCCATAGTGACCAAAGACAATGGTGAAATCGCGGCAGATCTTTTTATCGATTGCAGCGGTTCGTCAGCGATTTTGTTGGCCGGTCATTATCAGATCCCGTTTACGAGCATCCGACAGTATTCATTCAATGATCGCGCCTTGGCCATGCAAATTCCCTATGCGGATGACAATGTACCTATAGCGTCCGCTACGCTTTCTACAGCCAAATCTGCTGGATGGATCTGGGATATAGGTCTGACCTCCCGCCGCGGGACTGGTTATGTTTATTCCGAGGCACACAGCGATCGCGAAGCCGCCGAGAGAGAGATCCGCAATTATGCAGCGCAATCCATCGGTGTCGCAGCGGCGGAGAGTCTGCCGGTCAAACAATTAACCTTTGAGCCGGGCCACAGAGCGGAGTTCTGGCATAGGAATGTCGTCGCCGTGGGTATGGCGGCGGGCTTCATCGAACCGTTGGAAGCCTCGGCTCTGGCCTTGGTGGAGCTGTCCGCAAACTTTATTCGCGATGAGCTGCCGGCATCCGATGATGCCATGACCGTGGTGGCCAAACGCTTCAATAAACTATTTGCCTATCGCTGGCAGCGAATTGTCGAATTTCTCAAGCTCCACTACGTATTGAGCGGTCGCACGGACACGGATTATTGGCGCGATGTCAAAGCCGATTCGGCGGTGCCGGATGGCTTAAAGGAAATGCTGGAACTGTGGCAATATCGCCCTCCTTATTACAATGATTTTCCGCATACTGAGGAAATCTTTCCCGAGGCAAGTTATCAGTACATACTCTACGGCATGAATTTCCAACCCAAGTTTCCGTATGTGGAAATTGCGGAAGATGCATCAGAAGTCCTACTGATAAAAGAAGCTTTGAGCAAAGCCAAAACCTATAGAGAAAATTTGCCGAATAATCGAGATCTTCTTGCTGCCATGCGCCGGCATGGCATGAGCAAGATTTAAAATTTTAGCTAGCACAATCATGGTGGGTAATCGAGCGATGGCCGAAAACGTAATGCTGAATAATGTGGATCACAAAAACCTGCGAATCATTACCAGAAGAGCGCAGGAGTATGGCGATAACGTCGCTGGCTGCGTCGTATTTCCCACCGAATTTCTCGAGGTTCACAAGGAATATCCGATCTATTTCCAAAAGGATGCCGAAACCGGGCAATTTCAGAGTATTGCTCTGTTTGGATTTACCCATGGCGAAAACCTGTTGTTGGACAATAGCGCAAGTGGTTGGGTGGGTCGTTATATTCCCGCGCTGATGGGACGGGAGCCGTTTCTGATTGGCTTTAATCGCAGCGCCGAGGAAGTGCAGCCTTCGAAAGTATTGCTGGATACCAGCAGTCCGCGCATCACTTACGGTGAAGAAGGTGAACCGGTATTTCTCCCCGGCGGTGGTAATACGCCGTTTCTGGAGCAAATAAAGAAAAACCTGATGTTGATTCACGAAGGCTTTCCGGCAAGCGCTGAGATGTTCAGGGTTTTTCTTGATCTGGATCTGATTGAACCTTTAACCCTGGATATACACTTTGACAATGGCGAGCATTACACCGCCAGCAACTACTACACCATCAATCAGGACAGGCTTTATTCCCTGGGGGATGATCTGATTGCCAGGCTGCACAAGAGTGGCTATTTGCAGCTGGCGTATCTGGTGTTGTTCTCTTTAGGTAATGTCAAAAACCTGATCGATAAACGCAATTCCGCGCACCGCGCCAGCAAGTGATATTTATTTAAGCCAATGACCATCGCCAAAACAGAAGTCAAAACATTAACGGGACTGCAGGGCAACGCAATTCCGGATGAATTGTTACTGCAGAATGAGCCCTTTATTGTCAGGGGCTTGGTGAGCGATTGGCCATTAGTGCAGGCAGGGCGACAATCTGCCGCAGCTGCCATGCAATACATGGAGCAATTTTATTCGGGCAAGCCCGTTGTCGTTTACTCCTGTGCACCGGAGAAAAACGGCCAATTTTTTTATGACGAGACTTGTACGGCGCTCGATTTTGAAGCCACCCGAGCACCGCTGACTGAAGTCCTAAATCGCCTGCGCGATTTCGCTGGTAAAAGTGATGTGCCCGGCATTTATGTGGGGTCAACCACTATCGATACCTGGTTGCCAGGTTTCCGTGCGGAAAATGATCTCGATCTGGCGCAGCATAATCCGCTGGTGAGTTTGTGGCTCGGCAATCGTTCGCGCATAGCCGCGCATTTTGATGCGCCGAACAATATCGCTTGCTGCGTGGTAGGCAAACGCCGATTTACCCTTTTTCCGCCAGAGCAGGTCGGCAATCTTTATGTCGGCCCGCTGCATTTTACGCCCTCCGGTCAGGCCATTAGTCTGGTGGATTTTGCTAAGCCGGATTTACAAAAATTCCCGCGTTTTGCCGAAGCGATGGAGCATGCTCAGGTGGCGGATTTGTCCGCCGGTGATGTGCTTTTTATTCCGTCCATGTGGTGGCACCATGTTGAAGCGCTCGATGATTTTAATGTGCTTGTGAATTATTGGTGGCGCAAGGCGCCTCCCCACGCGGATCTTCCCTTGGATGTCCTCTACCATGCGATGCTGAGTATCCGCGACCTTGCGCCAAATGAAAAGCAAGCTTGGAAAGCGATTTTTGATCACTATATTTTTTCGGATCAGGATCATAAATACGACCACATACCGGAGCAGGCGAGGGGATTTCTGTCGCCTCTGGATGATGACAAGGCCAGACGTTTGAGATCCTGGCTGATCAATAAACTTAATCGTTAATTGGTATTTCCCCATGGAAAATGCACAAGCCAAAAAACTGAGAGTGGTGGTCGCAGGTGGCGGCACTGCCGGCTGGATGACAGCTGCGGCTTTGGCTAAATTGCTCGGCCATCATGTATCGATCACTTTGGTGGAGTCGGAGGATATAGGCACCGTCGGTGTCGGTGAAGCGACCATCCCCACCATGCGTTCCTTCCATCATTTGATGGGTATTGATGAGGCGGAATTTCTGCGCGAAACCAGCGGCACTTTCAAGCTGGGCATTCAATTTGATAATTGGGGAAAAAAAGGCGACACCTATATTCACGCCTTCGGCGATACGGGGAAGGAATGTTGGGCTGGACAATTCCAACACTTTTGGTTGCGCGGTTTAAAAGAGGGGCTTAATGCCCCCTTTGGCGATTATTCGCCAGAGTTGCAGGCGGCAAGGGCAGGAAAGTTTGCTCTGACCAATAAACCGCGATTGAGCTACGCCTACCATTTGGATGCGTCCGCTTATGCGCGCTATCTCAGAAAAATGAGCGAACAACACGGCGCGCGTAGGATAGAAGGCAAAATTCAGCATGTGATGCTGGAGCCCAATAATGGCTTTATTCAGGCGCTATGCCTGGAATCTGGTGAGAAAGTTGAAGGCGATTTATTTATCGACTGCACCGGTTTTCGCGCCTTGTTAATTGGCAAAACGCTGCACACCGGTTACGAAGACTGGAGCAATATTTTTATTTGCGACAGCGCCGTGGCTGCGCAGACGGAATTGGCTGGCGAGATTTCTCCCTATACCCGTTCAATCGCCTATGAATTTGGTTGGCGTTGGCGTATCCCACTTCAGCATCGCATGGGCAATGGACTGGTGTATTCCAGTCAATATATATCCGACGATGAAGCGACCGCCTTGTTTCTCCGAGAATTGGGGGAAACACCGATCAACACGCCGCGCATTATTAAATTCAAACCGGGTCGGCGATTAAAAAACTGGAGCAAAAACTGCGTCGCTATGGGTCTTTCCAGTGGCTTTATTGAGCCTCTGGAATCCACCAGTATCCATTTGATTTCATCGTCCATTATTCGACTGATGCGGATGATCCCGATATCGGGGATTAACCAGCATGATATCGATGAATTTAACCGCCAATCTCTGATTGATATTAACGACGTGCGGGATTTTGTGGCGTTGCATTATAAGGCGACCGAGCGGGCGGATAGCGATTTCTGGCGCTACTGCAAAAATATGGAAGTGCCGGAATCGCTATCCCGACGCATAGAAATCTATCGCGACAGCGCCAGAATATTCTGGTCGTCGGAGGAATTATTTACCGCAAATTCCTGGAATCAGGTGATGCTTGGTCAAGGCATTATGCCGAAGACGTATCACCCGGTGGCGGATTTGATGAGCAGTGAAGAGTTGCAACGCTATCTGTCGGGCTATCGCCAGACGATTCAAAACTTCGTCCAGTCATTGCCAACCCATGCGGATTTTTTGAAAACCTATTGCGCTTGAGAATGAATGCGAATGCAGCAGGATCCAGAAGTTTATCTCGCTGAAACGGCTGAGCTGCGCGTTGACTATGTTGGCGCTGAGCGCGCGCCGATTTTGGTGATCGACAACTTCGCCAAAGAAATTCGTTCTGTTATCGAGCACGCCTGTCAGCAGGAATTTCTCGCGGATGCCAGTAGCTATTATCCGGGCGTCAGGGCGAGAGTGCCGAAAAGTTACGCCTATTCTCTGTTAAAGCCGATTTACGAAAAGTTGCGCGACGTTTTTGAGGTGCCGGCGAATCTGCGTTTTCAGCCGCGACTGGGATATTACTCACTGGTGACCGCTGCGCCGGCACAATTATCGGTGCTGCAGAGAATTCCGCATTTTGACAGCAACAACACGTACTATCTGGCGATTTTGCATTATCTAAATGATGGCGATTTCGGTGGAACCGCTTTTTATCGCCACAAGAAAACCGGCTTTGAGCGTATCTCGGTAGAAAGAAGGGAAGAGTATCTCGCGGTGCTGGAGCGAGAATTTGCAATCTCAGGTGAGCCGCAGCCTGGCTATATCAGCGACAACACCGATTTGTTTGAGCAAATCGGTGTTGTGGATTACAAGCCCAACCGGCTGGTTGTCTATCCTAGCAATCTGCTCCACTCGGGAATTATTAGGAGCGAGAAAGATATTAACGCCGATCCGGCCAGCGGCCGGCTGACGGCGAATATTTTTGCGGAATTTTATTGAAGCAAGTTCAAAATTGATTAAGCCCAAGCCGGCGCCTTTTTGGCTGCGTCCATACTCGCCAGATATTCGTCATAAGTGCCCTGAAAATCAAAGAGCTTTTTATCTTTAATTTCGACAACGCGCGTCGCCAGGGAGGAGACAAATTCGCGGTCGTGGCTGACAAATATCAGGGTTCCATCGTAATGCTCCAGCGCCAGGTTAAGCGCCTCGATGGCCTCCACGTCCAGGTGGTTGGTGGGCTCGTCCATAATCAGCACGTTGCTGTCTGCCAGCATTAATTTGCCGAATAACAAACGGTGTTTTTCGCCACCGGAGCAGTTGGCGGCTTTTTTATTGAAATCGTCGGCGGAAAATAATAAACGGCCGAGAGTGGCGCGCACGATCTGGTCGTCGTGACGGGGTTTGCGCCATTGGCTCATCCACTCGAATAAATTCAAATCGCTGGCAAAATCCGCGCTGCTGTCCTGCGGGAAATAGCCGATGTTCGCGCTTTCCGCCCATTGGATTTTGCCGTTGTTTGCCTGGAGTTCATTGACGAGACAGCGCAGCAGCGTGGTTTTGCCCGCGCCGTTTTCACCAATAATGGCCAAGCGACTGCCGGCTTCCAAAATCAGATTGCCGCCTTTGAACAGAGGCTCGCCGTCAAAACCGTGGCCGAGGTTTTCAAATACCAGTGCCTGGCGATGCAGCTTTTTCTCTTGCTTGAAACGAATGTAGGGGCTGGCGCGGCTGGAGGCTTTAACTTCCTCCAATTGAATTTTTTCAATGCGCCGCGCGCGCGAAGTCGCTTGTTTGGCTTTGGAGGCGTTGGCGGAAAAGCGGCTGACGAATTGTTGCAGGTCGGCAATTTCGGCTTTTTTCTTGGCGTTTTCCGACAACAAGCGCTCCCGCGCCTGAGTGGAGGCCAACATAAAATCATCGTAATTGCCCGGATATACGCGCAGCTCGCCGTAATCGATATCCGCCATATGGGTGCACACCGCGTTCAGAAAATGGCGGTCGTGCGAAATAATTACCATGGTGCTGTCGCGCTCATTGAGCAGTTCTTCCAGCCAGCGGATGGTGTGGATATCCAGGTTGTTGGTCGGCTCGTCCAGCAAGAGGATATCGGGGTCGGCAAACAGCGCCTGAGCCAACAACACCCGCAGTTTTAAGCCGGGTGCCACTTCGCTCATGGGACCGAACAATAAGTCCTGCGGAATGCCGGCGCCGAGCAGCAGGTCGCCAGCGCGGCTCTCGGCGCTGTAGCCGTCCATTTCGGCAAATTGAACTTCCAGCTCCGCCACTTTCATACCGTCTTCTTCGGTCATTTCTGCAAGGCCGTAGATGCGGTCGCGCTCCTGTTTAACCTCCCACAACTCCTTGTGACCCATGATCACTGTGTCGATCACGGAGAAGCGTTCGAAAGCGAACTGGTCCTGGTGCAATTTTCCGATGCGATAATTGGGCGTGATGGAGACGTTGCCCGCCGTCGGCGTCAGGCTGCCGTCGAGGATTTTCATAAAGGTGGACTTGCCGCAGCCATTCGCGCCGATCAGGCCGTAGCGATTGCCGTCGCCAAATTTGACGGAAATATTTTCGAAAAGGGGTTTCGCACCAAATTGCATGGTGATGTTTGCGGCGGTAATCACGGGTACACCTAGGGCTTAAAGCTCAAAAATTGGACAAATTGCGAGGGCGCGTACTATAGGGGGATAAACCGGCTAAGTCGAGCCGAACGCGCTATGCGGTGCGCGTTCGGTGCTGATCAGAAGCAAAAATGGCTATTGCGGCTCAAAATCAAAAACAGCTATTGCGCACGGAGCGTCAGTCGCTGACTTCTTCGCTGACAGTTTTCTTGCGCACTAAAAACCGGCCGAAAAATACCCCGACTTCAAACAATCCCCACATGGGGATGGCCAGCATTGCCTGGGAGAGTACGTCCGGTGGTGTGAGAACCATGCCGATAACAAAGCAGGCAACGATCACATAAGGACGTTTTTTGGCGAGACCTTCCGGGGAAATCACCCCAGCCACGATCAAAATGATGGTCGCCACCGGAATTTCAAAGGCGAAGCCGAAGGCGAAAAATAATTTAATCACCAAACTTAAATGGCTGGCGATATCGGGCATCACCGTGACGGATTTTGGCGCGATCGCGGTGAAAAATTCGAACAGCATGGGGAACACAACGAAGTAGGCAAAGGCTACTCCGGCGTAAAACAAAACCACGCTGGAAATAAAAATGGGAATCGCGAGGGAGCGTTCATTTTGATAGAGCGCAGGTGCGACAAAAGCCCAGATCTGATAAAGCAGAAATGGCATGGCGAGAACCACCGCCACAAAAAAAGTCAGCTTGAACGGCGTCAAAAACGCTTGCGTCACGTCCGTAACGATCATGCTGCTGTTGCTCTCCGCCGGCAGATGCTTCAGCAGCGGTTCGGCAACAAATTCATAAATATCGTTGGAGATAAACAACAGGCCGCCAAGGATGATCAGCAGCACTACGATACCTTTGAGGAGTCGCGTGCGCAGCTCAATAAGATGTTCGACAAACGGCTGGGCTGGGAGCGTTTCTTCCGGATCGTTGTTGTGGCTCATAAACCTTCAATGCTTAGGCGGATTGTCCGCAGCGGGCTGCGGTGCTACTTCTTGCTCACTGGCTGCTGCAGTTGCAACATCCGCAGGGGAAGAGGATGCAGGTGGCTCTATTGCTGATGTTGTTTCATTCGCCGGCGGATTGGCGACGTCAGAACTGCTGCCTTCGTTGAGATATTCGGCGGAAGTCAGCCTGCGGATTCTTTCTTCGAGTTCCTGGCGGGTGTCTTTCATTTTTTCGAGATTGTAGAGCACCTGCTCGTTGTGGAGCTCGCGGCGGATTTCATCCGCGCCGATTTGTTTTTCCAATTCGCGGCGGGTTTCCATGAGGCTGCGTTTGATGCGGCCGATCCACAATGCGCAGGTGCGCACTGTACCGGGCAGGCGTTCGGGGCCTATCACAATCAGGCCGACGATGCCGACAACAAGAAGCTCAAAAAAACTGATGTCAAACACAGCTTAGGACTGCTTGGTTTCGGATTTGGCTTGTTCGGCTTCGGTCCTGTTGGCGTTTTCTTCGGTGACTTTTTTCACCTCGTCGGAGGATTCTTTGGCTTCTTCATCCGTCATGGCTTTTTTAAAGCCTTTGATTGCACCGCCGAGATCGCCACCGAGATTTTTCAAGCGTTTTGTGCCGAACAGCAACAACACTATGACCAGGATAATAAGAAGTTGCCAAATGCTGATTCCGCCGATACCCATGTTTACACCTTCTATTGTTTGCTGGGATTGATTAGCCCGTTGAATAAGATCGTTGTTGTGCTCGTTAAGCGAGCCTGTTTTACCACACGTTTATTTAAGATTTGCGTGCGGCTTTTTCCGCTAATCCCGACAGATCAAAACGCCGGGCGAGCTCTGACAGCACTGCATCCGCATTAGTGCCGAGGTGCGACAACATTACCAAAGAATGGAACCACAGATCCGCAGTCTCATAGATTACGTGATTCAAATCACCGCTTACTTGCGCGTCTTTGGCGGCTATAAGCGTCTCCGCACACTCTTCCCCCACCTTTTGCAGAATCTTATTCAACCCCTTGTGATGTAACTGGGCCACATAAGAGGAGTCCGGGGAGGCGTTGGCTTTGCGCTGTTCCAGCACTTCGGTAAGTTGCTTGAGGATATCGCTCATGGGATTGCCTGTTGGGTGTTTGACTGTCGCGGAAGTATCTCGTTCGGCAGCGGGAGCATCAGGATTTGTAAATCTCTTCGGGCGGTTTGCGCACAGCGTCGACCACTTGCCAAGCGCCATCGCGGAAAACCCGATAAAAGCAGGACTCCCGACCGGTATGGCACGCAATGCCGCCCTGTTGATCCACCTGTAAGACAATCACGTCGCCGTCGCAGTCCAGGCGGATCTCCTTGACGATCTGCTCGTGCCCGGATGTTTCGCCCTTGTGCCAGAGCTGGTTGCGCGAGCGCGACCAGTACACGGCGCGCATGCGCTCGGCAGTGAGTTCCAGCGCTTCGCGGTTCATCCACGCCATCATCAAGATGCGGCCGCTGGCGGCGTCCTGGGCGATGGCCGGGACGAGCCCGTCGGCGTTCCATTTCACTTCGCTTAAGAGGGCGGCTTCGGACATAAGTCGGGGGACTGTGGTTGAAATTGGGGGTGAAGTCTACCCGATCTTGCGCAGGAGCGCCCAGGGGCGCAGCGCGGTAAAGCAACGTAGCGTGGTACGGCAACGTAGCGCGGTAAAGCAAGGCGCCCCCGGAAGGAGGCGCGGCGGGATCAGATGCGGAAGCTGTCCATCTGACGCTTGAGTTCAACACTTTCGCCTTCCAACTGGACGCTGTTCTTCAAGATGACCTGGGCGTTTTCCGATACACGCTCAGACAGGGTGTGGATCGCGGAGATGTTTTTGCTCACCTCGTTGGCCACCGAGCTCTGCTCGTCGGAGGCGGTGGCGATCTGGTGATTCATCTCATTGATGGTATCGATATTGGTACGGATGCGGTTGAGCGACTCTTCCACTTTGGTGGAGGTTTCCAGGGTCTCCTGCACTGAAGCGATGCTGGTGTTCATCGCCTGGTGCGCCTCGTCGGCGGCGCGCTGCAGTTGCACGATGATGGAGCCGATCTCCTCGGTGGATGACTGGGTCTTCTGCGCCAGCGAACGCACCTCGTCGGCGACCACGGCAAAGCCGCGGCCCTGTTCGCCCGCACGGGCGGCCTCGATGGCGGCGTTGAGGGCGAGCAGGTTGGTTTGCTCGGCGATCGAGCGGATTACCGCCATCACCGAACCTATGTTCTCGCTGCTGTGTTTGAGGGTGCTGATCTTCTCCGCCGTGCCGCGAATCTGGTCGGTCAGGCGAGTGACCGTATCCCGGGATGAGGTGACCACCTGGGAGCCCTGCTCGGCAAAACGTGCGGTTTCCCGGGTGCGCTCTGCGGTGGCGCCGGCGTGGCGGGCCACTTCGTCAGCGGAGTGGGAGAGCTCCTGCAGGGCGGCGGCGATCTGCTCGATTTCTTTGAGCTGCTGGCCGGTGGAGGATACGGTGCTGTCGGTCGCGCCCGCCACTACGCGCACGTTATTGCGGACTTTCTCCGTCACCACTATGACATTTTTGATGATGGAGCCGATCTGCTCCATCACCCGATTAAAGTTGTGCGCCAGGGCCGCCACTTCATCGCCGCTGTCGGTAGGCAGACGGCGGGTCAGATCGCCGCCACCAGCGGCTATGGCATTGAGAGATTCACTGATTTCGTTGACCGGATTAATCACCAGTCGGCGTGACAGCAGGTAAACCGTAGTCAGGCTGGCGATCAGCAGCATCACCACCACAATGGCGCTGATTCTGATCTGCTGGGCGAGAATCGCCGCTTCTGTGCGGGTGGAGAAAACGATGTCGTAGCGCCCGATCACGTCATTCTCACGCACTATTTCGACGCCGGTGCGACTCTCTTTTGGGGCTAAGTCTGTGCCGGATTCCACCGCCGTCGCGAGGTTTTTGCCGCGGTGATCGAAAACTTTAATCTCGGTGACCAGATCGGTGTTGACGAAGGATTTGGCGATGGCTTCGATCTGCTGAAAATCGTAAGCAAACACGGCTTCCATAAACGCCGAGTTGGCCAAGTTGATTTGCGTTTGGATATTGTTTTCAAAGGATTTGTGCTGCTGGGTCTGAATGACTTTGTAAGTCACACCCAGAACCACGAGGGCCACCACTACCATGGTCACGGATAACGCGACCATCAATTTTGTGGACAGAGAACGCTTGATCATAGATACATCTCGTTACTACTTGGTTTATCTGCGCGCTCTCTGGCATCCGGCGTTAGCGCTAATGTCCGGATTACACGTGCTGCGAGGTCTTGTCCTGAACCTGCGCGGCTATAGCTGTTCCCTTTTGTGTACCGTGGAATAAATATTCGTTGATGCGCATGTAGCGTTTGGCGTGGCCCTGGACGGCGACGCTCTTATCAGCGGCATTCATAAAACCAACGACAGCAGCGCCGGACGCTGTCAGCACTGTGCACAAAGTCAATGCCGTTAATTTCACCCAGCTGCGCTTGGCTTTTGCTGTGCTGACAAACGGGTTAATTGGGGGACGAAAGGCGGCTGTCCAGAAAGATTTTTGCATGGGTAAAAGCACTCAAAACTTCGGGTGATCGCCCCGGCGGCCGGAACTGCCGAAGGGGGTATAACAATCTCTCTTTAAAGTTAGCACAGGGTGCCTGCTTGTAAACCGCCGTTGATTCATGCGCCAAGATATTTATGGCTCTATATCGGCAGAAAGAGACTATTCTTTAATGGTACGAAAAAGGGGCGTTTGGCACGAAATCTGATTGTTTGGCTTGCGTACATCTGCGATGCAGCAGCCCAGGCCCCACCGCGTATCCTGTATCTGCAGATCCTGCGACTCCAACTCCTTAAATAAAGTCAGCCCGTAAACCGGAATCACTCTATGACGATTAACTGGAGCGACTACTCTCCCGCCGATTTTTTCGACGAACTGTTCAGCAGTCCTGGCAATCCCCGCAAACCCGCACGCCGACTCGTGACCTACCTGAAATCACTGCGCGATGAAGAGATCGAGCAGCGGCGCCAAGCGGCGGAGGCCACCATTCGTGAAATGGGGGTAACTTTCACGGTGTATACCGAAGAGGGCAATATCGACCGCGCTTGGCCTTTCGACATCATTCCACGCACCATTGCGAAGAAGCAGTGGGACAAAACCGCAGCGGGACTGAAGCAGCGTTTGCAGGCGCTGAACATGTTCATAGATGACCTTTATCACGAACAAAAAATCCTAAAAGACGGGGTTGTCCCCGACTACATCATCAAACAATCCAAAAATTTCCGTCCTGAATGTGTCGGTGTTTCGCCCCCTTTTGGGGTGTGGGCACATATTTGTGGCACTGATTTGGTGCGCGATAAAGACGGCGAGTTTTATGTGCTGGAGGACAATCTGCGTGTACCCTCCGGTGTGGCTTATATGTTGGAGAACCGCGCCATCACCAAACGGGTGCTGCCGGACCTTTTCGACAAAATTCATATAGAACCGGTTAATGATTACTGCGAGCGGTTGTTCGATATGCTCGCCTCCCTGTCGCCGCGCAAAGTTAAACAACCGGTGGTAGTGGTGCTGACGCCGGGCATCTACAACTCCGCTTATTTCGAGCACGCCTTCCTCGCGCAACAAATGGGGGCAGAACTGGTGGAGGGCAGCGACTTAGTGGTGCAAGACGACTGTGTGTTTATGAAAACCGTCGCTGGCCTGGAGCGGGTGGACGTGATCTACCGGCGGATCGACGATCTGTTCCTCGACCCCGAAGCCTTCAACCCGGATTCCACTCTCGGGGTGCCGGGACTGATGCGCGCTTGGCGCGCAGGCAACGTCGGCTTGGCCAACGCGCCGGGGGCCGGGGGGGGGGGGGGGAAGGGGGGGG
>ENA-UOVV01001613-UOVV01001613.1-compost-metagenome-genome-assembly--contig:-NODE-1613-length-15659-cov-5.961484_pt1 | contig 15659 bp, 13 predicted proteins | sample MGYA00238155_ERZ761577 | MGnify/ENA primary metagenome ERZ761577 (study PRJEB28898, sample SAMN06268775) | compost metagenome | isolation source: Emeryville, CA | place: USA:Emeryville, CA | collected...
CGCGTTGACGGTGCGGGCGCTGCGCAACGGGTCAGTGTGTCTGGACATCCGGTCGGTCGAGGAGCAGGTCGCGGTCGACGGGCTGCCGTGGCCCGACGTCGATGCGTGGGTGGCTGCGATCGAGGCGAGTCCGCTGACCGGTCAGCCGCCGGTGCTGCGCGTCGACGGCGACCTGCTCTATCTCGACCGGTACTGGCTCGAGGAGAACCAGGTGTGCGACGACATCGTCGCGCTGATGGCGTCGCGGCCGGCCGTGACGACACCCGCGATCGATCGGCTGTTCCCCGAGGGGTTCGATGAACAGCGCGCGGCGGCGGAAGTGGCGCTGTCGCAAGGCTTGACGGTGTTGACCGGCGGGCCGGGCACCGGCAAGACGACGACCGTCGCGCGGCTGTTGGCGCTGCTGGCCGGTGGCACGCGGCTGCGGATCGCGCTGGCGGCGCCGACGGGTAAGGCGGCCGCGCGGCTGCAGGAGGCGGTGCAGCTGGAGGTCGACAAACTCGATCCGGCCGACCGCGAGGCGTTGTCGGGGCTGCACGCGACGACGCTGCACCGGCTGCTCGGCAGCCGGCCGGACACGTCGGCGCGGTTCCGGCACCATCGCGCGAATCGGTTGCCGCACGACGTGATCGTCGTCGACGAGACATCGATGGTGTCGTTGACGATGATGGCGCGGCTGCTCGAGGCGGTGCGCCCGGACGCCCGGCTGATCCTGGTCGGCGATCCGGACCAGTTGGCGTCGGTGGAGGCGGGTGCGGTGCTCGCCGATCTGGTCGACGGGCTCGGCGGGCGGCGCATCGCGGAGCTCAAGACGTCGCACCGGTTCGGCAAGAGCATCGGTGCGCTGGCGACCGCGATCAGGGCCGGCGACGCCGACCGGGTGATCGAGGTGCTGGGGTCCGGCGACGAGCACGTCGAGTGGATCGACACCGAGGAGCCCGCGCAGCCGTTGCGCAACGTCGTTCTGCCGCATGCCGTCGAATTGCGGCAGGCCGCGATTCTCGACGACCGGGCCGCGGCGTTGGCGACGCTGGATAAGCATCGGCTGCTGTGCGCGCACCGGCGCGGCCCGTACGGGGTGGCGTACTGGAACCGTCAGGTCGAGCGGTGGCTGGCCGAGGCGACGGGCGAGCCGATCTGGTCGGCGTGGTACGCCGGGCGCCCGGTACTGGTGACCGCCAACGATTACGGCCTGGGCCTGTACAACGGCGACACCGGCGTGACGCTGTTGCGCGACGGCGTGCTGCGCGCGGCGATCGCGGGCCCGAAGGAGCTGGACTTCGCGACCAGCAGGCTCTCCGACGTCGAGACCATGCACGCGATGACGATCCACAAGAGTCAGGGCAGTCAGGCCGAGCAGGTGACGGTGCTGCTGCCACCGGAGGATTCGCGGCTGCTGACGCGCGAGTTGTTCTACACCGCGGTCACCCGGGCCAAGCAGAAGATCCGGGTGATCGGGCCGCAGGAGTCGGTGCGGGCCGCGGTCCAGCGGCGCGCGGTGCGCGCGTCGGGGCTGGCGCGACGGCTCAGCGCGGCCATCGCCTGACATTCGGGGAGCTGGTTTCTGCGTCTACGGCTGTGCGATCGGCCCGCGGCACAACCATGAGCGCAGAAATCCCAGAGATGATGAACGGAGCCGGGCAGCGCCTCGATCCGGGTAGTACTTCCGGGTGCCCTGAGCGAATTTGCGCTCAACTACGACAGCCGCCGGCACTATGACCGAACTTCTCGCGCAGAGGCTGGCATCGCGACATCTACCCCGGGCGGAAACCAAGTAGTGCGCGCGGCCGTTCCAAGTAGTGCACTACGGAGCGAATTGCCGTCGCGGCGGGCGAAGGTCAACCTGACCCAGAGCAGAGGAACCGAATGCCCCGACACCGTGAGAAACGCCGTGACACCGGCCGCGTGGTGCGCCGACTGCAGGCCGGGGCCGTCGCGACCGGAATCGGCCCCGTCAGCGGGTTCGGCGGGGTGTGACCGGTGACGAGCCCAGACGAGTACGAGGCGGCGCTGCGCCGGCTGCCGCATGCGCATTCGCTCGCGCTTCGGCTGTCCGACGCCGGGGTGGCCGACGAGGTCATCTGCGATTACCTGAACATCGAGCCGGAGTGCCTCGCTCCGCTGATCGATCTGGCCCGCCGGAAACTGCGCACGGCGCTCGGGCAGGGTGGCTCCTAGCTACTTGCCGACACAAGACATATTGGCGAGGACGCCAATAAACGCGTCATCAGGAACCCGTGACCCTGGTGACTAAACTCTGCTGGCAAACTTTGGCGAGCGCTACGATCTTGGTCCATGACCGACCGCTGGCCCCTGACGGGCCGCGGTGAGGAACTTCGTCTGATCGGCGAGGCCCTCGCCGATAACGAGCATCAGGGCATCGTGCTCACCGGTCTGGCCGGCGTGGGCAAGACGCGACTGGCGCGCGCGGCGGCGGACGCGGCCGAACGCGACGGGTGGTCGGTACGCCGCATCGCCGGCACCGCGACCGGTCGACCCGTCACGCTCGGGGCGTTCGCCCGGTGGGTCGACGACACCGGCACCGCCCCACTGACGTTGGCACGCAAGGTGTTCGCGGGACTGACCGCCGACGTGGACGCCGACCGCCTGCTGCTGTTCGTCGACGACCTGTATCTGCTCGACGACATGTCCGCGCTGATCGTCCATCAACTCGTCCTGCAGGGCATGGCCCGCATGATCGCCACCAGTCGCACCGGGGAACGCGCACCCGACGCGGTGACCGCGCTGTGGAAGGACGGGCTGCTGCGCAGGCTGGAACTGCAACCGTTGTCGCGCGACGAGGCGGACAGCCTGCTGCGGACCGTCCTCGACGCCCCGGTGAGCAGCGACTGCGCCCGGCGGGTGTGGAAGCTGACCCGCGGCAACGTGCTGTTCATGCACCACCTCGTCGAGGAGGCCCGCGGCACCAGCCAGCTCTCGCTCTCGAAGGGCGAATGGCGTTGGAACGGCGGATCTTTAACCTCGCCAACCCTTGTCGAGCTGGTTGAGCAGCAGATCGGCGCGGTGCCCGACGAGGTGCGCGACGTGGTCGACATCGTCGCGATCGCCGAACCCATCGAGCGACGGCTGCTGGCCGAACTCACCGACCCGATGGCCGTCGAGGCCGCCGAGGAGCGCGAGCTCATCCGGGTCGACCCCGCGGGCGACACGGTGTTCGTCGGCCACCCGCTGTACGCCGAGATCCGGCTCGGCCAGTGCGGCGCGCTGCGGCTGAGACGGCTGCGCGGCCGGGTCGCCACCGCGATGACGCGATCCGGGACCGCCGACCCGCTGCGCCTCGGGCTGTTGTGGATGGAGTCGGATCTGCCGCCCGATGTGGCGCTGTTCTCGACGGCGGCCGCCCTCGCGGCGCATCGGCTCGACATCGACACGGCCGAGCGGCTGGCCCGCGTCGCCGTCGAGGCGCAGCCGACGCCGCTCGCCAAGCTCCAACTGGCCTACATCCTGTACCTGCAGGAGAAGGGCAAGGCCGCCGAGGAGCTGCTCGACACTCTCGACGGCGAGGAGTTCGTCGCACCCGGCTTCGTCGACGGCGTCGTCATTCGCGCCGCCAATCTGCTGTGGCCACTGCACAATCCGGAGGCCGCGCGAGCGGTGCTCGAGGAGGCGCTGGGGCTCGCCGACGAACAGCGCAGACTGTCACTAACAGTCTTTCTCGCGATCGTGCGGGCGACGGCGGCCGAGCCCGCCGAGGCGCTGGCCCTGCTGGAACAGGTCGACTACGGCCGACTGGACGCCTACGGCCGGGTGATGGGGTACTCGGCGGAGACCATCGCGCTCGGCGACATGGGCCGGGTCGCGGCCGCGGGCGAGCGCGCGTCGGCGGGCTACCGGGTGCTGGCCGAATCGCCCGCCGATTCGTTCCAGGCGTCGGGACTGGCGGAGTTCCATGCCTACGCACTGGCGGCGGCCGGCTGCCTGGCCGAGGCCGTCGAGGTCGTCGAGCGCTATCACCGCGAGTTCGCCGAGATGCCGCCGTTCAACCGGTCGATGGCCGTTGGGGCGCTGGGCATTACGGCGCTGGCGGCCGGTCGGGTGGCCGACGCCGTGCGACACCTGAGCGCCGCGTTGGCGGGGTTCGGCGACTACGGCGTGGTCTCCGGGCTGAGCTACCGGTTCCGGATCGGCTACGTGGAGGCGCTGGCCAGGTCGGGTGATGTCGACGCCGCGTCGGCGGCGCTGACGGTCGCGCGGGACAGCCGCCATCCCGCCTACCGGTACGTCGAACCGGAGATCCTGCGGGCCGAGGCCTGGGTCCATGCCGCGCGCGGCCACATCGCGGAGGCACGCGAGAAGGCATGCGAAGCAGCCGATTTCGCGCGGTCGCACGGACAGTGGGCGCGCGAGGTGGTGGGCCTGCAGACGGCGGTGCAGTTCGGCGACGCCAGTGGCGGCAACCGGCTCGAGGAGTTGGCCGCCGTGGTGGAGGGATCGCGGGCGCCGCTGGCGGCGCGGTACGCCAAGGCCGTGACGGCCGACGACGCCGCCGCGCTGGATGCGGTGTCGGTGGAGTTCGAGGCGATGGGCGATGTGCTGGCCGCCGCCGACGCGGCGGCGCAGGCGTCGGTGTCGCACCGGCTCGCGGGCCGCAAGGGCAGCGCGTTGACGTCGAGCGCCCGCGCCCAGGGACTGGCGAAGGGCTGCGGCGGCGCGGTGAGCCCGGCTTTGGTCGCCGCTAAGGTGCCGTTGCCGTTCACCCGCCGCGAGCATGAGGTCGCCGCGCTGGTGTCGGAGGGGTTGTCCAACAAGGAGATCGCGGCGGCCACATCGCTGTCGGTGCGCACCGTCGAAGGCCACATCTACCAGGCCAGCGCCAAGGCGGGCGTGACGTCACGCGCCGAGCTCGCCGATCTGGTGAAGCAGTTCGGCGACGACTAGGTCTGGCGCTCATTCTGCGTGTATGGCTGTGATGCTGCCCGATCGCACAGCCATACACGCAGAACAGAGGCTCACGTCACCCGTAGACGCCGAACGCGGGGGCTTACGGCACCCAGGCGAGGATGTCGCGCACGCCGTCGTTGTAGACGACGCTGTTCGGCGGCGTCCCGGTGACGTCGAAGTACAGCTTGCCGGTCGCGGTGCCGCCGGGCGGCAGCGGTGCGCCGCTGATCCCGCCCGGCGCGTTGACGATCGCGGGGTACAGCGAGCTGTCCTCGGCGCGGGCGTTGAACAGCCCGATCAGCGGCACCCCGCCCGGCGGGGTGTCAACGGTCAACGTGGCCTCGTACAGCTCACCGACGTGCGGGACGGGATCGGAGCTCGGCTGGAGGTTCTCGACGACGTAGCCGATCATCGGCCCGCCGGTGCCCCAGTCGTTGAGGGTTTCGCGCTCCCCGAACTTCTGGATGTTGTCGACGGCCGACGCGGGCGCGACGGTCCCGAACGCGAAGCCGACGGCGAGGGCCGCGGCGCCGAGGGGCATTGCCAGTTTCTTGATCTTCACCCTGCTCGCCTTTCTGTGAACAGCTGTATCCGAAACCGATACCCGCACTCTAGGCAGCGAAACGCCGCCGTCAGAGGTGTTTGGGCACTTCGTGACCAACGGGCACAACGGGTTACGTCGCGAGCAAAGTCCCGGACCCACGGCAGAATGGCGAACTGCCATGTCGGGGCGGTGCTGCGCACCGAAGCGCCCGTTGTGGTAAATCACCTTCTCGCAGACGACGTGTCGCTGGGAGAAAGGAGGAACGGGGCAGTGACACGGTTTGCGCATCGGACCGACGACGAGGGCCGCGTGGCCGGCCGGGCGCCCCGGCTGACGGTGTCGATCATCGACGACCTGAAGGCCAAGGGCTACAACCAGTCGGAGATCGCCCGGATGTACGGCGTGACGCGCCAACACGTCTCGTGGATCAAGCACACCTACGGCGGCCGGCTGACCCCGCGCGAGAAGGCGCTCAAACATTTCCCGTTCAAAGTTCCGGCCGCGATGACGCACTCGTCGCCGTATCGCAGGCTGCGCGACCACGCGGAGTTCGTCGCCACCAACGGGGTGGGCATGTCGGCCGACAAGCTCAAGCGGCTGCGCACGTTCTACCGCAACATCCGCGAGAACAACCTCGTCCTGGAGTTCGACCCGGCCATCCCGCCGCAGCCCGGCGTCAGCCGCCGCGGCGGCTGGGCCTACCGGCCGCGCACGCCCGAGGACGGCGACCTGCTGATCCGGGTCAACGAGCACACCCACCTGACCGAGGAGGGCCGCTCGATCTGGCGGTTACCGGCACAGGAACCGTGAGATAACAAGCCGATCACTGCCCCGCGTGGCCGCGGCGTCGACGGCGGCATCGTTGTTACGGTCGCGCGGTGCTGGATGTCGTGCAACGCGCCTATCGGATCGGCGCCCTGGTGGCGGCCGCGGTGCTGACGGCCGCGATGCTGGCCGCGCCCGCGGCGGCGTACTCGCGCCCGGGGCTGCCGGTCGAGACGCTGTCGGTGCCGTCGCCGTCGATGGGCCGCGACATCAAGGTCCAGTTCCAGGGCGGTGGGCCGCACGCGGTGTATCTGCTCGACGGGCTGCGCGCGCAGGAGGACGCCAACGGCTGGGACATCAACACCGCGGCGTTCGAGTGGTTCTACGACTCCGGGGTGTCGGTGGTGATGCCCGTCGGCGGGCAGTCGAGTTTCTACAGCGACTGGTACCGGGAGGCCAGGGGCACCAACGGCACGGTGACCTACAAGTGGGAGACGTTCTTGACCCAGGAACTGCCTGCGTGGCTGGCCGCCAACCGGCAGCAGGACCCGCGCGGCAACGCCGTTGTCGGACTGTCGATGTCGGGTGGTGCGGCGCTGGTGCTGGCGGCGTGGCATCCGCAGCAATTCTACTTCGCGGCGTCGCTGTCGGGGTACCTGAACCCGTCGAAGGGGTTGTGGCCGACGCTGATCGGGCTGGCGATGAAGGACGCAGGCGGGTACACCGCCGTCGACATGTGGGGTCCGCCGAACAACCCGGCCTGGCAGCGCAACGACCCGATGCTCAACATCAACCGGTTGGTCGCCAACCGCACGGCGTTGTGGATCTACTGCGGCAACGGCGTGACGAGTGACCTCGACACCGCGGGTGACTTCGGTACCCAGTTCAGCGCGCAGTACCTGGAGAACATCACGCTGGCCACCAACAAGGAGTTCCAGGAGAAGTACCTCGCGGCCGGTGGGCGCAACGCGGTGTTTCAGTTCCCGCCCAACGGCACCCACAGCTGGGGGTACTGGGGCGCGCAGTTGCAGCAAATGAAGCCCGACATCCTGCGGATCATCAACCCGCCTCCCCCGCCGGCGCCCGTACTGCCCCCGGCGCCGCCGGCCGCCCCGCAGTAATCGTCGGAATCGCCAAAATCGACGCTCCACGCGGTACGGTCCTCTCGGGTTGGGTCATACAGCCCGGCGAAACGCCGTCCGGCCACAACGACGCATGCGGGGGTGACATGCGGAATAACGGATACGGGCTCACGTCTGTACAGTCAGCACATCGCTCCGTACGGAGCGACGAACTATCTGAGGTTTACCAGGGAGGAATCCGCTTTTCTCGGCGGTCGTACCTCAGCGGCTCCAATCCACCACCGACATCCGGCGTCAAGTCGCCGGAGCCAAAGGGGTTCTCGTGAGCCGATTCACCGAAACCATGTACGCCAACGCCGGGGACAGCCCCAGGGGGATGGTCACCGGCGAGCCGGATGCGCCGGTGCGGCACAGCTGGGCCGACGTGCACGAGCGGGCCCGTAGGGTCGCGGGCGGGCTGGCCGCCGCGGGGGTCGGGCACGGCGACGCGGTCGCGGTGCTGGCGGGTGCACCCGTCGAGATCGCGCCAACGGCGCAAGGCATTTGGATGCGCGGCGCGAGCGCGACCATGCTGCATCAGCCCACGCCGCGAACGGACCTGGCGCGCTGGGCCGAGGAGACCACGGCCGTCGTGAAGATGATCGACGCCGCCGCGGTCGTCGTCTCCGATCCGTTCATGGCCGCGGCCCCGGTGCTCGCGGAGTTGGGGATGCGGGTGCTGACCGTCGCCGATCTGCTCGACGCGCCGGCGATCGACCCCGTCGACACCGGCGACGACGACATCGCGTTGATGCAGTTGACGTCCGGGTCGACCGGATCGCCGAAGGCGGTACAGATCACGCACCGCAACGTCGTCGCCAACGCCGAGGCGATGGTGCGCGGCTGCTGCTTCGACATCGACACCGACGTGATCGTCAGCTGGCTGCCGTGCTTCCACGACATGGGCATGACCGGCTACCTGACCGTGCCGATGCTATACGGCGCCGAGCTGGTCAAGATCACGCCGATGGAATTCCTGCGCGATACGTTGTTGTGGGCCAGGCTGATTGACAAGTATCGCGGCACCATGACCGCGGCGCCGAACTTCGCCTACAACTTGTTCGCCAAGCGGTTGCGCAGGCAGGCCACGCCGGGCGAGTTCGACCTGTCGTCGCTGCGGTGGGCGCTGTCGGGCGCCGAGCAGGTGGACCCGGACGATGACGAGGACCTGTGCGACGCGGGCGCGCCGTTCGGGTTGCGACCCGAGGCGATCGTCCCCGCGTACGGGATGGCCGAGACGACGGTGGCGGTGTCGTTCTCCGAGTGCGGCCGCGGCATGGCCGTCGACGAGGTGGACGCCGACCTGCTCGCGGTGCTGCACCGCGCGGTGCCCGCCACCCGCGGTCACACCCGCCGACTGGTCAAGCTCGGCAGGCCGCTGGACGGGCTGGAGTTGCGCATCGTCGACGAGGACGGCGCGGTGCTGCCGCCGCGCGGGGTGGGCGTCATCGAGGTCCGCGGTGAACCGGTGACCAGGGGCTACACCACCGCGGCGGGGTTCATCCCCGCGCAGGACAAGCTGGGCTGGTACGACACCGGCGATCTGGGCTACCTCACCGAGACCGGCGAAGTGGTGGTGTGCGGTCGGCTCAAGGACGTGATCATCATGGCCGGCCGCAACATCTACCCGACCGACGTCGAGCGCGCGGCGGCACGCGTGGACGGGGTGCGGGCAGGCTGCTCGGTGGCGGTGCGCATCGATGCGGGGCACTCCCGGGAGTCGTTCGCCGTCGCGGTCGAGTCGGCGGCCTATGACGACGACGCCGAGGTGCGGCGCATCGAACGGCAGGTGACGCACGAGGTGTTCGCGGAGGTCGACGTGCGGCCCCGCAACGTGGTCGTGCTCGCGCCGGGCATGATCCCGAAGACACCGTCGGGCAAGCTGCGCCGGGCGCATGCCCTGGCACTTGTGAGTTAGCTTCCGGCCGAAGGGTTTTCCAGGCGCACGCCGCGGACGACGGCGATGCACAGTTCGGCGCCGATGGCGGCGAGTTCGGCGGGGGTCTCGCGCGGGTCGTCGAGCCAGGCCTCGATGAGTTGGTTCATGCCGCCGACCATGAACAGTGCGCCGCGGCGCAGCTCGTCGGGGTCGGGGATGTCGTCGTCGAGGACGTCGGGCGCGTACCGCATGACGAGTTCGGTGATGATGTCGAGGATCTGGGCGCGGTGTTCGGCCAGACCCGGGACGCTGCTGACGTCGCCGGCGACGATGCGGTGCACGTGCGGGTCGGCGTCGATGGCCTCCAGGAACGCGGTGAGGGCCGCGCGCAGCTTGTCGACGAGGGCGCCGGGGGTGTTGAGGCCGGCGTCGACGAGCCGCTCGAGCAGGTCGTCGCGCACCTCGTCGGCGATCGCGAACAGCAGCGCCTCCCGGTTGGGGAACTGCTCGTAGAAGTAGCGCGGAATGAGGCCGGCGGCGGCGCAGACGCCGCGGACGGTGACCTCGGTGACGCCGGATTCGCCCCAGATCCGCCGGCCGGCGGTGAGCAGCTTGCGGCGCCGTTCGGCCTGGCGGTCAGCTGCGCTGATGCCGCCGTAGTCACGGACCGCGGTCTGGCGCTTCATTGACAGCACCCTACCTGGACAATAGATTCTGAACACAGGTGTTATCCGAATTGACCGGCTCGAGGGAGCGGCGATGAGCGTGGCGATACCGACGCGGCATCCGGATCGGCCCAACCCGGTGCCGGCCGCGGTCAGACTGTTCGCGGTGTTGTTGGGGCTGCGGCCGCCGACCGCCGAGCAGTGGCGGGAGCTCGGCGAGCAGCTGACCGTCGGGGACCCGGCGATGGATCGCCTGGTCGAGTGGATGTGCGCGACAGGGCTGGAGCAGACGCGACCGTTGTTCGACCGGGCGTGCGCGGAGGGCATCGACAGCGTGCCGGACGCCCCGGCGCCGTTGCGCGAGTTCTTCGCCGAGGTCGAGCGGGTTCCCGAGTGGGTGGACTGGCGCAAGATCCGCATCGGCGAGCGGGCGCTGCGTCGCGGCGGGGCGGACGGCATGTACATCGCGCGCGACGTGTCGCTGCTGGGCGGTTATCAGTTCTCGGGGTTCAACAAGACGCTGATCCGCACCGGGGCGTTGGAGAAGGGCTCGAACAAGCGGTTCGCCGAGACGATGCAGTGGGCGATGGACGTCATCGCCGAGAACGGGATGGACGTGCACGGGCCGGGGTACCGGTCCACGCTGCGGGTGCGGTTCATCCACAGCCTGGTGCGCAGGCACGTGTCGGCGATGCCGGACTGGCGGCCCGACGAGTGGGGGCTGCCGGTCAACCAGACCGATATGGCGGCGACGTTGGTGGGTGCGCTGATCGCGCCGACTGCGGGTGGACTCGGGATGGGAATGTTCCTGTCGCCCAAGGAGTATGACGCTGTCGCGCACCTGACGCGGTACGTCGGGTGGTTGATCGGCGTGCGCGACGAGTGGCTGCCGCGCAGCTTCCGGCACGGGGTGGAGATCCTGTATCACACGATCACGGCGTTGTCGGAGCCCGACGAGTCGACGAAGCAGTTGGCGATGCCGATGGCCGACGATCCGCTGGCGTGGCAATACCGCAGTCTGCCGGGGCTGCGACGGCGGCTGGCGAAGGTGCAGCACCTGTCGGTGACGAGTGGGTATCTCGGGCCGAAGGCGATGCGGGCGTTGGGGCTGCCCGCGTATGTGCCGCCGTGGTATCCGATGCTGCGGCTGCCGGTGAACATGGTGCGCAGCGTCGCGGCGCTGGTGCTGCCGGACGGGCTCGACCGGGCCGCGCAGCGGGGGCAGCGTGAGCAGGAAGCGTTGCTGCAGACCATGATCGGTGAGTCCGAGGCGACGATCGGCGAGTCGGCCGCGCACGTCGGCCAGGTCGCCTAGGTCACCAGAGCACGGCGACGGCGGCGGCCGCGAAGGACAGCACGCCGACGGTGATGAACACCGGCAGCGCGACGGACTCGCCGGTGCGGCGCTGTCGTGCCCTGCCCATGCCGAGCAGACCGCCGAGCACGATGAGGATGACGAGCTTGACGCCGATCTTCGGGTAGTTCAGCTCGATGCCCGCGGGCCACGGCGCGGCCAGGGCCAAGCCGGTGACCAGCGACAGCAGCAGGCCGTATTCCATGGGGCGGGTGAGCTGGAATCGGCGCGCGACGGCCTCGGCCACCCAGGCGCCGAAGGTGATCGCGAAGCCGACGATGTGCAGCAAGACAACTACATCGCGTAGTAGTTCCATGGGTCCGAGCTTACGACACCCCACAAGATCGGCACAGCATTCGTGGAAACGCCTACGGTTCAGCAAACGCGAGCAACAATTGCTCACGATCAGCCATGGCAACCAAGAAGCTCTCGCGGTACGCGCGACTGCTGCGCGACATGACCGATGCCGAGCTGGCCGCGGAGGTTCAACGCCCGCGGCAATTGTTGCTGGAAAGCGAAACCTCGGGCGGTAAGCGCTTCGACATCGCTTATTGGCCGCACGGCCCCATGAACACCGGCGCCCGCATCGTGATCGTCGGCATCACGGCGGGCCGCCAGCAGATGCGCAACGCATGGGAGGAAATGCGCCGTGGCTTGCGGGCGGGCTTGAGTGAAGAGGACGCAGCGACAGCCGCCGACAGCTTCGCCAGCTTTTCGGGGCCCATGCGCAGGAACCTCGTCGACATGCTCGACGACGTGGGCGTACATCGGCTGCTGGGGCTGAAGACGACAATGTCGCTGTGGCACGACGAAGTTGACCTTGTTCAATTCATGTCAGTCATCCGCTGGCCCGTGTTCATCGACGGGGAGAACTATCGCGGCGTTCCGGCTATGTTTTCGGTGCCGGTGCTACGCAAGCGGCTCATGGAGGGCTTCGCCGCGGACGCATCGGTGCTTCGTGATGCGATATTCGTCCCACTGGGCGGCGTCGTCGGCGAAGCCCTCGATTACGTCGCCGACGAGATCGGGTTCGACCATGATCGGGTGCTATCCGGTCTTCCGCATCCGAGTGGTGCCAATGCCGAGCGCGTCGCCTTCTTTCTCGGCCGCAAGCCTCAGGAGAGGCTGTCAACAAGAGTCCGACCGGAACCGTTGATCGCCGCACGCAAGGACCTGAAGGCGAAAGTCAAGAGGCTGAGGCGGAAATAGGGGCCTCATGTTGCGCGGCGAAGGCAATGTTCTAGGCGCCAGCCTTAGCGCGAAACTTTCGGCCGGCACACAGCCGACCTAACCGTCGAGCGAACTTTCGCTCCGAGGCTGGCACTGCGGAGGTCTCGCCAATGCCGGGTGGCCGTGGCCGGTTATGCCAGCGCCTCGTAGACCGCCGCCTCGAACGTCAGGATCGTCTCGACCACCTTGTCGTCGAAGAACGGCAGCAGCTGCGTCGCGATCACCGCGCCGATCCCCTTCTTGCGGTCGATCCAGAAGAAGCTGTTGAACAACCCCGACCAGTCCGCCGACCCGGCGCTGCGCATGCCGGGCAGGTCGACCAGATACAGATGGAAGCCGAGGCCCCAGCCCTGCGGCACGGGCAGCAGCTCGACCGGTTTGGCCAGCTCCGGCATCGCCGGCTCCATCTTCTTGGGCAGCGGCGCGCCGTTGAGGTGGTCCTGCAGCGCGAGTTCAACAGTGTCCTCGTTGAGGATTCGCACGCCGTCCAGTTCGCCGCCGTTCAGCCATGCCCGCACGAACCGCCCGTAGTCGGCGACGGTTCCGTAGGATCCGTGGCCGGCCGCGTCCCACTCCGGTTCCGCGGGCAGGTCGAGCTCCGTCGGGACCAGGCTGCCGTCGGGTGCGCGAAAGCGGATCGGCAGCAGCCGCGCCTGCTGCTCCGGGCTCGGCGAGAATGTCGAGTCGGTCATCTTCAGCGGCCCGTAGACGTGCTCCGCGAGGTACGACGACAGCGACTGGCCGCTGACCGCCTCGACCAGCAGGCCCAGCCAGTCGGTGCTGACGCCGTACTCCCAGACGGTGCCCGGATCGTGCACCAGCGGCGCGCTGATGCCCCGCTTGACCCCGTCGAGCGGGGTGGGAAAGCCCAGCGAGGTGCAGTAGGTGAAGAGCTTCTCGTTGAGGAAGTGGTAGCCGCAGCCGGCGGTGTGCGTCATCAGTTGCCGGACGGTGGCCTGCGACTTGGGGGCACGCAGCACGGGCTGTCCGCCGTCGAAGCCCTCGAGCACCTGCAGCTCACCGAACTCGGGCAGGATCGAGGCGACGGGTGCGTCGAGTTCGAGACGGCCCTGCTCGACGAGCTGCAGCGCCCCGGTGGTCGCGACGGCCTTCGTCATCGACGCATTGCGAAACATGGTGTCGGGCTTCGCATCTCCCGCGGCACCTTGGTAGAGGACGCCGTCGCGGTCGACCACCGTGGCGGCAACCCCGTGCAGGGCCCCGTCGGCCGTCACCCGGTGAAGCAGTTCGTCGACGCGCTCGAACCCCATCTGAAGCTCCTTTGCTCGCAGAAATCTGCGAGCCATCTTCGCACGGGGCGAGGCTGGTGCCGCCGGGACAAACCAGGACAACTCCACCACATAGTTTTCCGCCGGGGTCTACGGCACCTGGGCATCACAGTTCAGTAACGCGCCGGTGTGTCGCCTCGAAATCATCGGCAGTAACACCAAGCACACGAGACACAGTCAGGGTGAGACATGCGCCAGCGCTGGAAGGTGATCCTCGGGGCACTGTTCGTCGCGACAGCGGCCGCGATCAGCGAAGTCTGCGCGCCGACGGCCACCGCCCAACCCCTCGCCGCGAAGGACTTCACCAAACCGTGCATCGTGATCCTGGGCTACGGGCTGAACCAGGACGGCAGCATGCCTCCCATCCTGCGCCGACGGGTGCTGACCGGCCTGGCGACCGCGCAGTTCTTCCCGCAGTCGCCGATCATCGTGACCGGTGGCAACCCGCGCAACGGTCAGACCGAAGCCGCGCAGATGCGCCGGATGCTGTTGATGCTGGGCTTCCCGGATCCTCGGATCATCGTCGAAGACCGGGCCAACAGCACGGTGCAGAACGCTCAGTTCTCGGTACCGCTGGCTAAGCAGGCCGGCTGCACCGGCATCGTCCTGGTGACCTCGTCGACGCATCAGGGCCGCGCCGACCAGAACTTCATCGACGCCGGCGGCACCATCCTGGCCACGGTGAGCTACCCGGACGGCGATCCGACAACCAATGCCGCGCAGTTGGTCCGCGACGTGTTGAGCCCGATGCTGTTCATGGGGTGACCCGCCCCATGCACGAATAACCGCCCCGCGGAACACGATCGGCGAGTTGTCCATTCCGGCCTGTCGTTTCACCTGAGGCGGCCCGTATCTCAGCGACACGGCGTTTCGCACCGGCAAGCTCGGGGCGCATCCACGCGCCCGATCCGAAAGTCGATGTCGCCGCGGTGAATCCATGGATGCTGTCGTCCCGCATGACCCGTGATCCGACCCGTGTTCACCGCGGAAGTGTCACCCCCGGCGGGGGCACGATTATCACCTTGCTTCCGATGGTCGGCGGCTCATTGCGGAACACCACGATGGTTCCGGCGGCCTCGCGCTGTGCCAGCGCCACCTCCATCGACAGGCCCGGTTTGCCGTCGTCGAACTCCATGTTCAGGTACGCGTACGACCGGCGGTCCTGGTGACACCGCCGGACCAGTTGTTCGGCTAGGTACTGCCCTTCGGCCAAAACTGTCGGGATGGCCGCGATCCCACCGCCACCCTCCATCTCCAGCACCCTGACCGCCATCATCTGCGGGCCCACCGGCAGCAGACCGGCCGCGGCGAAGATCCCGGCCACGAAGATGAGCAGCGATTCCAAATGGGAGTCACCGACCGTGTTATCGATCACGTAGTTGAGCACGAACCCGCGCTCGGTCAACACATCGGTGAATGTGCCTGCGGTGGCGCCGATGTAGTCGGCGACGCCGGGTGTCCAGCGGAAGCCGTTGAAGTACGACTTGTACAGATCGTCAGCCATGAACGAGGACACGGCGACCAGCCAGCTGTCGTCCAGCGCCGACGCCTGTGCGCGGATGTGCTCGCGCAAGCGGTCGAGTGTGTCGGCCCGCCGGTCGGGATCCATCCCGTCGAGTGCTACCCCGCCGCTGACGATGGCCCGGGTGCGGCAGTCCCAGGCGCGCCCGAGCTCGGGTAGGAGCAGATCCGCGCTCATCGCTCCTCCCCCTTCGCATGCCGACGGTTCCGCATCAGCAGCCGACCGCCGTCGATCATCGCCCCCGGCTGGTCGTGCGGTATCGGCGGTCCGAGCCCGTAACCGGCGCCGCGGGCGTCTCCGGCCGCGGTACCCAGCAGCGTTCCGCCGACATGGTCGAGCGTCTCAAATATGACCTCGTGGACGGACTGCTCGGTCGCTTCGGCCGCGT
>ENA-UOVV01001615-UOVV01001615.1-compost-metagenome-genome-assembly--contig:-NODE-1615-length-15642-cov-6.371656_pt1 | contig 15642 bp, 20 predicted proteins | sample MGYA00238155_ERZ761577 | MGnify/ENA primary metagenome ERZ761577 (study PRJEB28898, sample SAMN06268775) | compost metagenome | isolation source: Emeryville, CA | place: USA:Emeryville, CA | collected...
GGGGCGCGTCGACGTTGATCCCGTTCTTCGGCGGGCTGACCAGCATCCCGGTTAGCCCCACGCTGCAGGACCCGCTGCCGCAGCGCACCTGGATCTACGAATACGATTCGGCGGCACACACACTCGGGTTCTCCGCCCGCGGCAGCGACTTCCAGGTGGCGCTGCCGGCCAACCCGATGCTGGGCACCGTCGGCGTCGCCCCGGCCCGCCGCGAGGTCCGCACGTCACTGGTGCCGGATGCCTTCGGCGGCAACATGGACACCCCCGAGATGGCGGCCGGCGCCACCTGTTATCTGCGGGTCAACGTCGAGGGTGCGCTGTTCTCACTCGGCGACGGGCACTACCGCCAGGGTGAGGGTGAGTCATGCGGCACCGCGGTGGAGGGCGCGATGAACGTCACCGCCATCGTGGAGTTGATCAAGGGCGGCGGGCCCGACTGGCCACGGCTGGAGACCGACACGCACCTGATGGCGGTGGGCTCGGGCCGACCGCTGGAAGAGGCGTGGCGCGCGGGTCAGGTCGAGATGATCACGTGGCTGGGCGAGTTGTACGGCCTGGACCGCCTCGACGCCTATCAACTGCTGACGCAGATCTCCCAGAACCCGATCGCCAACGTCGTCGACGTCAACTACAGCTCGGTGACCAAGATCGACAAGCGCCTGCTGCCTGCCGCCGGTGCGTACGGGGGCGTGCACGCGGCGCTGCGCGAGGCGGGCCGCGGTCTCGGTTCCATCACCTATTGACGCAACTACTGACGCCGGCGCTTCTGCGCGCGCCGTAGGCTCACGGCATGCACAGCGCGACTCTGGCCGGCGCCGCGACGACCGCCACGCTGACGGTCGGATTGGCGGCCTACGCGGCGGCGATCCTGGCCAGCCTCGCGGTGGCGATCGACGGTGCCCGCCGGGATCAACGGCGCCGGGCGATCGTGGCCGCGACGATCGTCGGGGTGCTGACCCTGGCCGGGCTGGTCGCGGCGATTGTCAGCAGCGTTTCGTGACCCTGACGCTCAGTCCGCCCCGATGGTCTGTTCGCCCAGTGCCGCCAACAGCTGAAGCGCCTCGGCGGACGACGACGCCGGCGGCGGCGTCAGCACGACGAGCTGCTGGCCGTCGACGTTGGTGAGGACCTCGCAGTCGAGCGTGATCGGTCCGACCCGGGTGTGAAATGTCTTGCGCTGCGCCGGTCTTACCGCCACCTCATGCAGTGACCACAACGCGGCGAACTCGTCGCTGGCGGCCAGCAGGCGGTTCACCAACTCGCGCATGTCCGCGTCGTTGCGCCTGCGTCCCCACGCTGCCCGCAGGTCGGCCACCATCGCCCTGGAGTGGTCGTCTCGTTCGTGCGACGGGACCCGCTCCCGCCATTCGGGATCGGCGAACCAGCGCCACGTCATGCTGGCCTCGACACCGCGTCCCTCCGATACCAGGTCGCCGTGCAGCAGCCGGGCCAGCGAGTTCTGCGCCAGCATGACGCCGGTGTCGGTGCACACGAATGCGGCGGCGTCACGCAGGCGGTCGAGCACGTACAACAGGGCCGGACGGACGTGGTCGCGGGGCCCGAGGCGATCCGGTGCGGCGTGGCCCGCCAGCCGGTACAGATGGTCGGTCTCGTCGTCGGTCAGGCGAAGCGCCCGTGCCAGCGCACGGATGATCTGCGGCGACGGCTGCGGGCCCCTCGCCTGCTCCAGCCTGCCGTAGTAGTCGGTCGACATCCCGGCGAGCTGGGCAACCTCCTCACGACGCAGCCCCGGCGTGCGACGTCGCACTCCTGGACTCAACCCCACCTCCTCCGGACGCAGCGATTCGCGGCGGCACCGGAGAAACTCGGCGAGGGCGGCCCGCTCCATGTCCACCCGTCCATCATCCGGGTTTGTCGCGGCCGCAGACAGGGACTGCCGATCCCGGGCTCGACGCGTCGTGGTGGCGACCCGGATAACGCCCCAGACTGGCGCCCATGATCACGACGAAAACACTTGGAAACTTGACCACCTCGGCGTTCGGGCTCGGGTGCATGGCGATGTCGGGCGCCTACGGTGCCACCGACCGCGGCGAGGCCATCGCCACGATCCACGCCGCGCTCGACGCCGGTATCACGTTGCTCGACACGGGCGACTTCTACGGCGCCGGCCACAACGAACTGCTCATCGCCGAGGCGCTGCGGGGGGCGCCCCGCGACACCTACCAGCTCAGCGTGAAGTTCGGCGGGCAGATGTCCCCCGACGGCGCCTTCATCGGTTTCGATGCCCGCCCCGCCACGGTGAAGGCGTCCCTGGCCTACTCGCTGCAGCGCCTCGGTGTCGAGCACGTCGACGTGTACCGGCCGGCCCGGATCGATCCGGCCGTGCCGATCGAGGACACCGTCGGCGCGATCGGCGAACTGATCGACGCCGGCCACGTGCGCCACGTCGGACTCTCCGAAGTCGGCCCGGAGACCATTCGCCGGGCGGCGGCCGTGCGACCGATCAGCGATGTGCAGATCGAGTATTCGCTCGCGACACGCCAGGTGGAACGCGAAATCCTCAGCGTGTGCCGAGAACTCGACATCGGGATCACCGCGTACGGCGTGCTTGCCCGCGGGCTGATCGGCGGGCATTGGTCGAAGGACGCCCGCACTGGGCGGCCGAGAAGCCCGCGCTTCGCCGACGAGAATCTGCAGTCCAACCTGGCGCTCGTCGAACAGTTGCGCGGAGTCGCCCGCGACCTCGGTCTCGCTGTCGCGCAGGCGGCGATCGCGTGGGTCGCTTCGCGCGGCCCGGACATCGTGCCGCTGATCGGAGCGCGCACGCGGGTCCGCCTCGCCGAAGCACTCGGGACCGCCGATGTGGTGCTGGACGAAGAGCAACTGGCACGGATCGAGTCGGCGATCCCCGTGGACGCGGTCCGCGGCGACCGCTACCCCGCTGCGCTCATGGCCACCCTGGACTCCGAACGGTGACGACGAGCGCCTCGCGTCACCGCTTACGCAGGACTTTGGCGAGTACCGCCGCTTCGCTGATGTCCGGGTTCCTGGTTGCCGTCAGCAGAGTCAATGTGGCTGCCCGGCTGGCGAGTTCGCGCAGATGTGCCAACGCCTCGGCGCGTTCGGCGTCGTCGAGTTCGGCGATGTAGCGTCGGGAGAACTCGTCGAAGCGATCCGGGTCGTGCTGATACCACTTGCGCAACTCGGTCGACGGAGCGACCTGTTTGCACCACTCGTCGAGCTGCGCGGCGTCCTTTCTGACCCCGCGTGGCCACAGGCGGTCGACAAGGACTCGAACGCCGTCGTCCGGACTCGGACTGTCGTAGATGCGGCGCACCTGCACATTCGCGACGGATGGCATGAGGCACCTCCCGCCCCCATTGTCCACCCGTATGAGCAGGCCGCCCCGTCGGGCTAACTGTCGCGAGGCCTGGGGCGTAACGGTGCGGCATCGAAACGGCATCGGCTACCGCGCGTCGCCGTGGATCTGCCGGGTAGCTCGTTAGCCTCACCCGATGCCGGTGTCCCGACGCGATGTCCTGCGCTGCGCGGTTGCCGCGTCTGCGCTGGTTGGGCTCGGTGCCGCAACGGGTTTGCGCGCACCCGCGGCGACAGCTGCCGCCCCGACCCTGATCGACTTCGCGGCGCGCAAGATTCCGGCCGAGGCGATACGCGCGGCCGGCCATGCCGGGGTCATCAACTACGTGTCGACCTCGCGGCCCGGTTCGTCGTTCGGCGCCAAGCCGGTCACTCTGCCCTACGCGAAGTCGCTGGCCGCCGCCGGTTTGGTGATCGTGAGCAACTACCAGTACGGCAAGCCCGGCGGGACGGCGCCGTCGGACTTCACCCGCGGGCACCCCGGCGGCGTCGCCGATGCGCGCACCGCGTGGGCGCTGCACACCGCCGCCGGCGGCGGACGCACCGCACCGATCTACTTCAGCGTCGACGACGACATCGACCGCCACACCTGGGACACGTTGGTACTTCCTTGGTTTCGCGGGATCAACTCGGTGATCGGAGTGCAGCGCACCGGAATCTACGGCGGCATCAAGGCCTGCCAGTGGGCGACTGCGGACGGCGTCATCGGACGGTCGGCAACACCGGGCCGGGTGTGGGCCTGGCAGACCCGATCCTGGTCGAACGGCCAACTGTTTCCTGCAGCGGTGCTCTACCAACGCATCATCGACACCCCGTCGAACCCGGGACCGTTGGTCGGGGGCGTCCGCGTCGACGTCAACGACGTGCTGGCCCAGGACTGCGGCCAATGGAACTTGCACACCTGAGAAGCGCCGGGAACGCGAAAACTCCGGGCCGGAATAAACGCGCCGCGGGTGAACTTGGTTCAGGGGTCGCCCATTGCCGATCAGGAGCATCCATGAGCCGTCCCGTCCGCGTCGCCGTGCAGATTCAGCCCGGCGGAACACCCGACTACCGCACCTGGCGTGATGCCGTCCTGGCCGCCGATGACCTCGGCGTCGACGTGATCTTCGGCTACGACCACTTCCACCGCCCGGCGTTGGCGGGCATCGTCGACGGCAAGGCCATCCTGCAGGACGAGCAGCCCGACGTCGCCAACTTCGAAGGCTGGACCGCGCTCGCATCGTGGGGCGAGATCACCTCACACGCCGAGATCGGTCTCCTCGTCACCGGTGTCGGCTACCGCAATCCCGACCTGCTCGCCGACATGGCGCGCACCGTCGACCACATCAGCGGCGGCCGACTTATTCTGGGGCTCGGCGCGGGGTGGTACGAAAAGGACTACACCACCTACGGTTACGAGTTCGGAACGTTCGCCTCGCGCTTCGATCTGTTCGACGAGAGCCTGATCCGCATCGAAAATCGGCTCGCCGCACTGATTCCGCCGCCCGTGCGCAAGATCCCGATCCTCATCGGCGGCACGGGGCCCAAGCGCTCGTTGCCCGCCGTCGCCAGGCACGCCGACATCTGGCACGCGTTCCAGGATCTCGACGCGTTCCGCAGGCTGAGCGACCGCGTCGACGAGTTGGCGGCCACATTCGGCCGCAACGGTGCCGACATCGAACGCTCGACGCTCTGGACGGACGCCAAGAGCGCCGACGCCTTCCGCGAAGCCGGTGTCACGCTGTTCCAGACCGAACTCACCTCAGACGACGGTTACGATCTGACGCCCCTCAAACAGGTCGTCACATGGCGGGACAACGGCTGAGGAACGGCGCTCCCGTGGTCCCCTACTGCGGCTTGTTGTCGACCTTGATGTCGAACTTGACGTCGGCGCCGTCCACCTCGGTGACGGTTACCGTGACGCCGTAGGTTTCGGGGCCGTCCTGCAGTTCGCAGCGGTGCTTCACGCCGACCTCGCCGCGCAGGTCCTCAGCACAGGTCACCGAATCCGGCGCACGCCCGACCTTGGCCTGCAGTTGATCGCTGACCTCCTGGGCCAATTGGTCCTTATCGACGATCGGCGGACCGCTCGAGCAGCCGATCGCGAGCAGAGCCGCACCGCCGCAGGCGACCGCGACTCCCAACAACTGACGCTTCATCGCAGATGTCCTCCCCGAACTAATCGGCTGTTCGCCGAGTGTGCGTATGGCACGCGTGTTTCGCGAGGAAGAACATATCAAGATTGGGCGCTCTCGCCCGCCGATCTGTTAGCTCGCCGGTGTCTACTCAGCTACGACAGCAAGTCGTAGCTTTGGCTGACGCGGGGTGGCCGGGCATATCGGGCAGACGATGTCGTGTCCGGGCTGACAAAGAGGCGGACACTGGGTCCATGTCCACTGCCTTCTGGATCATCATCGCGGTGCTCGCCATCGGCACCATCGTCGGCGGACTGCTGCGGATGCGGGCGTGGTTGCGCAAACCGGTGCCGCCCGAGGTGATCGAGGCCGCGCGGCGCCGCGAAGAAGAGGACGGACGCCACTGACGGACCGCTAGCTGGCCGCCTCCCGGCTCAGGTGGGCGTGCGCCCATTCCTCGGTGGTCGTGGTCGGAATCCCGCGGGTGGCGTTGAAGGTGCCGGCCTTCGGCCAGGCGACGCCCGTGCCCTGGGCGAACACCGCGCGGTACTTGCGCAGATTGTCGTCGGGATGCCGCGCCAGGTCGTCGAGCAGGTGCGCGACGGTCCACAGGTTGCGCCTGACGGGCACTGTCCTGACCCGCTCGACGATGTCGGCCAGGTCGCGGTAGGTGATCGTGTCGCCCGCGACGAAGACCACCTGATTGGCGATGCGCGGGCGGGTCTGCAGAACCTCGGCGGTGATCTCCCCGATGTCCTCCGGGGTGGTCACCGTGACCGCGGTGTCCCAACTGCCCAGTGCGTTAACGGTATTGGTGGTCAGGTCGACGATCCCGACGTCGGGTTCGAACAGGAAGCTCGTGAACATGCCGGTCGATACGATCACCCAGTCGGTGGTGTCCTGAGCGCGCAGCATGTCGCGCACGTCGAGTTGCTCATCGAACAGATTCTGCGGGCTGCCGCGGCCGATCGCGTCGTAGTCGACGCCGAACTGCCACGGGATGTATCGCGAAACACCAGCTGTCAGAACAGCTTCGGTGATCCTGCGTTGCGTTCCTGGACCCGCGGCGAAGCCGAGGCAGTTCACGACGGTGTCGAAGCGGCTCAGCACCGCCGCCAGCTCGGGCGCGGTCGCGGTCGCCACGTCCACCTCGGCGATCTTCACGCCCCGGGTGGTGAGCTCGTCGCGCAGCCGAGTACGGTGCGGCGACTGTGAGGGGCGGAGCAACACCGTGACGTCAGGTGCGTCCTCCCGCCGTGCCAGCGCGGCGATGACGGCGCCGCCGAGTTCCCCCGCGCCGATGACGAGGATGCCGTCACCGTGTGATCGCTGTGTGCTCATGTCGGTCCTGTTCGCAAACGTTCGCAGCAGGCAACAACGATCCGCCGCGGCGCATTCCCGACCGTGGCGAGGCCAGCCGGGCTACGAGGCGCGGCTCAGCAGCAGGTCGACCGCCTTGGCCGCGCTCTGTACCGCGCTCTCCATCGTGGCCGACCAGTCGGTGGCGGTCCAATCGCCGGCCAGCACGAGCGAGGGCACCGAGGTCTGCTGCGGCGGCCGCAACGAGTCGGTGCCCACCACTTGCGAGAAGGTGGCCTTCGGCATCCGGACCACTTGTGCCTGAACTACTTGCGCGTCCCTGGCGTTCGGGTAGTAGCGGCGCAGCAGTTCCATCTGCTCGGCGACGATCTCGTCGTTGGTCTTCTGAATCTGCTCGTAGGCCCCGCTGGTGGTCAGGCAGTACAGCCATGCCTTGTCGGTGCTGCGGCGATGCATGCGCTGGCGATCGAACACCTCGTCGATGACACCGGTACCGCCGATCAGGGCCTCGAACTCCGTCTCGGTGCCCAGCGGCCGGTCCAGGTACAGGTTGGTGCTGACGATCGGCGTGTAGCCCAGTTTGTCTGCCGCAGCATAGATCTCGGCGTGCTCGGGTAGATCGTCGAGCAGGCCGGCGATGTCGGAATTGGGTACCGCGCATACGACGGCGTCGGCGGGTACCACGGTGCCGTCGGCCAGCACCACACCCGTGACCGCGCCGTCGATGATCACGATCCGGCGGGCCACACTGCGGTAGCGCACCTCCACCCCGCGCTCCTCGAACACCTTCAGCGCACCCTTGATGTAGAGGGTGTCCAGGTCGACCGTCGGGTAGCCGATGGTGACCGGGATCCGGTGTTTGATGCCGAGCTTGATGCCGGTGGCCATCACGTTGGCGAACACCTTCGCCGATTCCCGGTCCACAGGTTCGGCGGCGATCCCCAGAGCGAGCCAGTCCCACAACGCTTCCCGGGCCTTGGCCGGCATGCCGACGCGCTCGAACCACTGCGCAGTCGACAGGTCCGCGAGATCACTCGGCTGGCGCAGCGCCTGCCACCCCAGTCGCATGGTCGCGCGCGCCGCCTGCAATCTCTCGGCCCAATTGGCGGCGGGATGGACCCCCATCAGCGTGCGGAGCACGCCCAGCCCGGTGGTCTGCATGGTGACCTTGCGGCCGTCGGGCCAGCGCAGGGTCGAGGACTTCGGGAACGCGATGTGCTGTCGCGTCCCCACGCTCTCGAGGTACCGGTACAGGTGGTGGTAACCGCTGGCGATGACGTGCTGACCGTTGTCGGGCACGTCGTCGACCGCCGCGGCGCGCATCGCGTGGGTGCGTCCGCCCAGGCTGCCGCGGCGTTCCAGCAGCGTCACCCGCTTACCGGCTTCGGCCAGCCACACCGCCGACGCCAAGCCGGCGAGTCCGCCGCCGATCACCACGAAACGTCGCGAATCCGCGCCCATGACCGTCCTCTCCGTCGCTGCTCAACTTACGACGTGCAGGACGCGGTCCTGACGCTGGATCGACTCTGCGCACAGTTCGTCAATCCCCGGCCGGTTGACGAACTGTGCGCAGCCTCAACGTCGCGGCGCCACGGGTGCGGTTACCGCGGCGGGCACGGATACGGCAGGAACAGACCGTGGCACCACCCCGGCGGGACGGGCGGAGTCCAACCCGGTGCGGGCGGCGGTGGCGGCGGCGGAACCTCGCCCTCCCAGATGTTCTGCGCCACGTTCCCCTGCCCGTGATAGACGTACCAGTATGTGTGGCAGACGGTTTCGTCCCAGCGGACCGGGTTGACGCGCAGGTTGCCCGTCTGCACCGGCGGATCACCCGGGCACCAGCGACACGGACCTTCCGGGCGCTCCTCTGGGCAGCCGGGCCAGCTCAGCGGAACGGGTTCGGTCGGCATGGCCGTCGCGACCCCACCGAAGCCCAGTCCGCCGAACGCCAGCACGCCCGCTGTCAGCCCGACGATCCCTCGTTTCACGACGGTATTCACACTTCCCCCTTGCTTCCTCCCCGACCCTGTTCACCAGGCAGGTCACCTCGGCGTGGCCTTGAGCGAAGTAAGTGCAATGTAGCGCCGCGCAACGAAATGTCACTGGGGTTAAACCCTAGTTTCTCGCCGCTGCCCCTGGCCTCAGGCGAAGTAGTGCCCGTCGCTCAGATCCTCGAGCAGGGTCGGGTGTTGTGGTGTCCAGCCGAGCACCCGCTGGGTGATCGCGCTCGACGTCGGACTGTCCAGCGAGGCAATCCACCCGATGAAGCCCAGCTGTGCCGACGCCTCCTCGGCGGTGACGCTCACCGCCTGCACATCGAGCCGCTTACCGATGGCTTCGGCGATGTCGCGGAACGGGATTCCCTCCTCGGCCACACCGTGCAACCGCGATCCGGCCGGTGCGGACTCGAGCGCCAAGCGGTACAGCCGGGCCGCGTCGAGGTTGTGGACCGCCGGCCAGCGGTTGGCCCCGTCGCCGACGTAGATCGCCCGCCCCGTCGTCCGGGCATGCTCGATGAGCGTCGGGATGAACCCCTTACGGTCGGTGATTCCGTGCACCGTCGGTGCCAATCGAATGACCGACGCGCGCACCTCCTGGTCGGCCAACGCCACGGTGGCGAGTTCCGAGGCGACCCGCGGCAGATCCGCGGGAACCTCGGTCTCCTCGGTGGCCGTCACGCCCCGCGCGGCCACACCCAGCGCCGCGGTGCCGGAGGTGACGATGAACGGCTTTCCGGAGCCGACCAGCGCCGCGCCCATGGCCTTGACCGCCCGCAGGTCGGTCTCCCCGGCCGCGGCGTAGTCGGTGAAGTCGTGCTTGAACGCCAGGTGGATGACGCCGTCGGCCTCGCCCGCGGCCTCGGCCAGCACGTCGAGGTCGTCCAGCGTGCCCCGCACCACCCGGGCGCCGGCGCTGCGCACCGACTCGGCCCCGGCGTCGGAGCGGGCCAACCCGGTGACCTGATGACCGTTGTCCAGCAGTTCGCGCACCACCAGCGACCCGATGTGGCCCGACGCGCCTGTCACGAAAACCCGCATGTGCCTGTCCTTCCGACGGGATGTCAGTAACTGACATCGAAACGTACATGTGATGTCAGCAGCTGTCATCGCCGTAGTATTCCCGCATGGGCCGATGGGAGCCGGACGCGAAGGGGCGCCTCGAGCGCGCCGCGCTCGAGCTCTACGCCGAACGCGGCTTCGACGACACCACCGTCGCCGAGATCGCCGAGCGGGCCGGGGTCACCGAGCGCACCTTCTTCCGACACTTCGCCGACAAGCGCGAGGTGTTGTTCCGCGGCGACGAGCTGGCGCTACTCGTCGTCGACGCGCTGAAGTCCACCCCCGCGGACCTGTCGCCCCTTGACGCCGTCGCCCTGGCCCTGGAATCGACCGCGTCGTTTTTCGACGACCGTCGGCCACATTCGAAGAAGCGCCAGTCCGTCATCGACGCGAATCCTGCGCTGCGCGAACGGGAATTGATCAAGCTCGCGTCGATGGCCGAGTCGGTCGCACACGCGCTGCGCGATCGCGGGGTTTCCGATCCGGCGGCCGGCCTGAGCGCGGAGGCCGGAATCGCGGTGTTCAAGGTCGCGTTCGAGCGTTGGCTCGACGATCGCGCCGAACGCAGCATCGCCGTGCACATCCGCGAGGCGCTCGCCGAGCTCAAATCGGTGACAAGCTGAGGGTCTACGACGAAAGGATCACCATGGTCGCTGTCCCCGAGGGATACGAATCGCTGCTCGAACGCCCGCTGTACGGGCACCTCGCGACCGTCCGGCCGGACGGCACGCCGCAGGTGAACGCGATGTGGTTCGCCTGGGACGGCGAGCGGCTGCGATTCACCCACACCACCAAGCGGCAGAAGTATCGCAACATCAAGGCCAATCCGGCCGTGGCGATGTCGGTCATCGACCCGGACAACCCGTACCGCTACCTCGAGGTGCGCGGCGTGGTCGAGGAGATCGTTCCCGACCCGACCGGCGCGTTCTACCTCGAACTCAACGACCGCTACGACGGGCCGCTGACCGAACCGCCCGCCGACAAGGCCGACCGCGTCATCCTGGTGGTCCGCCCCACCGGCTTCAGCAAGCAGTAGCCGAGCATGCTGGTGGCGTTCAGCGTCAGCCCGACCGGTGGCGATCTCGACGGCAGCGTGGGCGCGGCCGTCGCCGAGGCGATCCGCGTGGTCCGCGCCTCGGGGCTGCCGAACGAGACCAACGCGATGTTCACCAACATCGAAGGGGAATGGGACGAGGTGATGGCGGTGGTCAAGCGGGCCGTCGATGCCGTCGCGGCCGTCTCGCCGCGGGTCAGCCTGGTGCTCAAGGCCGACATCCGCCCGGGCCACACCAACCAGCTCACCGCGAAGGTGCAACGCATCGAGGACGCGCTGCGCGACGAGAGATGAGCCTTGCCGTGGCCGCGGCCACGGGTCTACTATCGCGCGTAGTAGATGGAGGTCCCATGACGGCACCGAGTCTCGTTGAGCGACAGACGTTTCTGCGACTGACGGCCTGGGCGTTCCTCATCGGCTGGGGGCTGCACGTCATCGATCACCTGCGCCGCGGCATGTCGGCATCGCCGCCTGCCGTCATGATCGGCGGGACGATCCAGGGCGTCGTCGTCATCATCGCGATCACCATGGCGGTGCGCGGCCATCGTCATGCACCCGAGCTCGCCATGTTCACCGGCATCGCCAGCGCCGTCCTGTTCACGTACGCGCACCTGCTGCCGAGTTTCTGGCCCGCCCTGCAGGACAGCTTCGTCAGCGGTCCACGCATCAACGTCACCTGGTTCTCGTGGCTCACCGCGCTCAGCGAGATCGGCACCGGACTGGTGTTCGCCTACGCCGGCTACCGCGCCCGCAACGTCCGCTGACCAGGGTTGCAGTCCGCGGTGTCACAAAACGCGGCGCCGCCCGGTCCCCCATGCATGACCCTGAACAACACCACGCGCGACGAGTTGGTGCCGTCGCGCTACGCACAGCAGGTCGGCGACATCGAGGTGCTGGTGATCAGCGACGGTGTGCTGCCGATCGCGGCCCCGGTGATGGCCACGAATGTCGACGCGACGAGCTACGCGTCGTGGCTGGACGACATGTTCCTGCCGCGCGACGTGCTCGACTGGCCGCTCAATGTGGTCGTGGTCCGCGTTGGCGAGCGGATCATCCTCGTCGACGCGGGCCTGGGTGTGGAGTTTCCCGACTTCCCGCGCGCCGGGCAGACGGTGCACCGCCTTGAGGCGGCGGGCATCGACCCGGCGATGATCACCGACGTCGTCCTGACCCACCTGCACATGGACCACATCGGCGGGCTGCTCACCGACGGGCTCAAGGACCGCCTGCGGCCCGACCTGCGGATCCACCTCGCGGCCGCCGAGGCCGAGTTCTGGAGCACGCCGGACTTCTCGCACACCGCGATGCCCTCCCCCGTCCCCCCGACGCTGCGCCGGGTCGCGTCGCAGTTTCTCGACCTGTACCGCGGCAACCTGCGACCGTTCGAAACCGAATACGAAGTGGCGCCGGGCGTGCTGGTGACCCGCACCGGCGGCCACACCCCCGGGCACAGCATCGTGCGCGTCGAGTCCGCGGGCGAACGGTTGACCTTCGCCGGCGACGCCATCTTCCAGGTCGGCTTCGATAATCCCGGGTGGCACAACGGATTCGAACACGACCCCGAAGAATCCGTGCGCGTCCGCGTCGGCCTGCTCACCGAACTCGCCGCAACCGGCGAGTCGCTGGTGGCCACCCACCTGCCGTTCCCGTCGGTGTGCAGGGTGGCGCCCGCCGGCGACGTGTTCCGCTGTGTGCCGACGGTTTGGGACTACTGATCGCCTGGTACCAAGGGGGTATGGCCGAGCCGAGCCTGTGGATGCAGAAGGTCGCCCAGAACCCGGGGCATTCGACATGGTACATCGAGCGTTTCCGGGCGATGGCCCGCGCGGGCGACGACCTCGACGGAGAGGCCCGCCTGGTCGACGCGATGGCCCCGCGGGCGGCGCACATCCTCGACGCCGGCTGCGGACCGGGACGCGTCGGCGGCTATCTCGCCGCTGCCGGTCACCGCGTCGTCGGCGTCGACGTCGACCCGGCGCTGATCGCCGCCGCCGAACAGGACCATCCCGGGCCCCGCTGGCTGGTCGGCGACCTCGCCGAACTCGACCTGCCCGCCCGCGGCATCACCGAACCGTTCGACCTGATCGTCGCGGCGGGCAACGTCATGCCGTTCCTCGCGCCCAGCACCCGCGTCGAGGTGCTGCGCCGCTTTCGTCGGCATCTCGCCGCGGACGGCCGGGCGGTGGTCGGCTTCGGCGCCGGGCGCGGCTACGGCTTCGACGAGTTCCTCGACGACGTGTCGGCCGCCGGCCTGCGGCCCGACCTGCTGCTGTCGACGTGGGACCTGCGGCCGTTCACCGCGGACTCGGACTTCCTGGTCGCGGTGCTTCGTCCCGATGGTCGCGAACGGTAGCGTGGCCACCCGTGACTTCCCCTCGTGTGAATCCGCTCGGACTCGTCGCCTGCGCCGCGGCGCTGATGCTGACGATGGCCGCCTGCGGGTCGGAGACCCAGACGTCCTCCTCGGCGACGACGACCACCACGACCACGTCGTCACTCGACGACCTGGTCGCGCCCCCGCCGCCCCAGCAGCCGGCCCCGGCCGAGCCCAGCCCCTGCCCGTCGGCCGCGCCCGCCGCGGGCGGCAACCCGGACTGGACGTTGAACGGCGCCACCGGCAGCGTCGCGGTCACCGCCGCCACCGAGTCCGCGGCGCCGAAGGTCGAGGTGACCGCCCCGTTCAGCGTCACCGAGACCCAGGTGCAGACGCTGCAGCCCGGTGACGGCCCGGTCGTCTCGGACACCGCCACCGTGCTGGTCTGCTATCTGGGCGTCAACGGCCGCGACGGATCGGTGTTCGACAGCAGCTACGACCGCGGTGCCCCCGTCGACTTCCCGCTCGACGGCGTGGTGCCCGGATTCCAGAAGGCGATCGCCGGCCAGCAGGTCGGGTCGTCGGTGGCCGTGGCGATGACGTCCGACGACGGCTACCCCGACGGTCAACCCCAGGCGGGCATCCTGCCGGGCGACACGCTGGTCTTCGCGATCAAGATCCTCGACGCGCAGAACTGATCAGGCACCAACGGCGCGCTCGAGGTCCTTCAGCGACGTCTCGAGGTGGCCGAGCAGCCGCTGCAGGTGCGGGACGCTGCGCCGACAGCCGACCAATCCGAAGTCCAGATCGTCGGCGTTGTTAGCCAGCGTGATGTTGAGCGCCTGCCCGTCCAGCGGGATCGACAGCGGATAGTTGCCGTCCAGGCGGGCGCCCTTCCAGTACAGCGGCTCGCGCGCGCCCGGCACGTTCGAGATGACGATGTTGAACGGCGGCGGCGCCGTGCGGACGAACCCGGGCAGCAGGCCGAACGCCACCCCGCCGATCAGGAAGGCCGACACCGCGAGCTGCTGCACCCGCGGCAGTTCCGAGTAGACCTTCTTGTTGTCGCGCATGGACTGTGCGATCGCGGCCAGCCGGTGGGCCGGGTCGTCGATGTCGGTGGCGAGGTTGCACAGGATCGCGCCGACGACGTTGCCGCCGCTGTCGCTCTCGGCCTCGGTGCGCAGGTTCACCGGGATCATCGCCACCAGTGGCGTGTCGGGCAGCGCGTTCTCGTCCGACAGATACTCGCGCAGGGCGCCAGCGCACATGGCCAGCACGACGTCGTTGACCGTCACTCCCGCAGCGGCTTTCACCTTCTTGACCCGCTCCAGCGACCACGACTGCGCCGCGACCCGGCGGGCCCCGCCGATCTTGACGTTCAGCATGGTCTTCGGTGCACGGAACGGCAGCGTGAGCTCCTGCTCGAGCAGCGCGGCGCGGGCCAGCGACACGGTGGTCGGCGCGAGCCCGGCCACCGAGGCGGCGACGTCGCCCAGGGCGTGCAGCAGCGACGGCCGCGGCCGGGGCGCGGGCCGCTTCGACGCCAGGCTCCACGGTGCCCTGACCTCGGGATCGTCGGGATCGGTGGACAGCACCCGCTGCATCAGCTTCATCGCCGACACCCCGTCGATCAGCGAGTGGTGGAACTTCGAGTACACCGCGAACCGGCCGTCGTCGAGCCCCTCGATCACGTGCGCCTCCCACAGCGGGCGGTGCCGGTCGAGCAGCGTGCCGTGCAGCCGCGAGGCGAGTTCGAGCAGATCCCGCACCCGCCCGGGTGCGGGCAGGGCCGAGCGGCGCAGGTGATAGTCGAGTTCGACGTCCTTGTCGGTGGTCCACGCGACGTTGGTCACCCCGCCGAGAAACGCCGGATGCTTGCGGAAGGTGGGCGCCACGTCGGTCTGCGCCAGCAGCCCGTCGTAGATCTCGCGCAGGAACTCCGGTCCGCTGCCCTCCGGGGGTTTGAACAGCTGCAGGCCGCCGACATGCATTGGATGCTCACGGGATTCGCCGAGCAGAAACAGCGAATCGGTCGGCGCAATCGGCTGCATGAAACCTCCAGAAGTCGGTGCATAGTACCTCTGCGGTTATCCCCGATCGGGCGCTCTGACAAACTTCGCGCCCGGGTAGTTTGGACACGATGGAGCACCAGCGGCCGAAGATCCCCGCGTTGACCGGGGTGTCCGAGACGGCGTTGCTGACGCTGAACGGACGCGCCCACCAGGCGCGCCAACCCGACGCGATCATCGACGATCCCGAAGCGATCCGACTGGTGGAGGCGCTCGACGCGGATTTCGACAAGTTCGGTCGCAAGGGCCAGGAGATGGCGCTTCGCTCGCTGGCCTTCGACCGCGCCGCGACCGAATACCTGTCGGCACACCCGTCGGCGACGGTCGTCGCGCTCGCGGAGGGCTTCCAGACCAGCTTCTGGCGGCT
>ENA-UOVV01001616-UOVV01001616.1-compost-metagenome-genome-assembly--contig:-NODE-1616-length-15625-cov-5.028516_pt1 | contig 15625 bp, 13 predicted proteins | sample MGYA00238155_ERZ761577 | MGnify/ENA primary metagenome ERZ761577 (study PRJEB28898, sample SAMN06268775) | compost metagenome | isolation source: Emeryville, CA | place: USA:Emeryville, CA | collected...
CAAAACGCCGATATCGAAGTGCACATCACCAACTTTGGTGGCGTGATCACCCGCATACTCGCGCCTGATGCCCAGGGCAAGCTGGGCGATATCGCCCTGGGTTTTGATGAATTGCCGCCTTACTTCAAGGACTCCCCCTATTTTGGTGCGATTATCGGTCGCGTGGGAAATCGCCTCGCTGGCGGTCGCTTTGCCATTGGTGATAACAGCTGGCAGCTGGATCTCAACGATGGCGAAAATCACCTCCACGGAGGCTGGAAGGGCTTTGACAAGGTGGTCTGGGTGCCCACCAGTTTTGTGACCGAGAAGGAGGTGGGGCTCAGGCTGTTTTATCTGAGTCCGAATGGCGACCAGGGTTATCCCGGCAATCTGCAGGTGACTGTGACCTATACACTCAATGCGCAGAATGAACTGCAGGTGGATTACCACGCAGTGACCGATCAGCCCACTCCGGTCAATCTGACACAGCACACCTATTTCAATCTGGCCGGTGGCGGAGGCGTGATGAATCATCGCCTCACATTGAATGCCGACAGATTTACACCTGTAAGAGCGGGGCTTATCCCCACTGGCGAATTGCGTCCGGTAGCCGCATCTCCTTTCGATTTCCGTGAAGCCAAGGCTATCGGCAAGGACATAGGTGCAGAGGATGAGCAGCTGCAACTGGGCAGGGGCTACGACCACAATTTTGTGTTGAACAAGACATCGCCTGGCGAGCTGAGTCTTGCGGCGCGAATTGAAGAGGACACCACTGGTCGTGTGCTGGAAGTATTGACCACCGAGCCGGGCGCGCAGTTTTATTCCGGCAATTTCCTCGATGGCAGTCTCAGTGCAAGGGGGCAGAGCTTTGGTCATCGCAGCGGCTTCTGCATTGAGCCGCAGCATTTTCCCGATGCGCCCAATCAGCCGGAATTTCCTTCCATCATTCTCAATCCCGGTGAAGACTACATCAGTCAGACGAAATTTCGTTTTCTGACTCGCTAGTCCTGAGTCAGTGTCATTTCCTCAGCGGCGGGAGAGGGAGCTCCCGGCTGCTTGAGCTGCTGGTCGATCAGACGCAGCGCATCTTCCACCAGCATGTACATGGCCTGTTTGGCCTCTTCCGGCTGACGGCTGGCAATAGCGCCATACACCTTGTGATGTTCTATCAGCGTCGCTGGATAATCGTTCTTGAGCGAACTGGTGTGACGGATACTCACCCTCAGGGCCGTCTGGGTAAAGTCCCGCAGGCGTATGTAGAAGCGGTTTTCAGTGGCGTAGAGAATGGCGGTGTGAAAGGCGATATCCGCATCCAGCTGGGTATTGAGATCCCTGTCGCTAGCCAGAGTCATGGCCTCCAGTGCATCGCCTATGGCAAGAATTTTTTCCTCAGAGGCAAACTCGGCAGCCAGGGCTGCAGCCTCAGGCTCTATGGCCTTGCGCACCTGCAGAAATTCACGCAGAAGTGCCAGGGAAGGATTGCTTTCCAGTGACCAGTTGAGCAGATCCGGATCGAAAATGTTCCACTGATCCTGAGGCAGGATGCTGATGCCCTGGCGGGGTTTGCTCGTCAGCAGGCCCTTGGCGGCCAGCATTTTTATCGCTTCACGCACCACACTGCGGCTGACACCGAACTGAGCGCCCAGCTCGGCCTCGGTGGGCAATCCACGATGAGGGCCGAAAAAGCCATTGATAATCTGTTTGCCAAGCTCGTGGCTGACCGAAAGAGAGAGATTGCTGCCGGGTTCTGAGGTGGACATGGAGTGTCTCTATTATTTATAGAAATGTTAGCGCTATCATAACGGCCGGAATTATTTCAGGCAATCTGGTCTGCGGGCATTTTTGACGCCAATTTCAACTCCCCGGTGAGAAGCTTTCTCCGGTGGCTGCAAATGAAACTTCGTGCTTTTTTTTGTTAACGGGTGTTTAATTCGGCGCAATTTAATTTTAATCTTGGCCTCCGTTTGACGCCCGTGTAACGAGCGCTAGCTGAACTGAGCGAGTTTTTCATGTGGACCTACCCTGATATAGACCCGGTTGCCTTTTCTCTCGGGCCACTCAAGGTACATTGGTATGGCATTGCCTATCTGCTGGCTTTTGCCAGCGCTTGGCTGTTGGCAATCAAACGCTCGGATCAGCCGCATTCGCCCCTGTCCAAGGCGCAGATTGAAAATCTGATTACCTATGGCGCCTTTGGTGTGATTCTGGGCGGGCGTTTTGGTTACGTGGTTTTTTACAATTTTGATTACTGGATGCGCGATCCTCTGTGGCTCTTTCGATTGTGGGAAGGGGGGATGTCCTTTCACGGCGGCTTGCTTGGGGTCATTCTCGCCATGTGGGTTTACGCCCATCGCATTCGGGTACCCTATGTACGTCTGATGGATTTTGTTGCGCCCTTGGCGCCTCTGGGATTGGGCTTTGGGCGTCTGGGCAACTTTATCGGGCAGGAGCTTTGGGGGCGCCCCACAGATTCCATCTGGGGCATGGTGTTTCCCAAAGACCCGGAAGGACTTGCCCGCCATCCCTCCCAGCTGTATCAGGCGGCTCTGGAGGGGGTGGTCATGTTCGTGATTCTCTACTGGTTCTCGCGCAAGCCAAGACCGGTGGGGGCGGTGAGCGGGCTTTTCCTTATCCTTTACTCGCTGTTCCGAATTCTGGTGGAGTTTGTGCGCGAGCCAGACAGCCATTTGGGACTCTACTTTGGCTGGATCTCGCGGGGTCAGCTGTTGTGCGTGCCCATGTTGATACTGGGCCTAGTGTTGATGTTGTTTGCCTATCTGCCCCGACTCAGGGGTGGTGCCAGGCAGGCCTGATGCCAGAGACAGACATATAGATGAAGCAATACTTGGATCTTATGCGCGACGTGGTCGACAGCGGTGTTGAGCGCGGCGACAGAACGGGTACGGGAACCCGCTCAGTGTTCGGACGCCAGCTGCGTTTTGACCTGCGTCAGGGTTTTCCTCTGGTCACTACCAAAACTGTGCATCTGAAGAGCGTCATAGTCGAGTTGCTCTGGTTTCTGCAGGGGCGTACCGATGTCAACTGGCTGCAGGAACGTGGTTGCAGCATCTGGAACGAGTGGGCCGACGAGCGCGGTGAGCTGGGCCCCGTCTATGGCAAACAGTGGCGTTCATGGGCCTGCCCGGACGGCTCCACCATTGATCAGATCAGCCAGGTGGTAGAGCAGATAAAGGTCAATCCCTATTCTCGTCGCCTGATTGTCAGCGCTTGGAATCCGGCAGATCTGCCCGATGAGCGTATTGGCCCGCAGGACAATGTGGCCCAGGGGCGCATGGCGCTGGCGGCCTGTCACGCCCTGTTTCAGTTTTATGTGGCCGAAGGGCGCCTGTCCTGCCAGCTGTATCAGCGCAGCGCGGACCTGTTTCTCGGTGTGCCCTTTAACATTGCCAGCTATGCGCTGCTGACCCACATGATCGCCCAGCAGTGCGATCTGGAAGTGGGGGATTTTGTCCATACATTCGGCGATTGCCATCTCTACGCCAACCATCTGACGGACGAGATAGTGTTCGAGCAGTTGCGCCGTGAGCCCAGGCCTTTGCCTCGGCTGGTGATCAAGCGGCGCCCGGCTTCGTTGTTCGACTATGAACTGGAAGATTTTGAGTTCCAGGGGTATGAACCCTATCCGCGCATAGTGGCGCCCATTGCGGTTTAGGCAAGTCTGTGCGCATTTCGATTATCGCTGCAGCAGCGCGTAATAACGTGATAGGCAGGGACAACCAGTTGCCCTGGCAGCTGCCGGACGACCTGCGTTACTTCAAGCAGGTAACACTGGGCAAGCCGGTGGTGATGGGGCGTAAGACCTTTGAATCCATAGGCAGACTGCTGCCCGGTCGCCTCAATATAGTGATCAGTCGTCAGCCAGATTGGCAGGCTGAAGGTGTGCTGGTAGCTTCCGGCCTTGAGGTGGCGCTTCAGCTTGCCGAGCGGCAGGCGCCCGAGACGGCGGATGAGCTGATGGTCATTGGTGGTGCTGAAATCTATAAGCAGGCTCTGCCGCTGGCCTCAAGGATTTATTTGACGCGCGTTCATGAGGAATTTGAGGGCGATGCCTTCTTCCCCGATATCGATGAGCGGAGTTGGATGTTGGTTTCCCAAACACCTGGTCTGTCGGAAGGTGGATTGTTCTACGAATTCCAAGTGTTTGAGCGAAGCGGTCATTAATTGACCATTAATAACTGATTCTTCTGAAAAACGAAGAAAAACGTGCCATCGGTAGGCCTTTTTGTGAGGGTGTTACCGATTTTCTAGGGATGGATAGGTTGTTGTTACCGTTCTGATACGTTTTTACACACACCAAAAGGCTTTGGGACAAAACATTGAATGTAAGCGAATGCTCTCATTACAATGCGGCGTTCTTAGCTGCCTCACCGAGGCTGGTGGATACACATCTGTGGCAGCTTCCACTGTCGCAAACTCACTTGATGAAGCACCCGAGTTGGGGGAAATATGAAAAAACAGCGATTAAAAGCCGTGGCTCTGTCCACTGTGCTTTCTGTCGGCGCGCTAATGGGTAGCGTTGCATCGGCAGATCAAACCCTGGATTCCATTCTCCAGGTGGGTCACGCCAAAACCACTTTGGCACAAGACTCTCAAAAAAGAATCGACAGATTGGCGCAAGAAACCAGCGATCTGGCTCAGGAGTTCAAAACTCAAAACCGGGTGATCTCCGATCTGCGTCTCTATAACAGTCAGATGGAACGGCAAATCGCTGCTCAACTAAAGGTCATTCAGGATCTGGATGAGTCAATTGAGCAAGTTACCGTGATCGAGCGTCAAATCCAGCCGCTGATTTCTCGTATGCTTGATTCTCTGGAGCAGTTTGTTCGTCTGGACAAGCCTTTCCGTCTGGAAGAGCGTCTGGCTCGCGTCGAAATGCTGCGCAGCAACCAGGACCGTGCAGATATTTCTGTATCAGAAAAATTCCGTCAGGTTCTTGAAGCTTACAAAATCGAATCCGACTACGGTCGTTTCGTAGATGCCTACGGCGCTACTCTGCAAATCAACAATCAGGATCGTCAGGTCAACATTTTGCAGATTGGTCGTGTGTCTCTCATTTATCAAACTACTGACACTCAGCTGGCCGGTGCCTGGGATGCTGCACAGAACACTTGGGTTCCTCTCGACAGCTCTTATCGCAGCGCTATTCTGAAGGGTTTCCGTATGGCACGTAAACTCGATTCACTGGATATGTTCAGTGTACCTGTTCAGGCTCCGGAGGCAGCAAAATGAAAATGAAGTTTGTTAAAAGTTGTGCGCTGCTGTTGGCTGCCGGTTTGCTGAGTTCGAGCTTTGCGGTTGCGCAAAATCAACAGGCTACCAGCCTGGATCAGCTTCTGGATCTGGTGAAGCGTTCTCAGGTAAATGAAACTGCCGAGCACCGTCAGCGCGAAGCTGAATTTGCTCGCGACAAGGCCAATCAGGCCAATCTGCTGGCTCAGGCCAAAGCAACTCGTCAAGCGGAAGAAGCTCGCTCCGACCGTCTCGAGAAAACCTTTGCCGAGCAGGAAATCCTCGTTAACCAGAAGCGTATTCAGCTTAACGAGCGATTGGGTTCAATGAAGGAGCTCTTTGGTCACCTGACTTCTACTGCGGGCGACCTGCGTGCTACTACCCAGAACTCTATCGTGAGCGCCCAGATTCCCAACCGTGGTGATTTCCTGGATGGCCTCATCGACAAGATGAACAGCAACACTCGCCTGCCTACCATTGCTGAAATCGAGCGTTTGTGGTTCGAAGTTCAGCGCGAACTGGTTGAGAGTGGTCGTGTAGTCAAGTTCAACGCTGAAGTGGTCAAGCCCAACGGCGACAAGGCATCTCAGGAAGTTGTGCGCGTTGGTGTATGGAACCTGGTCTCTGATGGCAAGTACCTCACCTATAACTCCGAATCAGGTGTTATTGAGGAACTGCCCCGTCAGCCAGCCGGTTCTGTGACTTCAAGTGCCAAAAATCTGCAGAGCGCAAGCAGCGGTCTGGTGGCTTTTGGTCTGGATCCAACTGGCCCCACTGGTGGCTCTCTGCTGAAGGCTCTGATTTACAAAGAAACTGTTCTTGAGCAGTGGAAACACGGCGGAACCGTTGGTCTGGCAATCACCATCGTGGGTGTTATCGGTGTGCTGCTGGGTCTGTGGAGAATTCTGGTGCTGTCCAGCATCAGTGCCAAAGTTAATGCTCAGATGAAATCCGCCAAGGCCAACACCAACAACCCGCTGGGTCGTGTACTGAAAGTGGCTGAAGACAATCCGAAAGTTGACAACGAAACTCTGGAGCTCAAACTCGAAGAAGCTGTGCTGAAAGAGCGCCCCTCTATTGAGAGCGGTTTGTCGATCCTGAAGATTATTGCCGCGGTAGCGCCTCTGATGGGTCTGCTGGGTACTGTGGTAGGTATGATCGCAACCTTCCAGGCCATCACCATGTTCGGTGCTGGTGACCCGAAAACCATGGCATCAGGTATTTCTCAAGCGCTGGTAACCACCGTAGAGGGTCTGCTTGTGGCCATTCCTGTGGTACTGATTCATACCTTCGTTAACGGCCGCGCCAAGCGAATTGTTCACATCCTGGAAGAGCAATCTACTGGCATCATTGCTGAAAACGCAGAGCGCAAGTCGTAGGAGATAACTCATGCAGGCATTAATGGATCTCTTTGAAGCCATTGGCGCCTTTATGGCCCAGGGTGGTTTTGTGATGAATCTCATCGCCATCCTGGTCTTTGTGATGTGGACGCTGATCTTTGAACGCGTCTGGTATTTCAAAGGTGCTCTTAAAGGTGACGTGCAGGCTTCCCTTGATGCCTGGGAGGCGCGCAAGGAGCGCAAATCCTGGAATGCGCATCAAATCCGCCAAGCCATGGTGTCGCGCCTGTCCACCAAAATTAACCAGAACATGGACCTGATTGCGACCCTGATCGCAGTCTGTCCATTGATGGGCCTCTTGGGTACCGTCACCGGGATGATCGAGGTGTTTCAGGTGCTGTCCGCTGGTGGTGGCGGCGACGCCAAACAAATGGCAGGCGGTGTGTCTAAAGCGACAATACCAACCATGTCAGGCATGGTGGCAGCCCTCTCGGGTCTGTTCGCCAACATCTACCTGACTCGGATTGCCGAGCGCGAGAATCAGCTGTTCGCTGACCATCTGACGATGGATCACTAAGCGATCCCAGAGTTCGAGCAGTTATTGAACTAACCGGTATTTAAGAGATTTCTCATGAGTAGAAATAACGCAAAACCCGAAGAAGAGGCCCAGGCGATTGACCTGACGCCCATGCTCGACGTGGTTTTTATCATGCTGATCTTCTTTATCGTGACAGCCTCTTTTATTAAAGAGGCTGGCGTGGAAGTAAATCGCCCTGAGGCTACTCAGTGGATAGAGAAGAAAAGCGCCAGTATTTTGATTGCCGTAACCGACAAGAACGAAATCTGGGTTGATAAAAACCGTATTGACGTTCGTGGTGTTCGGACGGCGATTGAAAAGCTTCTGGCTGAAAATCCCAAGGGCACTGTAGTGATTCAAGCTGACAGCGAAGCGCAGGTGGAAACGATAGTTGAAATCACCAATGCTGCCCGTGAGGCTGGCGTTGAAAATGTTGCTGTCTCAACTAAAAAGAAATAGGCCGCTATGAACTTTGCAAAGATAGGTATAGCTGGTGTGCTGGGGTTGGTAACGACCTTCTGTCTGCTGCTTTTGATGTACTCTCTGGTTAACAACGAAATGAAGGAGCCAGAGGAAGTAGAAGAGCGAAAAATCGCCGACATTCAGATGCCCAAGCAGGAAATTGAAGTTCGTTACGAAGATGCAAAGCCGGATAAACCGGAAGAGCCGGAAACCCCTCCGCCGGAAATCCCAGAACCGGACTTTGATAACCCCAATGCAAACCTTGATGGTTTGAATATGGAAGTGCCGAAATTTGATGGTCAGATCTCTATGAATATAGGGACAGGCTTCTCAGGTGACGGTGAGTATCTGCCGATTGTTCGTGTTGCTCCCGAATACCCGAGTAACGCTTCTTCGCGTGGTATCGAAGGTTTCTGTATGGTTGAGTTTACAGTGACCGCGACAGGTGCTACCCGCGACGTACGCGTCATTCCGGAAGAGTGCATCACCAAAGATGGCAAGCCCACAACTGTGTTCAACCGTGCATCTATCCGGGCTGCAGAGAGATTCAAATATCGTCCCAAAGTGATTGACGGGGAGCCGATTGAGGTTCCTGGTGTGCGCAATCGCTTCGTGTATGAGCTGGCGAAGTAAGGGGTCAGATATGAAAATCAAACTGTTGAAATCAGCCGTATTGGGCTCTTTCGGAAAAGTAGTTTTAGCGGGATCTTTGTTTGTCGCCCCACTGGTGTCAGTGCAGCTGGCTGAATCTGTGGTACCGGGACAAAGTCTGTTCACAGGCACCCAGGTTCTTGCTCAGGTCAAGGCAGGCAACAAGACTTTCGAAGCTCGTCGCCTGCCGGGCGTAAGCCAGTCTTTTGCCAAGGAGCTGACCGAAGTAGCCAATCTGTTGCAGCCGCCAGAGGGCTCGACTGAAAAGCCGAATCCGAACAAGGCGCTTGAAGTGCTCAATCGTATATCCCGTGGTATTGATAAGCTGAATCCCTATGAAGTAGCGCAGCTGCATCAGTACTACGCCTATGCCTATTACGGTAAAGAGGACTATACGCGCGCTTTGCAGAGCCTGGAAAAGGTGATTGCTCAAAGTCCTAATATCCCTGTATCAATGGAAGCGGCTACTTACCTGACCTTGGCTCAGCTTTATGGTCAGGAAGAGAATTACAAGAAGTCTCTGGAGTTAATGCTTAAGTGGACGGATTTCGTCAGTGAAATTCGCCCTGATCAGCATTACCTGTTTGGAACTCTGTATTACCAGCTTGAAGATATGAACAATGCCTTGGCAAACGTCAGTGAAGCTGTGCGTGTTACAGAGGCTGCAGGCAAGATTCCCCCGGAGTCTTGGTATAACTTCCAGCGCGGTATTTATCTGGAGCGTGAGGACTACGCAAGTGCGCTAACTGTTTTGCACAAGTTGGCTCGCCATTACCCCAATGCGAACCACTGGACGCAGATGGCTCAGATCTATGCCATGCTCAATCGCGACAAGGAGAAGCTGGCTGCATTGGAAGCTGCCTACCTGATGGGTGGTGTGACCACTGAGCGTCAATTGGTTGTTCTTGCTTCCTATTTCCTTGAGGCTGATGCCCCATACAAGGCGGCCAAGGTTCTCGACAAGGCAATTAACAAGGACAAGAGTGTTGAGCCTACCGCCAAAAATCTGGAGTTGTTGGCCAACGCCTGGCGCGCTGCGCAGGAATACTCCAAGTCTTTGGCTGAAATGGAAAAGGCCGCTCAGAAATCTGAAAATGGCAATCTGCTCCACACTCTGGCCAGTCTCTACAACTCGAATGACCGTTACAAAGACGCTATTCGTGTTGCCAAGCAGGCTCTGAACAAGGGTGGATTGAATCGCCCCGATCAGGTTCATATGGTGATAGGCGCTGCTTATATTGAGCTGGGTGAGTTTGACGAGGCTATCAAAGCGTTCAAAGAAGCCGCCAAGGACAAGCGCAGCGAACGTCTTGGAAACCAGTGGGCAACCTATGCTCAGCGTGAAAGAGACAGAATCGCCGCACTGATGAAGTAAGTGCGAAGCCATAAAAAAAGCCAGCAGTTGCTGGCTTTTTTTATGGCTGGAGTTTTATCAAAAAGCCTCGTCCCTGAGGCTTTCGGCATCAATCCAGTTTGCTCAAATCTCTGACCGCACCCTTGTCTGCACTGGTGGCCAGCATGGCATAGGCCTTGAGTGAGGCGCTCACCTTGCGTGTACGGGTTTCTTTCGGTTTCCAGGCAGCTGATCCCTTGGCTTCCATGGCTGTACGGCGCGCTGCCAGCTCTTCATCGCTTAACTTGACGTTGATGCTGCGATTGGGAATGTCGATGTGAATAATATCGCCTGTCTCCACCAGACCTATGGCGCCGCCAGCAGCGGCTTCGGGCGAGACGTGACCAATCGACAAGCCGGATGTACCACCAGAGAAGCGGCCATCGGTGAGCAGCGCACAGACTTTGCCGAGCCCCTGTGATTTCAGATAGCTGGTGGGGTAGAGCATCTCCTGCATGCCCGGACCACCGCGCGGGCCTTCGTAGCGGATGACCACTACATCACCTGCCTTGACCTTGCCATCAAGAATATCTTTCACCGCCTGATCCTGGCTTTCCACCACATAAGCAGGGCCTTCAAATACCCAGATGCTTTCATCCACGCCTGAGGTCTTCACTACGCAACCATCAACCGCAATATTGCCCTTGAGTACTGCCAGGCCTCCCTCTTTGGAATAGGCGTGTTCTACCGAGCGAATGCAGCCATCCGCTCTGTCCGCATCGAGTGAGGGCCAGCGAGTGGATTGGCTGAATGCTGTCTGTGTGGGAATCCCGGCCGGGCCGGCGCGATAGAACGTGGCAACTTCCTGGGAGCTGGTGGTGATGATGTCCCACTTGTCCAGCGCTTCTTGCAGGGTGCGGCTGTGGATGGTGGGCACCTGATTGTGCAGCAGGCCGCCGCGATTCAACTCGGCGAGAATGCCGAACACACCGCCGGCCCTGTGCACATCTTCCATATGGTATTTCGGAGTATTGGGCGCCACTTTGCACAGCTGAGGTACTTTGCGACTCAGGTGGTCTATGTCGGTCATACTGAAGGGAACTTCGCCTTCCTGCGCTGCTGCCAGCAGGTGAAGAATGGTGTTAGTAGAACCGCCCATGGCGATATCCAGCGACATGGCATTTTCGAAAGCTTTGAAGCTGGCGATGGAGCGGGGCAGAACTGACTCGTCGTCCTGCTCGTAATAGCGCTTGGTCAGTTCCACTATTCGGCGGCCAGCTTCCAGGAAAAGTTGCTCGCGATCAGCGTGAGTGGCCAACAGAGAACCGTTGCCTGGCAGTGAAAGCCCAAGAGCTTCGGTGAGGCAGTTCATGGAGTTGGCGGTAAACATGCCGGAGCAGGAACCGCAGGTAGGGCAGGCGGAGCGTTCATAGGCGTCCACCTGGGCGTCGCTCGCATTCTTGTCAGTGCCGATCACAATGGCATCAACCAGATCCAGCTTGTGCTCCGCCAGACGGGTTTTCCCTGCTTCCATCGGGCCGCCGGAAACAAAAACCACGGGGATATTGAGGCGCATGGCGGCCATCAGCATACCGGGGGTGATCTTGTCGCAGTTGGAAATACACACCAGTGCGTCGGCGCAGTGGGCGTTGACCATGTATTCCACTGAGTCGGCGATAATGTCGCGGCTCGGCAGGCTGTAGAGCATGCCGTCGTGGCCCATGGCGATACCGTCGTCCACGGCGATGGTATTGAATTCCTTGGCTACACCACCCGCCCTTTCAATCTCGCGCGCTACCAGTTGACCCAAGTCCTTGAGGTGAACGTGACCCGGCACAAACTGGGTAAAGGAGTTGGCGATGGCAATGATGGGTTTTTGGAAATCATCATCCTTCATGCCGGTGGCGCGCCAGAGCGCGCGGGCGCCCGCCATATTGCGGCCGGACGTTGTGGTTTTGGAGCGGTAAACGGGCATGGAATTAACCTCTTAAGGCCTGAAAGATTGGGTGCAACTGGCGATCGGCACGGATCGACATTGTCCGCAGGACAGGCGAAAAACAAAGGAAACAAGGCGGGCCAGCATAGCAGAAAAGCAGGCTATCCGACCATGTGAATGGAGCGGGGGGGATATCAAAACTCCCCCGGCAGGCTAGCCGAGGGGTTTGACGAAGATTTTGGAATTGCGCTGGTAGTTGTAGAGCTGCTGTCTCGCCATTGGCAGGTCGCTGAGATTGCCGGGTGCAAAGCCCTGCTCCATAAACCAGTGGGCTGTCTGGGTCGTCAACAAGAACAGCTGCTTGATGCCCTGACGTCTGGCCAGGACTTCGAGTTGTTCCAGCAGTATGGCTGCCCGTCCGCCTTTGCGATAGTCCGGATGAGTGGCAACACAGGCCAGTTCCGCCATATCGCCATAGGGATAGAGAGCCGCGCAGGCGATGATAGTGCCGTCCTTTTCCATCACATGAAAATTGTGAATCTCGGTCTCCAGCACTTCACGCGAGCGGCGCACCAGTATGCCCTCATTTTCCAACGGCGCTATCAGTTCCAATATGCCGCCCACATCGTCAATGCTGGCGGTGCGCAACTGCTCGTACTGGCCTGAATAAACCATGGTGCCCAGGCCATCGCGGGTAAACAGCTCGGAGAGCACGGCGCCGTCGGTGGCATAGCTGATCAGCTGGGCACGAGGCACGCCCTGCAGACAGGTGAGATAACAGGCGCTCAGCGCCTGGCGCAGATCCGCATCCAGATGGGAACCTTCGGTTTCCAGATAGACCTTGCACTCCTGCAGCGACAGCTGACGCAGCAGCTGGCCGTTGGTGTCCACAATGCCCTGACCGTCGACAAAGGCCAGCAGCTTGTCCGCCTTGATGGCAGTGGCTACATGACTGGCCAGTTCGCTAAAGGTGAGATTGAATACTTCGCCGGTGGCGGAGTAACCCAGAGGCGAGAGCAGGGCGATAGCGCCGGAATCCAACGCCGTTTGCAGCGGCCGGGTGTTGATCTTGCGCACCTTGCCCGTGTGTTGCAGATCTATGCCTTCCAGCACCCCGTGGGGCATGGCGACGGTAAAGTTGCCGCTCAGCACCTGCATATGGGCGCCATGCATGGGGGAGTTGGGCAGTCCGGTGGACAGAGCTGCTTCCACGGTAATCCGCGCTTCGCCAATGGCCTGGATTACCAGGCTCAGGCTGGCGCTGTCGGTAATGCGCAGGTTGCGATGAAATTGACTGGTGACGCCAGCGGCGGCAAGCCGCGCATCAATTTGTGGACGCGCGCCATGCACCAGCACCAGCCTGACGCCGAGGCTGGAGAGCAGCGCTATATCGTGAATGATATTGCTGAAGTTGCTGTGGTTGAGCGCTTCGCCCGGCAGCATCAGCACAAAGGTTTTGCCTCTGTGCTTGTTGATGTAGGGCGAGGAGTGGCGGAACCACTTGACGTAATCTTGAGTGTTGGTGGTCACGATGCGTCTCGTCAGTTGTATCCCTTGATTGGGCGCATTATTGGCTGAGGTGTGGCCTACAAACAATAGCGCTCGATCAAGTTGCGCAAAATACGCAGGCCAGGTTCCAGCTGGTCCAGAGCGATAAATTCGTCCGGTTGGTGCGCCTGATCTATGGAGCCTGGGCCCAGCACCAGAGTCTGCGCGCCCAGCTGCTGCAGAAAGGGCGCTTCAGTGGCAAAGGCCACACTGTCGCTGCGCTGACCGCTGAGCTCTTCGCAGGCCTTCACCAGATCGGCAGTTTCATCCTCCATAAAAGCATCCACGCCTTCGAACAGTGAAGAGAAAACCAGATCTGTACCGCTGGTTTCTGCCAGAGGTTGAAGACGGGCATTGATGGCCATGCGTATCTCTTTGTTGTCCATACCGGGCAGGGTGCGCAGGTCAAAGTGCAGTTCGCATTCGCCGCATATGCGGTTGGCGCCGTCGCCGCCGTGGATACAGCCCAGATTGAGCGTAGGCGTCTGCACGGCAAAACCGGGGTTGCGATATTTCAGCTGCAATTCGCTGCGCAGCTGGAGCAGTTCGCCCATCACCTTCTGCATGGTTTCCAGTGCATTGCGTCCCAGCGCCGGGTTGGATGAGTGGCCGCTTTTGCCCAGCACTCTCACCCGCTCCATCATGATGCCCTTGTGCATGCGAATGGGTTTGAGTCCTGTGGGTTCGCCTATGACGGCGTAGCGAGGCTTGATACCGGGAATACCTTCGCGAGCCAGAGCACGAGCGCCACTCATGCTGCTCTCTTCGTCGGCGGTTACCAGCAGAATAATGGGCTGATGCAGGGGCGTTTGCAGATAGGGTCTGACAGCTTCCAACACCAGCGGGAAAAAGCCTTTCATGTCGGTGGCACCCAGGCCGTAGAGACGCTGGTCCTTTTCCGTCAATGTGAAAGGGTCCGTCTGCCAGCGATCCTTGTCGTAGGGGACAGTATCGCTGTGGCCGGAAAACACGAGTCCGCCTTCGCCTTCGCCCAGAACTGCCACCAGATTGGCCTTGCCCTTCTGTGCCAGAGGCAACAACTGGACACGAAAACCCAGATCCTCCAGCCAGTTGGCAAGAAGCTCCAGTACCGGAAGATTGGGCATATCCCATTCGGGCAGGGCGCAGCTCACCGATGGCTGGGCCACCAGTTGCTGCAGTTGCTGACAATAGCGCTTTAAATCGAGGTTCATCACACAGGCCATCGGATCAAATCAGACAGCCATAGTCGCCCATAGTAAGGGCGAGTGCAAAGGGGCTTTGTTGGGAGATATCACACAGGGGTCAGGAAAAGACTCCTTTGAAGAAAAAGAAGAAAATAATAGCCAGACCGGCGCCTGCAGGCAGAGTGATGATCCAGGACATGAAGATGCTGCCGATCACGCCCAGATTGAGGGCACCAATACCCCGCGCCAGGCCCACACCCAGCACGGCGCCAACCAGCGTGTGTGTGGTGGAAACAGGCAGGCCAGTACCGGAAGCCAGAACCACTGTGGTGGCGGCGGCCATCTCGGCGGCAAAGCCGCGGCTCGGGGTCAGCTCGGTGATTCTCTTGCCGATGGTGATAATCACTTTCCAGCCATAGGTGGCGAGACCTGCCACTATGCCCAGACCTCCCAGCAACAGAAGCCAGGCTCCCACATGGGCGCTGCTGCTGACGGAACCGGATTGGATTACACCGATAACGGCGGCTACTGGTCCCACGGCATTGGCCACGTCGTTGGAACCGTGGGCAAAGGCCATGGAGCAGGCGGTAAAAATCATCAGAATAGCGAAGACCCGTTCCACACTGGAAAAGCGATTCTTGGCATCGGCGTTCTTGTCCTGGCTAATCCTGCTCAACAGGTAAACCCCCACGCCGGTAACGGCTATGGCCAATCCCAGGGAGATCAGGGTGCTCTCGAAGAAACTGAACTGGATGCCGGACTTCTTGAAGACGTGGGTCAGACCTTTGAGGATAGTCACCATGGAGATCAGAAAGGCAACGGCAAACATGTAGAAGGGGATATAGCGCTTGGCTTTGGCAAATGGATCCTCGGTGTCCAGAATCAGATATTGCACTGAGCGGAAAATCCAGAAGGAGAAGAAGCCTGCAATCATGGGGGATACCACCCAGCTGGACACAATCGAGGCAACGCTGCCCCAGGCAACGGCATCCAGCGAAACACCCACGGCGGCAAAACCGATAATGGCGCCTACGATGGAGTGGGTGGTGGAAACCGGCCAGCCCAGAATGCTGGCGATCAGTAACCAGAAGCCTGCTGCCAACAGGGCCGACAGCATGCCGTAAATGAGTAATTCGGGGGAGTCACTGAAAAGTATGGGATCTACTATGCCACTGCGGATGGTGGAGGTGACTGCACCACCTGCGAGATAAGCGCCAAGAAACTCAAACACCATGGCGATCAATATGGCCTGTTTCATGGTGAGCGCGCGGGAGCCTACGGAGGTGCCCATGGCATTGGCCACGTCGTTGGCGCCTATGCCCCAGGCCATAAAAAGGCCAAACACGCAGGCCAAAATCAAAAGAATGTGGCCGTATTCTGCAA
>ENA-UOVV01001618-UOVV01001618.1-compost-metagenome-genome-assembly--contig:-NODE-1618-length-15611-cov-4.023271_pt1 | contig 15611 bp, 13 predicted proteins | sample MGYA00238155_ERZ761577 | MGnify/ENA primary metagenome ERZ761577 (study PRJEB28898, sample SAMN06268775) | compost metagenome | isolation source: Emeryville, CA | place: USA:Emeryville, CA | collected...
CTTACGGAATAACCAAGCTATGGCAAGGGCAATAAGTATTACAGCAAGAATTAGGCTCGATGATAAACTTTGTACTAAATATTTAATTCCATAGGTAGTAATTACGCTTGCCCCAGCAATATGAACATTTGTATGCTCATCTTCAAAAACCTGCTTAATGTCATTGTTAATGCTGTCGAACAAAATGCTCATTTTTTCAGAACCAATGTCGGCCACATTGTACATTATCCTTACATACTGGCCGGTTGAGTCGGTCATTCGGGCATAAACATCACTAACACCAATGCTTCGAGGAATATATGACATTATAAATGCTCGTTCAAAGGGGCCGGGTAGCCGGTATTGGCTCTCATTACCGTTATAGTAAGCTTGCCGGGCAAATTTTGCCATCTCGGCTATTGAAAAAGGTTTGGAAAGCTCTGGGTAATCGATTAGTTTTTCCTGTAATCTTTCAACTTTTTGGTATACGGAATAGTTTTGGTAACCATTAGGTTTTCCTGTGTTGTAAACTATTTCAAGAGGCATAACCCCCGTAAAATGGTTTTCAAAAAATTTCAAGTCGCGCTGTACCGGGTGATTATGGGGAACATCATCAACCATGTAACCGTTTGCCTTCAAGAGCGAAGCACCAAATATTCCAATAATCAAAACAAAAACCGTAATGGCAAAAACCCATTTGCGCTTGTAATAGGTGGTTAATACTATACGTGAAACCGCTTGTTTAAAAGTATTTCGATTAAGATGACTTAAGTGTCGAGCTTTGGGTGTAGGGCTTATGCTAAAGAAGAAAGGTATAACAACTAATGAAATAAGAAAAATACCTAGAACGTTTAAAAAGGCAATCAAACCAAACTCCCGTAAAATTTGTGTTTTAGTGAAAACAAATGTTACAAAACCCAATGCAGTGGTTAAATTGGTTAAAAACGTTGCACTACCAATTCGGTATATAACCCGGTAAAGAGCTTTGATTTTATGGCGGTGATGGGCTATTTCATGATGGTACTTGTTAATTAGGTAGATACAATTGGGAACCCCTATCACTATTAACAATGGAGGCACAACTGCAGTTAGCAATGTTAAATCGTAACCGAAAAGGGTAAGCGAACCTAACGACCATACTACGGCAGTACCCACTACCACCAAAGAAATAAATAGCACGCGGAATGAGCGGAAAAGCACTAAAAGAATAATTGCAGTAACCAGAGCAGCAAGGCCAACAAATAGGAACATTTCGTATTTAATCATTTCGGCAACCACTGCTCTTATGTAGGGTAAGCCAGAGTAGTGGAGTGCGTTTCCGGTTCTAGCCTCGTATTCTTGTGATGCTTCCTTTACCTGGTTTATGATTTTAATGCGGTCTACCCTGGTCATCTTTTCTCTGTTCAGGGTTATAAGCATTAGGTAGGTGTTGGTTTCAGCATTATAAAGCAATCCCTTATAGAATGGTAGGTTTTTAACCTGCTTACTAAGGGAATCCGGACTAATCGTATTAAGGTTATCCAGCAACTTTTTAGCAACGAACTTCCTGGTAATAGTATCTTTTTCAAGTGTAATAATATCGATAACGGAGAAAACGTTTTCTACACCATCTACTTGCTTGATTTTATTGGACAAATTCTCCCAAAGCAAAACTCTATCGCTACTAAAAAAGGCTGAATCCGTTACCCCAATAACCATAATATTCTCACCCTTTCCAAAAAGTTTTGCCAATCTCTCGTTTTGGATATATATGCTATCGGTTTTTGGAACAAGGGGGATGGGTTTGTATGACAGCCTTACTTTACTTGCCTTCCAACCCATGAACAAAGTAAATACCAGTAAAATAGACACTAGGATGAACCGTCTCTTCAGAATAAATCGGGCAAGTTTATGAAACATTATTTTACTTTTAAGATTCAATCAGCAATATTAGAAATAATATGAATATGTTGTTGCAGCTATAGCTAATCAATACATAAAATATTGATTTTTGATTTATTCAGGTAAAAGTTACCTTTGCAAAAATTTGTTCCGATTTTTAATAATTTCTAGTTATTTAAACCAAAATATACCAATGAATTACGGACTTCTTGATCTTTTGAACTTAATTGGTTCGTTGGGACTATTCCTTTACGGAATGAAAATGATGAGCGAATCGCTCCAAAAGGTAGCAGGCGATAAGATGCGTGCCATCTTGAGTTCCATGACATCCAACAGGTTTATGGGAATCATAACTGGCTTTCTTGTTACAACTGTAATTCAGTCGTCATCGGCTACAACTGTTATGGTTGTTAGCTTTGTTAACGCCGGTTTGCTATCGTTGGTTCAGTCTATTGGCGTTATTATGGGTGCAAATATTGGTACAACAGTAACGGCATGGCTAATATCGCTATTGGGTTTCAAGTTTAGCATTATACTTGTTGCAATCCCTCTAATTGGAGTGGGTTTTCCTCTCCTTTTTTCCCGTAAGCAAAACCTCAAGTTTTGGGGAGAGTTTCTTATTGGCTTCTCATTGCTTTTTATTGGTTTGGAATTTCTTAAAAATTCGGTACCGCGAGTAGATCAAAACCCGGAGATGTTTGCATTTCTTTCCAATTACACCGATATGGGCATTTTGTCTGTAATACTCTTTCTGGGCATTGGTTCGCTTTTAACCATAGTAATTCAATCGTCGAGTGCAACCATGGCATTAACGCTGGTTATGTGCAACCAGGGGTGGATTTCATTTGAAATTGCAGCAGCCATGGTGCTTGGTGAGAATATTGGAACAACTATCACAGCAAATATTGCCGCAATTATCGGTAACGTTTCAGCCAAACGTGCAGCAAGAGCTCACTTCTTTTTTAATGTAATTGGAGTAATTTGGATGTTGATAATTTTCTTTCCATTTACTCGAACCATTGCTAATGTTTTATTTGATATTACAGGTAAATCGCCTTATACCGATACAGTTGAGATACCCTTTGCCCTTAGCATTTTCCACTCATCGTTTAATCTGATAAACACCTTCGTACTCGTTTGGTTTACACCTTTGCTCGTTAAACTGGTAACCTGGATAACCCCTTCGAAAAAGGAAGAGGACGAAGAGTTTAGGTTGGTTCACATCAATGCCGGGTTAATGACTACAGCCGAGCTCTCATTGGTGCAAGCGCATAAAGAGGTTATTACTTTTGCCAAGCGCACTCACCGAATGTTTGGTTTTGTTCGTCAACTTTTTAATGAAACCAACGACAAGGAGTTCGACAGTATCTATCAGCGTATCGAAAAATACGAAGGAATAAGCGATAGGGTTGAAGTAGAAATTGCCACTTACCTTAACAAGGTTTCAACCTACGAACTTAGCGATGAAAGTTCACGTAAACTCCAGGCTTTATTCAGAATAATTAGCGAAATTGAATCGGTTGCCGATAGCAACTTTTCTTTAGCCCGAACCCTAAAACGCAAGCGTGAACAAAAGGTTTGGTTTAACCAGGAAATGCGCGATAACCTAAACAAATTGTTTGATATGCTCGATGAGGCCTATAACATCATGAAGGAGAATCTTGAAATTAGCCAGCGAAGCGTTTCCATTAACTTAGGCCCAGTTTATGAGGTTGAAAGCAAGATCAACGAGTTCCGAATTTTTCTTAAAGAGGATCATATCAGAAGCATTGAGGCCAATAAGTACAAGTATCAGGCTGGCGTTATTTATAGCGATTTATTTAACGAAGCCGAAAAAATGGGCGATTACATCATAAATGTTTCTGAGGCAATTGCTGAAATTGAAAAACCGGTAAAGCATAAATCCTACCCTACCGGCAAATAGTTTAATTAGCTGATATAAAAAAGCGGGCTGTAGCCCGCTTTTTTACTTACTGCTCAATGCATTTGCACCCGATACAATTTCAAGAATCTCCTTAGTAATTGCAGCCTGGCGTGCTTTATTGTATTCAAGGAGTAACTGATTGTGTAATGCAACAGCATTTTCTGTGGCCTGATGCATGGCTGTCATACGGGCGCCGTGTTCGGCTGCAACACTTTCAAGAATTGCCGAATGGATCTTGTTCAAAAGATAGTAAGGTAAAATACGCTCAACCAAAACTTGTGGGTTAGGTTCAATTATTGGTTTAATTTTATTTGCCTTTTTAGCTGTCCTTGATATATTTATTGGAAGTAACTGCTCTGCTACTTGCTGCTGCGATGCAGCACTTTTAAACATATTGTAAATTAGAAAGATTTTATCGGCTGAACCAAGCTTAAACTCGTTAACCAGGGTATTAAAAATATCTTTTGTATTTTCAATATTAGGTTTATCAAGCATTTTATGGTTTAGCTCAATCACATTAAAACCCCTTCTGCTTAGTGCTTCGTGTCCCTTTTTACCTAAAGTATAGAATGTTACCCTGGCACTTGGGTGTCTAGCCGATATAGACTTATATTGCTCAATTGAGTATTTAATGATATTTGAATTGAATGCTCCACACATGCTATTGTTGGAGGTGATAACAATCAAAACGATATTCTTTACTTGTTTTCTTTCGTTTACATAATCGCCACTTAATGAACCAATAAATTCAATTGATGATTGTAATATATTGTTTACTTGGTCGTTAAAAGGCCTAAAACGTAACACATTAATTTGTGCCTTTTTGAATTTAGCTGCCGAAACCATTTTCATTGCACTGGTAATCTTCTTTGTGGAAGCTACCGATGCTATTCTGGTTCGTATTTCTTTCAAATTGGCCATCCGAGAAATTTATTTAAATTCCGTGTAATTTTTTGCAACCTCTTCGGCTAGGTTTGATAGCATATCGGCAATTTGGTCATTAAATTCGCCCTTAGCTATTTGCTCCAGCTCCGCTTTTAGTAAAAGCTGGCAACGCTCAAGGAAATCCTTCTCAAAATCGCGAACTTTTGCAACGGGGATATTTTTAAGCAGACCTTTTGTTCCGCAGAAAATGATTGCAACTTGCAGTTCAACAGGCAAAGGTTGGTATTGACCCTGTTTTAGTATCTCAACGTTTTTTGCCCCTTTGTCCAGAACAGCAAGTGTAGCAGCATCTAAATCGGCGCCAAACTTGGCAAAAGCCTCAAGCTCTCGATACTGAGCCTGATCCAATTTAAGAGTACCGGCAACCTTGCGCATGGGTTTTATTTGTGCTTTCCCACCAACACGTGAAACCGAGATACCTACATTGATGGCAGGCCTAATACCGTTGTTGAACAGGTTCGACTCAAGGAATATTTGTCCATCGGTAATAGAGATTACGTTTGTAGGTATATATGCCGACACATCACCTGCCTGGGTTTCAATGATTGGTAATGCGGTTAGCGAACCTCCACCTTTAACCAAAGGTTTAAGTGCAGATGGCAAATCGTTCATTTGCGAAGCAATATCGTCAGACTCAATAATTTTTGCTGCACGCTCCAGCAAGCGGGAATGCAGGTAAAAAACGTCACCGGGGTAAGCCTCTCGCCCTGGAGGGCGGCGTAACAAAAGCGACACCTCGCGATACGAAACAGCTTGCTTTGACAAATCGTCATAAACAACCAGAGCATGCCGACCAGTATCCCTAAAATATTCACCAATAGTAGCGCCAGCAAATGGTGCATAAAACTGCATGGCTGCAGGATCGGAAGCCGTGGCAACAACAATGGTGGTGTAATCCATTGCTCCGCTATCCTCAAGCGTTTTAGCAATGCTTGCTACCGTTGATCCTTTTTGTCCAACAGCAACATAAATGCAGTATACAGGATCGCCCTTTAAGTAGTTATTCCTTTGGTTTATTATGGTATCTATGGCAATAGCGGTTTTTCCGGTTTGGCGGTCGCCAATAATAAGCTCTCGCTGTCCCCTTCCAATGGGAATCATTGAGTCAATAGCCTTAATACCGGTTTGTAACGGTTCGGTTACGGGTTGCCTGTATATTACTCCGGGGGCTTTGCGTTCCAGTGGCAAAATAATAGTCTTTCCCGCTATTGGTCCTTTACCATCAATTGGTTCGCCAAGAGTATTTACCACTCGACCCAAAAGTCCCTCACCAACTGGAATTGAGGCAATCTCGCCAAGCCGTTTAACCCTGTCACCCTCCTTAACCTGTTCGGTGGGTCCCAAAAGAACTATACCAACATTATCCTCTTCAAGGTTAAGGGCAACGCCCTTAACTCCTGATTCAAACTCAACCAGTTCGTTTGACTTTACATTGTTTAGCCCAAAAACACGAGCTATACCATCGCTTACCTGTAAAACAAAGCCAGTCTCCTCAAATCTTGCTTTGGTCTCAATACCCGCAAGTTCATCCTTAATGAGTTGAGTTATTTCGGAAGGTTTTATTCCTGCCATAGCTTACCTGTTATCAAATTTTTTCTCTAGCAAGTTTTTCTTTACAGAGCTAAGTTGCCCCTTTACGCTCGAATCGAAAACCTTACCATTTACAATTAATGTATATCCTGCAATTAACTCAGGTTTAACCTTAACGTCAATTTCACAAGCCGAATTTAAGGTATTTGCCACTTTTGCCTTAATCTTTTCCAATGCTGGGGGTGTTAACTCATCGGCCATAAGCAATTCCACGTCAAGAATATTTTTGCTATTAAGGTAAATACGACGAAAAATCAAAAGAACATTGAATAAAATATCAGTTCTATTCTTTTTAATAATCAAGGCAATAAATTGTTTCAATGTTTTAGGTAAAGTATTTCCGGAAACGCGTTCAATCAGACTAATTTTTTCGTCAGGGGTAAGAGTAATGTCTTCAAGCACTTCGTGCAGTTTCGATTCTTTAGAGAGGATTTCAAGCAAATGACGTATAATGGGATAAATGCTTTCAAGTTCATTGTTTTCCTGACAGAACTCAAAAAGCCCTTTTGCGTAACGCGATGCTATTGATCCGGAACTCATTTTTAGTTTTTAGGTATTTCGTCGAGTAAACGTTCAATATACTCCTGTTGTTTTTCTTTATCCTTAAGCTGGGCGCGCAAAACTTTTTCGGTTAGGCTTATGGTTAACTCAGCAACAGTGGCATAAAGCTCCTTTTTGGCGGCCTCTTTTTCCAAAAGAATTTGCTCACGGGCTTTGTCGAGCATCTTTTGGGTTTCAATGCGAGCCTGCTCTTTGGCTTCCGCCAGTAGTTTTTCCCTCAAAGCTTTAGTTTCGGCAATTTCGCGTTCGCGTTCTTGCCTAGCCTTTTCGGCCATAAGCTTGCTTTCCTCCTGCAATTTTTCTATCTCGGCACGAGCTTGCTCGGCAAGGCGCATTGAACGAGCTATGCTTTCCTCCCTGCTTTTTAAGGCCTGCAGTATGGGTTTCCATGCAAACTTTTTAAGAATGAAAAGCAGCACCCCAAACGATAGCAAAGCCCAAAAGAGTAGGCCGTAGTCGGGTGTAACAAGACCCATAGGTTAAAGTTTTATACAAATAACGCCACAATAAGTATAATAAGGGCAAAAAATGCAACCCCTTCAATAAGCGCAGCCGAAACAATCATATTGGTTCGAATATCGCCTGAGGCTTCAGGCTGACGGGCTATAGACTTTAGAGCCGAAGAGCCTATGCGACCAATGCCCAGTCCTGCGGCTAAAACAATTATTGCTGCACCCAATGCAATGCCAAATTTTGCAATTGATGCGCCATCGATTGACTGAAGTAAAATTAGTAATGTATTCATAGTTTTATATTTAAGTTGTTAGTGATGTTCTTCTGTAGCCATTCCAATATATAGGGCTGTAAGCAAAGTAAAAACATATGCCTGGATAAGGGCAACCAGTAATTCCAGCAACGACATGAATATAAGGAAAACCAGAGAAATGGGTGCAACGGCAAATCCTAACCAAGCTATCATTGAAGAAAAAATGAAAATCAAGCTAAGCAGAACCGTAGCTACCATGTGCCCAGCAAGAATATTGGCAAACAAACGGACCATTAAAACAAATGGCTTGATGAATACTCCAATAAACTCTACCAGGGGCATGATTGGTATGGGCAACTTCAAAAATGTTGGTATACCCGGTGGGTTAACTATATGTTTCCAGTAATCTTTGTTGGCATGCCGGTTAATTGTAAAAAAAGTAAAAAGCGCAAGAGCCATGGTTACGGATATGTTACCAGTAACATTAGCCCCCCCTGGAAACAATGGAATAAGACCCAAAAGATTTGAGAACCATATAAAAAAGAAAAGAGTTAACAAAAAGGGCATGAAATGGTTATAGCGTTTCTCTCCTATAGAAGGGATTGCTATTTCGTCCCGAATAAATATTATAAATGGCTCAAAAACATTTTGTAAACCTTTGGGTGGTGAATCGGGATCTTTCTTATACCTTCGGGCTATGCCAATGAAAATTAAAGCCAACAAAATTGATGTGAATAGTATTGAAAAGGCATTTTTGGTAATGGAAAAATTATAGGGTAATGGATTGGTTTCGTCAACTTCTCCCCTATTGTTTAACTCCACAATTTTACCTTTAAGTTTTCCTTCTGTCTCAATCCTGAAACCTTTATAAACGCCATGATCATGATGGAACTTGTTGGAAAGAAATACATGCAAGCCTGTTTTTTTGCTGTAAAGTATTACTGGAAGCGGAATGCTAATATGATGGTGATTTACGGTAAGTATATGCCACTCATACGAATCGCTTACGTGGTCAAATATGAATTCGGCAGTATTAAACCCCTTAGAGTCTTTTTTGTGTACTTCGTCAGCTTGCGCGCAATTTATGCTTGCGGCAATGAGTAACAATAAAATTAAAACCGATAGGTTAATTCTTTTCTTCACTTGTATTCCTATCCTTTACAATAAAGTATGTGAAATGCAAAAGTAAAACCAGATACGATATCAAATATACGATAACCAACAGAATTTTGTGACTAAAACCGGCTAAAAAAATTACTAAGACAGCTACGAGGTTTACTAAAACATTGATTGACTTAATGATAAAATACTTGCTCACATACTTTATTCGGGGCAATACAGACTTTGATGAAATTAAGGAGAAGGCAATAAAACTTAAAGAAGATGGAATTAAAGGAGTTATCCTTACTAATGTATCGCTGGTATAAAACCATAGAACCAAAAGTAAGGATAACACTATGATTAAAAGAGTAATAGAAAATCTTACTTTAACACCCATTTGAGTTTACTCTTGCCCTAAAGTAACTTCTTTGCTTTCCATTCCTAGCATATTGCAGTAACCTGTAAACTTGCAACCGGGTTCAATAGCAAGTTTACCTACAGTAATATCGCCATTTATCCGAGCCGATGATTTGAGCGATAATAGCTCATCGACAGTGATTTTACCCTCAACAACACCTGAAATATCTGAGTTTTTGCAAACCAACTCACCTTTTATTTTACCGGTTTCACCAACAACAACTTTGCCTTTAACATTGAGGTTACCAACCAGAATGCCATCAATACGCAAATCGCCACTACTTTTAATATCGCCATTGATTTCAGTGCCAAATCCAACCAGGTTGATGTTGTTAGCATTAAATTCGGGTTCATTTATTTTTGCCATAGGTAAAAAGTTTAATGTTTAGAATTACAAATATAAAAATTCCGTTTAAAGTTTTTCCTTATCGCTTTCGTCAAAAATTTCACTTTCCCAATATTCTGAAGTTTCTTCAGCATCATCAGCAGTTTCGCTCATCCAGCTCCAGGTTTGTGGAGGAGGTCCTTGCCTTCGGTAAACAAAAGCGAGTATTGCACCTGTTATTCCTCCAAATAAATGGTATTCCCACGAAATTTGAGGGAATATTGGTAGTACGCCCCAAACCAAGCCTCCATAAAGAAAAACAACCAAAAGCGATATTGCCATCAGGTTTATGTTCTTGCGAAAAACTCCACTAAAAAAGATAAACGATGCAATAGCATATATAATACCGCTGGAACCAATATGGTAACTAGTGCGAGCAGCAATCCAAACCATCATTCCGCTTAACAACCAGCTTAGTGAAAGTATTTTATACCATAAATCTCTGTAAAAATAAACTAAACCTGCAATTAAAATAAATATTGTTATTGTGTTATTTATTAGATGATTAAAGTCAGAGTGAATTAAAGGAGCGGTGAATATTCCAATTAAGCCTGAAAAACTTCGGGGTTGAAGGCCTAGCCGATATAACGATGTGCCTTCAATTATCTCTACCAATTTGACTAGCCATATCAAAAGGATAAACAGAAAAGCAATTTGGAGGCTTATCTTGAATCGAGTTCGTTCAATTTTTAGGATAGCATCACTCATTTCTACAGTTATCAATAAATTCTCTTTTGACAAGCTTAGGATCCGACAGGGTATTGTAAAACATATCGATGTACTCTAAAATTTCATTCTTATTCCGAACTGTTAAAAGCGAATCGGCAGTTATGAGATTCATTATTTCAGGTTTCTTCCTTATAAAAAAGTCAATGGTAAAATTCAATTCAAGCATTTGGCGACAATTGCCTCGATAGTAGCGTTCTCTAACATTGGTAATTGGAATAATTTCGGGAGGTTTTGTATAGGGGGGGGTCACAAATCCGCAAAAATCAAAATCGTACGGAACTGGTATAACTGAGGTTAAAGAATCGTGGTAAAATAATTTTATGTTATGTAGTTTAGGAACTGACCAATCGGTATTGCCAATAAGGTACTGGAACATCGTCATTACGTCAAGAACCGGTCTATAGGTGGCATTTTGAATAATCCCTTGTGTCTCTATCTCTTTAGTGTTTGTTCGCTTTGCCAGCCATTTTACAGGTTCAATCAAAATTCCATAGGTGATGAAATTCTTGTACTTGCCAAACCTATCAAGATATATTAGCCTAACTAATCGTACCTTAAAGCTATAGTCCGAAAGTATGTTATAGATACGGTATGCGTAGTACTCCTTTATTATATGTTGCTGGGCACGTTGGGTGTTCATACAGGGATTAACAAGCTTTATCCTTTGCGATGTGTTAAATATTGGATCGTTAATCTTTTGCGGTTTAATAGCAAGGGGAGGTATTTTGCAGTTTGATTTATCGCGTCGAAAGATTCCTCGCGTCATGGCTTTGGCTGGAAGCGATACAGAGGTATCAGCATAGAGATAGTAAATAATAATGTTGTGATAACGAGCGTTGTGGGGGTTAACGTCGTTGAATAGTTCTTTTAAATCGCCAATTATTTCAATTTCCAGAATTGATTGTTCTTCAAATAGATTCCCTTGTGCATATGAACTTAAAGTTACGATGCACAAAATAAATATTTGTATTATTTTCCTAATCCAACTCATTTAATTAAGGTGCATTGACCATTTATTGAACAACTCCAAAACTTTCGGGTTTCATCAATGAGTAACCCTTGGGGTGAAATACCCCTGCGGGCAAAAGGAACATTGATTGGAAATAACATTCCACTATAAAGCGGAGCAATACTATCAACTTCAGTATGACCTATAACCATTTGGTTTGCCCCATATGTTTTTAACACATAGCTAATTTCACTTAGAGTTGCTTTAGGTATTGTGGGAGTTTGTAGCAAGTAACCCCTGTACCAAAGTAAACCATATTCAGAAAAAATGAGGTTGAGCTCATTAAGAAAAACATCGGGGTCAATTAAAAAAGAATTGTCGGGGTTATACAATTTATCAAGTAGCTGGTTCATTCGTACCAATGGGATATTTTTTTGCGCAAGCTGGTACGATATTCCAGCATGAACAAAGAGGATGCTATCAATTACTATTCCAGCCTTAAAGTTTCGGACCATAGCACCGGGCCAAACGTTATTGGAAAAAAGATCAGAATAGGATATTTTATTTCCACGTGTTAATATTTGATATTTTTCATGGACATAGCGATTGTCGCTGTTCAATATAATTGCCTCGTGGTTTCCCATCAATGTGTAAACCCGCCCACCCGATAGTTCAGCTTGCTCTGTTAGTCGATAAACAAACCAAAGAACGTTAGTAACGCGTTCGCCCCTATCAACCAAATCGCCAATAAAAACTAAATGCCCATCGCCAAAAATCCAGTTTAGATTTTTATCAACTATTGAGTTATTAACCAGCAACTTTGCTAAACTGTCATATTCACCATGAACATCGCCAACTGCAAATATTTTAGCTTTTGAATTTATTACCGTCTCTTTTTCGGAATACTTACTTGGTTTATTGAAGTTAACAGTGTAATTAATTGAATCAGTAGCATAAAAACCCTTAAAGGAAATAACACCATTAGTGATCCTAAAGGTTTTTGATTCGACATAAACCTTTGAATTTATACTGTCATTAACCAGGTAAAAGACCCTGGCTCGGCGTTTACTAATTCTCTCAACATGTGGCCCATCGAAACAGGATGGGTAAATTCCTTTGGAGTATGCCACCATGTAATCACGAAGAAGGTTAGCCGCCTCGGTTTTGCCAAATGATAGGGCGTACTCAAGAGAGTTGTAGTTCTGAAAGTTTTGGAAAAAGGGATTTGCCCTAAAATGCATCAATACTTTAAGGGTGTTTACAGAGCCAACCCTTGCTGCATAAAGTAATGGAGTATTGCGTTGAATGTTATAGACATCAACTATTGCTCCGTGGGTAAGCAGGTATTCAGCAATAGTATCCTTATCGTATATTGCACACTGAATTAACGGTGACAGTGTGTTTAACACAATATTTACATTGGCGCCTCTATCAACTAAATACTTTACAAGATTTAAATTTGAGTTAGAAATTGCGAGGGTTAAAAGTGTGTGCGAATTATTAAAATAGGTTTTATTAATACCATTTACTTTAATTAAACTATCTATCTTAGTAATGTTGTTTTCATTAATAAAACTTACAACCAAGGAATCATTACTTGTGTTGTCCTGAGCAAAACCATGAACAAATAAAAAGGGGGTAAATGCAAGAAGATGTAATGCTAATTTAAATTTCATCTTATTTAAAATTTTATTCCCCAAAGCAATACATCGTCTATTTGCTCATTTCGTTTCATCCATGACAAAAAGGTCTTCTCAAAATGAGTGCATTTGGAAACACCATCCATACCTGAGGTCAATACGAGTTGTTCCTTAAATCTTGATCGCATGAACTTTTTATGGTTATCGCCACCAAGCTGATCAAAATACCCATCGGATGTGAGGTATAACCAATCGCCAGGAGTAAGTTTAATGGATTTAACAGTAAAATTTTTGCTGCTTGCACCAGCCAATTTGGCTCCAAGTGTTACAAAATCGGGTTTAAGCTCTTGAACATCGCCATTTCGTTGCAGGAATAAAGGAATTAATGCGCTGGTATACTCAAGTAGATAGGTTTCCTTATCAAACACACATACAGCAATATCCATGCTATCTTTAAGAATCATTTCATTTTTGGACTTACTAAGTCGTTTAATTAGCTGATCGTCAATGAATGAAAGTATATCGTCAGTTTTGTAAAGCATGTGTTGGTTTACTGCCTGATTTATTAAATCGATACCAATTATACTCATAAAAGCACCCGGAACGCCATGCCCTGTGCAATCGGCTAAGGCAAAGAATACTTTATTTCCCTTGGGAAGCATCCAGTAAAAATCGCCGCTAACAATATCTTTTGGACGGCTAAAAATAAAAGTATCGGAAAACTGTTTTTTCACAAAACTTATTGGAGGCTGAATAGATTCTTGAATTCGCTCGGCGTATCTGATACTATCGGTAATTTTCTGAATGTAACTTTCAATAATATTATAGGCTTCTTCCAGGTTTTTATTCTTTTGTTCAATGAAATCCTTATTTTTTTCAATTTCTTGCTTTTGCTGCTCAATCTCCTGATTTTTCTCTTCGAGCAACACATTTTTTAGCTCAATTTCCTCAAGTTGCCTTGCAAGCTTTTCGGCAGTTCTTCGCTTATCCCTCAAGGCAAAGTAAATAACCAGCAACATGGCCCCGCTAAGCAAAAGCCCAATCAATAGGACATAGGTTTGAATTTTAGTTCTAGTAATTTCCCGTTGCTTTAACTCTTGCTGCTGAAGTAATAGCTTAATTTCATTCTCTTTCTTTTCTGTCTCGTATAGTGTTTGGATGGTAGATATGTGCCTGCTATTCTTTTCGTTTAAAACGCTATCCTTGTAGCTTGATGATAGTTTAAAGTACTCGAGCGCTTTGCTATATTCATTTTGCTTTTGGTAGTAATCCGATAAAACCTCATACGCTTGCTGAAAATGAATTAAACTTTTTATTTCCTTGGCAATACTGAGGCATGCAAAAACATTTTCGTAGGCACTCCTTTCATTGTTTAACCGTAACTGGGCCCGCGCTAAGTTAATGTAGCTATCGGCTATAAACTTTTTATCGTTGAGCTTTTTATCTATTACAAGCGCCTTAGTAAAATAATCTTGAGCCTTTAATGGATTTCCTAAGTAAAGTTCGATTTTGCCTAATGCATTAAAGTTGATAGCTATACCTTTTTGACTGTTGATTTGGTAATTGATATCAAGCGATTTTGAGTAGTAATCCTTTGCCTTAATAAAATCACCTTTAAATTCGTAAACCTCGCCAATATTATTAAAGTTCATAGCTTGGCCAAGCAGGTTTTTTGTTTGCTGGGAGAGGTAGAGGGCTCTCTGAAAGTATTCTAAGGCTTCATCGTAGCGTCCGTTTAGCGAAAAAATGTTGCCAAGGCTATTGCAGGCCACTGAAATATTGAATGTGTCCTTTATCTCTTCGGCCAACTTTAAGGCCTTTAGATGATACTCAGAGGCGTAAGCGTGGTTATCGAGCCGGCGATAAACCACTCCAAGGTTATTGAGCGATTTTGCCTGTTGATGTTTATCGTCGATTGATTTTGCAAGATCTAACGCATCGTTATGAAACTTTAATGCATTAGCGTAGTTTGAAATGTTTCGGTATAGCACACCAAGCGAGGTATATACCTCCATTCGGAGGTAATTGCTTTTGATTGATTCCGCCAAACGCTTAGCCTCAAGTAGGTAATTTTCTGCTAGAACAGGGTTGTTCTCATTTACTTCATAAACCCTGGCTATTTTTTGCAGAATAAGTACACGTAAGCTGTCGTTCGATTCTTGGTATAATTGAAGCAGCATGGAATCTGCATTCTGCGGCTGTGCAACCAAATGCAAACACAGAATGGCACAAACAGGCAATAATATCTTTTTAAACATCATGGCAAAAAAATTCCTTCATTTGGAAAGATAGCATAATTTCGCAACAAATAAAATTACACCCAACTAATAACAAATATATGGCAATATTGGTAAAAATATATCGCCGAATTTTTAGAATCATTATTTTGCTCCTGCTACTGATGCTTATTCTGGTGCTCACAGGTGCAGGAATTTTGTTTTTCAAGCAAGAATACATTATAAACACCCTTAGGGAAAATCTTAACAAGTATCCCGACCTATCCTTAACCTATAGTTCCGTTTCGGTTAATACCCTTAAAACATTTCCAAGGTTTTCATACTCATTTACCGATTTTGTATTAGTAATTAACCTAAACTCTAAATCCGACACTGTTTTAAAAACAGATGATTTTCAGATTAGCATCTCCCCTTTTAAATTACTAAGAGGTAAAATTGATATTAAGAACATAAGCGTAAGCAATGCAAGAATAAAATGGCAAACCAATTACCCTGAAGAATTTTTCGGTAGCAATGATAGTAGTTCTGAAAGCTCTGTTGCCGTTCTGATTTCGGGGATTAGTCTCA
>ENA-UOVV01001623-UOVV01001623.1-compost-metagenome-genome-assembly--contig:-NODE-1623-length-15542-cov-5.236973_pt1 | contig 15542 bp, 16 predicted proteins | sample MGYA00238155_ERZ761577 | MGnify/ENA primary metagenome ERZ761577 (study PRJEB28898, sample SAMN06268775) | compost metagenome | isolation source: Emeryville, CA | place: USA:Emeryville, CA | collected...
CATGCACCTGCCACTCCTCGCCATGGGCGAGCGGCGGCAGGCTCGGCGTCTTCCGCAGGCCCAGATCCAGGGCGATGAAATAGAAGGACGAGCCGATCCAGGCGATGGCGGTGACGACATGCAGCCACCGCACGGCGAACATCGCCCATTCATAGAAGATCGCCAGATCGCCCATCATCGCCTCGCATTCGATTCTCCCCCTCTCCCTTGAGGGAGAGGGTGGTTTCGTCCGCGTTCAGCGGATGAAACCGGGTGAGGGGTTCTCTCCACGCACTCGGTGCCTATGGATAGACCGCAGACCCCTCATCCGCCCTTCGGCCCCAACATCAGCCTCCACGGCTGTCGTAAAAGGGGCGGGGCACGACCCCGCCCCCTCTGGTCATGCCATCCGCCCGATCAGGCCGGCGGGATGACGCCTTCCACGTACCAGTCCATGCTGAGCAGCTCGGCATCGGTCAGCGTCACGCCGGCCGCGACGCGCTCGACGCCGGTGTGGTCGTTGATCGGGCCGGTGAAGATGTTGAAGCTGCCGTCGATCTGGCCGTTCTTGACGGCTTCGGCGGCGGCGATCACGTCTTCCGGCACCTTGGGGCCGTAGGGCCCGATCTGTACCTCGCCCTCGGCCAGGCCCGGCCAGGAATCCTTGCTCTCCCAGGTGCCGTCGATCACGGACTGGGCGGTCTTGACGTAGTGCGGGCCCCAGTTGTCGATGATCGAGGTGAGCTGGGCGTTGGGCGCGAAGGCGCTCATGTCGGCGCCCTGGCCGAAGCCGCCGACGATGCCGCGCTCCTCGGCTACCTGCAGGGCGGCGGGGCCATCGGTGTGCTGGGTGATGATGTCGATGCCCTGGTCGATCATGGCGCGCGCGGCGTCGGCTTCCTTGGCCGGGTCGTTCCAGGTCGAGATATAGACCGGGGTGATGGTGAAGTCGGGGTTCACCTTGCGCGCCGCCAGCACGAAGGAGTTGATGCCCATCACCACCTCGGGGATCGGGAACGAGCCGATATAGCCCGCCTTGCCGGTCTGCGACATGTGGCCGGCGATGGTGCCGCACACGGCGCGGCCCTCATGGAAGCGGGCATTGTAGGTGGCCACGTTCTCCGAGCGCTGGTAGCCGGTGGCGTGCTCGAACTTCACGTCCGGGAACTGCTGGGCGACCTTGATGACGTAGTCGCCATAGCCGAAGCTGGTGGCGAAGATCAGCTTGTGGCCCGACTGGGCCAATTCGCGCAGCACGCGCTCGCAGTCCGGCCCCTCCGGCACGTTCTCGACATAGGTGGTCTCCACCGCGTCCCCGAGCTGCTCCTCGAGATAGAGCCGGCCCTGGTTGTGCGCGTAGTTCCAGCCATTGTCGTTGATGGTGCCGATATAGATGAAGCCGACCTTGAGCGGTTCGGTCTGGGCGAAGGCCCTGGAGCCCAGCAGCGGCAGGGCCGCGGCGGCGCCACCGATCTTGAGCAGGTTGCGACGGTTTAGGGTCATTGGTTTCTCTCCTGATTGACGGGGGTCTTGTCGATCGAGGCGGTCATTCGGCGCCGCCTCAACTGCTGGGCAGGAACGGCTTGCCGAGGCAGGCCGGTGCATTGGTGGAAGCATCGCGCCGGATCGAGATCAGCACCAGCACGACGATGGTCGCGATATAGGGCATGGCGGCCCACAGCTCCGCCGGGATGGCCGAGAGCGGCCCGCCCCCGGCCTTGGCGTAGAGCTCCATGGTCATCACCAGCCCGAAGAGATAGGCGCCGGCCAGCAGGCGGAACGGCCGCCAGGAGGCGAACACCACCAGCGCCACCGCGATCCAGCCGCGGCCGGCCGTCATCCGCTCGGCCCATTGCGGGGTCAATAGCAGCGGGAAGCACGCCCCGGCGATGCCGGCCATGGCGCCGCCGAAGGCCACCGCCGCATAGCGCACCCCGACCACCGAATAGCCGATGGAATGGGCCGACAGGTCGTTCTCGCCCACCGCGCGCAGGATGAGCCCGGCCCGGGTCTTCTTGAGGAACCACCAGACCGCGACCACCAGGACCAGCGAGAAATAGACCAGCGCCGAATAGCCGAACAGCACCCGCCACACCGGATGGGCGGCGAGCTCGGCCGGGAACAGCGGCCCCAGCAGCGTCACCGGCCGCGCCGAATAGCCCTGCCCGGCAAGGGCGGAGAAGCCGGTGCCGAAAATGGTCAGCGCCAGCCCCGTCGCCGTCTGGTTGGCCGACAGGCTGAGGGTGAGGAAGCCGAAGATCAGCGAGGTCGCCACCCCCGCCGCCGCGGCCAGCAGGATGGCGAGATAATGGTTGCCGGTGGTGAAGGCGACGACGAAGGCGGTGATGGCTCCCACCAGCATCATGCCCTCGACCCCGAGGTTGAGCACGCCGGATTTCTCCACCACCAGCTCGCCCAGCGCGGCGATGAGGATGGGGGTGGACGCCCCCACCACGGTGACGATGATGGCGACGACGAGCTCGGGGGTCATGCGCGGGCCTCCTGCGGGGCCACCCGCTTGAGGCGGTAGCGCACCAGGATGTCGCCGGCCAGCAGGAAGAACAGCATCATCGACTGGAAGATGCCGCTCGCCGCCGACGGCAGGCCGATGGTGGTCTGCGCCAGGTCGCCCCCCACGAAGGTGATGGCCATGATGAAGCCGGCGAAGATCACGCCCAGCGGATTGAGCCGCCCGAGGAAGGCGACGATGATGGCGGTGAAGCCGTAATTGGTGGGAAAGCCGGGCACCATGCGCTGGAACGGCCCCGAGACCTCCAGCGCCCCCGCGAAGCCCGCCAGCGCCCCGCTGACCAGCAGCGCCAGCCAGATGGTCCTGTTCTCCGAGAACCCGCCATAGCGGGCCGCGTGGGGCGCGGCGCCCACCACCTTCATCTGGTAGCCGAACACCGAGCGCGACATGACGAACCAGGCGATCAGGGCCACGACGATGGCGATCGGCACCCCGGCATGGACGATGGTGCCGGGAACGATGTTGGGCAGCAGCGCCTCGGCCGCGAAGCGCCGCGTCTGCGGGAAGCCCATGCCCATCGGGTCCTTCCAGGGCGCCCGGACCAGGTAGTAGATCAGCTGCACCGAGGCATAGGTCAGCATCAGCGAGGTCAGGATCTCGTTGACGTTGAGCCGCGTCTTGAAGAAGGCCGGGATGGCGGCATAGGCAGCCCCGCCCAGGATGCCGGCGGCCATCATCGCCGGCAATATCCAGGCCCCGCCCATGCCGTGGGTGGCGAGCGCCACCCAGGTCGCGGCCAGCCCGCCCATGATGTATTGGCCCTCGGCGCCGATGTTCCACACATTGGCGCGATAGGCGATGGACAGGCCCACCCCGATGATGATCAGCGGCGCCGCCTTGATGGCGAGGTCCTGCCACTTGAAGGAATTGGTCAGCGGGGTGAGGAAGATCTCCCGCACCGCGCCGACGCCGTCATAGCCGATGACGGAGAAGATGATGGCGCCGAAGATCATGGTGAGGATCACCGCCACCAGCGGCGCCGCATAGAGCACGGTTCTCGACGGCTCCGGCCGCTTTTCGAGACGGAACTGCATCATGCCGCCTCCACCGCGCCGTGCACGCCGCCCATCAGCAGGCCGATCTCCTCGACACTGAATTCCTTGACCGGCCGCGTCTCGCTCAGCCGGCCCATGTTGATCACCGCCAGCGTGTCGCAGAGCGCCCGCAATTCGTCGAGGTCCTGGCTGATCACCACGATGGCCGATCCGGCCGCCGCCAGGTCGACCAGCGCCTGGTGGATGGCGGCCGCCGCCCCGGCATCGACGCCCCAGGTCGGCTGGCTGACCACCAGCACGCTCGGCTTCTGCAGGATTTCCCGGCCCATGATGTATTTCTGCAGGTTCCCTCCCGACAGCGAGCCGGCGGTGGCCGCCGGCCCCAGCGCCTTGACGGCGAAATCGGCGATCACCTTGCCGGTATAGGTCCTGGCGGCGCCGGAATTGATCAGCCCCATCATCACCATGCCCAGCCGGTCGCGCGCCGTCAGCACCGAATTGTCGGACAGGGTGAAGTCGCTGACCGCCGCGTGGCCGTTGCGCTCCTCCGGCACGGCGCAGAGGCCGTGGCGCCGCCGCTCCGTGGTGCCCATCTGCCCGATCCCGAGCCCGTCGATGGTGATGGCCTCGCGGTCGTCGCCGCGGATTTCGCCCGACAGCGCGTCGAGCAGCGCGTTCTGCCCGTTGCCGGCCACCCCGGCGATGCCGAGGATTTCCCCGGCCCGGACCGTGAAGCTGATGCCGTCGACCGGCACGTCGAAATGACCGGTCCGGCGCGTGGACAGGCGGTTGACCACCAGCTTGGGTTCGCCGAAGCCGGACTTTTCGGCCCGCACGATGTCCTTGAGCCCGGTGCCGATCATCTTCTCGGCCATGGAGCGGCTGGTCTCCTGCCGGGGGTCGCAGGTATCCACCTTCCGGCCGCCGCGCAGGATGGTGGCGGTGTCGCACAGCGCCTTGATCTCGTGCAGCTTGTGGGAGATGTAGAGGATCGAGCAGCCTTCGGCCGCGAGCTGCCGCAGCACGGCGAAGAGCTGCTCCACCTCCTGCGGGGTGAGCACCGAGGTCGGCTCGTCCATGATCAGCAGGCTGGGATTGAGCAGCAGGGCGCGCACGATCTCGATGCGCTGCCGCTCGCCCACCGAAAGCGTCGCCACCGTCCGGTGGGGGTCGAGGGCGAGCCCGTAGGTCTGCATCACCTCGCGGATGCGCGCCTCGAGCGCGCGGGAAGGGATCTTGGCGTCCATGCCGAGGGCGATGTTCTCCAGCACCGTCAGCGCCTCGAACAGCGAGAAATGCTGGAACACCATGCCGATGCCCAGCCGCCGGGCCGCCTTGGGGTTGGGCACCGTCACCGGCTCGCCGTTCCAGCGGATTTCGCCGGCATCGGGCTGCATGATGCCGTAGATCATCTTGACCAGGGTGGATTTGCCCGCTCCGTTCTCGCCGAGCAGCGCGTGGATTTCCCCGGGCTTGACCGAAAACGAGACGTTGTCGTTGGCGAGGACGCCGGGAAACTGCTTGGTGATGCCGCTCAGTTCGAGCCGGTTGGGCATATCAGAATCCACTCGCCGCCCCCTCTGTCGCGGGGGCGGGTATAGGCCCGACATCTGCTTCCCGTTCCCCAATGTGGACCATAATTTCCGCCGCCGCCAGCGCCGCAATCACCGCCGGACGTTTATCCCCAAGCCCCTGCGCCCCTATGGGCAGCACCAGCCGGTCGAGCGCGGCCCCGTCGCCGCCCTGCTCGGCGAACCAGCTCGCGAATTTCGCCCGCTTGGTGCGCGACCCCACCATGCCGACATAGGCGGCGTCGGTCCGCGCCAGCGCCTCCTGGGCGATGAGGAAGTCCAGCGCGTGGTCGTGGGTGAGGATGACGAAGGCGCTGCCCCGGGGGGCGGCGCGCACCACCGCCTCGGGCATGGCCACGCGCCGGCGCGGCACCTCCGGCGGCAGCGCGTCCAGCTCCTCGCCGCGCGTGTCGATGACCTCGACCTTCACCGGCAGCAGCAGGAGTATCCGCGCCAGCACCCGGCCCACATGGCCGGCCCCGAACACATAGACATGGGGCAGCCTCGCCTCCTCCGCCCCGACCCGCTCCAGCAGCACCCGGCGCAGCGCCGCATCGGCATGGCGCAGCACGACGCTCACCCGCCCGCCGCAGCACTGGCCGATCTCCGGCCCCAGCGGCACGTCCATCGCCGCCTCGGCCCGCCCCTCGGCGATCAGCCGGCGGGCATGCTCGATCACCATGTATTCGAGCGCCCCGCCGCCGATGGTGCCGAAGATGGCGTCCGGCCCCACCAGCATGAAGGTCCCCTGCTCCCGGGGGGACGAGCCGCGCACCGCGGTCAGCTCGCAGGCGATGGCGTCGGGATTGGCGGCGAGGAAGCTGGCGAGGGCCGGGGAAGTCAGGGTCATGGAACGCCCCCGGCATGAGGGCCGGCCGCCCCGCTCCCCATCCCTCCCCGCGAGGGGGAGGGTGTGGTCCGGCGTTCCTGGCTGAATCGCGCCCGGACCGCGATGCGGCACCTCCCTTGCGGGGGAGGCTGGGAGGGAGGGCTGACTGGCACGATGAAAATCGTCACCCCGCGGCCTCCCGTTTCATCCGCTCGACCCCCATCAGCACCCGCTCCGGGGTCACCGGGGTGTCGAGCCGGGGGGCGATCCTGTAGTCGGCCACGCTGGCCACCGCCATGCCCAGCGCTTCGACCACGCTGATCGCCAGCATCAGCGGCGGCTCGCCCACCGCCTTGGAACGGCCGATGGTGGGCTCGCGGTTCACCGACCATTCGGCCAGGCGCACGTTGAAGACCGGCGGAATGTCCGAGGCCAGGGGGATCTTGTAGGTGGAGGGCGCATGCGTCCTCAGCTGCCCCTTGTCGTCCCACACCAGCTCCTCGGTGGTGAGCCAGCCCATGCCCTGGATGAAGCCGCCTTCCACCTGGCCCAGGTCGATGGCCGGGTTCAGCGACTTGCCGACATCGTGCAGGATGTCCACCCGGTCGACCGTGTATTCGCCGGTCAGCGTGTCGATGGTGACCTCGCTGACCGAGGCGCCATAGGCGAAATAATAGAAGGGATGGCCGCGCCCCGTCGCCCGGTCCCAGTGGATTTTCGGGGTCTTGTAGAAGCCGGCGGCGGAAAGCTGCACCCGGTTCATGTAGGCCGAGGCGGCCAGCTCGGCGAAGGGCACGAACTTGCGGCCGACGCTCATGCCGCCCTGCACCCAGCGGCAATCGGCCGGGTCGGCATCGTAGAGCCGGGCCGCATGCGCCTCCAGCCGCCGCTTGATCTGCTCGCAGGCGTCCCAGGCGGCCATGCCGTTGAGGTCCGAGCCCGAGGAGGCGGCGGTGGCCGAGGTGTTGGGCACCTTGCCCGTCGAGGTCGCCATGATCTTGACCTGGCCCAGCCCGACGCCGAAGGCATCGGCCACCACCTGCGCCACCTTCACATAGAGCCCCTGCCCCATCTCGGTGCCGCCATGGGAGAGATGGATGGAGCCGTCCCGGTAGACATGCACCAGCGCCCCGGCCTGGTTGTACCAGGTGGCGGTGAAGGAGATGCCGAACTTGACCGGCGTCAGCGCGATGCCCTTCCTGAGCACGCTGCCGGTGCGGTTGAACTCGAGGATGGCCTCACGGCGCGCCCGGTAGTCGGAGGATGCTTCCAGCTCCTCCACCACGCGGTGGATGATGTTGTCCTCCACCACCTGGTGGTAGGGCGTCACATTGTCGGTCTCGGTGCCGTAGAAATTGGCCTTGCGGATGTCGAGGGGGTCCTTGCCCAGCGCATAGGCGATGTCCTCCACCCAGCGCTCGCAGGCCATCATCCCCTGCGGCCCGCCGAACCCGCGGAAGGCGGTGTTGGAGACGGTGTTGGTGTAGAGCGGCTCGGACCGCGCCCGCACCGCCGGATACCAGTAGGCGTTGTCGGCATGGAACAGCGCCCGGTCGGTCACCGGGCCGGAAAGATCGGCCGAGAAGCCGCCCCGCGCGCCATAGACGGCATCGACCGCGAGAATCCGGCCGGTCTCGTCATAGCCCACGTCGTAGTCGACCACGAAATCGTGCCGCTTGCCGGTGGCGCTCATGTCGTCGTCGCGGTCGGGCCGGATCTTGCAGGCGCGGTTCCACTTCTTGGCCGCCAGCGCCGCCACCACCGCGAACAGATTGCCCTGCGTCTCCTTGCCGCCGAACCCCCCGCCCATGCGGCGGACATTGACCGTCACCGCATGCTGGCGGATGCCGAGCGCATGGGCGACGATGAGCTGGATTTCGCTCGGATGCTGGGTGGAGGAGTAGAGCGTGACGTCCTCGTCCTCCCCCGGCACGGCCAGCGCGATCTGCCCTTCGAGATAGAAATGGTCCTGCCCGCCGATGGCGATGGCGCCCTGCACCCGCCGCGGCGCTGCCGCCAGCCCCGCCTCCACGTCGCCCCGCTCCAGCTTGAGCGGCGGGGTCACCAGCCTGCCGCCGGCGGCCTGCGCCGAGCGCACATCGGTGAAGAACGGCAGCTCGCGGTATTCGATCCGCGCCAGATGCGCCGCCCGCCGCGCCTGGTCGCGCGTTTCGGCCACCACCGCGAAGACCGGCTGGCCCCAGAAATGCACCACGCCGTCGGCGAACAGCGGCTCGTCGTGCATATGGGCCGAGCTGATGTCCAGCTCTCCCGGCACGTCGGCGTTGGTCAGCACGCCGATAACCCCAGGCGCCGCCAGCACCTGCGAAAAATCCATCGAGACGATCTCGGCATGCGGCTTGCCCGACAGCCCGAGATAGGCATGCATCGTGCCCACCGGCTCGATCATGTCGTCGATATATTCGGCCGTGCCGGTGACATGCTTGGGTCCGCTGTCGTGCCGGGTGGCGGTATGCAGGCTGGCGAGGGGAATGGGCGTCTCGTGCCTGTTCATGCGCACACCCCCGCATCCGTCTCGCGCTGCGCGCGATCCACCTTCTCCCAGAAGGGGAAAAGGGAGGTCCGGCGCCCGGGCAAACTCGATGCTACCCTTCTCCCCTCGTGGGAGAAGGTGCCCGAAGGGCGGATGAGGGGGCCTTCTGAATGACCAGCCATCACGCCACCTCCCGCTTCAGCCGCTCGCCCTGCCCCCGGGTTTCGAGGAAGAACCGCTTGAGCAGGTTCTGCGCCGCCAGCAGCCGGTATGCGGCGCTGGCCCGCATGTCGGTGATCGGCTGATAGTCCTCGGCGAAGGCCGGCAGGGCCGCCTCGACCGTCTCGATGGTCCAGGGCTTGCCGACCAGGGCAGCCTCGACCGCCCTCGCGCGCTTGGGCGTCGCCGCCATGCCGCCGAAGGCGATGCGCGCCATGCCCACCGTGCCGGTATCGTTGACGAAGACGCGGAACGCCCCGCACAGGGCCGAAATGTCCTCCTCGCGGCGCTTGGAGACCTTGTAGGCGGCGAAGCTCTCGCCCGCCGGCAGCAGCGGCAGCGTCACGCTCTCCACGAACTCGCCGGGCTGGCGGTCCTGCCGGCCATAGGCGAGGAAATAGTCCTCCAGCCGGATTTCGCGGCGATGCTCGCCGCGCCGCAGATGCAGCTTCGCCCCCAGCGCGATGAAGGGCGGCGGCGTGTCGCCGATGGGCGAGCCGTTGGCGATATTGCCCCCGATCGTCCCCATGTTGCGGATCTGCTCGCCGGCGATGCGGCTCCACAATTCCCCGAGCTGCGGGAAATTGGCCGCGATCGCCGGCAGCGCCTCGGAATAGGAGACGCCGGCATAGAAACGTACCTCGCCGTCGTTCTCGGCGATGCGCTTCAGCTCCTCCAGATGGCCGATGAAGATCACCGGCCCGATGCGCCGCATGAACTTGGTGACCCACAGCCCCACATCGGTGGAGCCGGCCACGATCCGCGCCTCGGGATGGGCTTCGTAGACCGCCGCGAAATCGTCGAGGCTCGCCGGCACGATGATCTTGCGGTCCCCCTCGCCGATCTCGATGCGCCGGCCGTCGTTCAGCGCTCTGATCCTGTCCTTGACCGCGATGCGCTCGGCCCGGAGCGGGTCGCCCTGCGGCTGGCCGTAGCTGGAGATGGCCTGCCCGGCGCGGATGATCGGCGCATAGCCGGTACAACGGCAGAGATTGCCCTGCAGCGCCTTTTCCACCGCCGCCCGCGACGGGTTCGGGTCGCGCATCCACAGCCCGTAGAGGCTCATCACGAAGCCGGGGGTGCAGAAGCCGCACTGGCTGCCGTGGTGATCGACCATCGCCTGCTGCACCGGGTGCAGCGCCCCGTTCTCGCCCCGCAGATGCTCGATGGTCACCACATGGGTGCCGTGCAGGCTGCCCACGAAGCGGATGCAGCTGGTCACCGAATCGTAGACGATCTCGTCGCCGGACAGCCGCCCCACCAGCACGGTGCAGGCCCCGCAATCGCCCTCGGCGCACCCCTCCTTGGAGCCGCGCAGCCGCCGCTCCAGCCGCAGCCAGTCGAGCAGCGTCAGGTCGGGCGCCACCTCGGTGAGGGTGACCTCCTCGCCATTGAGCAGGAAGCGGATGGCGTGGGCGATCTCGACCATGGGTCAGCTCCCCCGATAGGTCGAATAGGCGAACGGGCTGACCAGCAGCGGCACGTGATAGTGGCTGTCCTCGGAGATTGTGAACCGGATCGGCACCACGTCGAGGAACGGCGTCTCGATCTCGACGCCCAGCCGCTCGAAATACTGGCCCACATGGAAGCGGATCTCGAATTCGCCCTGCTGGAACTGCTCGTCCCCCAGCAGCGGCTGGTCCACGCGCCCGTCGGCATTGGTGTAGCTGTCCAGCAGATGGTGGGTATGGTCCCCGTGCACGAAATGCAGCTCCAGCCGCATGCCGCGCGCCGGCCTGCCGTGCATGGTGTCGAGAACATGGGTGGTGAGGCGTCCGCCCGCCATATGCTTGCTGCTCCTTGGGCATGCCGCCCGAACGCGGAATCCGGTCCCGGGCGAACGGCATGCGCGCTGAAAGTCTTCCCCGGGGCATGAGACTATCGCATCGCCGTCGCGGTGCAATGCTCATTTTTTACCATCTGGTCCATTTTTGTGCATCTTGTGTGCAGCCCCCGCGCGGCTACACTCGCCCCATCCCCTGGCGCCCGTCGGACGAGACACCCATGAACCGCTATCCCCGCGACATGCACGGCTACGGCCCCAATCCGCCCCATGCCAACTGGCCCGGCGGCGCCCATGTGGCGGTGCAGTTCGTGCTCAACTACGAGGAGGGCGGGGAGAACAACGTCCTGCATGGCGATGCCGCCTCCGAGGCCTTCCTGGTCGACGTGCTGGGCGCCGCGCCCTGGCCCGGCCAGCGCCACGCCAATGTGGAATCCATGTACGAATACGGCGCGCGCGCCGGCTTCTGGCGCCTGCACCGCCTGTTCACCGGCGCGAGGCTGCCGGTCACCGTCTACGGCGTCGCCACCGCGCTGATGCGGGCGCCCGCCCAGGTGGCCGCCATGCAGGAGGCCGGCTGGGAGATCGCCTCCCACGGCCTCAAATGGGTGCAGCACAAGGACATGCCGCCCGAGGAGGAACGGGCCCAGATCGCCGAGGCCATCCGCCTCCACACCATTGCCACCGGTGCCCCGCCCCGGGGCTGGTATACCGGCCGCTCCAGCCTCAACACCATCGATCTCGTCGCCGAGCATGGGGGCTTCGCCTATATCTCGGACACCTATGACGACGATTTGCCCTATTGGCGGCTCATCCACGGCAGGCCGCAGCTCATCATCCCCTATACCCTCTCCGCCAACGACATGCGCTTCGTCACCGCGCCCGGCTTCGACAATGGCGAGGAATATTTCACCTTCCTCAAGGACAGCTTCGACTGCCTCTATGCCGAGGGCCAGGCCGGCAGCCCCAAGATGATGTCCGTCGGCCTGCATTGCCGGCTGGTCGGCCAGCCCGGCCGCTACCAGGGCCTCAAGCGTTTCGTCGACTATATCCGGGGCTTCGACGGGGTCTGGGTGCCCACCCGCCTCGAGATCGCCAGCCACTGGGCGCGCGAGCACCCCTATGTCGCGCCCGAAGTCGTCCCCAGCCAGCTGGGACGGGAGGAGTTCGTGGCGCGCTACGGCTCCATCTTCGAGCATTCCGCCTGGATCGCCGAGCGCGCCTGGGCGGCCGAGATGGGCCCCGCCAACGACACGGCCATCGGCCTCCACTTCGCCCTGAGGAGCCAGTTCCGCATGGCCACGCCCGAGGAGCGCCTGGCCGTGCTGCGCGCCCATCCCGATCTCGCCGGCAAGCTCGCCGCCGCGAGACGGCTGACCGCCGAATCGACCGCAGAGCAGGCCTCCGCCGGCCTCGACGCGCTGACCGACGCCGAGCGGGAGCGCTTCACCGCGCTCAACACCGCCTATGTCGAGAAGTTCGGCTTCCCCTTCATCATCGCCGTGCGCGACCACACCAGGGCGTCCATCCTGGAGCATTTCGAGCGGCGCCTCGCCAATCCGGCCGAAACGGAATTCGCCACCGCCTGCGCCCAGGTCGAACGCATCGCCCTGCTGCGGCTCAAGGCCATCCTGCCATAGGGCGTTTCACGCCCGGACGGAATCGGCGGCTGTTCGCTCCCGCCCCTCGGGGGCAGTGTTTCCATCGGGTGCTTTGCGCTTGTGACCCCACCCATCAACGGCGCTGAATCCTCGCCCAAGCGCCCAAAGGAAACACTCCCCCGGGGGAGGGGTCGGGGGTCGGAGCCCTCTACTCGTCCGTCACATCGATCTCGTCGCGCTCGAACCCGAACAGCATGGCGAGCACCGCCAGCCAGGGCAGGTTGTGTTGCACCCAATGGTGCGGATCGATGCCGATATCCAGCAAGACGCTACGCATCCCCCCAGCATGGGCCGCAAAGTTGAAGATTGGGTAACCTTAACGCATGCGTTCCGGCCGCGACCACGGCGCCATGGACGCCCCGCCTACGAGCCGGTCAGCAGGTTCGCGTCCCGCGCCAGGCGCCATCGGCCGTCGGCCTCCTTGCGGAACAGCGTCAGCGTATAGCCGGAGCGCCTGACGGGCGCGCCGTCGCCCTGCCGCATCCGGATATCGATATGGTTGCGGGTGAAGGCCCAGTCCCCGAGCACCTGCAGCTCGACGATCTCGTTGCTGCCCTCGATCGACATCTGGCTGTCGTTCGCCCTGGAGAGGGCGGCGAAAGCCTCCTTCCCGAAGGGTTCGTTGCCGACGGTGCAGAACACCACGTCGTCGGTCATGAGATCGAGGATGGTTTCGGCGTCTCCCGCCAGGGTCGCCTGCATCCAGCGTTCGACCACGGCCCGGATCTGCTCTTCGTCGCTGCTCATCGGCTCCTCCTCACCTGTAGAACCCCTCGCGCAGATTGATGCCGTGCTCGAGATAGACCTTCATGGCGCACAGCATGCCGGTCCAGCCCTCGCAATTGCCGTAGGAGGATTTGAGCCCGGCGGGCGTCTCGCGCCATCCTTCCTCCTTGATCGAAACCAGCGTCCGCCCGTCTTCGAGCGGCTCGAACGTCATGGTGACCGTGGTCTTGTAGCCGGATGGCGCCGCCTGGTCGGGGGTTTCGCCTTCGGCGGCATCCCAACGCAGGACAATGCGCCTGTCCTGTTCCACCTCTACCACCTCCACCGGGAAAGCCCCGGGGAAATCGTGGAAGTCCCAGGTCACCGTCGCGCCGGTCTCCAGCCGCCCTTGGGCGCCGCCGGTGGTGAAATAGCCCGAGAGCCTGGCCGGATCGGCCACCGCCTCGAACACCTCGTGCACCGGCTTTGCGATCCGCCCGCTGACCGTGAATTCATACGCCATCGCATCTCTCCTCGGCTTGACCCTCGGCACAATATGTTATAATTCTATAACATGTCAAACGACGACGCGGACGACCTGATCTTCAAGGCCCTCGGCCACCGCGTGCGGCGGCGCATTCTCGATCTGCTGAAGGCCGGGCCGCGCACCACCGGCATGCTCTGCGCCCTGTTTCCCGAGCTCGACCGCTGCACGGTGATGCAGCATCTGTCGGTTCTGGAGGAGGCCGGGCTGGTCGTCCCCGAAAAGCGCGGCCGCGAGCGCTGGAACCATCTCGACGCCCTGCCCGTCCACGCCATCCATGAACGCTGGATCGGCCCCTACGCCGCCTATGCCGCCTCGATGCTGAGCCGGCTCAGGCGGCAGGTGGAGGGAGCGGACGAAATCGCCTCGTAAAGCCTTGGCCTCGGACGGCACATGGCTCTAGAGTCGGCCAAATCGTCACCGCAGAAACGAGCCTATGGCCACCACCTACGCCTCCCCCGTCGCCGGCCTGCCCGCGCAGATGTCCCTGCATACCGGCCGCGCCGTCTTCACCGAAGCCTATGCGCTGATCCCGGCCGGGGTGATGCGCGACATCGTCACCTCCTATCTGCCGCACTGGCGCGACACCCGCCTCTGGGTCGTCGCCCGCCCCATGAGCGGCTTTGCCGAGACCTTCTCGCAATACATCGTCGAGGTCTTTCCCGGCGGCGGCAGCGAGCGGCCCGAGGAGAACCCCGAGGCCGAGGGCGTGCTGTTCGTGGTCGCCGGGCAGGTGTCGCTGACCCTCGAGGGCAAGACGCATCTGCTCAAGGAGGGCGGCTACGCCTTCCTGCCGCCCGGCTGCCAGTGGAGCCTCACCAACCGCACCACCCTGCCCGCCCGCTTCCATTGGGTGCGCAAGCGCTACGAGGCGGTGGAGGGCATCGACATCCCCGCCGCCTTCGTCGCCAACGAGCAGGACGAGCCGGTCATCTGGATGCCGGACACCGGCAACCGCTGGGGCACCACCCGCTTCGTCGATCCCGCCGACATCCGCCACGACATGCATGTCAACATCGTCACCCTGGAGCCGGGCGCCGTCATCCCCTTCGAGGAGACCCACGTCATGGAGCACGGGCTCTACGTGCTCGAAGGCAAGGCCGTCTACCGGCTCAACCGCGACTGGGTGGAGGTGGAGGCCGGCGATTTCATGTGGCTGCGCGCCTTCTGCCCCCAGGCCTGCTACGCCGGGCCGCAGCGCTTCCGCTACCTGCTCTACAAGGACGTCAACCGCCACGCCAGGCTGCCGTTCTGAGCCATGAGCGACCGCCGCATCACCATCGAGCCGCTGACGCCGGAAGCCTTCGCGCCCTTCGGCCAGGTCATCCAGGTCCAGGGCGCGCAGCACTATCCCATCAACGGGGGCATGACCGAGCGCTATCACGACCTCGCCCGGGTCGAATTGGCGGGCGTGCATGCGCGCCCGCTCATCTCCATCTTCCGCGGCCGGCCCTATGCCCTGCCCCTGTCGCTCACCCTGGTCGAGCGCCACCCCCTGGGCAGCCAGGCCTTCTATCCGCTCGCCGCCTCGCCCTGGCTGGTCATCGTCGCCGAGGACGAGGGCGGCACCCCCGTGCGCCCGCGCGCCTTCCGCCCCGCCGCCGGGCAGGGCGTCAACATCGCCATGAACACCTGGCACGGCGTGCTGACGCCGCTGGAGCGCGAGACGGATTTCCTCGTGGTCGATCGCGGCGGGGAAGGCGGCAATCTCGAAGAGCATGTCTTTTCCGAGCCCTGGCTGATCGCCGGGGCCGCCGCGCCGTAACCTTGTTGGCAGCCCGATCTCGCCACCGTCATCGAGCCGGGATAGTCTTTGCGGGGATGGGATGGAGGAGAAGATGACGCTTTCCAGACTCATGGCCGCGCTCCTGGTGCTGCTGACCCTGGCGGTTCCGGCCGCGGCCAGCCCGCTGACCCTCACCGGCGAGGTGTTCTACCGCGAGCGCATGGCCCTGCCGCCGGGCGCGACCCTGCATGTCAGCCTCGTCACCCTGCCGGACGGCAGGGCCGTGGTCGGCGCCGGCGCCGCCATCGAGGCCAGGGGCCAGGTGCCGCTGGCCTTCACCCTCAACATACGCAGCGACGTCGCCGGCCGGCCGCACGGTTTCGGCCTCGTCGCCGAAATCCGCCATGCCGGCGTCCCCCTGTTCCGCAACGACCGGCCCGTGCCGGTGGACGTGACGGCGCCCGAGCCGGTCTCCATCCTGCTCCACCGCGTCGTCCGGCCGCCGG
>ENA-UOVV01001624-UOVV01001624.1-compost-metagenome-genome-assembly--contig:-NODE-1624-length-15531-cov-6.330447_pt1 | contig 15531 bp, 16 predicted proteins | sample MGYA00238155_ERZ761577 | MGnify/ENA primary metagenome ERZ761577 (study PRJEB28898, sample SAMN06268775) | compost metagenome | isolation source: Emeryville, CA | place: USA:Emeryville, CA | collected...
CACTTCACTTTCATAGAAGCACGAAACCCCCGCTTTTGCAAAACGGCTGTTAGCTGTGGTTTTTCTATTTGTCAAGTCCATATTTCTGTCCATACTCTTTTACTGTCATTAAGAAATGTGGGTTTATTTTGTTATTCAGTAGTCCTTCGTATTCTCGTTTAGCTTTGTCAAACTGTTTAAATTCACCATAAACAATTAATTTTCCCAAAGGTGTCATCATCATATCCGCTTTGTCTAACTCTTGAAGCATTTTCTCTGTGCTATTTATTCGGTCAAAATATGGCAAAATGAAATTTGTCAAATTTTTTTTCATCTCGTCAATAAGCTGTTGCTCGTCAGTTCGCTCTTTAATGTCATACCAAGTGTCGTGTTGGTTTCGCAAGTCTCCAATTCTTTTTCTAATCAAACATTCTGGTTCAGTCGGATAGTCTGGAAGTCCTTTATCGCTGAAATTGTAAAATGCAAGCCAATATTCAGGAACAAAAATTCCTGTGTTTATAGTAAAACTGATACTGTCCTTGTTTCCAAACGCACTTTTCTGAACATTAATGATTTGTCCGATAGTGTCAAGTTTTAAGTAAAAGTTATTCGCCTTTTTCTTAAAGCCCAAAGGTTTCAAGATTTCGTGAAATCCATCTTTAATTATTTTGTCAAATTTTATCTCCGATATTGTCTTCATTTCGTTTTTTGGTGTGGCGTTCTAAAATCACAGCTAACGTTTTCGGGCTTTGCGTTTGGGCGGGTTTCGGAGCACAAAGTTTCAATTTATTACTTAAGTTCATTAGAAGCACAAAGCTCCAAGTTTGCACTTCAGCCCGCCTGACGCAAAACCCTTGTAGCCGTTGCACAACCCTCTTTTAGATAATCATGAACCGGCTTTAGCCGGAAACATTGCTAAGATCTCCCGACTTCCTATTACGCTGCTCACAGGCTGTGATAGCTGAAAAGATGCAAAAACAGCTGATCCTGCCCTTTATTCCGTTCTTTTTGCGGTAATTCCCCGGCTTTTGCAGCCACTTTCACCTTCCGGGGTTTGTAGTTGAGCCATTTCTTTAGGTTATAGGCAATGGCGGCACCGAGCATGAACTTTCTTGCTCCTTCTATGCCTCGTGTCCAGATGCGGCGCATGCCTCCGAAGTTGATGAGGGTGCCGAGCACCGGCTCTACGGTGCTGCTGCGGAGCTTTTTCATGCGTTTGGCTTTGGCGGTTTGCAGGCGCTGTTGCATCCGGTCGTAAAGCGGCTTGTGGATGCTGTCGTCTATCTTCTTAAACTTTGTCTTCTCACCAATGCACTCTTTGCGAAAGGGACAGTCTTTGCAGGCTTTCTCGCTGCTGCGATACACCTTCATCCAGTATCCGCTGCTGTTGGGAGCTGTCTTCTTTAGTGGCAGGATGGCTTTGTTGCCGCGCTGACATTCGTACTGATCAAGTTTCTTGTTGTAAACAAAGCCTTCTCTTTGAGGTTTGTACTGACCGAAGTTGGGGATGTAGCCGGTGATGTTTTCCTGCTCAAGGTAGTAGAGCGATGTGCCGCTGCTGTAGGCTGCATCGGCAAGAAGCTCTTCGAGGGTGAGGTCGTTTTCTGCAAGGTTTTCTTTGGTTTGCCTTACGGCTTGCCGCAGGCTTTGGCTGTCGCGCTTGTCGGCAAAGTCTGCCATGATGTTGGTGATCACATGCGAGGCGGTGTCCACACTGGTTTGTGCGGAGTAGTTGAACTGCCGGGGTTTGCCAGGCTTCACAGAGATGCGTGCATCAGGGTCGGTGGTGCTGTAGTGGGTGTGGTTGGACAGAAACTTGGGGCGGATCAGGTTGCCATGTTCATCGGTTTGTTTGCTGCTGGCATTGGAGGGCTGGTCTTTGTATTCTTTGGCTTTCCAGGCATGGTGTTGATTGACTTCTTTATGCTTGCGGGCGCTTACGGTTTGTGATGAGTGGGACGGCTTTGCAGGTTCTTTATCTTCAGTAGCGGCAGGCGTAGCAGATGCAGGATCGTTGGTTTTTGAAAGTGGTATTACCTTCTTGTTGTCTTCGCTGTTTTCAGAAAGTTCATGGCTATAAGCATCGCCGTCTTCGAGTATTTCCTTTTCGGCTATGGAATCCATGCTTGCATTGGCTTTGATGAAGGCACTGTCGAGCGCCTGTCGCTTGCCGCTCACCATGCCTTTGTGCACACAGAGGCTCAATACTTTTTTAAACAGGGAGCGAAAGACTTCTTCGCCGTAAAGTTGCCTTGTTCTGGATAAGGTGGAGTGCCAGGGCAGTTCTTCGTCAAGGTCATAACCGATGAAGTAGAGGATGTCGAGGCGCAGCTTCGCATGTTCGACGATGCGGCGGTCGCTGTTGAGGTTCTCCAGGTAGCCAACGAGTATCAGTTTGAAGAAGACCACCGGGTCAATGCTTGCCTGTCCTTCGTTGCCATAATACTGCGCTGTTTCTTTGTAGAGAAAATGTAGATCGAGTTCGTGCGTGAGGCGGCGGTAAAAATTGTCAAGAGGTACGCGTTCTGAAAGCTGGAAGGAGAGGAAAAGCTTTTGCGTGCGGTGCTTTTTGCCTTGCATGACCGATAGACTGAGTTTTCGTCAGAAAGGTGGGCTTGAAAGAAAGAATATTTTGGGTAGTTTGGTAGTTGTGCAACAGGGACCCTTGTTAGCTGCTGTACTTTTACCAAACAGTCCAATACCAACTTGTTTTATAGAAAGTTTCATATTTTCCATTGTAGAGAATTTGATAAGGTTTCCACATATCAACTTTCTCATCCTGTCCCCAATAGTTTTTTTTAGTACCGTATTTTACATCATCTTCTAAATTCGAATAGACGTAACTAGAAATACCAATATACTCGCTTGCTTTACAGTTATCACTAATTACAACAGATTTATTTACTGCATTACCAATCCAAATTAAATCCTTAGTGTTATCATCACCACCAATACCAACCTTTACGCATAATATCTTTCCATCATCCATCCCGATTCCAAAATCAACTGCTGAATATTTTGCCAATAGAGTATTTATACCCGATTCCGAATGAGCCAACATATATCTTATTTGCATAGCTGCTTTAACAGCGTTACTTAAGGTTCTTTTCGATGTTCCTTGAAAAAAAGCTAATACACTATCTCCGTTAAAACTTCTAACATGACCACCCAAAGAAGTTGCGATTTTTACTGTCGTGTGTAAATATGCTTTGTGGATTTTAGCAATTGTCGATTTGTTGTGTTTGTTAAGTATTGCCGTTGAGTCTCTCAGGTCTATATATAGAACAGTCGCTTCGAATAGTAATCCTTTATTTCCGAATGTTAATTTGCTATTTGTTATTTCAGGAACATAAGTAACTTCTTCCGTCTCAAAGTTCGTATCAAGAATATCTTTGACCTTTTCAGTTATTTCACTTTTTAACCCCATGTTTTTTCTTTGTTATTTGTCGTGGTCTAAAAATAGTTTATAAATTATGAAGCTAATTGGTGTTAAAAGCCCGCAGAACATAAAAGTTATAGCGAAATTATATAATTTAAATTTTCTTGCTGCGATTTGGCTAGTTATAATAACTTGATTTGCTAAATCTTTTTCATGATTTTCATTAGACCTTTCACATTGATAGCTTCCAACCAATTTTTCAATTAATTCAGTGTCTGTCATATGAGCCAATGTTGCATAAAACAGTAAATTATTACTCCTATTTAATGAAATGTCGTTTCTTGAATGTTTTATTTTGGCAATAAGTGCAGAAAAGCAAATGAAGATACTTATTGCACACATAGCAATGGAATAAATGAGATAGTAGCGTAAAATTTCGCAAACATCATCAGATATAAGTTTTGATAATCCAACTATAATTGCACCGTTAAAGGCTATTAACGCAATGTTTTTGGTTTCACCAAATTTAAGCATCTCAAATGCGTGGTTATATTGCTTTTCTAAATATTCAATTGTTTTCATCGTAGTTTTTCGTGTCTGTTTGTATAGCAGCTAACTCTCAAATATACGCAACGAATATGCGTAATCCATTATTTTCACAAACTGTTGGTAGTATTTCTTGAAGTCCCGAAAGCGTAATCTGTCGATCCGTGCATGACCTCTGGTCAACCTTTACCCGATGGCTATGCAGTGTGCATGAGGGCTGGTCAACACTTACCCGATGGATATGCAGTGTGCATAAGGGTTGGTCAACACTTTCCCGATGGGTATGCAAGGTGTCTAAGGGTCGGGAAACTTTTAACCGATAGGTATGCAAAATGCAGGAGAGTTGGGGGCTGTTTCACCAGCATTAGGTATTGACGCTCCTGTGCAGGGAGGGTATTTTTGTATTTATTACCTTCTAAAAACCATATAGATATGAAAACAATGAAACAGTATTTTCCCGAAAATCTTCCTGCTGCAAAGTCTTCCGCCATGCCTAAGAGCCAACGAACAACTCCTGTTGCGGATATTGATTTCCTCTCGGTAGCAGAAAAGGTAAGTGATGCCTGGATGGCAAACCCTCAAATAACATTGATATGGAAAACTTCCAATGTGTTTCAGGATGAGGTGAAAGCTTATAGGGACCTGCTAAAAGATACCCGCAGCAGTGCCAGTCAGCGACCAGCTCAGACCAATGTACTGTACACGCTCGATAAAGACATAAATATTGCAGTCAATGAAGTAAAAGTTTATATCCGGAAGAAATGGAAGACGGCTGCCGAAGCCAATTATTACCGTTTTGGAATTGTGAAAGAAAGCGGGAACTATCGCCTGCCCAAAGACCGGGATGAACGCAGAAACGCGCTGCAACTGATGATAGATGCGATAAAAGAAGACGGATTTTCGACAGAGGAGTACGGACTTGCATTCTGGAATGCCATACTTGCCAACTATACAGCCGCACTGGATGTCAGCAATAGGACGGATGGCGTTGTGAGTAGCAGTTCCGGCGCCAAAAATCAGATGAAAAGTCAGGTGAAAAAGGTATTGACCGCGTTGCGCCTGTGCCTGCGGGCCAACTATCCCGATACTTACCGGCAGATCATACGCCAATGGGGCTGGCAAAAGGAAGATTATTAAGGGAGCCGGTCAGGGCTCTGTTGCCGGTTTGGCGTAGTCGGAGACTACGTCGAACTGTGTATCCCCCGGCGGTTACGCCTAACGGATGTTCTAAATAACCATGTTTTGGATATAATCTTTGCAGCAGATGTCCTTAGCGTCAATATTATATTCTGTCTTCAAGAAGGCTTTCTGTTCTTCAACTATGCTGAATGTTACAAAGTAAACCGCATATTGGTTGTCAATTTGATAACCTGTACTCAAGAAAAATTGTTTTTCGTAAAGGTAATTAAAATCATATTTAATGGTTTGCAGGTCAGAGGTCCTGCGTCCGCTGCGACGTAGTCGGAGACTACGCCGAACTGTCAATAGACCCTCTTCGAGGGTGACAAATGTTGTGTGAGTCCATTTTTTATTACTCGTTTTGTCATTCCCGAAGGGAATCTTTCGCTCTTTGTCATTCCTGAAGGGAATCTATACGGTGCAATACCGATAGACCCCACAGTTCGGTGTGGAGACTACGCCGAACTGTAGCAGAAATTAAGCAGCCTTTCGCTATACAAACACCCCATTCACTACCATTCGCTCTACAGGATTGTTTCCGAAATCATAAGGGATATAAGCATAAGAAGGGATCTTACGGGTGATGATCAGATTGGCTTTTTTACCTGTTGCTATAGAGCCCAATTCCTCGCTCATTTCCAGCGCGGCGGCACCATTCAGGGTTACCGCATTGATAGCTTCTTCCGGCGTCATCTTCAGTTGGGTACAGGCAATGGTGAGTAGCAGGGGTACATTACCCGAGGGGCAGGAACCGGGATTATAATCGGTAGCCAGGCAAACGGGCAGGTCGGCATCAATCAGTTTTCTTGCCGGCTGATACTGTATTCCCAGGAAAAATGCCGCTCCGGGCAGAAGGGTAGGGATGGTATTGCTGCCTTTCAGTGCTTCTATTTCTTCGTTGCCAATGCACTCCAGATGGTCTACACTTACAGCCCGATGTTTTACGCCCACTTGTACGCCGCCCGAATAGTGAAGCTGGTTGGCGTGGATCTTTGGTTTCAAACCATATTTCCATCCTGCTTCGAGCAATCGCTCTGTTTCCTCAATGCTGAAAAAGCCTTTTTCGCAGAATACATCCATATAATCTGCCAGTCCCTCGTCGGCAACCTGGGGCAGCATCTCGTCAATGATCAGTTTCAGATACCCCTCATGATCCTGTAGGTATTCGGGAGGGAAGGCATGTGCTGCGAGAAAGGAGGCTTGGATAGGAATGGGACTGTTTTCTTTCAGTCTGCGGATGACCCGCAGCATTTTTAGTTCGCTGTAAGTCGAAAGTCCGTAGCCACTTTTGATCTCAATAGCCCCTGTGCCCTGAGCCATCACGCGGTGGAGTCTTTCGAGGCTCACCTCATAGAGTTCCTCTTCCGACATATCGTTGAGGCGACGGGCTGAGTTAAGGATGCCTCCTCCGCGGCGGGCTATTTCTTCATAGCTCAACCCCTTTATCCGATCTACAAATTCCTGTTCGCGGGAGGCTGCAAATACCAGATGGGTATGAGAATCGACCCAGGCGGGCAATACCGTTCTTCCTTCCGCATCGTAAACATTTTCCGCCGGAATGAAATCCATATCGCTCATTCTGCCGAAGCTGTGGATCTTGTCGTCCTCTATATAAAGCCAGGCATTTTCGACCACCGCGAGTTGAGACATTTCTTTTCCGGCTAAACGAGGCTTCTGTTGTCCTTCCTTTTCAATTCCGCAAAGGCTTCCGATGTTTGTGATCAGCAGATGATGCATATGGCTGTTTTGTGCAAACAAATGTAGCCAGTCCCGTTTATTTTAGGAACAAGGCTTTGACTACCTTTGAAAGGTGGGCCGGCTCGTCAGGTTTATTTTCTTCGGAAATATCTTTTACGGTATCTGCGCGGTGGCGCTGGCGGTGGAGGCAAGTCTGCAACAATACCTTCCCCCGAATGACGCGCTGTTTTATATTCTCTGCTTTCTCTGTGTGGTGTTGTATTACAACATGGCTTACATCACCGAAAAGCCTTCGGCAGGGCTCAATCCGCGTACGCGATGGTATGCCCGAAACCTTGGCGCACTCAAAAGGCTCGATTGGATACTGAGTGTCTGTTTCGTAGCAGCGGTAGCTGTTTTCCTCTTTCGGTATGGAGTTTCATTGTTAACGATGCCCCTGTGGTTGTGGGGAATGATGTTGTCCTTTCCGCTGGCGGGTGTGCTATATTATGGTATCAATCATCGCTCGGTGGGGAGGTTCACGCTGCGTGATGTGGGTTGGCTGAAGCCCTTTATCATTGGATTTTCCTGGGCGGGGCTGGTGACGGTTGCTCCTGTTGTTTATTATAGTCTGAGCAGGGATGTTTCGTTTCCCGTGTCTGCGATCACTGTTGTCCTGTTTATCAAAAACTTCATGTTCATCAGTCTGCTCTGTATTCTGTTTGATATTAAAGACTATGCAACCGATTATAACCAACAGTTGAAAACCTTTGTTGTGGAAATGGGCTTGCGAAAAACGATCTTTTTGATCATCATTCCGCTCACGGTTGTAGGATTGGGTTCTTTTCTGCTGTACGGAGCTATCAGTGGGTTTACCCTTGGACGAATACTGCTGAATACAATTCCTTTTTTTGCATTAATAGCGGTGGCTTATTCGCTGTACCGGCGCAGGTCTATTTTTTACTATCTGGTGATTATCGACGGACTGATGCTCGTGAAGGCTCTATGCGGTATCTCTGCGATGCTTTTGTTTGGCAAATAGTACCTAAGCATTTTTGAAATATGCGGCGGAGTTCTGTCAGAAAGTTTTGACATTTCCCGGCTGGTTCGTGTTCGTAAATTGAAGATGAAAATAAAGCCCTTTAACATGCCGGACAAGACGACTTTGATAGCGGCCTCTGTGCCTACACTTTTGCTTCTTGCAATCATCGTGTACCTCATTTACTCTGTGCGAAAGAGGGGACACTGGTTATAAACCAAAAGCCCCGCGAGAGCGAGGCTTCCGAAAAAGGGTCTTTATATCGAATTAAGCAAGAGCATTCACCTTTCTGGTGATACCTGATTTCAGGTTGCTTGCTTTATTCTTATGGATCACATTGCGTTTAGCCAGTTTGTCGATCATAGAAATAACCTTCGGCATAGATTCCATCGCCTGAGTCTTATCTGTAACAGCAAGCAGGGCGCGGATGGCGTTACGGGTAGTTTTACCATAATAACGGTTGCGCTCACGACGCTTCAGACTTTGACGGATATCTTTTTTGGTTGCTTTATGATTTGCCATTTCTTAGTTGGTATTTTTCTTAAAGGACTGCAAAGGTATGCTGAAATCTATTACAGGCAAAATATTTTACAGTCTTTTTTATGAGCAGTTATTACATGCTCATTTCTGTATATAGTTGTTTAGAACGTTTGGTAAGGATTTCCTTCCTTTCTATAAAGTTGTCGAGTTTATCTTTTGGAATTCTGAGGCTGTAAAACTCTGAATTGTAAGTAGCAGTTTCAAACAGGTCGTAGTCAGGATTCCATTTCTCCAACAGCTTACGCTCGATTTTCAGATCTTGAGCGAGCAGGTCGAAGTGCAGCGGATCGTTGATCCTTACAATAGCCATGTTCTTCAATTCCTCGTCTGTAAAAGCAGGTTTTGCCGGAACAATATCTTTTGCTTCTGCCACCACATCTGTCATGGCATCTGCAGGCATCTTGGTGCCGATAAACTTGTTCATGTTTTCGAAGATCGACGCCGTTGCAATGAAGGCAAGTACGTGACCCTGAGTTTCGCGCGGCAGGTGCTTTTTGATATCCCAGAAGTTATTGCTTCCGGTTCTTTCTATGGCACGCAATACAGGCGCGGGACCACTATTGTATGCGGCTACTACCAACAGCCAGTCATTGAGTTGATCGTAGAGATAAGTAAGGTATTTGGCGGCAGCGTGAGTGGATTTATACAAGTCCTGACGGTCGTCGCGTTTTTTGTTCACGGTCAATCCCATGAGCCTTGCTGTACTTGCCATAAACTGCCAGGGACCTACGGCACCGACTGGAGAAATAGCCTTATGATTCAGAGCAGACTCAATTACCGCCAGGTATTTCAGTTCCTTGGGGATATTGTTTTTCTGAAGGATATTATCAATCAGGGAAAAGTTTTTATTTCCTCTCTCCTTTACCACAGCAAGCGTGCGGTTGTGTGTTGCCATGTACTTGCGGGTGTAATCCATCACATAGTCGTTCATTGCACCGAAGTACGATTTTTGTCCGGCTAGTGGTACAGGTTTTTTACCGCCCACCATGGCTGGCATGGGAAGGGCGGAAGTGGCAACATTTGGTACAGATTTTTTAGAAACGACCGTATCGGTCTTTATCACCCGACTTTTAGCCGAGATCGTAAAATCCTGGTATTTCTGAGCAAAAGAGCTGGTCGACAGGGCTGTAGCAATCAATACCAATAAACCTTTGTATTGCATGTTTTTTCGTTTTTTAAGCGTGAAACCATGCAACCCAAATGGGTGCTTGACTTTACTTCACTGGTTAGAAAAAAAAATTGAAAAATCGGGTAGAGCGCTGTCTTAAGCCTTAGTCTCCTTCTCTTTGATTCCCGCTTCTATCTCGTTCTTTACGCCGGTCTTAGCATCGTTGAATTCGCGAATACCTCTTCCTATTCCTCTTGCCAGTTCCGGTATCTTCTTGCCTCCGAAAAGGATGATCACTGCAAGAATGATCCACAACCATTCGCCACCGCTCGGCATTGAAAGTAAGAGCTGCGTTTTGATAGCTAATAATGACATTGCGTTTTGTTTAAAATTGTCAACGAGAGAAGACAAAAGTAGCATTTTAAACCGTAATTCTGCACAGTCCGACCATGTTTGAGCTAACTTTAACGTATAAGCTCCTCATGCTGAATCTTTGTTTTATCCACCATTCAGTTGCTCGCGAAGCTGCTTTGTCATTCCGTTGGTATATACCCGCCATTTGTCTACTACTTCCTGCATATCGCTGGGAAGCTGAGAGTCGAACTGTATCCACTGTCGTGTGGCGGGATGCGTAAAGCCCAATTCCTTTGCGTGCAGCGCGTGACGGGGTAAAATCTTAAAACAGTTATCAACAAACTGCTTGTACTTGTTGAAGACCGTTCCTTTTACAATATGATCGCCGCCGTAAGTCGCGTCGTTGAACAGCGGATGACCCTTATGCTTCATGTGCACGCGGATTTGATGTGTGCGTCCGGTTTCCAGCCGCAGTTCCAGCAAGGTTACATAGTTGAAGCGCTCCAGCACCTTATAATGCGTCACCGCATGTTTTCCGTAGTCACCGTCGGGAAATACATCCATGATCTTGCGGAAGCGCAGATTTCTCCCCACATTTCCTGTGATCGTTCCTTCCTCATTTTCCACATCACCCCAAACCAAAGCAATGTAGCGGCGGTACACTGTATGCTTTTTGAACTGTGCCGCCAGATCGCTCATGGCGCGCTCGTTTTTAGCAATCACTACCAGTCCGCTCGTGTCTTTATCAATGCGATGGACGAGTCCCACACGTTGAAGATTTTCCGTGTCGATGTTCTCCTGTTGCAGATACCAGGCAAGACCATTTACCAGCGTACCACTGTAGTTGCCACAGCCCGGATGCACTACCATGCCTGCCTTTTTGTTGATGATCATCACATCATCGTCTTCATATACGATATCCAAAGGCAATTGCTCCGGTATCACCTCGCTCAGTTCCGATTTGCGGGTTTCGTACACCACAATCTCGTCGAGCGGTTTCACCTTATAGTTTGCTTTTACCGTCTTTCCGTTTACGATGATGTGCCCTTCATCCAGCGCCTGTTGGATTTTGTTGCGCGTCGCACCCTCTACCAGGTTCATCAGAAACTTATCGATCCGCAGCGGCTCCTGTTTTTTACCTGTTGTAATGCGCATCCGCTCTACGGGTTCCGCGGTTGATTCACCTTCTTTCTCCTCATCCGGATCTTCCCAATCCTCGTCCAGTTCGTTGAGATCTAGCATGCTGCAAAGGTAGATACATGCGTTGTGATTTTTGTGTACAACACAGCGTGAATTGCAATATGATGGCAGCAGGATTTGATGGACGGAGTGGGGGAAGTTCGAAAAGGAATACAAGAAGCTTAGCACAATTTTTCTTCTTGTCTTCATAGGAAATCAGCGGATATTCTTATAAATTTGCAGCCGCTTTAAGCGATGGTCCGGTAGCTCAGCTGGATAGAGCATCAGCCTTCTAAGCTGGTGGTCATTGGTTCGAATCCAATCCGGATCACAGACCGTGAAAGCAGCTCGTATGGCGGCTTTCATTATTGCAATCTTTTTGAATATCGAAGCGAAGTATCAAAAACCTCTTCTAAGCATCTCGGCATAACCATTAGGCAGAGGGCTGTTTTCTACAGCTTTTGCTGCTTTTTCAACATCATATTCAAATCTGATAAACTCAACTTTGATACTGTCTTTTCCGGAAACTGTCGCTTCTTCATTGATGGAGAGGATCGCGTAACAACCACGCAGGTCGCTGTCTTTCGGTTTACCCACCGAGCCAATATTGATTGCATGCCTATAATAAGGTTGTTGCTGAGTACCAGTATTAAGTACACGGTGATAAGGCTTGTGTGTATGCCCAAAGCATAGAATATCCGCATTCGCTCCTTCCATGATGCGGATCATGCTTTTTTCATCCCGGTCTTCGAAAAGGTACTCATTGATCTTACGCGGGCTGCCGTGTACCAGCAATAAGTCTAACTTATCATCGTTTAGTTGGTACTCTACCCGAATATGCGCGGGCAGACTGCGCAGATATCGCCTTTCTTCTTCCCTTACAATGCTATTAGTGTAAGAGATGGACACCTTGCCCATATCTTTTTCTTCATCGGTTTTATAGGCGCAGCCGCAATCATCGCTTGCACGACCTATGCCAAAATCATAGTTTCCGGCAATGGTCGGAATGCCGCGCCTGCGGATTTCACCAATGACTTCATTGGGCCAGATATTGTAGCCAACCAGATCACCAAGACAGTAAACCGCATCCGGCTTTCTGTTATCAATATCGGTCAGACAAGCCTCAAGAGCTGGCAGATTAGCGTGGATATCGCTAAAGAGTGCAATTCTCATACAATTTAGAGATTTGATGTTTTGGGAGATGAATAATACTTGTTACGCAACCAGAAGGCCACATTAACAAGGGCAATCAAGGCTGGCACTTCCACCAGTGGACCAATCACTCCGGCAAAGGCTTGGCCGCTATTAATGCCAAAGACACCGATAGCTACAGCAATAGCCAGTTCAAAATTGTTCCCTGCCGCTGTAAACGCAATGGATGCATTGGTGGAGTAATCTGCACCCATTCTTTTACCAATCAGGAAGCTGACCAGAAACATAAGGGCGAAGTACACGACAAGTGGGGCAGCTATCCTTACCACGTCCATTGGGATTTGTACAATCAATTCTCCTTTCAGGCTGAACATGACTACAATGGTAAAGAGCAGAGCAATCAGGGTAATGGGTGAAACAAACGGGATGAACCTGGTTTGATACCACTCTTCCCCTTTTACTTTAAGCAGAAAATACCGTGTCAAAAAACCCGCAACAAATGGAATACCCAGATAGATCACGACGCTTTCCGCAATCTGGCCGATGGTTATATCGACAACGGAACCTGACATGCCGAACAGCGGTGGCAGCATCGTAATAAAAACATAGGCATAAACGCTGTAGAGTAGCACCTGAAAGATGCTGTTCAGGGCAACAAGTCCCGCCGCATATTCCCTGCTGCCTTCTGCTAGTTCATTCCACACAATAACCATTGCTATACAGCGGGCAAGGCCAATCAGAATCAACCCTACCATGTATTCCGGGTAGTCGTGCAGAAACAGGATTGCTAACAGGAACATCAGAATGGGACCAATGACCCAATTCAACAAAAGAGATACCCCTAATACTTTAGTGTTCTTAAATACTTCTTTCAGTCGGTCGTATTTCACCTTTGTAAATGGCGGGTACATCATCAGGATCAGCCCGATTGCCAGAGGAACATTGGTGGTGCCGGAAGAAAAGGAGTTGATAAACCCGGACGAGGATGGAATAAAATAGCCAATCGCCACGCCTAAAACCATAGCCAGGAAGATCCATAGGGTTAAGTAGCGATCTAAAAATCCTAGCTTCTTACGTTCGGAAGCGGGCACACAATTATTAACGGTCATGATTTGTCTCTTATTGATTAAGGTTTAGCAGCAGCCACTTCCGGGTGCGCAGCAATTTGGTTTGCGACCATAAACGGTGATGCTGTAGATGCCGACATCACCTTTGCGGAAGTCCGTGATTTCTTCGGCGCTCATATACTGGTTTAAGATATCGTCTGGTATAAAAATGGCTTTCTCCTTTTGGATAGTGATGTGTTCAAAACCTGCTTCCTGAATGATTTGCAGGTATTCATCTTTCTGGATTGCGCCACTTACGCATCCGGCGTACATTTCGGCGGCATTTTGCAGCTTGATAGGCAGCTTTCCAACTAGTACGATGTCAGAAATGGAAAAATGGCCATTAGTTTTTAGTACCCGGAATATTTCCTTTACCACATTGCGTTTGTTCGGCACCAGATTAAGCACGCAGTTGCTAACAATAACGTCCGCTACGCCGGCGCTTACCGGCATTTGCTCGATGTCACCCTGACGGAATTCAACATTGTGAAAGCCCAGTTTCTGAGCATTAGCGCGGGCCTTGGCAATCATGGCTTCGGTAAAGTCAATACCGATTACTTTGCCACTTTCTCCGGTTTGGGAGCGCGCAACAAAGCAGTCATTACCTGCGCCGCTACCTAAATCTATTACGACATCACCGGGCTTGATGCGGGCAAATTCGGTCGGTAAACCGCAGCCAAGGCCAAGGTCTGCATCGGCATTATAGCCCTCCAAATTTGTGTAATCTTCGCTCATGATATTATAGACTTCCGTCGAGCAGCAGCTATTGGCACCACAGCATGAAGCGGCATTGGTGTCCTTATCCTGCAAGGCGATCTCGCTGTATTTTTGGCGCACCAGTTCTTTTAATTCTTGTTCTGTTTGCATTTGGTTTCCTTTTTGATTGTTTTATTGCAATATTGCGATCGAGTAAGTCAAAAAAAATAGTTAGCAGCATTTCGCCTCCGGCAATTCCCGGAAGAATACAGCAAAGACATCACGGTACTGGTTCCAGACCTTCGGATTAATACAGTAGCAAACGGATGTACCTTCGATATTGCCCTGGATAAGTCCAACGGCTTTAAGCTCTTTCAAATGCTGCGAGATCGTGGCTTGTGCAAGCCCTAATTCTTCCACCAGATCGCCACAGATGCAGGCATTGATTTTCACCAGATGCTGTAAAATGGCGATGCGCGCCGGGTGCGCAATAGCTTTTGCCATTGCCGCAATCTCGTTCTGACTCTTGGTAAATAATTCTGTCTTTGTCAGTCCCATTTCATCGCAAAATTACGATTGACGTTGTAATTTCCAAATATTATTTTTAAGCTCAAACTCATTGATTATGCTGCTAACATCTTTAATGCAGCGACAATTTGGTTCGAAAAAAGTCCAATCCGGATCACAAAGGCTTCCGCAATGCGGAAGCTTTTTCTTTTTCAGCGTAGCGATTGAAAGCTATGCTTTCAAATAGCGAAGATGGAAAAGAAAAGTTCCTTTGCACTAGCAAAGGAAGCCTTTGTGACGCCCCCCCAAAAAGGATCAGCGGAGCGAATCCAATTCCCAACTGAAAGACAGTCTCAGAAAACGAAAGGAAAAAAAGAAACCCGCCATAGGAACTATGGCGAAGGCTTGCTTTTGTAGACACCCCCTAAAGGATCAGCGGAGTTAATCCAATCCGGATCAATGAATATAAAAGCCTCTGAAATTCAGTGTTTTTTGTTTTCCTTTAAATTTATTGAGTATGTAGGCTGTTCATTTTCTTTAATGGAGTAAATCAAGTGGACCACCATCAATTTTGGGGGATTAAAGGATCAACCTCAAAGTTTGGCGACAGATGTATAGATTGGTTCATGAGGATACGAACCTAGTCTCCTGCACACTGTATACCCATCGGGTAAGTGTTGACCTGCCGTCATGCACACTGCACACCCATCGGGTAAATGTTTACCAACCCTTATACACGCTGCATAGCCATCGGGAAAGTGTTTACCAGCCGTCATGCACGGATCGACAGCTTGCTTTTCGGGACTTCAAGAAATACACTACGGACAGCTTCTGGAATAATTGACTACGCCTTTACCCGACGAGAGGTCATTTGGTGTTTGTATTGTGTACAGCTCTGATCCTTGATTGAAGGGGTTGTAAAGCAAAAGCGCTATATTTCAGACTGTTATATGTTGCGTATATTTGAGAGTTATAAGCAAGCCTAAAAGACGACCGTGCAACAACAAGCGAACGGACTGAAACAGAAAAAGTAAAACATTTTGACAGGTGACCAAAGACGAAGAAACGATATTACGAACGGACAGCAATT
>ENA-UOVV01001626-UOVV01001626.1-compost-metagenome-genome-assembly--contig:-NODE-1626-length-15513-cov-8.339307_pt1 | contig 15513 bp, 15 predicted proteins | sample MGYA00238155_ERZ761577 | MGnify/ENA primary metagenome ERZ761577 (study PRJEB28898, sample SAMN06268775) | compost metagenome | isolation source: Emeryville, CA | place: USA:Emeryville, CA | collected...
CTGCTGTGCCGGCTGCTCGAACTGCTGTGCCGGTGCGGCGGGCTGCTCGGGTTGCGGCGCTGCCTGCTGCGGCTGCTCAAGGCCGAACTGCTGCGCCAGCTGTGCCTGCGGCTCCTGCGGGAACGCAGGCTGGGCCGGCTGCTGCGGGAACGAGTCGGCAGGTGCGGCAACAGCCTCGACGCCCTGCGGCGCCTGCTGTTCCAGGAATTGCTGGAAGGGATCGGGCTGACCCGGCTGGCCGAACTGCGGCGGCTGCAGGAACGGGTCCTGCGCCGACGGTGCCGCGGCGGGAACCTGCGGCTGACCAGGGGTTTCCTGAACAGGGTTCGGGAATGCCTGGCCCGGGAACCCCTGCTGAGCAGGCCACTGCTGCGGCGCAGCGCCCCCCTGCGGCGGATTCACCGGTCCCGGAACGCTCCCCTGACCAAACTGCTCGCCGTACTGACTCATGCTGATGAAACCTCGATATTCCTAGAGTTCGGGCAGACCCACCCGTGGCAGGACTCGCCGGCGTTTCAGACTATCCGGGCGCTACCTCGGTGACCAAACTAGCCCGAATGACGTTCGTGCTTTCTGTTCCCCAGGGCTCTCCCAGAGTGATCACTTCCACATTGTGCAGATGGAAGCGACGGATTGGTTTTGCGGCCGCTTCGATCTCAGCCTGAGCCGAGGCGCCCTTCAAAAAGATCAGCTCACCACCGGGTGCGAGCAACGGCACCGCCATCGGAATCAAGCCTGAGAAGGCCTTCACCGCACGAGCTGTGATCTGGTTCAGCGGGGCGACGCGGGCCTCTTCGGCCCGAGCTCGCACCACCTCGACGTTGGTCAGTCCCAGGCGATCCGACTCTTCCTGCAACCATGCGACGCGGCGCTCCATCGGCTCGATCAGCACCAACTGCACATCAGGCCGTGCCAGTGCGAGCACCAGGCCGGGCAATCCCGCGCCGGAACCCAAGTCGCCGACTCGACCCGGACGCAGCAGGGGAGCAAGCAGCGCCGAATTGATGACATGACGCGTCCACAGCCTCGCCGGTTCCAGCGGACCAATCAGGCCGCGTTCGATGCCATGCTCGGCCAGGTCCGCCACGAATCGGCGGGCCAGGTCAATGGAGTCGCCGAACAGGTCAGCCGCAAACGCCGGTTCCGGCTCGACCTCGACCGGCTGGTCCGGGTCGGGCGCGACCGGCATTGTTCCACGTGGAACGTTGCTCATGAGACCTAGGCGCCGGTGATGACCGTGTGGCGGTCGCGGCCTTCGCCTTCGGATTCGGAACGATAGCCGCGCTCGGCGACCAGGTCGTGCACCAGCTTGCGCTCATACGAGGACATCGGCGGCAGCGCAGCACGCGTCGCCCCAGCCTCGATCTTGGCAATGGCCCGGTCAACCAGCGTCGCCAGCTCTGCCGCACGCGCCTCGCGCGAGCCGGCGATGTCGAGCACCAAGCGCGAGAATTCGCCGGTCTTGTTCTGCACGGCCAGGCGCAGCAGTTCCTGCAGCGCAGTGACGGTATCCGGCTTGGCCAGTACCGAGACGTTGCTGCCAGCCGGGGCAGCGACGCTCAACTGATAGCGGCCGTTGACGAAGTCGATGTCGATGTCACCATCGAGTTCGGCGATGTCGAGTAGGCCTTCCAAGTAGTCGGCGGCGAGGTCACCCTCGTCCGGCTCACCGTTGGCTTCCTCGACCACGGCGTCGGCTGCGGTTGCGTCCGTCATTTCTTACCACCCTGCTTCTTGGCGCGGTTCTTGCCGACCGGCTGCTGGCGCTGTGCCTTGGTCGGGGCCTCGACTGCCGGCGCCTCCGGCTCGTCCACGATGCCCTTGCGAGCACGGCGAGCGGCATCGCGCTCGGCCTTGGCTCGTGCAGCGGGAGTACCCGGGGTCGGGGCGTTACGAATCACGATGAACTGCTGGGTCATGGTCCAGAGGTTGGTGAACACCCAGTAGATGACCAGGCCCATCGGGAAGAAGGCGCCCGAGAACAGGAAGGCCAGCGGGAAGACATACAGCATGATGCGCTGCATGCGGAAGGTCGGCGAGTTCTTGATCTCGTCGGTGGTGTTCTTCGAGACGATCTGCAGCTGCGTAATGAACTGCGAGGTGATCATCAGTGCGACCAGGATCGGAGCCAGGATGAAGACCTGGTAGGGACCACCGGCTTCGACGGCAGCAGTGAACGTGGTCGACAACGGAGCGCCGAAGATCGTGGCCGAGGCGAACTGGTTGTTCAGTTCCGGCGTCATCAGACCCACACCCGGCAGGTCCGGAGTGTTCGCCGCGTGCTGGATCACCGTAAACAGACCGAAGAAGATCGGCATCTGAATCAGCAGTGGCAAGCAGGAGGCGAAGGGGCTGGTGCCGTGCTTGGCGTAGAGCGCGCTCATCTCACGCTGCTGCGCCTGCATTGAGTACTGGTCGCGCTTGCCCTTGTACTTCGCCTGAATGCGCTTGAGTTCGGGGGCGATCTCGAGCATCTTGCGCTGCGAGCGGATCTGCTTCACGAAGAGCGGAATCATGGCGCCACGAACCACAACCACCAGGCCGAGCAGCGAGAGCACCCACGCGGCGCCGCTGTCAGCCGGCAGGCCGAACTGAGTGAAGACCCAGTGCCACGCGACCAAGACGAGTTCGATGACCCACTTGATCGGGGTGAGGATCAGGTTAAAGAATTCCATGCTTACCCTCTCCGGTTGCGATCACGAAACCGAAATTGTTGAGCTGTACGCCGCGCGGATGTGGCGGCACTTCGTCAACTCCACCTCGAGCCCACGGGTGGCAGCGCAGAATCCTGCGACCACCACGCCACGAACCTCGAAGCAAGCCGTATTGCTGGACTGACTCCAAGGTGTACGCAGAACAACTCGGGTAGTACCGGCACACTTGGCCGTAGAGCGGAGAAATCACCGCGCGGTAGCCGCGCAGCAGCAGAATACCGGTATTCCTCGGCAGGAGTCTGGCGAAGTCCCAGATTGCGTTCATGACCGGTTCCGATCAATCGCTGGAATGACCTCGGCGCGAAGATCCTCCCAGGTCGCCGCCGCTGCACCGGGGAGCACGCGGATGACGATGTTGAGTCCTGGCGGCAAGCCGGGCAACAGTTCGTGGGCGATGGCGCGAAGCTGCCGACGCACACGGTTCCTAACAACAGCATTGCCCACCCGTCGGCTCAGAATGAAGCCGAAGCGGGTGGGCTGCTGCGATGTCTCTGGAAGGGTCACGGTGCTGACCACCGTGAAGGTGCCAGCGCGACGACGGCCCTTGCGCAGCGTGCCACGGAAGTCCTCCGCGGTGCGCAGCCGGTTCGCGCGAGCAAGCACGCGAACTAGGCGGAGAGTTCGGTGCGTCCCTTGGCGCGACGAGCCGACAGGATGGCGCGGCCGGCGCGGGTACGCATACGGGCGCGGAAACCGTGGGTCTTGGCCCGACGACGGTTGTTCGGCTGGAACGTGCGCTTGCTCATGGTTCTACTACTCCTCACCGGCAGTGCCGGAAATCCGTGGGTTTCGCAGGCCATGCTGCGATCAACTGATTAAGAATAGGCGTTTCCTGCACCGGGATCAAACTCCGTAGTGTATGGCGGTCCGCAGTGGCCCGCCACCAGCCAGTAGCGTCGTGCCGTGTTTCACGTGGAACATTGGCACTCTTGTGGAGAACGAGTAATTTATCCACAGGTATCAACAATCATCCACAGGTGAGTGGATAACCTTGTGGATACTTGGGTGTCGATGGGAAGGAATGGCCGGGATGGCTGAGGCAACGAACGCTGCTGCGGGAATCTGGAGCGACGTCTTGTCGCGCCTGCTTTCGGATCAGCGCATCACGCCCCAGCTGCATGGCTTCATCAACCTGGTCGAGCCCAAGGGCGTACTCAGCGGTACCTTCTACCTGGAAGTCCCGAACGACCTCACTCGCGGCATGCTGGAACAGCGCATCCGGGTTCCCCTGCTGGAAGCACTGGCGGCATCGGACTCGAGCGAAACCATCACGAACTTCGCTGTGGTGGTGAACCCGGAACTCGGCGAGGCGCAGAGCTCGGACGCGGTCTTCGAAAGCACCGACTCGCCACTGGTCGATCCCGGTCTCACACCCGCCACCTCGCCGGCGGAATCTGTGCGCTCGGGTCGCCAGCCGGACTCACGCATCAACCCGAAGTACAGTTTCGACAACTTCGTCATTGGTGGCTCCAACCGTTTCGCGCACGCGGCTGCTGTGGCTGTGGCTGAAGCCCCAGCGAAGGCCTACAACCCGTTGTTTATCTATGGCGATTCGGGCCTCGGCAAGACCCACCTGCTGCACGCGATCGGTTTGTATGCGCAGAGCCTGTATCCCGGCATTCGCGTTCGCTACGTGTCGTCGGAAGAGTTCACTAACGACTTCATCAACTCGATCGCCAACAATCGCGCGTCGCTGTTCCAGTCGCGGTATCGCGACATTGACATCCTGCTGATCGACGACATTCAGTTCCTGCAGGGCAAGGACTCCACCCAGGAAGCGTTCTTTCACACCTTCAACACGCTGCATGAGCACAACAAGCAGGTGGTGATTACCAGCGACGTTGCACCCAAGAAGCTGACCGGCTTCGAGGACCGGATGCGCACTCGATTTGAGTGGGGTCTCATCACGGACGTGCAGACGCCCGAGCTGGAAACGCGTATCGCAATTCTGCGCAAGAAAGCGCAGAGCGAACAACTGCAGGTGCCGGACGAGATCCTCGAGTACATCGCATCGAAGGTGAGCTCCAACATTCGCGAACTCGAAGGCACCCTGATTCGTGTTACCGCCTTCGCCAATCTCAACAACGCACCGGTTGACCTGCCCACCGTACAGACCGTGCTCAAGGATCTGATCACGCTGGACGAAGACAACGTGATCGCCCCCATCGACATCATCAATCACACTGCCGAATACTTCCGCCTGAGTGTGGACGACCTCTATGGATCCTCTCGGTCGGCAGCCGTTGCAACGGCACGGCAAATCGCGATGTACCTGTGTCGCGAACTCACGAGCCTGTCGCTGCCCAAGATCGGTCAGCTTTTTGGCGGTCGTGACCACACCACGGTGATGTACGCGAACAAGAAGATTTCCGAGCTCATGAAGGAGCGTCGCTCCATCTACAACCAGGTCACGGAATTGTCGGCTCGCATCAAGCAGAACCACCGCTACAAGTAGACCTGTGGAAAGCCGCCGCCACCGGGCCGCGGCAGTGCGTGTGCACAGAATTGTGGACAAGTGGGTCAAAATCCCGAAATCTCTGTGTACAACCAGACTCGAATTGTGGAGAACTTGGAAACACGGACCCGGGACCCGAAATTGTTCACAGGGTCTTCCACAACCTGTGCACATCTTTCACGGATGTAGTTTCTTGGAATTTCAAGATGTCGCGCTGAGTATCCACACTCTCCACAAGGGTTATTGCGATTAACGATTTCTCGGAGTCGCACATCGCCAACAACGTTTCGCACCGCGCCAGAAGACAAGAACAAATTCCAGGAGCCCAATCAGGCCACTAGCATGGTGGAACCGCGACGCACAGCGTGCTCGTGTGATGGGAATGGATTGAGAGGCAACGATCGTGAAGTTCGAAGCGAACCGGGACGTCTTCAGTGAAGCAGTGTCCTTTGCCGTGAAGCTGTTGCCGCAGCGCACCACACTGCCGATTCTGAGCGGTGTGCTGATCGAGGCGACCGGTGATTCGCTGATCCTCTCGTCCTTCGACTACGAGGTGTCGGCCCAGACTGAGATCGCAGCAACGATCGACGAACCGGGCCGTGTGGTGGTGTCTGGGCGCCTGCTCGCCGAGATTGCTGCCAAGCTGCCGAACGCTCCTGTCCGCGTCAGCACGGAAGACAACAAGGTGATCGTCGCTGCCGGTAGCGCACGCTTCAGTTTGTCGAGCATGCCGGTTGAGGAATACCCGACCTTGCCGCAGGTGACTGGTCAGCGCGGGCTGGTGCCGGCGGATGCCTTCACGGAGGCAGTGGCACAGGTGGTGCTGGCAGCAAGCCGCGATGATGTGACGCCGGTGATCACTGGTGTGAACCTCGAGATCTCCGAAACGAGCCTCGACCTGGTCGCTACCGACCGCTACCGCGTTGCCGTTCGCACGATTCCGTGGGACTCGGAAGACATCACCGAGGCTGTGACGGCACTGGTGCCGGCCCGTACTCTGCAGGAAATTGGTCGCACGTTCGCGCACGCTTCGCAGATCGAAGTCATCCTGCAGCGCAGCGAGGAGAAGGAGCTCATTGCCTTCCGCGCTGAGAAGAAGACGGTGACCTCCCTGCTGATCAAGGGCAATTTCCCGCCGGTCAAGCGACTCTTCCCTGCTTCAGTCGAGGACTCGGCGGTGGTGAGCACGGCCGAACTGATCGAGGCGACCAACCGTGTGCAGACGGTGTTGGAACGCGAATCTGCGCTCCGCTTCAGCTTCTCGGGCGGTCAGGTCACCCTCGAGGCCATCGGTTCTGAGCAAGCGCAGGCCTCTGAATCGATTGATGTGGTGCTGACCGGTGATGACACGGTGGTGTCGCTGAAGCCGCAGTTCTTACTCGATGGTCTCCGGTCGTTGCACGCGGAGTATGCGCGTCTCGGCTTCACGAAGACGGACAACCCCAACAAGCCGGGTCCGGTGCTGATTACTGCGCAGCATTCGAAGGATTCCGACGGTAGTGAGGACTATCGTTATTTGCTGCAGCCCAACCTTCTGCTTCGCTAGCGTCGGGCCTGCACAGGCTAGGGTCCCGCAGCCACGAGTCGGGACAGCGAGGAGTACGCTCGATGCAGCTCGGCATGGTGGGTCTTGGCCGTATGGGTGGGAACATGCGTTCCCGTTTGCAAGCCGCCGGACATGAGGTCGTCGGGTACGACCGGAATCCGGATGCATCGGATGTTGCTGATCTGCCTGGGCTCGTCGCTGCTCTGCGTGCACCTCGTGTGGTTTGGGTTATGGTGCCGGCCGGTGCTCCGACGCGTGCGGTCATCGACGAGCTAGCCACGCTGCTGGAACCGGGTGACCTGATTATTGAGGGTGGTAACTCCAAGTTCACCGACGATTACGAGCACGCAGCGTTGTTGGCCGAGCACGGTATTCGCTACATCGATGCCGGTGTGTCCGGTGGCGTGTGGGGCAAGGACAATGGTTACGGCCTGATGGTCGGTGGTGCGGCTGAAGATGTCGCGAGCGTCATGCCGATCTTTGATGCGCTTCGCCCAGAAGGGCCTCGCGAAGAAGGATTTGTGCACGCCGGATCAGTGGGTTCAGGTCACTACGCCAAGATGGTGCACAACGGCATTGAGTACGCCATCATGCAGGCTTATGCCGAAGGCTACGAACTGCTGACTAAGAAGGACATCGTCACCGACGTCGTGGGCACCTTCAAAGCGTGGCAGCGCGGTACGGTGGTTCGGTCATGGCTGCTAGAGCTGTTGGTCCGGGCGTTGGAGGCGGATCCGGAGCTTGAACGGATTGAGGGCTATGTGGAAGACTCCGGCGAAGGTCGCTGGACGATCGAAGAAGCGATTGAGAACGCCGTCCCGGTGCCGGCCATCAGTGCCTCCATCTTTGCTCGGTTCGTCTCGCGGCAGGAGGACTCGCCGGCAATGAAGGCGGTGGCGGCATTGCGCAATCAGTTTGGTGGCCACGCCGTCAAGCCTGCTGAGTAATGCAGGTGGTGTGTCATGCGCCTTGAGCGCTTGCAACTGCGGGATTACCGGAACTGGGTGCAGCTCGATCTGACGCTATCCAGCGGTATCACCGTGTTCCTCGGCCGAAATGGTCAGGGTAAGACCAACTTGGTTGAAGCAGTCTGTTATCCCAGCACCTTGGGGAGCCACCGCGTTACCGACACCGGCGCTCTGATTCGAGCCGGGGCAAGCCAAGCGATCATTCGGATGGAAGCCGCGCACGAACAGCGACGCCTCGGCGTGGACATCGAACTGAATCGCCAGGGCGCCAATCGAGCGCAGCTCGGCGGCCGAGCGGCAAAGTTACGCGAACTGCCTGCGGCAGTATCTGCTGTGCTCTTTGCCCCTGAAGATCTGGCCTTGGTTCGAGGCGGCCCTGCTGGCCGACGAGCATTTCTGGATCAGGCGCTGGTGCAGCGAACGCCTCGGTTGGCGAGCACCATCGCTGACTACGAGCGTGTGCTCCGGCAACGCAATACCTTGCTCCGCACCGCGCGCGGCGTTCGGTCGCCTGACCTCAGCACCTTGGAACTGTGGGACGACAAGCTGATCGAGCTCGGTGCAACCATCGTGGCGGCTCGATGGCAGTTCCTCGTGGATCTGCGTCCGCATCTGCAGCAGGCGTATCACCAGATTGCTTCTTCCGACCACCCAGTCGAAGTAGGAATGTCGTCCACGGTGTACGGGTCAAGTGCTGAAGAGGATGACGTTGAGGCAGCGACCATCCCCACCGACCTCGCGGGGCAGCTCACCGATGAGGTGCCTACCGTGCACACGGTGATCGAGCGATTTCGGGCGGTGCTGCAGGAGCGGCGACCAAAGGAGTTGGACCGCGGCGTTTCGCTCGTGGGCCCACATCGCGACGACGTGGTGTGGTGGCTTCGGGAACTGCCAGTTCGCGGCTATGCAAGTCATGGCGAATCGTGGTCGTACGCACTGGCATTGAAGCTCGCGGTGGCGGCCCTGGTGCGGAATGATTCGCGTACCGGTGATCCGATCGTGGTGCTGGACGACGTGTTCGCCGAACTGGATTCGGGACGTCGAGAGCGTCTGGCAGCAGCAATCGCTGACTTCGAGCAGGTGCTGATCACCGCAGCCGTGGCCGAGGACTTGCCGGAGTTGCCAACCGCGACCATCATCAAGATTGCAGCCGGCGAGGTGATCGAGTGATCGGGCAGCAGGACACCGGCCCACGCAAGGCCACGCTGCGCCGAGGGCGTGTTTCACGTGAAACATCACTAGAGGAGGTGCACCGATGAACGAGGCAGTTCGGTTCTATCGGCACCTTCGCGATGTCTTCGCCGGCCCAAAGCGACGTCGTGTTTCACGTGAAACATCCCCGGGCGATGAACCGTTCGCCCCTGGGCGCGACCCCCGCGGTATCGGTGCCGTCTTGGGTCGGCTCGTCCGTGAGTACGACTGGCAATCACCGCTGGCCCAAGCTGACCTGCTCTTGAGCTGGCCCGAACTCTGTGGCGCCGACGTTGCCAGGCACACGCAACCCGTGGGCATCGAAGCCGGTGTGCTGGTGGTCCGATGTGATTCCACGGCCTGGGCTAAGCAGTTGCAACTGCTTCGTTCGACCCTCCTGGACCGCGTCGCGGAGCGGTACCCGGACGCGGGCATCGAGACCATCCGCTTTCTGACCCCCAACACCCCAAGCTGGAAACACGGCCCCAGAGCGATTCCAGGGCGGGGCGTACGCGATACTTACGGTTAGCCAGACAAATTCGGTCACCGGCTGCATTTCAGGCCCTCAGGCGGGCGTATATCCAGCAAGAACAGTCAGAAGCGGACTAGAATGAAGAGGTCGTCCGCGCGTGGAGCTGCGCTGGTGCGTGCACAGCGCGCCCAACGTGGAGGAGAGCCCACGAACAGCGGACAAGATCGCTGAGGAGCACCGCCGCGTATGTCTACTGAACCAACTGCCGCCGAACCGAACGACAATTACGGTGCTGATGCGATTCAGGTGCTCGAGGGGCTGGAGGCAGTCCGAAAGCGCCCGGGTATGTACATCGGTTCTACCGGTCCGCGCGGTCTGCACCACCTGGTCTACGAAGTCGTGGACAACTCGGTCGATGAGGCACTTGCTGGCTATTGCGACCAGATCACCATCACCTTGCTTGCCGACGGTGGCGTCCGCGTGCAGGACAATGGCCGTGGCATCCCGGTTGACGAGCACCCGGTAGAGAAGAAGTCCACCGTCGAGGTGGTCATGACCATCCTGCACGCCGGTGGAAAGTTCGGCGGTGGCGGATATGCCGTCTCGGGTGGTCTGCACGGCGTCGGTATCTCGGTGGTGAACGCGCTGTCCAAGCGCGTCGAGACTGTGGTCAAGCGCCAGGGGCATGTGTGGCGCGTGAACTTCACCAACGGTGTCGCTGACGCACCGCTGGCACAGGGGGAGGCCTCAGACGAGACCGGTACCCAGCAGACCTTCTGGCCGAACGACGAAATCTTCGAGACGGTCGTGTTCGACTACGACACGCTCAAGACCCGCTTCCAGCAGATGGCGTTCCTGAACAAGGGTCTGTCCATCACCCTGATCGATGAGCGACCGCCGGCCGAAGGTGAAGAACCGGTTGAGCCGGTGACCTTCCACTACGAACGCGGCCTCGTCGACTACGTCGAGTATCTGAACAAGGCCAAGAAAGCGGACCTGGTTCACCCAGAAATCATCGCCTTCGAGGCCGAAGACACCGAGCGACGTCTCTCGCTGGAGGTCGCGATGCAGTGGACGACGGCCTACACCGAGTCGGTGCACACCTATGCGAACACCATCAATACGCATGAAGGTGGTACACACGAGGAAGGTTTCCGGGCGGCGCTTACCACCCTGGTGAACCGATACGCACGCGACAAGGGTCTGCTCAAGGACAAGGATGACAACCTTTCCGGCGAAGACATCCGTGAGGGCTTGACCGCCGTCATTTCGGTGAAGCTTGGCGAACCGCAGTTTGAGGGTCAGACCAAGACCAAGCTGGGGAACACCGAGGCCAAGGCCTTCGTACAGAAGATCACCGGCGACCAGCTCAATGACTGGTTTGACCGCAACCCCAGCCAGGCCAAGGAAGTGATCCGCAAGGCCATCCAGGCTGCGACCGCACGCATCGCCGCCCGCAAGGCGCGTGAGACGGTTCGTCGCAAGGGTCTGCTCGAATCCGCTGGTATGCCCGGCAAGTTGAAGGACTGCTCGAGCAAGGATCCGGCGGCCTCCGAGATCTTCTTGGTCGAGGGCGACTCCGCCGGCGGTTCGGCCGTCCGTGGTCGTAACCCCGAGACCCAGGCGATCCTGCCGCTGCGAGGCAAGATTCTGAATGTCGAGAAGGCGCGCCTCGACCGCGCCCTGGGCAATGCCGAAATCCAGACCATGATCACCGCCTTCGGTGCCGGTGTGGGCGAGGAGTTCGACGCGAGCAAGGTGCGCTACCACAAGATCGTGCTGATGGCCGATGCCGATGTGGACGGCCAGCACATCTCGACGCTGTTGTTGACGCTGCTGTTCCGCTTCATGCGGCCACTGATCGAGCTGGGATACGTGTACCTGGCGCAGCCGCCGCTGTACCGAATCAAGTGGAGCAACGCCGAGCACGAATTCGTCTTCAGTGACGCTGAGCGCGACCAGGCCATTGCCCGTGGTCAGGCCGCTGGCAAGCGTTTGCCCAAGGAAAACTCGGTGCAGCGCTACAAGGGTCTCGGCGAGATGAACTACGACGAACTCTGGGACACCACCATGAACCCGGCCACCCGCACGCTGTTGCAGGTGACCCTCGACGATGCTGCCGCCGCCGACGCGATGTTCTCCACCCTGATGGGTGATGACGTCGAGGCGCGCCGCAGCTTCATCCAGAAGAACGCAAAGGACGTGCGGTTCCTTGACATCTGAGCTGCCCCCCGCCGGCGAGGCGGACGTGACCAACGAGGCCCACGGCCACGACAAGATCGAGCAGGTCGACCTGCAGCTGGAAATGCAGCGCAGTTACCTCGACTATGCAATGAGCGTGATTGTCGGCCGCGCGCTGCCGGACGTGCGCGACGGCCTCAAGCCGGTGCACCGCCGTGTGATCTACGCCATGTTCGATGGCGGATTCCGCCCCGACCGCGCGTTCTCGAAGTCGGCTCGTGTCGTCGGTGACGTGATGGCCCAGTTCCACCCGCACGGTGACTCGGCCATTTACGACACCCTGGTGCGTCTGGTGCAGCCCTGGAGCCTGCGCTACCCCCTGGCACTTGGTCAGGGCAACTTCGGTTCGCCCGGTAACGACGGCGCCGCTGCACCGCGATACACCGAGACCAAGATGGCCCCGCTGGCCATGGAAATGGTTCGCGACATCCACGAAGACACCGTGGACTTCGCCGACAACTACGACGGCCGCACCCAGGAGCCGACGGTGCTGCCAGCGCGGTTCCCGAACCTCCTGGTCAACGGATCGATTGGTATCGCCGTCGGTATGGCCACCAACATCCCGCCGCACAACCTGCGCGAGGTGGCTGAGGGCGCTCAGTGGGCATTGGAGCACCCGGACGCGACGCGCGAAGAGCTGCTCACGGCACTCATGGAGCGCATCAAGGGACCTGACTTCCCGACCGGCGCGCTGATTCTGGGCACTAAGGGCATTCAGGACGCCTATCGCACCGGCCGCGGATCGATCATTATGCGCGCCGTGGTTGAGGTCGAAGAGATCCAGGGCCGCACCTCGCTGGTGGTTTCGGAACTGCCGTACCAGGTGAACCCGGACAACCTGGCCGACAAGATCGCCGAACTGGTCCGCGACGGCAAGCTGCAGGGCATCGCGAACGTACGTGACGAAACCTCAGGTCGTACTGGTCAGCGCCTCGTCATCGTCTTCAAGCGCGATGCCGTGGCCAAGGTCGTGCTGAACAACCTGTACAAGCACACCCAGATGCAGGAAACCTTCGGCGCGAACATGCTCGCCATCGTCGATGGCGTCCCGCAGACGCTGCCGCTGGACGCGTTCATCACGCACTGGGTCAACCACCAGATTGACGTGATCGTGCGGCGCACGCAGTTCCGCCTGCGCCAGGCCGAAGAGCGCGCGCACATCCTGCGCGGCTACCTGAAGGCCCTCGATGCGCTCGACGAGGTCATCGCGCTGATCCGCGCCTCGGCCGACGTTGACGATGCTCGTCAAGGCCTGATGGGGCTGCTTGGCATCGACGAACTGCAGGCACAGGCCATCCTGGACCTGCAGCTGCGTCGCCTCGCTGCCCTGGAGCGCCAGAAGATCATCGATGAGCACGACGAAATTGAGCGTCGCATCGCCGAGTATCACGCGATCCTGGCCGACCCGATGCGTCAGCGCCAGATCATCTCGGCTGAACTCAAGGAAATCACCGACCGCTTCGGTGATGACCGTCGCACCCAGATCATGCACGGCTATGGCGGTGACATGAGCATGGAGGACCTCATCCCCGAAGAGGAGATGGTGGTCACCGTCACCCGCGACGGATACATCAAGCGCACGCGCAGCGACAACTACCGCCAGCAGCACCGCGGCGGCAAGGGCGTCAAGGGCGCCCAACTGCGCGCCGACGACGTGGTCGAGCACTTCTTCGTCACCACGACGCACCAGTGGCTGCTGTTCTTCACGAACCTTGGTCGTGTTTACCGCGCCAAGGCCTATGAGGTGCCGGAAGCTGGCCGCGACGCCAAGGGTCAGCACGTCGCGAACCTGCTCGCCCTGCAACCGGACGAACAGATCGCCCAGATTCTGGACATCAAGGACTACCAGGCGGCGCCGTATCTCGTGCTCGCTACCAAGGGTGGCCTGGTCAAGAAGACTGCACTCAGCGAGTACGACACGAACCGTTCGGGTGGCATCATCGCGATTAACCTGCGCGAGGGCGACGAGCTCGTCTCGGCACTGCTGGTCTCCGAAGAGGACGAACTGCTGCTCGTCAGCCGCAAGGGAATGTCGATTCGCTTCTCTGCCTCGAACGAGTCGATGCGCCCCATGGGTCGCGCGACCTCGGGTGTTATCGGCATGCACTTCCGCGGCGACGACTCGCTGCTGAGCGCCTCGGTGATCAGCGACAACGGGTACGTGTTCGTGGTCACTGAGGGCGGATTCGCCAAGCGCACCGAGGTGGGTCAGTACCGTCCGCAGCAGCGAGGCGGCCTCGGCATTAAGGTCGCCAAGCTGGAAGAACGTCGTGGCGATCTTGTGGGTTCGCTGATTGTCGAGGACGACGACGAAGTTCTCGTGGTTCTGGCCAGCGGCAAGGTGGTACGCTCAGCCGTGGCCGAAGTTCCGGCCAAGGGGCGCGACACCATGGGTGTTGTGTTTGCTCGCCTGGACGATGACGACAAGATTCTCGCCATTGCCCGGAATTCCGAGCGAAACCTCGGGGATGATGACGAAGTGCCGACCGCAGAGAACGCTGCTGAGGCCAGCGACACCGCGGACGCAGCGCCGGCCGCGGAGGACACGGAAAAGGATGGAGCCGCGAATGAGTAACGTCGCAGACCGTCTCGCCAACCAGCGAAACACCAAGGCCGCGGCGACGTCGAAGCAGGTGCGGCTCCGCCTGGTCTACATCGACTTCTGGTCCGCCCTGAAGTTGTCGTTCCTGGTCTGCCTCACCCTGGCAATCGCCATGGTGGTCATGATGGCGCTGGTCTGGCAGGTGCTGAACATGATGGGTGCCATCGATCAGGTCAGCTCGCTCCTGGGTGACCTCATGGGTGAAAGCGGTCAGGACCTGCTGGTCTGGCTGCAGTTCGGCCCGCTGATGATGTTCACCTTCGTGGCTGCGGGCGTGCTGATTGTCTTTGGTAGCGCCCTCGGTGCGGTGGCCTCGCTGCTGTACAACGTGAGCGTCAAGATCACCGGCGGCCTGCTCGTCGGCTTCACCAACAACTGAGGCTGAGCCAGTTTGGCCAAGTGGGCATTCGTGCGATAAGGTCATATCTGGTTTACGGGGCTATAGCTCAGGTGGTTAGAGCGCTTCACTGATAATGAAGAGGTCCCAGGTTCAAGTCCTGGTAGCCCCACCGGAATCTTCACAAGAGATTCCAACTCGTTAATACATCTGGGGCCTTAGCTCAATTGGTAGAGCGCCTGCTTTGCAAGCAGGAGGTCAGGGGTTCGATTCCCCTAGGCTCCACCAGCAACACGCTTCACGCCCCGCGGCATCGTCCGCGGGGCGTTTTGCTATTCCGCGCGGTATGGGTGCCGGTGCCTTGTGGCACCAGCGTTCGACACGCAGGAACGACCAACCTTCAATCACTATTGTCCGGGTATCCCTGCCACAAAGGAGAAACCCCGTGCTCATCCCGATCGATGACCAGGTGTGGCGGGTCGTTGACGGGGACCGAGTGCTGGGCTGGGTGGAGCAGCGACTGGACCTTGGGGACGTGCGGTTTCGCGCTCGACGGGTGATCCCGCGCGGCATTGTGCGCGTGGGCGACTTCGATACTCCCGAACTCGCTGCCGCCGCGATCGCGGACCTGACCGTCCAGCCGCTGCCGAGGATCCGGCGTGACCGCAGTACCGGCTCGCCAAGGAAAGCATGGTTACGTCGGCAGTATCCGGTCGAACACTAGGTTCCTCACCAGGTTTCCTGTGGAACGCCGGTGGCGTTCAGAGAAATCGGCAAGAATACTGCTGTGACCACGCACGACATCGCCGACCTCATTGATCAGGGCATGGTCTCGACCGCCCACCTCACCGACGATGCTGCAGCGCTCCAATTTGGGCGCATCACCGCCCCCGAATATATCGCCGCGATTGCACCCTATTGGCAGGGCGCGGACCGCGTCCTCTTCGCCTTCCCGACGGTGGCAGACTTGGCCGGCATCCGCGCCGA
>ENA-UOVV01001630-UOVV01001630.1-compost-metagenome-genome-assembly--contig:-NODE-1630-length-15472-cov-7.257119_pt1 | contig 15472 bp, 13 predicted proteins | sample MGYA00238155_ERZ761577 | MGnify/ENA primary metagenome ERZ761577 (study PRJEB28898, sample SAMN06268775) | compost metagenome | isolation source: Emeryville, CA | place: USA:Emeryville, CA | collected...
AAAGCGGCAATCAATTTGAGGCTTCGGGGTGTCTACAGAAGCCGGGGCGATTCAGCTGGTCGGTCCAAGGCGCTGGGCGGCCGAGTTTGCACCGGGGTCGTATTTCGAAGGCTCCTGGGAGCAGGGCACGAGGATCAGGTTCCTCGCTCCGCCTTCAGGCGATGGAATGCTCTCGGAGATCGCCCAGATCCGGGAGAACGAATTCCTCTCCATCCGCCATGTGGGCGTTGTCGCCAATGGCGTGGAGGACACGACAGGCGAAGCGGTCCGCGCCTGGGCGCCCGCCTGGGAGAACTACACACTCATCCGCGTGCCCGAAGGCACCCGCCTGGTGGTGGAGCTGGAGATACCCGATGAATGGGCCGGATTCATGGGCGAAAGCTGGCCCAGGGCGCTGAAGACGCTCAAGGAACTGTGCGAGTCCGCGGAGGCGGGCTAGAGCCTCCGTATCAGCGGCCGGCACAAGACATCCGCGCCAAGGCATCAGCAGGGTCGGCGGTGAGGCTGGCCGGCAGCGGGGCCAGGGCGGTCCGGCGGGAATGGCGCCGCGCAGGGCGGGCAGGCGGTTCCCTGGCGGCGGCGGAACAGGCCGGGGCCGCCCGGGTCGACCGCCCCGGTGTGCCACGGTCATCACGCCGCCTATGCAGCGGGGGCGCGTGAAAGCGGCTATGCTCCGGTGTACGACTATGCCCCTGCCAGGGCGTCGCCCAAGGATGGTGCGGGCCGGGGGGGGGGCTGGTCCTGTACCCGGGTGACCCTGCCAGGCGGGCCTGGGGGTGTACCGGGGGCGCGCTGTGGATGCTGTCGCCGCGATTGGTCTGGAGTCTTCTGTATGCCCCCCTCCCCAGCCAGTTCCCTTCCTGCAACAGCCTCGCAGCTGGAGAACCGGTGGAGCGCCTTCGACAAGGCCCTGGCCCTGGCGGAGTTCGCGCTGGATGGGCGGCTTGTCTTCGCCAACGACAGGTTCCGGGAGCTGCTGCGCCTGGGTCCGGAGCACCTGGGCACGCTGGAGCATGCCCAGCTGTGCCCGCCGGCCCTGGCGGAGAGCCCGGCCTATCACGCCATGTGGCAGTCGCTGTGCTCCGGACACGAGTTCTCCGGCGTGGTCGAGCGTGTACGCAGTGACGGCAGCCACTGCTGGCTGGAGACGTTGTATGCCCCCGTGCGCAACAGCCAGGGGGTCGTCACCCACATCGTGATGGTCGCTGCCGATGTCACCCAGGACAAACGCACCGAGCTGGCCCGCCAGGACCACCTGTGGCGCCTGTCCCTGGTGGCCGACACCACCGATGCGGCGATCGTGATCACCGACGCCAACTCGCGGGTGGTGTATATCAACAACGGCTTCCAGCGCATGTTCGGCTGGACCCTGCCCGAGATCCAGGACCAGAAGGTGCTGGAGCTGCTGGCCCAGCAGACCCCCTTCGAGCTGTTCGAGCGCATCCGCAGCGGCCTGCGCCAGGGCGAGTCGGCCGAGTTCGAGGAAGTGGTGACCGGCAAGGGCGGGCGCCGCTACTGGAACAAGATCATTTCCAACCCGGTGATGGACGCCCAGGGCCAGTGGGCCTACACCGTGACGGTGCTGCTGGACATCACCAAGACCAAGATCCACGAGGTGCTGCACCAGCGTGCGCTGCAGGCCATGTCGCGCGACCTGCCGCTGATGCAGGTGCTGGAAGTGGTGTGCGAGGAGGTGGAACGCGTGGCCCCGGAGGTGTGTGCCTCCATCCTGCAGGTGGACGAGCAGGGGTTGCTGCATCCGCTGGCCGGTCCCAGCCTGCCTTTCAGCTATTCGTCCCTGCTCGACGGCGTGGCCATTGGCCCGCAGGTGGGCTCGTGCGGCACCTGTGCCTGGCGCAAGGCGCCGGTGCTGGTGACCGACATCGCCAGCGACCCGCTGTGGTCCGAGTACCGGCACCTGATCCTGCCGCTGGGCTTCAACGTGTGCTGGTCCACGCCGATCCTCAAGAAGGACGGTCAGGTGCTGGGCACCTTCGCCTTCTACTACCGCGAGAACGGGCCGTTCGTGGCCTCCAGCTTCCACCAGCAGCTGGTGCAGGCCTGTACCGACCTGTGCGCCCTGGCCATGGAGCGCGAGCAGGCGCGGCAGCGGATCCAGCAGCTGGCCTTCTACGATCCGGTGACCGGCCTGCCCAACCGCAGCCAGCTGGAAACCCAGGTCACCCAGCTGCTGGAGTCGGCGGAGGAGGGCAGCCAGCGGGTGGCCGTCCTGTACGTGGACCTGGACCGCTTCAAGAACATCAACGACTCCCTGGGGCACGCCGCCGGCGATGCCCTGCTGCGGGAAGTGGCCGCGCGGATCAAGCGCCTGGTGCAGAAGGCGGGGGTGGCCGGGCGCCTGCCCGGCGACGAGTTCATCGTGGCCCTGCCGCTGGCTGCCGGCGAGGAGGTCAATGCCCTGGTCGAGCGCTGGCAGGCGCACCTGGTGCGGCCGCTGAAGCTGCCTGGGGCGCAGGTGGACCTGAGCGTGAGTGTGGGCGTGGCCATGTATCCGCAGGACGGCACCTCCATGAGCAGCCTGTTGCACCGCGCCGAGATGGCCCTGCACCAGGCCAAGTCCGGCGGCACCGGGCGGGTGGGTTTTTTCAGCATGGCCCTGAGCCGGGTCGCCGAGGGCCGCCTGGCCCTGGAGATGGCCCTGCGCGAAGCCCTGCAGACCAGAGGGCTGAAGCTGCACTACCAGCCCCAGGTCAGGCTCGACAGCGGCCAGCTGTACGGGCTGGAGGCCCTGGCGCGCTGGCACCACCCGACCCTGGGCACGATCCCCCCGACCCGTTTCATTCCCCTGGCCGAGGAATGTGGCTTGATGGGCGCGCTGGCGCGCTGGGTGCTGGACCAGGCCTGCCGGCAGCTGGCGTCCTGGCGCAGGCAGGGGCTGGAGGTGCCGGCCGTGGCGGTCAACCTGTCGGCTTCCAATTTCCACAGCCTGGAGCTGCCCAGCGTCGTGGCCCAGGCCCTGCAGCGGCATGGCCTGCAGCCGCCGGACCTGATGGTGGAGCTGACCGAGAGCGTGCTGATCGACGGCCTGGGTTCGACCCTGCAGACCATCGAGCGGCTGCATGCCCTGGGCGTGCGCCTGTCGCTGGATGATTTCGGCACCGGCTACTCCAGCCTGAGCTATCTGCGGCGCCTGCCGATCAGCGAGCTGAAGCTGGACCGCAGCTTCGTGGCCGATCTGGAGCACGCGCCGGCGGCGCGCGCCCTCAGCGCCGCCATCCTCGGGATCGGCAACAGCCTGGGCCTGACCGTGGTGGCCGAGGGCGTGGAGACCAGCGGACAGAAGGAGATCCTGCAGGCCCAGGGCTATCCGGTGGTGCAGGGCTACTGGTTCGCCGAGCCGTTGCCGCCGGAGGAACTGGCCTGCTGGATGGAGCGGCAGGGCATGGCCATGCCGGCTGTCTGAGCCGGCAGCAGCCATGCGGCCTGGACCCTGGATGCGACGGCACGTTTCCATCCCGCCGGGAGCCGGTGATGAAGCCTGAGCGCGTGGTGCGGGAGCGGATCGAGGCGTTTACCGACCTGCCCAATGTCGGTCCGGCAGCAGCCGCGGACTTCCAGCGCCTGGGCTACCGCCATCCGCGGGAGCTGGCCGGGGCCGATCCGCTGCAGCTCTACCATGCCCTGTGCGAGCTCACCGGCAGCCGCCAGGATCCCTGCGTGCTGGACGTGTTCATGTCGGTCACCGATTTCCTGGCCGGCAATCCGCCACGGCCCTGGTGGGAATACACCGCCGTGCGCAAGCAGCGTTACGGGGACCCGCGCGGGCCGGGTGGCGCGGGCCGGGGCGGGGCATAGGCAGGCTGGTTACGCAGATGGCGTAGGAGCGGGGCATGGCAGGGAAAAGTGCAAAACCTGCGCTCGAGATGTGCCGGGCTTCATCGAGGGCCTGGAGCATCCGCTCAAGCCGGTGGTCCTGGCCCTGCGCCAGGCGCTGCTCGGCGCCGGTCCGGCGATCTCGGAGGAGATCAAATGGAACGCGCCGAGTTTCCGCACCCGCGAGCATTTCGCCACCATGCACCTGCGGGCGAAGGATTCGGTGCGGCTGATCCTCCACCTGGGTGCCAGGTCCAGGGCCGCCGTGTCCGCCGCAAGCATTCCCGATCCGCGGCAGCTGCCGGAGTGGCTGGGACCGGGCCGGGCGGCGATCCGCTTTGCCGGCGTGGACGAGCTGGAGCGCAGGCGTGATGCGCTGCTGGCGATCATCCGGGCCTGGATCAGGCACGTCGGCTGACCGTGCCGCCGCGGCGCGTGGCCCGGGCGCGGCCCTGGGCTGACGCGCGCGCGGCGTTGGTGTCCAATGCGCGCATGCGATCCCGTACTCCCCGGCCCGTGCCTGGCGCTGCCGCCACGCGCAAGGGCACCGCCCAGCCCGCGCTGCATCCGCGCAACCGCCACCAGGGGCGCTACGACCTGGGCCGTCTGGTGCGCGTGCATCCGCCGCTGGCCGCCTGGCTGGTGCAGACCCCGGCCGGGCGCAGCGTCGACTTCGCCAATCCCAGCGCGGTGCGCGAACTCAACCGCGCACTGCTCAAGGCCGACTACGGCATCACCTACTGGGACCTGCCGCCTGACTACCTGTGCCCGCCCATCCCCGGGCGCGCCGACTACATCCATGGCCTGGCCGACCTGCTGGGCGAGGACGGCGAGCCGCCGCGCGGACCCTCGGTGCGGGTGCTGGACGTGGGCGTGGGCGCAAACACCATCTATCCGCTGCTGGGCCATGCCGAGTACGGCTGGCGCTTCGTCGGCAGCGACATCGACGCCCGCGCCCTGCGCGCGGCCCGGTCCACGGTCCAGGCCAATGGCCTGCAGGCGGTGATCGAACTGCGCCTGCAGGGCCGGCGCGAGCAGCTGTTCAAGGGCGTGATCCAGCCGTCGGAGCGCTTTGCCGCCACCCTGTGCAATCCGCCCTTCCATGCCTCCGCCGCCGAGGCGGAGCAGGGCAGCCTGCGCAAGCTGCACAACCTGGGTGGCCGCGGCACGGCGGCGCGCGGACGGCCGCAGCTCAACTTTGGTGGCCGCGCCAACGAGCTGTGGTGCAAGGGCGGAGAGGCCGGCTTCCTGCGCAGGATGGTCGCCGAAAGCACGGAATTCGCTGCACGCGTGGGCTGGTTCACCAGCCTGGTGGCGCGTGCCGAGCACCTGCGGCCGCTCCGCGAGGAGCTGGCCCGGGCCGGGGCGCTGGAAGTGCGCGAGGTGGCCATGGCCCAGGGCAGCAAGCGCAGCCGCTTTGTGGCCTGGAGCTTCCTGCCGGCCGCCCGGCGCAAGGCCCTGCTGCAGGCGCAGGACTGAGCGGACGGCCGCGCCTATACTCCGGGGCCGGATGCGGCGCGCAGGTGCGCCGTGCGCTCCATGGAGGGAAGCACGATGCGATGGACCTTGATGGCCTGGCTGCTGCTGGCCGCCCTGGCCCCCGGCAAGGCGGCGGCGCAGGCCCTGTGGGAGGGCAGCCGCTTCGGCATGAGCCAGGCCCAGGTGGCCGGACTGTTCCCGCAGGCCCACCCGCCGGCCGATCCGGACCAGCTGGCTGGCGGCGAGCACGAGGCCCTGCGGATCGAGCAGGTGGAGCTGGCGGGGCTGCCGTTCCGCGCTTCGTTCTTTTTCTCTGGCCACACCTTGTTCCAGGTGATGCTGCAGCTGGATGAGGCCAGCGCCCGGCGCGAGGGCGAGCGGGCATTCGACGCGGTGGCCGCGCTGCTGCGCCAGCGCCATGGCCGCGAAGCCGTGGCCGAGGACGACGCGCAGCCCTTCCCCCGGCGCAGGCTGGAGTGGTCGGTGGACGGGGCGCGGGTCAAGCTGTTCTACGCCCGTTTCGGCCAGGAGCCGCTGCTGAACCTGATCTACCAGGTGCGGCCACCGGATGCGCCGCCCGGACCGCGCCTGCGCAGCCATTGAACGCCACCGGCATGTTCCTGCGATGATCCGCTTCCCCGGCAAGGCCTGAGCGAGCAAAGGCATGGACCTGGCCCATCCCGCATCATTGCTGATGCCCGCCGGCATTGCCGCGCTGGTGGGCTGGCGGCTGTGGCGGCGGATCCGGCGGATGCTGGGGCGCCAGCGCCTGTCCAGGGTCCGGCCCTGGCTGGCGGTGGGCCTCTTGCCCTTGCTGCTGCTGGTCCTGGCGTTGGGGTGCCTGCAGCGCCCGCTGGCGGCTGCGGCCCTGGCGGGCGGCGTGGTGGCCGGCACGCTGCTGGGAGGCCTTGGCCTGCGCCGGACCCGCTTCGAGGTGACGCCCGAAGGCCTGTTCTATACCCCCGACACGTACCTGGGCATGGCCCTGTCGCTGCTGCTGGTACTGCGCCTGGCCTGGCGCGCGGCGCAGCTCCAGCTGTTGCAGGCGGGCCGGGAGGAGGTCGCGGTGGCGGCCTTGCAGGCAAGTCCGCTGACCCTGCTGGTGCTGGGTACCCTGCTGGCCTATCACGTGCGCTATGCCGCCGGACTGTTGTGCTGGCGGCGCCAGGTGGAGCTGGCAGGGGGCCCGTAACACCACACCGGATTGAGCTGAGCCAACGCGCAAGTGGTTGCCGGAAAAACCAAATTTCCCCGGGGAATGCCGGCATGTGGCCAGCCAGCGGGCGTGCTGCTCTGTTTAGAATGGGGGACTTTCTCCCACACGCAGTGTCCCCAACGGTAACGCCATGAATTCTTCCCTGGTCCCGGTCCGCGGCAGCATCGTCGCGCTTGTCACTCCCATGCACGAGGATGGCAGCGTCGACTACGGCAAACTGCGCGAGCTGATCGAGTGGCACGTGGAAGAGGGCACCGACTGCATCGGCGTGGTCGGTACCACCGGCGAGTCGCCCACGGTCAACGTCGAGGAGCATTGCGAGGTCATCCGCGTGGCGGTGGAACAGGCCGCCGGGCGGGTGCCGGTGATGGCCGGCTGCGGTGGCAATTCCACCGCCGAGGCCATCGCCCTGGCCGAGTACGCGCGCAAGGTCGGCGCCAGCTGTCAGCTGCAGGTGGTGCCGTACTACAACAAGCCGGGCCAGGAAGGGCAGTACCGCCACTTCCGCGCAATTGCCGAGGCAACCGGCGACCTGCCGATCATGCTCTACAACGTGCCCGGCCGGACCGTGGCCGACCTGCAGCACGCCACCGTGCTGCGCCTGGCCCAGGTGCCGGGGATCTTCGGCATCAAGGAAGCCACCGGCAACCTGGAGCGTGCGCAGTGGCTGATCCGCGAGGCGCCGGCCGGCTTCTACGTGTACTCCGGTGATGACGCCACCGCGGTGGCGCTGATGCTGTGCGGTGGCCGCGGCAACGTCAGCGTCACCGCCAACGTCGCACCGCGCCTGATGCACGAGCTGTGCATGGCCGCGCTGGCCGGCGACGTGGAGACCGCCATGCAGATCCAGATGCGCCTGCTGCCGGTGCACAAGCAGCTGTTCTGCGAGGCCAACCCGATCCCGGTGAAGTGGGCGATGCAGCGCCTGGGCCGCTGCGGCGGCACCCTGCGCCTGCCGATGACCGAGCTGGAGCCGGGCAACCAGGTGCTGGTGGAGGCCGCGCTGCGCGAGGCCGGCCTGCTGGGCTGAGTCCGGCCGCCCGGCGCATGCCGGAGGCGCCCGCAAGGGCGCCTTCCGCGTTCGGTGCGGCGCACCTGGTGGGGCGCGGGCACGCCGGTTTCACGCCGCCGCGGCTAGAACTGGGCACCCCTTGCCCTAGCGAGCCACCATCTTGAGCCATCCTGACGCACCGGCCACCGTGCCCTACGTGGACCTGCAGCGCTACCTCGGCACCTGGTACGAGATCGCGCGCTTGCCCATGCGCCATGAGCCGGAGGAGTACACCGACATCACCGCCAGCTATGCGCTCGACGACGATGGCACGGTGCGGGTGGCCAACCGTGCCCTGGATGGCAGGGGCGAGCTGCAGGAATCGGCCGGGCAGGCCACCGTGGTGGAAGGCAGCGGCAATGCCAGGCTGGAAGTGAGCTTCATGCCCGACGGGCTGAAATGGCTGCCGTTCACCCGGGGCGACTACTGGATCTTGCGTCTGGACGAGGACTACGAGACCGCCCTGGTCGGATCGCCCGACCGCAAGTACCTGTGGCTGCTGGCGCGCAGCCCGACGCTGCCGGCGTCCCGCCAGGAGGACTTCCTGGGCACGGCGCGGCAGCAGGGCTATGACCTGTCCAGGCTGATCATCACCCCGCATACGGGCGTGCGCTGAGGCGCATGCCGCGTGCCGCGCGCCGCGGGTGGGCGTGGCCGGTGATAATGCGCTCTGTCCTCCGTACCACCGCCCGCACGTGCATTCCACTCCCCGCGCCCAGCAGCACGCCACCCGCGCCGCCTTCTTCATGCCCGGTTTCGCGATGGCGGCCTGGGCGCCGATCGTGCCTTTCGCCAAGGCGCGCGCCGGGCTGGACGAGGCCAGCCTGGGGCTGGTCCTGCTGTGCCTGGGCCTGGGCTCGCTGCTGGCCATGCCGCTGGCCGGCGTGCTGTGCGCGCGGCGCGGCTGCCGCCAGGTGATGCTGGGGGCCAGCGTGCTCATGTGCCTGTCCCTGCCGTTGCTGGCGCTGGCACCGGGTGCGCTGGCGCTGGGCGCGGTGCTGCTGGCCTTTGGCGCGGCGGTGGGGGTGATGGATTGCGCGATGAACATCCAGGCGGTGGTGGTCGAGCGCGAGAGCGGGCGCACCCTGATGTCCGGCTTCCACGCCTTCTACAGCGTGGGCGGCTTTGCCGGCGCCGGCGCGCTGACCCTGTTGCTGAGCCTGGGCCTGTCGCCCTGGCTGGCCTGCCTGGCCGCGGTGGCGGTGCTGCTGGGCTTGCTGGGGGCGGCGGCCGGCCACTGGCGCCGGGAGCGTGCCGCCCCGGGCGGGGCGGTGTTCGCCTGGCCGCATGGCATCGTCCTGCTGATTGGCGCGGCCTGCTTCGTGGTGTTCCTGGCCGAAGGCGCGATGCTGGACTGGGGCGCGGTATTCCTGGCCCAGGAGCGCGCGGTGGAGCCGGAGCGTGCCGGCAGCGGCTACGTGGTGTTCTCCCTGGCCATGACCGCCTGCCGCCTGGTCGGCGACCGGGTGGTGGACGCGCTGGGACGCATGCGCGCGGTGCTGGGCGGTTCGCTGCTGGCCTGCGCCGGTTTCCTGGTGCTGGCCTGGGCGCCGTGGCCGGCAGGCTCGCTGCTGGGCTTTGCCCTGGTCGGCATGGGCTGTTCCAACATCGTGCCGGTGATGTTCTCCCTGGCCGGGGCGCAGCGGGCCATGCCCGAGACCCTGGCCATCCCGGCCATCTCGACCCTGGGCTATGCCGGGATCCTGGCCGGACCGGCGCTGATCGGCTTCATCGCCCATGCCAGTTCGCTGGTGGCGGCCCTGCTGTGGGTGGCCGCGGCGCTGCTGGCGGTGGCGGCCACGCCCTGCTGGCTGCGGCGGATCTGAGCGCTCAGGCCCAGGGCAGGCTGAGCAGGACCAGGACCGCGTAGCGCCCGGTCTTGGCCAGGGCCACCAGCGGCAGGAATACCCGCAGCGGCTCGCGCATCACTCCGGCCACCAGGGTCAGCGGGTCGCCGACCACCGGCAGCCAGCTCAGCAGCAGGGTCCAGCGCCCGTAGCGCCCATACCAGCGCCGGGCCCGCTCCAGCGCCGCCGGCCCGACCGGGAACCAGCGCCGGTCCTGGTAGCGGGCGATGCCGCGGCCCAGGTACCAGTTGAGCAGCGAACCGAGCACGTTGCCGGCACTGGCCACCAGCAGCAGGGCCGGCCACGGGTGGCCGGACAGCAGCAGGGCCACCAGCAGCCCTTCGGACTGGGCCGGCAGCAGGGTGGCGGCAAGGAAGGCGGCCAGGAACAGGCCGGCGTAGCTCATGCGGCAGGCTCGATCGGGCAGGCAAGGTTAACCGCTGGCGGCGCGCGCCGCCGCCGGCCAGCGGGCGTTGCCCCTTGGCCGGCTACACTGCGCGCCCCCACCTGCCGCTGTTGCCATGAACCAGTCCATCCGCCTGTCCCGCCGCCTGGCCGAGCTGCGCGGCTGCAGCCGCGCCGAAGCCGAGCAGTACATCCGCAATGGCTGGGTGCGGGTCGATGGGGTGGTGGTGGAGGCGCCGCAGCACCGGGTCGAACCCGGCGCGCGGGTGGAACTGGACCCGTGGGCACGGCTGGAGCCGGTGGAACCGGCGACCATGGTCCTGCACAAGCCGGCCGGGCAGGACGTGGAGCAGGCCGCAGCGCTGCTCCAGCCCGGTGCGCACTGGGTCCACGACGGTTCCGGCGTGCGCCTGCTGCAGCGCCACTTCCAGCGCCTGCAGTCGCTGCTGCCGCTGGAGGCCGGGGCCAGCGGCCTGCAGGTCTACAGCCAGGACGGCCGCGTCCAGCGCCGCCTGATCGAGGACGGCGCCCTGCTGGAGCAGGAATACGTGGTCGAGGTGGCCGGCAGGCTGGCCGCGGGCGGATTGGAGCGGCTGGCGCACGGGCTGGAATACCGCGGCCGCGCGCTGCCGCCGTGCAAGGTGAGCTGGCAGAGCGAGACGCGGTTGCGCTTTGCCATCCGCGCGGTGGAGCCGGGCCAGCTGCAGCACATGTGCCAGGCCGTGGGCCTGGAGCTGCGCGCGCTCCGGCGCCTGCGCATTGGCCGGATCGGGCTGGGCAAGGGGCCGGACGGCGCCATGCCCGCCGGGGCATGGCGCTATCTGAAGGTGGGCGAGCGCTTCTGAGGCCCGCCCGGAGGGCGCTCAGTGCAGGCGGGCGTCGGCCCAGGCCACCTGCGGCGGCAGGGCACCGGCGGCCACGCCATCGGCGCGGCTGACCAGTTCCAGCACCTGCACGCCGCTCACGTCCACGTCCAGGTCGGCACCGGCGTGGGCGTCGAGCAGGGCGGTTTCGGCCAGCAGGCGGCCATCGCCATAGACCAGGAAGCGGGCGCTGCCGCTGGCATCGGCCAGGTCCTGCAGGCCGACGCGGGCGGTGAAGCGGGCAAAGCCGCCGTCCAGCTTCACTTCCAGGCGCGAGTTGGCGTGGGCGCCAATACCGTACGGGTAGGCCTGGCCGGCCACGCGCAGCGGCTGGTCATAGGGGCTGGAGTCGGCGCGCGGGGTCCCGGCCGGGGCGGCGAAATCGGTGCTGTACACCGGCAGTCCGTCCACGGCCACGTGGATGCGCGCGGTCATGGCCGACAGCAGGGTGCCCGGGCCGGGCGCGGTGCCGGCCACGCGCAGCATCACCGACTCGTGGGCGCCCAGCTGCACGCTGATCGGGCCACGGGTCTGGGCCAGGTCGCGGCGCTGCCACAGGTCGCGGGCGCGGTAGGGCCGGGCCGGATCCAGCTTGAGCTGGACCGGATCGACCGTGGCCCGCGCCGGCCGGTCGCCGCGGTTGAACAGCACCACTGCGCGCTCGCCTGCGGCCTGCAGCGGCTTGACCAGGACCTGGACATCGCCCTGGCGCGCCACCAGCACGCCCTGGTTGCCGGCCGGATCCTGGTTGACGGCGATCACCTCGGGATTGGACAGCAGCTGCACCAGCGAGTCCGGGGCGCGGGTGATGTCGAAGCCCATCAGCAGCGGCGCGGCCAGCACCGACCACAGCGAGAAGTGGCTGCGCGCGTTGACCAGGTGCTTGCCGTCGAACTCGCCCAGGCCGATGGCCAGCATGTCCGGGTCGTTCCAGCGGCCCGGACCGGCGTAGAGCTCGCGGCGCGAGGCGCTGTCGAAGCTGCGCAGCATGCTGTCCCAGTGCGGCTCGATGTCCGGGCTGGTGCGCCACAGGTTGCCGTGGCGGCCGCCCCAGTCGCGCACGCCGGCCTCGCCCCAGGGGCAGATGGACAGGACGTAGTCGTTGTCCGGGTTGAGCTCGGCCAGCAGGCGGCCGATGCGCTCGTAGCGCGTCTCCACGGCCAGCGCATTGGTGGCCTGGGCGTCGCCACGTACGATGTCGGGGCGGACGAGGCGGTAGCTGGCATGGGTCTGGGCGCGGCTGCCGGGGCCGAAGTCGGCCAGGCCGCAGGCATCGACCTTGATGTAGTCGAAGCCCCAGTCCTGGAACATGGTCTTCAGGTCGCTGTACTCGAAGCCCTCCAGGCCGATCTCGCGCTCGGCGATGCTGCCCACCGGCAGGTTGGGGCTGTGCAGGTCATGGGCCTGGGAGCAGGCGTTGCGGCCGATGTCGGTGTACAGGCCGGCCTTGAAGCCCATCGCGTGGAGGTGGTCGGTCCACGGCCGCAGGCTGGTGCTGCCGTCGGGCAGGCGGGCGATGGGCAGCATGCTGGTACGGATGGTGATGCCGCCGTCCTCGCGGCGCTGCAGCCACCAGCCGTCGTCCAGGTTGATGTAGCGGTAGCCGGCCGCCTGCAGGCCGCGGGCGCGGATGGCCTCGGCCGAGGCCAGCAGCTTGGTCTGGTCCACTTCGGTGCGGTAGGCGTTCCACGGGTTCCAGCCCATTGGCGGGGTGGCCGCGGCGCCATGGCCATAGACGCTGAAGCGGCCGCTGGGTTGCAGGGCTTCTTCGGCGGCGCTGGACGGGGCGGCGGTGGCCGGCAGGATGGACAGGGCGCTCAGGCAGGCCAGCAGCAGGGCCGGGATGCGGGGCGTCATCGGGTGTCTCCACGTCGAGGGGAAGAAGCCATCCTCGACGGCGCAGGCGCCGCGGACAACTGCTTTGTTGCGATACGAGCTAGCCGTTTTCGTTATGTTCCCGGCCGCCCCGCCCGGCGCGTGGCCGGGCGGGGCCGGGCTCAGCCGGGCTGGGACGCGGCCCCGCCTTCGTGCCCGGCGGTGGTGGCGCCGGCGGTGGCGTGGCTGTGGTCGCGGGCCAGGTACAGGTAGAACGCCGGCAGCACGAACAGGGTGAACAGGGTGCCCAGGGTCATGCCGGCGGCGATGGTCATGCCCAGGGAGAAGCGCGAGGCCGCGCCCGGGCCGCGGGCGATCAGCAGCGGCACCATGGCGAACACCAGCGCCGCGGTGGTCATCAGCACCGGGCGCAGGCGGATGCCGGCGGCCTGCTCGATCGCCTCGCGCCTGGACAGGCCCTGCAGCTGCAGCTTGTTGGCGAATTCCACGATCAGGATGCCGTGCTTGGCGATCACCCCGACCAGGGTGACCAGGCCGACCTGGGTGTAGATGTTGATGCTCATCCCGGGGAAGGCTTCGATCCCGGCCATCTGCAGCGCGCCGGAGACCAGGGCCAGGAAGTTGAGCACCAGCAGCGCGCCGGAGATGGCCATGGGCACGGTGACCAGCATGATCAGCGCGTCGCGGAAGCTCTCGAACTGCGCGGCCAGGACCAGGAAGATCGCCACCAGGGCGAAGGCCAGGGTCACCAGCATGGTCGCGCCTTCCTGCTTGAACTGGCGCGATTCGCCGGCGTAGTCGACGCTGTAGCCCTGCGGCAGGACCTCGGCCGCGGCTTCCTCCAGCACCCGCAGGGCCTCGCCCTTGGACACGCCCGGGCGCGGGGCGAAGGTGATGCCCACCGCGTTGAGCTGCTGGAAGCGCTTGAGGCTCTGCGGCTGCGCGCTCTCCCTGAGCGTCACCAGGGTCGACAGCGGCACCAGTTTGCCGTCACGGGTGCGGGTGTAATAGTTCTCCAGCTGGGCGGCATTGAGCCGGTCGCTGCGCTGCACCTGCGGGATTACCCGGTAGGAACGGTTCTCCATGGCGAAGCGGTTGGTGTAGCCGCCGGAGAGCATGGCCGCCATGTCCGCGGCCAGGGTGCGCATGTCGATGCCCAGGGTGGCCGCCTTCTCGCGGTCGATCTGCACCTCGATCCGCGGCTTGTCGATCTTCAGGTCCTTGTCCAGGAAGATGAAACGGCGGCTCTCCATGGCCTTCTGCAGGATCGCGTCGGACAGGTCGTTGAGCTGCTGCAGGCTGCCGATGCCCAGCACCAGGAACTCGCCGCCGCCGTCGCCGCCGGCGCTGGGCAGCGAGGGCGGGACCAGGGCGAAGGTGTTCAGGCCGGTGATCTGCGCCAGTTTCGGCTGTAGCTCCTGCTGCAGGACCTGGTTGGTGGAGCGGTCGCGCTCGCTCCAGGGCTTGAGCACGTAGCCGGCCATGGCGCTGTTGCTGGCGCCGCCGCCGCCGCCGAAGCCGCCGTTGAACAGGAAGAAGTCGTTGATCTCCGGGATGGACTTGGCCATGGCGTCCATCTCGGCGGTGTATTTCTCCACGTAATCCAGGGTGGTGTAGGCGTCGGCGCTGCCGATGGCGAAGATGAAGCCCTCGTCCTCCAGCGGCGCCGGCTCCTTGGGCGCGGTGATGTACAGGCCCACGCAGGACACCAGGACCAGCACGCCGAATACCCCGATCACCGGGCGGGTCTCCAGGGCCCCGTGCAGGCGCCGCTCGTAGCTGGCGCGCAGGCGCTCGAAGCGGGTGTCCAGCCAGGCTTCCAGCCGGCTCCGGCCATGCCCGTCGTGCGGTTTGAGCAGGCGTGAGCACATCATCGGCGACAGGGTCAGGGCGATGATGCCCGACAGCAGCACCGAGCCGGCCAGGGTGAAGGCGAACTCGGTGAACAGCACGCCGGTCAGGCCGCCCTGGAAACCGATCGGCAGGTACACCGCGACCAGGGTGGTGGTCATGGCCACCACCGGCCAGGCCAGCTCGCGCGCGCCCTTGATCGCCGCGTCGTGCGGGCTCATGCCCTCCTCGATGTGGCGGTGGATGTTCTCCAGCACGATGATCGCGTCGTCCACCACGATGCCGATGGCCAGGACCATGGCCAACAGGGTCAGCAGGTTGATGGTGAAGCCCATCAGCAGCATCAGGAACAGGGCGCCGACCAGGGACAGCGGCACGGTGACCGCCGGGATCAGCACGCTGCGCAGCGAGCCCAGGAACAGGAAGATCACCACGATCACGATCACCACCGCCTCGATGATGGTGCGCACCACCTCGTGGATGGCGTCCTCGATGGACTCGGTGCTGTCGTAGGGGATGGTGGCGGTGATGCCTTCGGGCAGCTGCGGCACGATCTCCCCGTCCCAGACCTTGCGCACCTCCTCGATCACGTCCAGTGAATTGGCGTCGGGCGAGACGTAGATGCCCATGAAGGTGGCCGCCTCGCCGTTGATCCGGACCGAGCTGCCGTAGTTCTCCGAGCCCAGTTCCACGTCGGCCACGTCGCCCAGGCGCACGATCGCGCCGTGCTCCTCGCGCACCACCAGGCGGCGGAACTCGTCTGCGCTGCGCAGGTCGGTGCGCGCGGTCAGGTCGATGGCCACCATCTGGCCCTTGGTCGAGCCCAGGGCCGAGAGCACGTTGTTGGACTGCAGGGCGGCATGGACATCGCTTGCGGTCACCCCCAGCGCGGCCATCCGGTCAGGCTTCATCCACACCCGCATGGCGAAGTTGCCCGCGCCCATGATCTCCACGCGCTGCACGCCGGGGATGGTGGCCAGGCGCGGCTCCACCGCGCGCATCAGGTAGTCGGTGATCTGGTTGTTGTCCAGGCGTTCGCTGGCGAAGGACACGTACATGGCCGCGATCTGCTGGCCCTGCTGCAGGTCGA
>ENA-UOVV01001631-UOVV01001631.1-compost-metagenome-genome-assembly--contig:-NODE-1631-length-15465-cov-6.054056_pt1 | contig 15465 bp, 13 predicted proteins | sample MGYA00238155_ERZ761577 | MGnify/ENA primary metagenome ERZ761577 (study PRJEB28898, sample SAMN06268775) | compost metagenome | isolation source: Emeryville, CA | place: USA:Emeryville, CA | collected...
CCAGTCCACCCCGCCGAACGACAGCGGCTCGGCCGCCGCCACATAGGCCGCGCCGTGGTGGCTCACCTGGCCCATCCCGGCTGCCCCGCCCACCGTGGCGGTCGCGACGTCGCCGCCCGCCGCCAGCGACAGCACGTCATTGCCTTCGGTGGCGGGCGAATCGTTGCGGGCCAGCCCGTCGGCGCCCACCATGTAGATTTCCCCGCTCTCGTCGAGGCCGCGGGTCCGGCTCAGTACCTCGCCCATGCGGGCCACCGGCATCTGGTAGGCTAACACGCCGATCAGCCAGCCCTGGTCGATCACCGGCGCGGCGATGAAGCCGGCCGGCTCTCCGTCGGCGGGGCCATAGGGGGCGAGATCGGAGAGGAACACGTCGCCCTCCGCGCCCGCCAGCGCCGCGCGCACCACCTTGCCCAGGTCGCTGTCGGCCCAGGGGCCGGCGCCCTCGGCGAAGCCGGTGCCGAAATCGGTCGCCTTCTGCACCGAATAGACGTTGTTGCCGTCCGCATCGAACAGCAGCACGTCATAATAGCCCCGCGTCTGCATCAGCTCGCGGAAATCGGCGTGGTTCGGGCGGTGGTGCAGGTCGTAGACCAGCAGCTTGTCGGAGCTGTCGAGCAGCAGCCGCTCCCCCGCCGGGTGGGGGTTCTGCGCCACATAGGCGTCCTGCAGCAGCTCCGCCGGGTCGCCCTGCGCCAACAGCGAACGCCGCGCCCCCGCGAAGGCGTCGATGGCGGCGGCGATCTCCCGCCGGCCCGCGAACAGGGTCAGGTCCTCGGCCACCTCCTGGATATAGGCGTCCAGCGCCGCCGTGGCGTTCGCGGCGGCCGCGCTCAGCCGCTGCTCGGCCTGGCGGGTGACGATGGCGTTGCTGGCGAAATAGGCCGCCAGCGCCAGGCTGGCGCCGGTCACCAGCGCTATGGCCACCACCATGGCCGGCAGTTTGAAGGCGAGTTTGAGCTGGGTGTTCATGGCGAGCGGCATCCGGAGTTGTGGCATGGGGCCTTGCGTCAAGGCATGCCCGCAGCTCCTCCTTCCGCGGTCATGGCGTCGCAAGACACTATGAAACCACTGGTTAAGGAGGGATTTCCGCCGCCGTCATCGTTTCGACACCGAGCTTTTTGCTTGATCCTGCGGCGCAAACTGTCCCATAGCTCGCCACGCTCCACCCCGTCGAAAGCATGCCATGACCTCGCCCCTGCCGATCATCTCCGGCCTTTCCGATCTGTCCGGCCGCTACGATGCGGTCCTCAGCGACGTCTGGGGCGTCATCCACAACGGCGTCGCCGCCTTTCCCGAGGCCGTCGAGGCCCTGCGCGCCTTCCGCCGGGCCGGGGGCAGGGCGGTGCTCATCACCAATGCCCCGCGTCCCTCCGGCCCCATCGTCGCCATGCTCGACCGGCTGGGCGTGCCGCGCGACGCCTACGACGCCATCGTCTCCTCGGGCGACGCCACCCGCGCCATGATCGCCAAGTATCGCGGCCGCGCCATCCACCATGTCGGCCCGCCCACGGAGGACGACGCCCTCTATGAAGGCCTCGACCTGCGCCGCACCGGGCCGGAGGAGGCCGAGGTGGTGGTGGTCACCGATCTCGACACCGACGACGACACGCCCGAGATGTATCGCGACCGCGCCCGCTACTGGCTCGAGCGCCGCCTGCCGATGATCTGCGCCAATCCCGACCGCGTGGTCGAGCATGGCGACAAGATCATCTATTGCGGCGGCGCCCTGGGCGATCTCTACGCCGCCATGGGCGGCATGGTGCGCATGGCCGGCAAGCCCTACCAACCCATCTACGAGGAGGCCTTCCGCCTGGCCGAGCAGGCCGCGGGCCGGGCGCTGGCCAAGTCGCGCGTCCTCGCCATCGGCGACAGCGTGCGCACCGACGCCACCGGCGCGGCCCAGTTCGGCATCGACCTGCTGTTCATCACCGGCTCCATCCACGCCGCCGAGCTCGACGCCTTCGGCAAGCCCGATCCCGAGGCCATCGCCGATCTGCTCGCCCCCAGCCGCGCCCATGTGGCCGGCTATCTGCCCCGCCTTGCCTGGTAACGCCAATTGACCGGTTTCGTCCGCCTCTCCAGCCTCGCCGACCTGCCGTCCCGCCTGCGCGGCGCCTATGTCGCCATCGGCAATTTCGATGGCCTGCACCGCGGCCATCAGTCCATCATCGCCGCCCTCATCGCCCGGGCGCGCGCCGCCGGCGTGCCGGCCCTCATGCTGACCTTCGAGCCGCATCCGCGCGACGTCTTCGCGCCGGCGCCCTTCATGTTCCGCCTCACCGAGGGCAACGCCAAGGCGCGCCTGGCCGAGGCCATGGGGCTCGACGGCATCGTCATCCTGCCCTTCGACACCGCCTTCTCCCAGACCGAAGCGGAGGATTTCGTCGAAGCCATCCTGGTCGGCGCGCTGGGCGTGCGCGGCGTCATCACCGGCTCCGATTTCCATTTCGGCCGCCAGCGCCGCGGCACCCCCGCCTTCCTCAAGGCCGCCGGCGACCGGCTCGGCTTCGCCGTCGAGACCCTCGACCTCATGGACGAGGGCGACGAGGTCATCTCCTCCTCCCGCATCCGCGCCGCCCTGTCCGAAGGCGCGGTGCCGGCGGCCAACCGCCTCCTGGGCTATCACTGGTTCTTCGAGGGCTGCGTCGTCCAGGGCGACCAGCGCGGGCGCGAGCTGGGCTATCCCACCGCCAACACCATGACCCCCACCGGCTTCCAGCTCGCCCAGGGGGTCTATGCGGTCCGCGCCCGGCTCGGCCATCGCCGCCTCGACGGCGTCGCCGCCTATGGCAAGCCCATGTTCGACAACCAGCGCCCGCCCTTCGAGACGCATCTGTTCGATTTCGACGAGGACATCTACGGCCAGACCATCGCCGTCGCCCTGATCGGCCACATCCGCGGCCAGGAGGTCTTTTCCGGGCTCGACGAACTCATCGCCGCCATGGACCGGGACTCGAAAAAGGCCCGCGACCTCATCAAGGCTGCAAAGCCGCTGGGCGAGCTGGACGAAAAGCTGGGCTTTTTCGGCTGACCCCGTTTGGAGTGCGGTTCGGCCGCACGGCAAATCGGGAGTCTAGCGCCCGCCCATCAGCAGGCGGACGAGATCGGTCTGGCGGCGCACGCCTGTCTTGTCGAAAATGCTCGAGAGCTGCGCCCGCGCGGTTGCATCGGCGACGCCGCGCATCTGCGCGGCCAGTTTGCGGCTGCCGGTCTCCACCACCGCCTGCGCCAGCTCCGCCTCCGCCTGTGTCAGTCCGTAGGTCTGCTGCAAGCCCGCCACCCGCGCCTGCATGGTTTGCCGGGGGTCGGAAACGATGACGATTGCCGCCGGCCGCTGCGGCAGCGGGAAGACAACGCTGCCCGCGAATGGCGCGCACTGCACGTCGAGCGGTCCCACCTTCACCTGCCTCCGTCCAAGCATGGCGTCGGGATCGGCGATGCACCTGCTCAGCAGGCGGGCGAGAATCTGGTCGCTCGCCGCGTCGGGGCCATGCAGGCGGCCGTCGCGCAGGATCAGCTGCCCCGACCGCAGGACCGATTCCGCCAGGGCATTCTGTTCGAGCACTCGCCCGTGGCGGTCCAGCAGGAAGCCGCCATTGCCCGCCAGGTTCAGCACCGACAGCGTCGCGCTCTGCGCGCTGCGCAGCTGCTCCAGCATCAATTGCATCTCGATGGCGCGCTGGACATGGGGCACCAGCCCGCCCAGACGGACCATCTGCTCGTCGGTGGGCAGGTGCGACAGGTTGATGGACATCGCGCCCCGCCAGCCGCCCGCCGCCGCGACCGAGAAGCCGAACATGTGGTTGAACCGCTGTGGCGCGCACCACAGGTTGTAGAAGTCGCTGTGCTGGAAGGCTGAAAATTCCGGCAAGGCGCAGGCCGCGACCACCCTGCCGCCGCTGCGATGCATCATCGACTGCATGAAGGCATTCTGCTGGTGATAGGTCTGCATGTAGATGCCGACATAGCCCGGGTCGGTCCTTGGCGCGAAAATGCGGGGCGTTTCCCAGCGCGAGCCGCCGCCGAACGTGGCTTCCTGCGCTCCCAGGCCGTCGGCCAGCCGCGTCAGCAGCCGCGGCCATTCGCCTTGGTCGGCCGCCGCGGCGTGCAACTGGTCGCGCAGATCCAGAGAAAGCTCCATGTCCCCAGACTGGCCTCCGCGGCCTCTGCCGGCATCGGACACATGTTCGATGCGCCCCCGATAATGCTGCGCCTAAGGTCTGCCGGTCAACAAGGTCTCCGCGGCCGGCATGTCCCCTGTTCCCGGCAGGCGGACCGCTCCTCTCCGCCCGCCGCGGGCCGCTACAGGGATTAAGAGGAATGACACCATGACCCCCTTCAGGCCGCGCCGCCGCCTGGCCGCGCTCTTGCTGGTTCTTTTGACTTCATCCGCCATTCCGCAGGTTCACGGCTTTGAAAAGGTGGCCAAGGGTGTTGCCTTCACCATGCGCTGCTTCGGGCTGATGCTGTCCGACCCCGACACGCATGTCGAGGTCTGCAACCCCGTCCACCGTCCGCCCGCGGCGGTGCTGCAGAGCGAAAGCGAGGGCGCGCCGCCTCCGGCGGTCGTGCCCCCGCCGCCTCCTCCACCGCCTCCGCCACCCCCGCCGCCGCCACCCGATGATGACGGCTGCTCCGAGGGGCAGGAGCCGGACAATTGCGGCGGCTGCTACTACCCGAAATGAGCTGATGCCGCGCGTCCTGCTTGCATGGGAGGGCGGGGCGGGCAGGGGCCATGTCGTCACCCTCAAGGCGATGGCACAAGCCCTGGGCCCCTCCCACCACTATGAAGCCGCCCTCTGCCGCATGATGCATGCGGCGGAGCTGGCGCCGCTTTGCCAGGCGGTCTATCCCTCGGCGGGTCTCTACCTGCATGCCGGACCGCGAAAGGCCGCCGGCTGGCCGCGTACCGCGAGCTGGGCCGATTTCCTGGGCGATCTCTGCTTCGCCGTTCCGGAGCGGCTGCAAATCCAGTTCGACTGGTGGCTGGACGTGCTGCGCACCCGCCGCATCGACCTCGTCATCGCCGATTTCGCGCCGGTGTCGCTTCTGGCGGCGCGGGCCCTGGACATCCCCGGCGTCTGCGCCGGCACCGGCTATTCGGCCCCGCCTGCGGGCATGGAGGCGTTTCCGGTCCTCATGCCGCATCATGCCGTGCTGGTGCACGACGAGGCCGCGCTGCTGGCCAATGCCAACGCCGTGCTCGCCTCCGTCCATGCGCCGCCCCTCGAACGGTTCTCCGACCTTTACGGCGCTGCCCTCTCCATGCCGCGCACCATAAGGCAGCTCGATCCCTATGACGGCCGCCGCCGCCAGCCCCTGCTGCCGCCGCTCAACGAGGCCCTGCCGCGCGGCGTTCCGGCGGGCAAGGAGGTCTTCGTCTATTTCTCCACCTTCGAGACGGCCTATGCCCCGCTGGTGGACGCGATCTGCCGGCTGAACCTGCCGGTGCGCGCCTATATGCCCGGCGTCGATCCGGTCATCGCCGCCCGCGTCGCGGCATCCGGGGCCATCGTCGAAACCGGGCCGGTATCCGTCGAGTTGATCGCGGCGCGCAGCCGTCTCTTTCTCAATGCCGGGCAACATGGTTCGCTCTGCATGGGCCTGGGGCTCGGACTGCCGCAGCTGGCCTTCCCGCAGCATCTCGAGCACGAATATCACGCCCGCCGCGCCCGCGATCTCGGCACGCTGGACATGGTGCCCTTCCGGCAATGGAGCGCCGCGCGGATCGTCGAGGCGGCGCATGCGCTCTATCACGACGCCGCGCGCCTCTCCCTGGCGCGCGACGTGGCCGATGCGCTGTATCCGGACCTCTTCGGCAATATCGGGGCCTTGGTGCGCGAGCGCGTGCAGCCGCTCCTGGAGCGCGGTTCGGGAGCACGGCGGGTCGAGGGGCTTGGAGTCTGATCCCGACCAGGCCAGGCCGGATCGGACTCCGGTGCAATTGGGGGCAAATCATCCTTTGCCCCGGCCGCCTCCCCTTGCTAAAAGGCGCCGCGTATTTCCCAATCCGATTGCCGATCCATGAACGACACCGCCTCAGGCGCGACCGAAACCGACTATTCGGCCACGCTTTTCCTGCCGGAGACCAGCTTCCCCATGCGCGCCGGGCTTCCCGACCGCGAGCCCATCTGGCTCAAGCGCTGGGAAGACATGGATATCTACGCCCTGCAGCGCGAGCAGGCCAAGGACCGGCCGCTCTTCACCCTGCATGACGGCCCGCCCTACGCCAACGGCAACATCCATATCGGCCACGCGCTCAACAAGACGCTGAAGGACCTCGTCTCGCGCTCCATGCAGATGCTGGGCTACAACTCGGCCTATGTGCCGGGCTGGGATTGCCACGGCCTGCCCATCGAATGGAAGATCGAGGAGCAGTACCGCGCCCGCGGCAAGGACAAGAACGAGGTCCCGGTCATCGAATTCCGCCAGGAATGCCGCGCCTTCGCCGCCCAGTGGGTCGATATCCAGCGCGAGGAGTTCAAGCGCCTGGGCGTGCTCGGCGAATGGGACAATCCCTATCTCACCATGAGCTTCGACGCCGAGGCCCAGATCGCCCGCGAATTGATGAAGGTCGCCATGTCCGGCCAGCTCTATCGCGGCTCCAAGCCCGTCATGTGGTCGGTGGTCGAGCGCACCGCCCTGGCCGAAGCCGAGATCGAGTACCAGGACTACGAGAGCGACACCATCTGGGTGAAGTTCCCGGTGGTTAGCTATGCCGTACCCGGCATTGTCCAGGAGAACGGCCCGGCCTCCGTCGTCATCTGGACCACCACGCCCTGGACCATCCCGGCCAACCGCGCCATCTCCTTCTCCAGCCGCATCGAATATGGCCTCTACGAGGTCACCCGGGCGCCCGAAGGCAATTGGGCCAAGGTCGGCGACAGGCTGATCCTGGCCGACAAGCTCGCCGCCGAGGTCTTCGCCAAGGCCAAGGTCGAGGCCTATGAAAAGCGCGCCGCGGTAACCGCCGCCGAGCTCGGCGCCATCACCTGCGCCCACCCCCTGCGCGGCCTCGCCGGCGGCTACACCTTCGATGTTCCCCTGCTCGACGGCGAGCACGTCACCGACGACGCCGGCACCGGCTTCGTGCACACCGCGCCCGGGCACGGCCTCGACGACTTCGAGATCTGGATGAATTCCGGGCGCCTGCTGGCCGCGCGCGGCATCGACACCGCCATCCCTTTCGCCGTGGACGATGCCGGCTTCTACACCGGCGACGCGCCGGGCTTCGAGGGCGCCCGCGTCATCGACGACGACGGCAGGAAGGGCGACGCCAACAGCCGCGTCATCGCCGCCCTGGCCGATGCCGGCAACATCATCGCCCGCGGCCGCGTCAAGCACCAGTATCCCCATTCCTGGCGCTCCAAGAAGCCGGTCATCTTCCGCAACACCCCGCAATGGTTCGTCTACATGGACAAGCCCATCGGTGATGAAGCCACGAAGCCGGAGGGCATCGAGCGGCGAAAGGACGACACCCTGCGCAACCGCGCCCTGCGCGCCATCGACCGGACGAAGTTCTATCCCCCCGCCGGACAGAACCGCCTGCGCGCCATGATCGCCGACCGCCCCGATTGGGTGCTGTCGCGCCAGCGCGCCTGGGGCGTGCCGATCACCGTCTTCGTCGACAAGGCGACCGGCGAGATCCTCAGGGACGAGCAGGTCAATCACCGCATCGCCCAGAGTTTCGAGGAGGAGGGCGCCGACGCCTGGTACAAGCCCGGCGCCGCCGAGCGCTATCTCGGCGCCGCCTACCGGGCCGAGGACTACGAGATGGTCACCGACATTCTCGATGTCTGGTTCGATTCCGGCTCCACCCATTCCTTCGTGCTGCGCAACAGGCAGAAATGGCCGCATCTCAAGTTCCCGGCCTCCATGTATCTGGAGGGGTCGGACCAGCATCGCGGCTGGTTCCATTCCTCCCTGCTCGAAAGCTGCGCCACCAACGGCCACGCGCCCTATGACAGCGTCCTCACCCATGGCTTCACCATGGATGGCGAGGGCAGGAAGATGAGCAAGTCGCTGGGCAACACCGTCGCCCCGCAGGACGTCATCAAGCAGTACGGCGCCGATATCCTGCGCCTGTGGGTGGCCTCCTCCGACTATTCGGAGGATTTGCGCCTGGGCAAGGAGATCATCCAGACCACGGTCGATGCCTACCGCAAGCTGCGCAACACGCTGCGCTGGCTGCTCGGCAACCTCGCCCATTTCCGGGGCGGGGACGTGGTCGATTTCCGCGACATGCCCGAGCTCGAGCGGCTGATGCTGCACCGGCTGGCCCAGCTCGATGCCGGCATCCGCGCCGCCTACGGGGAATACGACTACCGCCGGGTGGTGACCCTGTTGTCGAACTTCATGAACATCGAGTTGTCGGCGTTCTATTTCGACATCCGCAAGGACGCGCTCTATTGCGATCCGATCTCCTCGGTCCGGCGCCGGTCGGCGCTGACCGTGCTCGATCACCTGTTCAACGCCCTCACCGCCTGGCTCGCCCCCATCCTGGTCTTCACCATGGAGGAGTGCTGGCTGGAGCGGCACCCCGAGGACGGCTCATCGGTCCATCTGCGCCTCTTCCCCGAGATCCCGGCCGAATGGTTGGACGACGACCTGGCCGCCAAGTGGCAGCTCATCCGCGCCGTCCGCCGCGTGGTGACCGGCGCGCTCGAGATCGAGCGCCGCGAGAAGCGCATCGGCTCCTCTCTGGAGGCGGCGCCGCGGGTCTATGTGGCCGATGCGCGCTACATCGTGGCGCTGGAGGGCCAGGACCTGGCCGAGATCGCCATCACCTCCGCCGTCGAGATCCGGCAGGACGAAGGCCCCGCCGAGGCGTTTCGCCTCGACGACGTGCCCGGCGTCTCCGTGGTTCCGGCCCTCGCCCGCGGCCGGCGCTGCGCCCGCTCCTGGAAGGTGCTGCCCGAGGTGGGCTCCGACCCCGACTATCCCGACGTGTCCCTGCGCGACGCCCAGGCCCTGCGCGAACGCGCCGCGGCGGGGCTGTAGCCTTGGGGCGGCGCTTTTTCCTCCCCCTTTGAGGAGGGGCTCCCGCCGGGCGCGCCCGTGCCCGGATTTTTTCGCGGGGATGACCCGATTGATATTTGAGGGCGCCAAACGAAATCCTCCCATGAGGGTGGGGGGCGCAGAACGGAGCTTCCGGTGAACCATTCCCTCCGCAACCCCGCCGTCCTCGCGTCCCTCATGGCGGCCGTGCTCGCCTTCGGCGTCGATCGCGCCCAGAAGGGGTTCCACATCGCCGGCGAGTGCTACGCCATCGGCCGGGCGGCCTGCGTCGAGGTGTTCTCGGCCTATCGCCCGCTCGGCCTCACCGGCTGGCGCGGCGGCGAGGGGGTGCCGGTCGCCCCCTTCTTCGACTACGTGCTGGTGTGGAACACCGGCATCTCCTATGGCCTGTTCGACGGCCTGCCGGTCTGGCTGCTCGGCCTCGTCATGCTGGTCGCGGTCACCGCCCTGGCCGTCTGGTGGTGGCGCGCCTCCGCCCCCCTGGTGCGGGTGGGCCTGGCCTTCTGCATCGGCGGGGCCCTGTCCAATGCGCTCGACCGGCTGGTTTTCGGCGCGGTGGCCGATTTTTTCCACTTCTACTGGGGCGGCTGGTCCTTCTACATCTTCAATCTCGCCGATGTGGCCATCACCGTCGGCGTCGTCCTGCTCCTGGCCGATCTGGTCGGGCTCGGCCGCAAGCCGGTCAAATCGGGCGCGTAGCGGGGCGACAACACGTTGCTGCCAGAATCTGGTCTTAGGGGGCGGAATAGGCTATAAGCGCCGCCGACACGGTAAGGGACGTCGCATGCGTATTGGATTGACCGGGCAGCAGTCTGCTCTTTCGGCCGCCACTCGGGCGGGCCTGGCCGCCCTCGGCCTTGTGGCGACGCTCGCTCTGGGTGCCTGCACCACGGTCGAGGGCACCAATGCCATGACCGATTTCGGCACGTTCGAGCGCGAGGTGATGAACACCACCGCGCGCGGCATCGGTCTCATTCCCGGCGATCCGCCCAAGGAGGACATCACCGTGGCGCGCGCGCCCCTGGTCCTGCCCAAGGATCAGGCGAGCCTGCCCGCGCCCACCACCCAGGTGGCCGCCGCCCAGCTCCCCGCCGACAGCAACACCGTGCGGATCGACACCACCAATCTCAGCGAGGCCGATCTCGCCCGCCTGCGCAATGCCCGCGTGGTGGATCTGCGCTCGCTGTCCGGCCGGCCCCTCACCGAGGCGGAGGCCCGGGCGCTCACCGCGCGCATGTCCGCCGCCGGCATGCAGGTCGCCGGCACCACCAGCCGCCCGCTCTATCTGCCGCCGGACGAGTATTTCACCCGCGTCGGCGATGCCGATCTGGTCTGCCGCACCCCGAGCGGCGAAATCGTCTCGCTGCGCGATCCGCGCTGCCCCGACGAGGTGCGCCGGGCGCTGCAGGTGCAAGGTCCCGCGAGCTCCGTGCTCGGCACCAGGGATGCCACGCTCACCGATACCGAAACCCAGCTCTAGGGCTCGGTCGGGAAAAGTTGCAGACTTTTCCGGTTCGACCGTACGACACATCATGCCCTGGCCCGTTTGGGTAGGGGCGCCCACACGATCCGGAACGGGCCTGTCCGTTTCAGATCGTGCCCGCGGCCGGAAATCCTCCGGCCGCTTTCGCTTTGTCCGCGCCGCCCGCCACCGGCCTTCCGCCCGTGGCATCCAGGGTCCCGCATGTCAGGAAGTCCGCCCATGAGCGACACCCCCAAACAGCCCGAAACCGCCGATCGCCTGGCCAAGGTCATGGCCCGCGCCGGCCTGTGCTCGCGCCGTGATGCCGAAGGCTGGATCACCGCCGGCCGCGTCACCGTCAACGGCAAGAAGGTGCTGACCCCCGCCTTCAACGTCACCAGCCGCGACCGGATCGAGGTCGACGGCGCCCCGCTCGCCGCCCGCCAGGGCACCCGCGTCTGGCTCTACCACAAGCCGCCGGGCCTGGTGGTCACCGAGAAGGACCCCGAGGGCCGCCCCACCATCTTCGAGGCCCTGGCCGCGCAGGGCCTGCCGCGCGTGGTCACGGTCGGCCGCCTCGACATCAACACCGAGGGCCTGCTGCTGCTCACCAATGACGGCGGGCTGAAGCGGGTGCTCGAGCTGCCCTCCACCGGCTGGCTCCGCCGCTACCGCGTCCGCGCCTTCGGCTCGGTCACCCAGGACCGGCTCGACGCCCTCAAGTCCGGCATCGAGGTCGAGGGCGTCAAGTACGGCCCCATCGAGGCGACGCTGGAGCGCGAGCAGGGCGCCAATGTCTGGCTCGTGCTCGGCCTGCGCGAGGGCAAGAACCGCGAGGTCAGGAACGTGCTGGGGGCGCTGGGGCTCGAGGTCAACCGCCTCATCCGCGTCTCCTACGGCCCGTTCCAGCTCGGCGACATCCCCGTGGGCGGCATCGAGGTGGTGCGCGCCAGGATGCTGCGCGACCAGCTCGGCAAGAAGCTCTCCGAGGCCGCCGGCGTCGATTTCGACAGCGACATGCCCGAAATGGCGCCCCGCCCGCCGGTCCGCTCCCCGCGCGACCGCGACGACGGCCGCCCCCGCCCGCCGCGCGGCGACCGCCCCGCCTCGCGCTTCGATGCCCGCGATCCCGCCGCGCGCCGCTCCGGCCGCTTCGACGACGCCCCGCCGCCGCGTCCCCGCAGGATTCATTTCGACGAGGAAGGCCGCGCCCCCGAGGCCTACGAGCCCAGGGGTTCGTCCCGCCCGGGCCGCGACGCGCCGCCGGCCCGCCCCTTCGGCCCGCGCCCCGGGCGCCCCGAAGGCCGCAAGCCCTTCGGCGAGCGTCCGCCCGGCCGCGACGCCGGCAAGCCCGCCCGCAGCGAGCGGCCCTTCGAGGATCGCCCGCCCCGCCGCGGCGGCAAGCCCGGCGCCAAGCCCTTCGGCGACCGCAAGCCCTTCGCCGGCAAGCGCAATGCCGGCAAGCCCTTTGCCGACAAGCCCCGCGGCCCCCGCCCCGCCGGCAAGCCCGGGGGCCCGCCGAAGCGCCCCTCGGGTCCGCGAAAACCCCGGGGCTAGCCCATGCGCATCGTCGCCGGCAAATTTCGCGGCAAGCCGCTCGCCTCCCCCGCGGACGGCTCCATCCGCCCGACCTCCGACCGCGCCCGCGAATCCATCTTCAACATCCTCGGCTCGCGCCTTGGCCCGGTGCTCGCCGGCAGGCGGGTGCTCGACCTGTTCGCCGGCACCGGCGCGCTGGGGCTGGAGGCCCTGTCGCGCGGCGCCGCCCATGTCACCTTCGTGGATACCGGCGCCGAGGCCCGCGGCCTCATCCGCGACCATATCGAGGCCTTCGGCGCCGCCGGCATCGCCAAGCTGCTGCGCCGCGACGCCACCGCGCTCGGCGCCCCCGGCACCTTCGGCCGCTTCGACCTCGTCTTCCTCGATCCGCCCTATGGCCGGGGCCTGGGCGAAAAGGCCCTCGCCGGGCTGGCCGCAAACGGCTGGCTCGCCCCCGGCGCCACCATCGTCTGGGAGGAATCGGCCGATGCCGAGGTGAGCGTCCCCGCCGGCTTCACCCTCGACGACACCCGCCGATACGGCGCCGCCGCGGTCCGCTTCCTGAGCTTCGGATAGCTCTCACCCACCCCGGGGCACGATGCTCCCCTCTCCTTGTGGGAGAGGCCGGATCGGCCGCAGGCCGGGACGGGTGAGGGGGGTGGATGCCGGTCAGGCTCACGCCGCCAGGCACGCCGCGCATTTCCCGCGGATTTCCATGGTCGTGCGCTCCACCTTGAACCCTTCCTGGGCCGCCCAGCCGCCCAGCCGTTCCTCGATCACCGCGTCGGCGAATTCGTCCACCTTGCCGCAGCTCTCGCAGATGGCGAAGGCGATCAGCCCCTTGCGGTGGCAATGGGCGTCGGCGCAGGCCACGAAGGCGTTGAGCGATTCCAGCCGGTGCGCCAGCCCGCGCTCCATCAGCTTGTCCAGCGCCCGGTAGACCTGCAGCGGCGCCCGCAGCCCTTCCCCGCGCAGCCGGTCGAGGATGTCATAGGCCGAGAGCGGGGCAGGGGAGGTGTTGAGCGCGCCCAGCACCAGCTCCTGATTGCGCGTCAGGTCGGCCGGCATCGCGTGCTCATGCGCCATTGTGCTCTCTCCTGCCAAACAGCCTCGCGGTCGGCACCGCCAGCGAGACGAGGAAGATCGCCAGCGCCATCACCACGATGGACGGTCCCGAAGCGGTATCCCAGGTCCGCGACCCGAACAAGCCGCCGGCCACCGACACGGCGCCCAGCAGCGCCGCCACCCCCGCCATGGTCTCCGGCGTGGCGCTCAGCCGCCGCGCCGTCGCCGCCGGGATGATCAGCAGCGAGGTGATCAGCAGCACCCCCACCAGCTTCATGGCGATGGCGATCACGCTCGCCATCAGCAGCATCAGCACGATCCGGCTCGCCTCCGGCCTCAGGCCCTCCGCCTCGGCCAGCTCCGGGCTCACCGTCGCCGCCAGCAGCGGCCGCCAGTTGCGCCACAAAACGATCAGTATGGCCGCGCCCCCGCCATAGATGATGGCGATGTCCTCCGCCGACACGGCCAGGATGTCCCCGAACAGGAAGCCCATCAGGTCGATCCGCACCTGCGTCAGGAAGCCGACGATCACCAGCCCGACCGCCAGGCTCGAATGGCTGAGGATGCCGAGCAGCGCGTCGGTCGACAGCGTGTTCTGCCGCTGCAGCAGCAGCAGCGCCCCCGCCACCAGCGCCGCCACCGCGAACACCCCCAGCGTCATGTTGATCGACAGCAGGATGGAGAGCGCCACGCCCAGCAGCGCCGAATGCGCCATCGTGTCCCCGAAATAGGCCATGCGCCGCCACACCACGAAGCACCCCAGCGGCCCGGTCACCGCCGCCAGCCCGATCCCGGCGATGAGCGCGCGGGAGAAATAGTCACCGAACATGGGAGTTCTCCCGGGAGCGCCACACCCCCGATTCCCCCCTCCCCCTTGCGGGGAGGGTAGCGCAGCCAGGCGCATGGCGCCGTGTCGAAGCTGGGGTGGGGGTGCCGGCGCCCGCCAAGGCCTCAATGCCCATGATGGTGCCCATGCCCATGCTCCTCCTCCGCCCCCACCACGCAGCCGTCGTCGTGATGCTCGTGGTCGTGATGGTGCTCGTAGATCGCCAGCGTCGAGGCCGCCCGCTCCCCGAACAGCCGCAGATATTCCGGGCTCCGCTTCACCGCGCTGGGCGTGCCGCGGCAGCACACATGCCCGTTGAGGCAGATCACCGTGTCGGTCTCGGCCATCACCACGTGCAGGTCGTGCGAAATCATCAATATCCCCGCCCGCGTCGTGTCGCGGATCTGCCGGATCAGCTCGTACAGCGCCACCTCGCCCGAGAAGTCCACCCCCTGCACCGGCTCGTCCAGCACCAGCAGGTCCGGCTTGCGGATCATCGCCCGGGCGAACAGCACCCGCTGGAATTCCCCGCCCGACAGCTCCTGCACCGCCGCCCGCAGCAGCCGCGATGCCCCCACCGCCTCCAGCGCCGCCTCGATCTCCGCCCGCCCGTGCCGCCCCGTCAGCGTCATCAGCCGCTCGACCGTCAGCGGCAGCGTCCAGTCGATGGAGAGCTTTTGCGGCACATAGCCGATGGTCAGCCCCGGCCGGCGCGTCACCGTGCCCATGGTCGGCCTGATGACGCCGGTCGCCATCTTCGCCGTGGTCGATTTCCCCGAGCCGTTCGGCCCGATCAGCGTCACGATCTCCCCGCGCGCGATGGACAGGTCCACCCCCTCCACCAGCACGCGCCCGCCCCTGCGGACGCCCGCATTGGCGAGGGTGATCAGGATGTCCTTGTGCCTGTGGTCGTGCATCGGTGCTCGGCTCTTTCGCGCCCTCCCCCTCGAAGGGAAGGGCCGGGGAGGGGGTCCGGCGTCGAGGCGGGCAGGGGCATGTTTTGCACAAGCCGCCACGACCCGTCTTGACGTCCTCATTTACGTTATAGCATAACATCCCCGCAAGCGTAATAACATAACATATCGCTTCCGATCCTCCCCGTTCCAAGAGGCCAGACGCCGATGAAATCCGCCCTTCCGCTCGCCGCCCTCGCCACGCTGCTGCTCTGCGGCACCGCCATTGCCGCGCCCCGGGTCGTCGCCTCCACCAAGCCGGTGCATTCGCTCGTCTCCGCCGTCATGGCCGGCGTGGGCGAGCCCGCGCTCATCGTCAAGGGCGCGGCCTCGCCCCACACCTATTCCCTCCGCCCCTCCGACGCCGCGGCGCTGGAAGCGGCCGACATCGTCTTCTGGACCGGGCACGGCATGGAGCTGTTCCTGGCCGATGCGCTCGACACCCTCTCCACCGGGGCCGAGGTGGTCGAGCTGGCGGAAACGCCCGGCATCGAGCTGCTTCCGGTCCGCGAAGGCGGCGCCTTCGAGGCGCATGCGCATGGCGAGGACGAGCACGGCCATGACCATGACGACCACGACCACGAAGGCCACGACCACGA
>ENA-UOVV01001636-UOVV01001636.1-compost-metagenome-genome-assembly--contig:-NODE-1636-length-15442-cov-32.558328_pt1 | contig 15442 bp, 16 predicted proteins | sample MGYA00238155_ERZ761577 | MGnify/ENA primary metagenome ERZ761577 (study PRJEB28898, sample SAMN06268775) | compost metagenome | isolation source: Emeryville, CA | place: USA:Emeryville, CA | collected...
ACCGCTGGCCCCCGCCGCTAACCCGCCTTCTTGCGCCCCGTCGCCCTGCGCGTGGTTACGGACTTGCGCGAGCGTCGGCTGTGAGGGGGCAGCTCCACGGCCTCAGCGGACGGGCTGATTCCCCCAGCAACCGCCCCAATCCATGCCGCCGCCACCAGCAACACGCGAGACGTGAAGTCCACGAACAGCAGCAGCGCGATCACCGTGGCAAACGGCGCTAGCACTGTGTTCGAGGACGCAGAGGCGACAAAGTAGCCGCTCGCGAGCTGCAGGACAGCGATGACCACTGCGGTAGCCACGATGGTAGGCACCACGATGCGAGCGGCCGCCTTCGCGCCGCCAAGTACCAGCAGCACGATCGCCACGAACGCCGAGTTCGCCACGAGGCCAAAGAGCGCGGCCACGACACGAACGGTGACCGGGGACGTGCCACCGTCGCCGAGCAGCCCTGCTATCGAGTTCGCGAGCGCGCCCGCGACGACCTGCAAGGCCGCGCCCACCACCGCGACCAGGCCGAGCGACACGAGCGCGATCACGTCGCGCAGCGCACCAGGGATCGCTTTCGACGCGGCTCCCCCAAGCATGGTGCGCGCCGCCGCCCGCATGCCGCGCATGTACCTCGTGGCGGTGAATATCAGGACGCCGAACGCGACGAGACCCACGAGGCCCGACATCGGCGTGGGTCGCAGCGCCCCTGGATCAATCAATCCCTCCTCGCCCGGTTGCGAGAAGATCCCGGGGATCGCATCGGCAACAAAGTCGATCACCGCATTTCGCAGCTCTTCATTGCCGATCACCACGTAGCTCGCAATCGTGACCGCGAGCACCAGAGCAGCCGCGATCGACGCGAGCGAGTAGTAGGCGATGCCGCCAGCGAGAACATTGCCATTGGCCTTGAGGTAACGCCGCAGCGCGAGGCCGACCGGCCGCGTGGTGATCTTCTCGACAATCTGCCGCCCGCGATGCAGGCCGCGCTTGGCGGCCTCTTTCGCTCGCTTCCAGCGGGCGGCGTCGTCTGTCATCAGACCTTCGGCAGCAGCCCGACGCTGTCGTAGATTCGCGCGAGCGTCACCTTCGCGATCGCTGAGGCTTTGGCGGCGCCCTGTGCGAGCACCTCGTCGAGCTTGTCTGGGGATTCGAGCCACTCGAGCGTGCGGTCGCGCACGGGGCTGAGGGCCTCGACGACGATGTCTGCGAGGTCGGTCTTGAGGTGGCCGTACATCTTGCCTTCGTAGTCGGCGACGATGTCAGGGATCGCGCGGCCAGTGAAGGCGGCGTAGATGGTGAGCAGGTTCGAGACGCCGGCCTTGTTCTCGGGATCGAACGCGATGACCGTCTCGGAGTCCGTGGTCGCCGACTTGATGTTCTTGGCGATGACCTTGGGGTCTTCGAGGATCTCGATGATGCCGCGCGGGCTCGAGAAGGACTTCGACATCTTCTTGGTGGGCTCCTGCAGATCGAAGATCTTGCCGGTGTCCTTGACGATGTATGGCTCCGGAACCACGACGGTTCCCTCGCCAAAGCGCGAGTTGAGGCGCTGCGCGAGGTCACGGGAGAGCTCGAGGTGCTGCCGCTGGTCCTCACCGACGGGCACCAGGTTGGTGTCGTACAGCAGGATGTCCGCGGCCATGAGGATGGGATAGGTGAACAGGCCCACGTTGGTGCCGGACTCCCCCACCTGCGCGGACTTGTCCTTGAACTGGGTCATGCGACCGGCCTCGCCCATACCGGTGAAGGTCGAGAGGATCCACGCGAGTTCGGCGTGCTCGTGGACGTGGGACTGCACAAACAGCAGCGATCGCTCCGGGTCAACACCGGCAGCCAGGAACTGCGCGGCCGTCACGCGGGTGCGGCGCTGCAACACGGCGGGGTCCGGGGACACGGTGAGCGCGTGCAGGTCGACGACCGAGTAGATCGCCTCCTTGCCCTCCTGCAGCTCGACCCACTGCAGCAGCGCACCAAGGTAGTTGCCGAGCTGAAGGGAGTCCGAGGTGGGCTGCATCGCCGAGAACACGCGCTGAGTCATAGCCCCATTCTTCCAGGTCTCGCACCCACGGCCCTCCTCCACACAATTCGGGCCGCTGACCGGATGGTTGAAATCAACACCCCTGATAGGCGCTGGCCGCCTTCGCGGCCCGGCTCAGATTGTGTGGAGGAGGGCCGCGGTGGGCGCGCATGTCCGCGCGGCGTCAGGTGGCGTCGGCGTCAAACGGTGCGGGAGTTCCCGGCTTGGGCTCCGGAGCGACGATCGGCTCGTAGAGCGCCTCACGCACAATGCGGCGGGGATCGTACTGGCGAGGGTCGAGCGACTTCCAGTCGATGTCCTCGCCCACCTCTTCCTTGATCTGCTGCTTGCCCTGCTCAAAGAACTGACGAGCCTTGATGACCCATGCACGCAGCTGGCGCGTGTATTCGGGCAGTCGCTCCGGTCCGATCACCATCACCGCGACGATCGCGAGGATGATGAACTCCCAGGAGTTGATGCCGAACATGGCTCTATTGTGCCGTGTCCCTACGGCGAGGGCTGCGTCTCCGGCTCAAGGTCGTCGTCCTCGAAGTTCACCTTGGTGTTGGCGGACAGCACCACGTCGATGTCCTGGGTCGTGCCGTCCCGCTTCACGGTGAGGGTCACGGTCTCCCCTGGCGCCTTCGCGCGGATTGCGACGATGAGGTCATCCGAGCGCGCGATAGTGCGGCCATTGAACGCGGTGATGATGTCGCCGGGCTTGATCCCTGCCTGGTCCGCGGGTCCGCCGGCAACCACGCCGGGCGCTCCCTCGACCTCAGTCGCGATGAGCACGCCCTCGCCCGTGTGGGTGGGGTCGAGCAGCACGCCGATGACCGGATACGTCGCCTTGCCCGTGTCGATGATCTCCTCGACGGTGCGGCGCACCTGGTTGGAGGGAATCGCGAAACCAAGACCCACAGAGCCCGCCTGGCCACCAAAGCTGTTGGTGCTCGCGATGGCCGAGTTGATGCCGATCACCTCGCCAGCCGAGTTGATCAGCGGTCCACCCGAGTTGCCAGGGTTGATGGCGGCGTCGGTCTGGATGGCGTCGATGAAGGTCGCCGCCTCCTGGTCTTCGGTCCCCGTGGTGACGGGACGGTGCAGCGCGGAGATGATGCCCGTCGTCACCGTAGAGTCCAGTCCCAACGGAGAGCCCACCGCGAGCACCGGGTCGCCCACCACCATCGCGTCGGAGTCGCCAAGGACGAGCGGCTTGAGCCCGGCCTTGTCCACCTTCAGAACCGCGATGTCGTAGTCAGCGGTACGCCCAACAAGCTCAGCGTCGACGATGCTGCCGTCGCTGAAAAGCACCTTGATGGTGCCGCCATCGGCACCCGCGACCACGTGATTGTTGGTGGCGATGTAGCCGTCCTCACGCACCACGAAGCCAGACCCGGTCGACGTGCGGCCCGCGCCCGACGACGCCTCGATCGAGACCACAGACGGGAGCACCGCCGCGGCGATCGAGGCCACCGAACCGTCTTGCAGCTGCTTGGACGAGTCGTCGTCATGCGACACCGGAAGGGTCGTTGGCGTCTGCCTCACCGCCGAGTCCTCGGTGAACTGGTCATACGCGTACGCGCCGCCAAAGCCACCGATCGCGCCAAGCACGAGCGCACCAGCGGCAATCGCGGCGATCGCGCCGCCGCCAAGGCCCGCCTTCTGCTTGGGCTCTCGGGGGGCCGACGCTGGGGCGGGGAACGGCTCGGAGATGACAAAGGTGTCGGTTCCCTGCGCACTCGACGCAACCACAGCGTCGGGCACGGGCAGGGCGGGCGGCACGGCAGGCGTCGCGACGGCTGGCGCGGCGGAGGGCACGGCAGGAGCGGCGCTCGCCTGTGCGGCGAGGTCCTCAGGCGCGGCAAACGGGTTGTCTGACATGTTCTTCCTTCGTGCTTGGTCTCATTTGCCGGTGAGCGCGCCGCCAAGAACGCCGAAGCCGGCACTGATCTGGTCGACGACGCCGGGCTCTCCGGACTGGGGGAACGAGGCAACGACAATCGAGAGCGTCTCCAGCGGGCACTTGCAGGATGCGCCAAGGACGATCGGTCCCGACTGCCACAGCACCTGCGTTGGTGCCGCGTTGACTACGTACACATCGACGCCATTGACGACGATCCGCGGAGCCTCCTCCTTGACCGCCACCGACAGGCGACCGCGCTGCTCGGCGATGTAGACGGGCTCCATGCCCACGAGCAGCGAGGCGACAAGGACCTGCGAATCCGACTGCCGCAGAATCCTCGCCTCGATGGGGATGAGCCCGCTGTCCTTCCAGTTGGGCTGCACCCAGTCGGCCATCTCCGCGGAAGCCATCGCGTCCGCGTCCATGACCGCCGCACTGCGTTCTCCGCTAGAAAAGGCGGCGCTCACGAACTCACCGGTGACGATGTCCGGCGAGCCTGCCACGTAAGCGGCGCCTACCGTGAAGCCAAGAATGATCGCGAGCGCGGCGGCGATGGTCGTGGGCCGGCGGTCGCGTCCGCGCGCTGCCCGTGCCACATGCTTGGACTCGTTGCTCGCGATCTGAGCCATGCGCTCCTTGTCGAGCAGCATCTGCGCGAAGCGCATGTCGATGCCGGCAGATGACGAGTTCAGGGCCTCACGAGCCGCGCGCAGCTCCTTCCAGCGCGTGCTGCACTCCTCGCAATGGTCGAGGTGCGCCATCGCGGCGTGGGTGTCAGTGCGCGAGAGACGACCGTCGAGCAAGTCGTGGATGCGGTCGCCGAGGTGCTTGTCGCTCACACAGCCTCCCGCACCGGCGCGCGGTGAGCCAAAGACTCACGCAGCTTTGCACGGGCGCGGGAAAGGCGGGAACGGACGGTGCCCATCTTGATACCAAGAGTGGCGGCGATCTCCTCGTACGAGAGTCCCTCGATGTCGCTCAGCACAACGGCTGCGCGGTACTCAGGTGGCAACTCGGCGAGGGCCTGGACGATGTCGTCACCAAGGTGCGACATGTCGTAGGCGTCCTCCGGCTGACCCGAACGCTCGTGACGGTCAAAGCTGTCGGACGTCGGCACTGCCGAGTCGTCGTCAGCCATGAAGTCGAACCGGATGCGCTTCTTGCGGCGCATGCGGTCGAGGAAGAGGTTCGTGGTGATGCGGTGGAGCCAGCCCTCGAAAGTTCCCGGCTTGTACTGGCTGAGCGAGTTGAAGACGCGAATGAACACGTCCTGCGTCAGGTCCTCGGCGTCGTGCTGGTTGCCCGTCAGGTGGTACGCCAGACGGTAGACGCGGGCCGAGTGCTGCTCAACGATGCTCTCCCAGGACAGATCCTGAGCAAGGGTCGTTTCAGCCGTAGGGGTCGCAGATTCGATCGCGATGGACTTCATCATGCTGCCTCCTCCACGGGCTGAGAACGGATATCGGTCCATCCATGTTCCCATGTTTCGCCTCGGAGCGGCACCCTCTGCGCTGGAGTGTGACCGATACCATGCTGGGTAAAGGAGGCACCATGAGCGCCGACGCGGCTAATTGGGCATATGCAGAGGATTTCGTCCCTGAGGACTCCGTGCTGCTCGCCGCACGCGATGCGGCGGACCAGTTGGGATGCGTCCCCGTGCTGCCGGGTGCGGGGCGAGCGCTGCAGCTCTTCGCGGCCGCGCTGGGTGCCCGGACGGCCGTGGAGATCGGCACTGGCGCCGGTGTTTCGCTCATCTACCTGCTGCGTGGCATGACGCCGGACGGCGTGGTCACCACGATCGATGTCGAGGCCGAGCACCAGAAGGCAGCCAAGAAGACGCTCGCGGCAGCGGGCTTCGCCCCCGAGCGCGCCCGCATGATCACGGGGCGGGCGCTCGACGTGCTGCCTCGCCTCGCGGACGGCGCCTATGACCTGGTGCTCATCGACGCTCGCAAGAAGGAATACCCCCAGTACCTCGAGCAGGCGCTGCGACTGGTGCGGGTTGGCGGTCTCATCGCGATCGACAATGCGCTGTGGCACTCTCGCGTCGCGGACCCGGCTCAGCGCGACCCCGACACCACCGCGGTGCGCACCACTCTCAAGGCGGTCAAGGACAACGACGCACTCGAACCGGTGCTGCTGAACTCGGGTGATGGTCTGCTGGTGGCGCAGCGCACCGCGTAGGCCGCGACGGCCCGACGCTGGGGCCGGGTATCGCAGGGAAGCGCAGTGAGCGCTGGTTCAGTTACTGAAGCGCGCCGAGAAGAGCGTCGCCCAGTTCCTTGACCTCGTCCGCCGAGATCTCGACGACAAGGCGGCCGCCGCCTTCAAGGGGAACACGCATCACGTAACTGCGGCCCTCCTTCACGACCTCCATAGGGCCGTCTCCGGTGCGGGGCTTCATCGCAGCCATTGTGATCTCCTCGCGGGTGGGTAGGCACGCGGGTTGCGCGTGGAAGGGAACTCCATTCTACCGCCACGGCACCTTGCCCGAAAAACCCCTTGCGACCACTCCCCACTGAAATGGGTGCTGGTGGCGGCAGCTGCCGCTCTACTGCTCGGTGCCCGAGCCCTCCGGCTGGACCTCCGTGATGGCGAGGCGAACGGCTTCCGCGGGGTCGTCGGTGATGGAGAACAGATCCACATCGGTGGGCGAGATCGTGCCCTCGGCGACCATCGCGTCGCGAATCCAGTCGACGAGCCCGTCCCAGTACGCATGCCCCACAAGGACCACAGGGAAGCGCGTGATGGTGCGGGTCTGGACCAGCGTGAGTGCTTCGAACAGCTCGTCGAGCGTGCCAAAGCCGCCGGGAAGCACGATGAAGCCCTGCGAGTACTTCACGAAACAGGTCTTGCGGGCGAAGAAGTAGCGGAAGTTGATCCCCAGGTTCACGAACTTGTTGATGCCCTGCTCGTGGGGAAGCTCGATGCCAAGGCCAACTGAGACGCCGCCCGCCTCAAACGCGCCCTTGTTGGCGGCCTCCATAATCCCGGGTCCGCCGCCCGTGATGGTCGCGTACCCAGCCTCGGCGAGCAGCCGACCGATCTCGACGCCCATGCGGTATTCGGTGGTGTTCTTGCGAGTGCGAGCGGAGCCGAACACGGAGATCGCGGGGCCGAGCTCCGCAAGCGCGCCGAAGCCTTCGATGAACTCCGACTGGATGCGCAGCACACGCCAGGGGTCCTCGTGGAGCCACGCGACATTGTCCTGGTCCTTGAGCAGGGCGCCAGAGGTGGACGTGCTCGGCACATTCTTGCCGCGCAGGATCACCGGTCCCTTTCGGTAGACGGCCATTCACTCTCCTTCAGTGAGCCATGCAGCGAGGGCCGCGGCACAGCTGTCGATCTGGTCGATGGGGCACGCCTCATGGTCGGCATGCGCAAGCAAGGGGTCGCCGGGACCGAAGTTCACCGCGGGGATGCCCAGTTCGCCAAAGCGCGCGACATCCGTCCATCCCACCTTGGCGGTGGGCTCCGCTCCCACGGCGCGCACGAGCGACTGCGCCAGGGGGTCATCGAGACCAGGGCGAGCGCCTCCCGCAAGGTCCGTGAAGGTCACGGCGTACTGTTCCAGCCCCGCACCCGCGACGAACTGCTCAAACCAAGCCTTCGCAGCGTCGGGCGTGCGAGAGGGGGCAAAGCGGAAGTTGATCGTGACGGTGCACTCGTCGGGAATGACGTTGCCGGCGATGCCTCCCCGGATGCCCACCGCGTTGAGACCCTCGCGATACTCAAGGCCGTCCACCAGGACCGTTTCAGGCGAGTGGGCCGCGAGCGCCGCGAGCAGCGCGGCTGCGCGGTGGATCGCGTTCACACCCTTCCAGGCGCGGGCGCTGTGGGCGGCGACACCGGGAATGCGCACGTCCGCACGGAGGGTGCCATTGCAGCCGCCCTCGATGCCCCCCGACGTGGGCTCGCCGAGGATCGCAAGGTCGCCCTCGAGCCACTGAGGATGGTTGCGCGCCACGCGGCCAAGGCCGTTGAGAACTGACTCGACCTCCTCGTGGTCGTAGAAGATCCACGTGACGTCGTGAACCGGCGCGGTGAGCCGAACCGCGAGGTGCAGCGCCACCGCGACGCCAGCCTTCATGTCGACAGAGCCGCGCCCGATCAGCAGGCCATCATCCTCGCGAGCAGGCACGTTGCCCTTGATGGGCACGGTGTCGAGGTGACCGGCGACGATCACCCGCTTCGCCCGCCCAAGGGACGTGCGCGCGAGCACCGCATCGCCATCGCGAAGCACCTCGAGGTGGGGCGCGGTGCGCAGAGCGGCCTCGACAGCGTCGGCGATCGCCTTCTCGTCTCCGCTCACTGAGGGGATGTCGATGAGCTGTCGCGCCAGGTCGGCAACCGGTGCGCTGAGGTCCAGGGTGACGCTGTCCGGCTCCATGGGGGCAAGCCTAGCGATGGCTCGCCGCGCTCCCCGTACCATTGACGCCATGACCCGCACCGCCCACGGCTACGGCCTTGCGACCATTGCCGCCGACGGCACCGTACTCGACACCTGGTACCCCTCCCCAGCTCTTGGCGAGCCGGAGGCAGGACACAGCGCGCCCGCTGAGCTCACTGGGCGCAGCGACGACCTGCGCCAGGTGACCATCGAGGTGGTGTTCACGCAGATTGACCTCGACGCTGCGCCCGCAGATGCCAAGGACGCGTACCTGCGCCTGCACCTGCTGAGCCACCGCCTGGTGCAGCCGCGCACCGTCAACCTCGACGGCATCTTTGGCGTCCTGGCGAACGTGGTGTGGACGTCCGCTGGGCCGTGCGCCGTGGACGGCTTCGAGTCCGTGCGTGCTCGCCTGCGAGCTGCTGGCCAGCACGTCTCGGTGTACGGCGTGGACAAGTTCCCACGGATGGTGGACTACGTGGTGCCCTCCGGCGTGCGCATCGCCGACGCTGACAGGGTCCGCCTTGGCGCTCACCTGGGCGCGGGCACCACAGTCATGCACGAAGGCTTCGTCAACTACAACGCAGGCACGCTCGGCGTGAGCATGGTCGAGGGTCGCATCAGCGCCGGAGTGGTCGTGGGCGACGGCTCGGACATCGGTGGCGGCGCATCGATCATGGGCACCCTCAGTGGCGGAGGCAAGGAAGTCATCACGATCGGCGAGCGCTCGCTGCTTGGCGCGAACTCGGGCCTTGGCATCCCACTTGGCGACGACTGCGTTGTCGAGGCGGGCCTGTACGTCACTGCCGGCTCCAAGGTGGTGCTCGTTGGCCAGACCAACGATGACGGCACGCCGCGTGTAGTGAAGGCCCGTGAGCTCGCCGGTCTCAACGGCATCCTGTTCCGCCGCAACTCCCTCACTGGAGCTCTGGAAGCAGTGCAGCGTCAGGGTGCCGGAATCGAGCTCAACTCCGCGCTGCACGCGAACTGATGGCGCGCGCAGGCTTCTGGGCCGCCGCAGTCTTCGTTGGAGCAGCCGCGGGCGCGGCGGTGGCCACTGCCGCCTACGTCAACAGCCACGAGACCGTGAGCCACTCGGGCCTGTGCGTCGCCACGCTCGATGGCGAGCGCTACCACCGCACTGCGGAGGCTGCAGGGAACGCGGCACTGGTCGCGGCCGTCGCTGCTCGCCGCGACATCCCCACCTATGGGTCGACCATCGGGGTGGCGACCGCCATCCAGGAATCGGGCCTGCGCAACCTCGACTATGGGGACAGGGACTCGCTCGGCCTGTTCCAGCAGCGCCCCTCGCAGGGCTGGGGCACTGAAGAGGAGGTCACCGATCGCCACCACGCGGCTCGCGCCTTCTACTGGGCGCTGCTCAAGGTCAACGGCTGGGAGGACATGCGCGTGACCGACGCTGCCCAAGCGGTCCAGCGCAGCGGTTTCCCCGAGGCGTACGAGGACCATGCGGCAGAGGGCGCAGCATGGGCCGCCGCCATCCGCGGAGACTCATCGTTCCCCGCGATCGACTGCGACCTTGGCGCGGCGAGCGAGCCCGGCACAGTCAAGTACCTCGAAAAGCGACTGCGCGCGGATTACGGCAAAGGCAAGTACGCGGTGACTGTGCTGGGCCGCAATGACCGGGCGGTGCTCGTAGGGGTCACGGCGGAATCGGGCAAGGAGGTCGACCTCCATGCGATCGCGAACTGGGCTGTGGCCTCGGCAGAGGAGATGAGCTTCTCCTCCGTGCGCTTTGGCGACCAGCAGTGGATCCGCGAGCAGGGCATCGTCCCTGCCACCGAGACCACCGGTTACGACGGGGTGCTGATCGGGATCGTCGAGCGGATCCCGGAAGAGGACTAGCGGGTCGCTTCTGCCTTCGCCGCGCGAATCGCCTCGACCCAGCCGGCCACGGCATCTTCTGACCCTGCCGCATTGGCCTGCATCTTGAGCGCCACGATGTCGCGCTCCTCGCCGTCCTTGTAGACGAGTTCTACGCCAACGAAGTGCACGCGCCCCTTCCACAGGCGCTTGCGCACCTGCGACACCTCATTCCACGGCGTGACGTAGGTCAGGCGAAAAGGGTTGGGCTCCCAGATGCCTTGATCGTCGAGGCGAACCCGCAGCGTCGCGGTGCGGGCGCACATGTACGCGAAGAACAGCCCGGGGATGATCAGGATGAGCGCAAGCAGCTTGACGGCGCCATTCCAGTTCCACAGCCCCGCAAGACCCAGGTAACCGGTGATGAGCGCCAGGACCCCCATGAGCAGGGATTGCCGCGTCGCCTTGGGGTGGCGCAGCGTCACTGGGGTCACTGGTCGCGTTCGGAGAGGGGAACGTAGTCACGCTCCACCTCGCCGGTGTAGATCTGGCGCGGGCGGCCGATCTTGGTGCGCGGGTCAAGCAGCATCTCGCGGTAGTGGGCGATCCAGCCAGGCATGCGACCCAGCGCGAACAGCGGGGTGAACATCGTGGTGGGGAAGCCCATCGCCGAGTACAGCAGGCCCGTGTAGAAGTCCACGTTGGGGTACAGCTTGCGCTCGATGAAGTACTCGTCGCTGAGCGCGATCTCCTCGAGGCGCTTGGCCATGTCGAACATCTCGTTGTTGCCGCCAAGCTCGGAGAGCACCTGGTCGGCGACCTTCTTCACGACGGCACCACGAGGGTCGTAGGACTTGTAGACGCGGTGGCCAAAGCCCATGAGGCGAGCGCCCTCTGCCTTGTCCTTGACCTTTGCGACGAACTGCTCGACGGTGTCGCCCGACTCCTTGATGGCGTCGAGCATGCGCAGCGCGGCCTCGTTGGCGCCGCCGTGCAGCGGTCCCGAGAGGGCGCCGATACCCGCGGAGATCGAGGCGTAAATGTTCGCCTGCGAGGAGCCGACGATGCGCACCGTGGAGGTGGAGCAGTTCTGCTCGTGGTCCGCGTGCAGGATGAGCAGCAGGTCAAGAGCGCGGCGCATCGTGGGGTCGACGTCGAGCGCGCCCGCGTCATCGGAGAAGCCGATGCGCATGAACTCCGTGACGTAGTGGCCGCCTGCGATGGGCTCGATGAGGTCTTTGCCGGTGGCGCGACGCTGGAGGTAGGCGATGACCGTCGCGGCCTTCGCGAGCAGCAGCACGGTTGCGAGCTCGATCTGCTCGGGGTCGCGGCCAACAGACTCGGGGTAGAAGGTGCTGAGCGCGCTGATGGCGCCGGACAGGACGGCCATGGGATGCGCGTCTCGCGGGAACGCTTCAAGGAACGACTTGATGCCCTCGTGCACATGCATGTGCCGGGCGACACGGTTGTTGAACGCCTGCAGCAGGTCCTGCGTGGGCAGCTCGCCGTGAATCAGCAGGTACGCGACCTCAAGGAATGTCGAGTGCTCCGCGAGCTGCTCGATGGGGTAGCCGCGGTAGCGCAGGATGCCATTGTCGCCGTCGATGTAGGTGATCGCGCTTTCGCACGAGGCGGTGTTCATGAAGCCGGGGTCAACGGTGACGAGGCCGGTGTCGCGCATGAGCGTGGCGACCGAGATGCCGTCGTTTCCTACCGTCGCGCGCTCGATCGGGAGTTCACGGGTGTTGCCATCCACCATGAGTCGAGCATCGACAACAGTGCCCATGTGTCCTCCCTAAGAGTGGGACGCAGTTTTGCGTCAGTTTACCTGGAGTTGGTAAGACGATAAGCCGCCGCATGCACTCGCTCGTCGCTGGCAGTGAGCGCGATGCGCACATGCTGCCTGCCCGCCGCCCCGTAGAAGGCTCCGGGCGCCGCGAGGATGCCGAGGCTCGCGAGCCAGCCTATCGTTTCCCAGCATTCTTCATTGCGCGTGGCCCACAGATACAGGCCCGCCTCCGAGTGGTCAATCGTCAGCCCGGCGTCGCCAAGGGCCGACGCGAGGGTCGCCCTGCGCGCTCCGTACAGTTCACGCTGGGTCGCCACATGCTCCTCATCGGTGAGCGCGGCAACCATTGCAGCCTGGACCGGACCAGGGACGATGAAGCCAGAGTGCTTGCGCACTTCGAGCAGTCGCGAGATCACTCCCCCGTCTCCCGCTGCGAAGGCCGCGCGGTACCCGGCGAGGTTTGACTGCTTCGACAGCGAGTACACGGCCACGACGCCTTCGGTGGATCCGCCGCACACCTTGGGGTCGAGAATCGACGGTGCCGGACCGGATCCGTCCCACGTGAGTTCCGCGTAGCACTCGTCGGAGAACACCACGGCTCCCACCTCGCGCGCCGCCGCCACAACTTCGGCGAGCTGCTCGCGCGACGCCACCGCGCCCGTGGGGTTCGAGGGCGAGTTCACCCACACGATCTTCACGTCATCCTTGCCGCGCCACTCTGCGGGGTCGTCAGCCGGGAGCGGTGTCGCCCCTGCCAGCCGGGCACCCACGTCGTATGTGGGGTATGCGACCGTGGGATGGACCACGACGGCTCCTTCGCCGATCCCCAAGAGCGCCGGCGCAAGCGCAACGAACTCCTTGGAGCCCACCGTCGGCAAGACCGCTGCCGCGTCAAGGCCAGGCACGCCACGGCGTCGGGCAAACCACCCGGCTATCGCCTCGCGAAGCTGCGCCGTTCCGTGGGTGGTGGGATATCCCGGCGAGTCCGACGCTGCGGCGAGGGCGTCGCGGACCGTCGCGGGCGTCGGGTCTACGGGGGTGCCTACTGAGAGGTCAACGAGGCCGTCAGGATGTGCCGCGGCAGCGCTGCGGTACTCCGCAAGCGAATCCCACGGGAAGTCGGGAAGGTCGCCCGGGTGAAGGGCCATGCGTCAGTTCTGATTCTGAGGCGGCAGCGACTTGATGAGGTCGTGGTCGTGGGCGATGAGGCCCATCTTCGCCGCTCCTCCAGGAGAGCCGATCTCGGAGAAGAACTCGACGTTCGCGGTGTAGAAGTCGGCCCACTTGTCCGGGACGTCGTCCTCGTAGTAGATGGCCTCAACGGGGCACACGGGCTCGCACGCACCGCAGTCGACGCACTCGTCGGGGTGGATGTAGAGGGAGCGCTCGCCTTCGTAGATGCAGTCAACCGGACACTCGTCGATGCACGCCTTGTCCTTCACGTCCACACAGGGAAGGGCGATGACGTAGGTCACGGGAGGTCTCCTCTAGTACAGGGCTGGCCAGACGCCATCATATCGCTGGCCCCACTGCGCACCAACGCCCCTCGCTAGGGCTTGACGCACTTGATGCCATTGTCCGGGCGGTAGGTCCATGTCCACGAGCGCTTCTCGACGAGTTCCTCGCCCAGATACACCCACCGCGTGTTGGTGATCTTGAAGCCCGGCTGGCCATTGGGCTTCGCCTCGCAGTTCTTGGCGCTGTTCTCCACCACGCGCGGCTGCGTGAAGTTGGTCTTCTCCGACGCCTTGGTCTTGACCGTGTAGTACGGCGTAGACCAGATGTCGACGTAGAGGTAACCGCCCTCGACGTACGAGTTCATGATTGCCGCGTAGGGCGTGGTGTTCTCCCAGACCACGTTGATGGAGCCGTTGACGACCGTGCTCTCGCGGCCCGCGGGATAGCGCGGGAACCACACGGAGTGCGGCCGGTGCTCGATGTCCTTGTAGCCCGCGAAGTAGCCAGCGTTGTAGGTGGTGGTGGCCACCTGCGACAGGCCACCGCCAATGCCCGTTGTCAGCACGCCGTTGACGATGACGTGTGCGTCGTAGTAACCGTTCGCTTTGGTGATGGGGCCGATCGTCTTGACGAGGTTGAAGCGCTCCCCCGGCTTGATGACGGTGCCCGTGATGAGCTGCGCGGCCCGGACCAGGTTGCGGGTGCGGATCGGCTCATTCGTGAGCGGCGTCCGGAAGGTCGACACCTTTGTGGTGAAGTCCTGCGTGGGCAGGTCGCTCGACGTGGTCTTTGGCGGGGTCTCGATGTAAGGGATCTGCGCCGCGCGAGCGGATGTGCTCGCGGCGGCAACGACGGCATCGCCCACCTTCTCGACGTCAAGCTTGCGACCGGGCTCGCCTTCCGTGACCTTGAGATCGTGCTTCTTGGTGAACTTGTACGTCGCGTCGGTGGGCTTGTTCTCGACCCAGTCATACGTGTCCAGGATGAAGCGCGACAGCGCGGCGTTGTCGACCTTCCAGGTGAGTCCGCCGTCCTCGGCGACCACCTCGGAGTGCCTCGCCACCTGGCCCGCCGGCAGGACGATGTCCCCGTTGGGTCCGGTGAGCGTGGTGCTCGCGGACAATACGTGACCATTGAGGCCCGCGGCGAGTGCCTTCGCCTCCTTGGTGGTGATCTCGGGATCTTCGACCTCAGCGGTGAGTTCGATCGTCGACTGCGTTGGCCACTGGCTGACAATGTCGTCTCGCGCCGCTGCCTTGTCGACAGTGACGGTCTGGGATCCTTCCGTGACCTCCGCGGTAGTGCCGACAATCGCGACTGACGCGTCCTGTGCCGTCGTGTCTAGGTCGGAGGCAGCCGCGTCGATCGCCTTGGCGAGCGCGTCGTCGTCGACCTTCGTCACGAGGTCGTAGTCCGTCGCGTCTCCGCGCACGCGGTGCCACAGACTCACGGGGTCGAGCGTGAAGCCGGCAAGCTGGGACACCGTTGCGTCAACATCCACGCCAAGACCGGCCGACGCTGGGGTCACCGCCGTCTGGTTGTCGCCGGCGGCAAGGATGAGTTCTTGCGCCTCCGCTTCCTGGGCGAGTCCGCGCACGGTGGACGTGGCACTCTCGACGCTCGTTCCCACTGAGACTCCGGTGACACTGGTGCCCTCGGGGACGGTGTCGCGCAGGACGAAGGCGGCGGCGCCGTAGGCAACCACCAACAGTACGAGCGTGAGCACAGCAGGCAGCGCGCGGCGGCGCTTCTTGGGCACCGCACCACCCAGGGCCACAGCAAACGACTCCGTGGGCGTGGGGTCGGTGGCAGTCGCCTGCGACGGGTAGGGCGAGACCGCCACAGGGGCCGGCTCCGGCTCGGGCTCCGGTTCGGGCTCGGGTCCGGGCTCAGGCTCCGGCTCCGGTTCCGGCGTGGCCTCCGGTGCCGCCACGAGCGGCACGTAGGGCTCCTCTTCCTCGAGTTCGGGCAGCAGCAGCGTCTCAGCGACCGGTTCGGACTCGGGCTCCGGCTCGGGCTCCGGCTCGGGTTCCGGCTCCGGTTCGGGCTGAGGCGGCGGAAGAACAGACG
>ENA-UOVV01001637-UOVV01001637.1-compost-metagenome-genome-assembly--contig:-NODE-1637-length-15431-cov-7.989074_pt1 | contig 15431 bp, 14 predicted proteins | sample MGYA00238155_ERZ761577 | MGnify/ENA primary metagenome ERZ761577 (study PRJEB28898, sample SAMN06268775) | compost metagenome | isolation source: Emeryville, CA | place: USA:Emeryville, CA | collected...
GCGACCACCTGCACGGTGATGGTGGCGACCAGGCCGTCGCGCAGCTTCAGCTGGGCCTTGTGGGCGCCCACCGACTTGATGGCGGTCGGGATCTCCAGCTTGCGCTTGTCGACACCGGCGTGGCCAGCAGCAGCAACCGCGTCAGCGATCGCGGCAGCCTTGACGGCACCGAAGAGGCGACCGTCCTTGCCAGCCTTGACGGACAGCTTGACCGGGGCGGCCTCGAGGGCAGCCTTCAGGGCCTCGGCCTCTTCGATCGAAGCGTGCTCGCGGGCAGCGCGAGCGGCCTTGATCTGCTCGACCTGCTTCTCGGCGCCACGGGTGTAGCGAACCGCGAAGCCCTGCGGGATCAGGTAGTTGCGGGCGTAGCCGTCCTTGACCTCGACGACGTCACCGGCGCTACCGAGGCCAGAGACCTCGTTGGTGAGAATGAGCTTGCTCATAGTGTCCCTACCTCCTAGCGGCCAGCGCCGGCGTACGGCAGCAGCGCAACCTCGCGGGCGTTCTTGATCGCCTTGGCGATCAGACGCTGCTGCTGGACGGAAACGCCAGTGATACGACGGGCACGGATCTTGCCGCGCTCCGAGATGAACTTACGAAGGGTGGCGACGTCCTTGTAGTCGATGACGTCAATACGGATCGCCTTTGCCGGGGCGACGGGCTTTGCGCCCTTACCACCGCGCGGCTTGCGCCGGTCGGTGCTGCTGCTCTTGCCAGCCATGGTTGTACCTTTCAGAAAGAGTGTTCGTCAGCTCGTGGGCTGATCAGAATCAGAACGGAGTGTCGTCCGCGTAGGCGCCAGGAGCGCCCCAAGCGTCGGCGGCCGGAGCTGCGCCACCGGTGCCACCCGAAGCGGGCTGGCCCCAGGGCTCATCAGCGACGGCACCGCCGCGACCTGCGCGGGTGACGGAAGCAGTGGCGTACCGCAGGCTCGGGCCGATTTCATCGACCTCAAGCTCAATCACAGTCCGCTTCTCGCCTTCCTTCGTCTCGTAGGAACGCTGACGCAGGCGACCCTGCGCAATCACGCGCTGACCCTTGGTCAGCGAAGCAGCAACGTTCTCTGCGACCTCGCGCCAGATGCTCGCGCGGAGGAACAGCGCTTCGCCGTCCTTCCACTCGTTCGAGGCGCGGTCGAAGGTACGCGGCGTGGAGGCGATCGTGAACGACGCCACCGCCAACCCGCTCTGCGTGTAGCGCAGTTCCGGGTCGGAGACGAGGTTGCCCACTACCGTGATGACGGTTTCGCCAGCCATGATCAGGCTTCCTTCGCCGCCGCTTCAGCGGGTGCGGACTCGGCCTTCGGCGCACGCAGACGCACGACGGCGTCTTCGGCACGCTGGACCTTGGTGCGCAGCACGGCTTCGCTCAGCCGCAGCTGACGGTCGAGCTCCTTGGCTGCGTCGGGGGTCGACTCGAAGTTGACGACGGCGTAGATGCCTTCGGACTTCTTCTTGATTTCGTACGCCAGACGGCGACGGCCCCAGATGTCAACGTTCTCGATGGTGCCACCGTCGTTGCGAATCACAGCAAGGAACTTGTCCAGGCTGGTCGCGACAGTGCGCTCGTCGATTTCAGGGTCAATAATTACGAGGATCTCGTACTTCTGCGTCACGAACCCACCTCCTCTGGTCTCAGCGGCCACGGTCTTTCCGTGGCAGGAGGTTCAATAGCAGAGCCTAGGCATACGCCAGGCAACCTATGCATCCTACCTGGTGAATGTGGATGCTGCCACCGCGGTCGTGCTGTGCAGGAATCGAGGGGCTACTGCAGCAGGGTGCGATCGTCGAGCTGCGCACCCTTGATCTTCTCGAACTCGCCCAGCAGGCTCGCGACCGTGGCCTTCGACTTCTGCTGTTCGTCGAGCTCCAGCACGATCCGACCCTCGTGCATCATGATCAGGCGATTGCCGAGCGCGAGTGCCTGCTCCATGTTGTGCGTCACCATCAGCGTGGTCAGGCCCGACTTCGCCACGATCTGCTTGGTCAGCCGAGTGACCAGTTCCGCACGGGTTGGATCGAGCGCCGCGGTGTGCTCATCGAGCAGCAGGATGCTGGGGTTGGTGAAGGTGGCCATCAGCAGACTCAGCGCCTGGCGCTGGCCGCCCGAGAGCAGCCCCACCTTCGCCTTCAGGCGGTTCTCGAGGCCAAGCTCGAGCATCTTCAAATCGTCCTGGAACTGCTCACGGCGGGCACGCGTCACCGCGGTGCCGAGGCCGCGCGCCTTGCCGCGATGCAGCGCGACAGCGAGGTTCTGCTCGACCGTGAGCCCCGGAGCGGTGCCGGCGGACGGGTCCTGGAACACGCGACCGACCCAGGCCGAGCGACGGAAGTCCGGGCGGCGGGTCACATCGGTGCCATCAACGACGACCCGGCCCTGATCGGGCGAGTAGGTGCCGGCAATCAGGTTCAGCAGCGTGGACTTGCCCGCGCCATTCGAGCCGATCACGGTGGCGAAGTCGCCGGGGCGCAGGTGCAGGTCAATGCGATCGATAGCGATCCGCTCGTTGACGGTGCCGGGGAAGAAGACCTTCCGCAGTTGCTCAACGCGCAGCATTGCTGGCCTCCTCGTTCTGCGATGCCGCAGCGTTGGAGCGTTGCAGGATCGTCCAGTTCGGCTTGGGCACCCGCTTGAAGATGCCGATCTGCGGAATGATCAGGGCGAGCACCACGAGGATCGCCGAGATGAGCTTCATGTCATTCGCCGAGACCCACTCGACGCGCAGGGCGAAGTAGATGGCGAGGCGGTAGAGCACCGAGCCGAGCACCACCGCGACGACGGCCTGCAGCAGGAAGCGCTGGCCAAAGACTGCTTGGCCCAGGATCACCGAGGCCAAGCCCACCAGGATCAGACCGATACCCATCGAGATGTCGGCGAAGCCCTGGTACTGGGCGATGAGCGCGCCGCACAGGCCGACCAGGCCGTTCGACAGCGCGAGGTTGACGATCTTGACCCGGTCGGTGTTGACACCGAAGGACTTCACCATCGACTCGGCGTCACCGGTCGACTGCATCGCCAAACCGTAGTTGGTGCCGAGGAACCAGCGCAGCAGCGCAATGATGATGATCAGCACGATGCTGAACAGACCGACCGAGAACCATGAGTCGCCGCCGAGCAGGTAGTCATCGCGCAGTCCCGACAACAGCGTCGTTTCGCGCAGCAACGGCAGGTTCGACTTTTCCATCACGCGCAGGTTGATGGACCACAGGGCGATCATCACCAGGATGCTGGCGAGCAGCCCCTCGATCTTGCCCTTGGTGTGCAGCAGGCCCGTCACCAGACCTGCGGCCGCGCCGGCAAGGAATGCTGCGCCGGTCGCGAGCCAGGGATTGACCCCGTCAATGATCAGCTTCGCGGCCACGGCGGCGCCGAGCGTGAAGCTGCCATCAATGGTGAGGTCGGCGAAGCGGAGGACGCGGAACGTCAAGAAGACGCCCAGGGCCATGATCCCGTAGATCAGGCCAAGTTCTAGGGACGTAATCATGCGCTACCGCATCCTCCGCTTCGTGGGAATCCGTTGGGACTACTCGATGACCTCGTCAGCCTCAGCGATCAGGGCGTCGCTGAAGGTCACGCCGAAGCGGGCGGCAGCGGCCTTGTTCAGCCACAGCTCGGCCTCGGCGAGGGTCTCGACCGGCATGCTCGCCGGGTTCGCGCCCTCAACAAGGATACGGATGGCCATCTGGCCAGCCTGGTAGCCCAGTGCGTCGTAGTCCAGACCGTAGGTCGCGATGCCACCGTTCTTGACCGAGTCGGTCTCGCCCACGATCACCGGGATCGAGTTGCGCTCACCGTGAGCGATCACGGTCGGCAGGGCCGAGACCACGTTGTTGTCAGTCGGCACGTAGATCGCGTCCACATCGCCGAGGGCCTGCACGGCCTCGCCAACAGCGTTCGAGTTCTCGATGGTCTTCTCGACGATGGTCAGACCCTCGGCCTGGGCGGCGGCGCGGGCCAGCTCGACCTGGACCTCCGAGTTGACCTCACCCGAGGAGTAGATGACACCGAAGCTCTTGGCCTCCGGCGCGACCTTCTTGATCAGGGCGATCTGCTCGGCAACCGGGTTCATGTCACTGGTGCCGGTGACGTTGCCGCCCGGGGCGTCCCACGACTTGACCAGGCCGGCAGCCTGCGGCTCGGTGACCGCGGTGAAGACGATCGGAATGTCACGAATGACGTTCGCGGCAGCCTGCGCGGTCGGGGTGGCGATGGCCAGGACCAGATCGACGTTGTCCGAGGCGAACTTTTCGGCGATCGAGTTCGCGGTCGAGGACTCGCCGTTGGCGTTCTGCTCGTCCCAGGTCACGTCGATGCCCTTGTCAGCGAAGGCACGCTTGAAGGCCTCGCGGGCCGCGTCGAGCGAGTCGTGCTGCACAATCTGGGTGATACCGATGCGGTAGCTCTTCGGCTCCGCCGGGTTGCTCGGCTCTTCAGCCGGGGTGCTCGCGCAGCCTGCGAGCACCAGTGCCGATGCTGCGCCAGCAGCGGCGAGTGCGGTGAAACGCTGCTTCATGTGATTGCCTCCAGGTCTTCCACGCGGGGGATGCGTGGACGTCACCAGTCCGCCCCGATGCGGACCGGCCTATTGGCAGATAACTCTATCGGCCGCAACTGGGCACTGTTGCACATCGACAATGACGAGGTGGTGCTGATTGACGCCGGAAACAGGGGTTATCCCCGGCTCGCCCACCACTCGCGCAGGCGCCGCTCAGCCTCCTCGGGTCCGAGCGGACCCTCATCCAGGCGCGCCTCGAGCAGCATCTTGTACGCCTCGCCGACCTCACGACCGGGCTTGATGCCGAGGATGGCCATGATCTGGGTGCCATCCAGGTCCGGGCGGACCGCCTCGAGGGCTTCTTGCTCCTGCAGCTCACGGATGCGCTGCTCCAGGTCGTCGTAGGCCCGCTGCAGCCGCGCGACCTTGCGGGCGTTGCGGCTGGTGACATCGGCGCGGGTGAGGATATGCAGGCGCTCGAGCAACTCCCCGCCGTCGCGGACGTAGCGGCGCACCGCCGAGTCGGTCCAACCGCCCTCGGAATAGCCAAAGAAGCGCTGGTGCAACTCCACCAACCGCGCCACGGCCTTGACGGTGTCGTTGTCGTAGCGGAGCTCGCGCAGCCGGGCCTTGGTCATCTTCGCCCCGACTACGTCGTGGTGGTGGAACGAGACCGAACCATCCTTCTCGAACTTCCGGGTAGCCGGCTTGCCAATGTCGTGCAAGAGCGCGGCGAGGCGCACCACGACATCCGGTTCTGCGTCCGGGTCGGTGCGCCGGGCAGTCTCCAGGTCGATCGCCTGCTGCAGCACCATCAGCGAGTGCTCATACACGTCCTTGTGCCGGTGGGCAGCGTCGACGGCCTTGCGCAGGGCCGGGAGTTCGGGCAGGAATCGTTCGGCCAGACCGGTATCGACCAGCAGTTCGAGGCCGGGCCTCGGGTTCGGCGTGCGCAAGAGTTTGGTGAGTTCGTCGCGGATGCGCTCGGCCGAGATGATGTCGAGCCGGTCCGCCATCGCGACCATGGCCTCGCGCACCTCATCCGAGACGGTAAAGCCGAGCTGCGAAGTAAAGCGAGCCGCCCGCAGCATCCGCAGCGGGTCCGCACCGAAGGACTCCTCGGCGGCAATGGGAGTCACCAGACGCTTGGCGAGCAAGTCCTCAAAGCCGGATCCAACATCCTCCAGCCGCAACCCCGGCAGGCGCAGCGCCAGGGCGTTGACCGTAAAGTCGCGGCGGCGCAGATCCCCGATCAAGCTGTCGCCGAATTCCACCTCTGGCTTGCGGGAGTGTTCGGCGTAGACGTCCGCGCGGTAGGTGGTGATCTCCACCTGCTCGCCGTCCACGATCGCGCCGATCGTGCCGAAGGCGCGGCCGATGTCCCAGTGCGCACTGGCCAGCGGCTTGACCAGTTCCAGAATGCGATCCGGATGCGCGCTCGTGGTGAAGTCGAGGTCGATGCCGTCGCGACCGAGGAAGGCGTCGCGGACCGGACCGCCGACGAGGGCGAGTTCTTCCCCCGCCTCGGCGAAGGCAGCAGCGAGGCGGCGGACCGGGTCTTCACCGGCCAGCCGAGACAACCGCACTTGGGCCTGCGCGACGCTTTCCATCGCCCAACAGCATGCCACAGCATCCCGCGCGGCAACCGCGCTGAGCATTCGGCGCACCGGAGGATTCCGGTCGGCCTCACCCCGCCCGCCGATAGAATCCGGGCCATGGGGATCCTGCGTCATCGAAGCGCCGTGTGCGCCCGTGCCATTCTCACAGCGTGCCTGGCGGCAGCGCTGGTGCTGCCCACCGGCGCCGCAACCGCGATGGCCTCCTCGTCAACTCCGCAGCCCGTGGTGATCCCGGCCTCGCCGAAGGCCGAGCAGCAGCCGCTGCCCTTGCCGCGGAAGAACGTCGACGACATGTCTCAGGACGAACTGCGGGTGGCGCCACGAGTGATTGTGATGTCGACGATCCACGTGCCAAATCGTGCTGGCTACTTCACCGCTGAGGAGCTCGCCGAACTGACGAGTGAGGACGGGCTCCTCACGACGCAACTGGCGAATCTGCGCCCCTACACCCAGGTGTTCGTCGACCCCATGATCATCGCCTCGATCCAGATTCTTGGCGATGCCGCGCCAGCGAGTGCGGTGGAGTGGCTGGAGCGCTCTCGGTTCGGAGAGATGCACCAGAATCTCATGCCCTACGCGAACGCGGACTGGAGCCTCATCGGCGAGGCGTACGCGGTCGCCACTGGCAGCGACGAATGGGTGAACCCGTCGCTGTACCCGTGGTTGCCGGTGGGCTACGACGACCTCGTGCCCGGGCCGGTGCCCCAGAACGGTTCCGGCAATTACACGAACTACGCAGTCTCCTACGGGAGCACACCGATGCTGCTGCGCGAGCCGGTGTCGGAACGAGCGCTGCAGGCGACCGGTGGTCAGTCTCGGATTCATTCGGTCATCCGAGACACGCAACTGACGAACTGGCCTTGGGCTACAGATCAGTCAGGTCCGATGCCGAGCTCCTACGGTGTGGTCAATGGCAAATCGATGACCATCGTGAACACTGCCGTCAGCGACGTGTTCAACCGGGCCATCCGGGGTGATACCGACACTGCCGCCGCCGCACGAGCAGCGCTGCTCGCGCTCTTCGAGCGTGCCGAGCCCACCCTCTGGCAGCGCCAACGTTGGGGCCTGCCCGTGGTCATTGAGGTCACCGATAGTGCGACCGTGGACGTGGCACTGTTGGAAGCGACCTATGCGGCGATGCATGCCTCCGGCCTGATGGTCGGCTGGTCCATGATCGATGTTCCGATCGGCGCACCACAGACCGGGTTGACGCTGAAGGAGTACACGCCCAACGCGGACCAACTCGAATACGTGGCCGAGTACATTCGCGCCGAGGCGCACATCGCCAGTTTCGGCCCCGCCCTGGTCCAGCCCGGCGCCGCGTACGACTGGGAACGGTTGCGCATGCTGGCCTACACCGCCGAATGGGGCAGCCTTCCGCCGACCACCGCTGGATATGCCGAAGCGCTGGAAGAAGAGCGGGCGCACCTGGAGCGGTACCGTAACGGCATCATGCTGGAGGAGTCCTCGGACATCACCCTGATCTCCTCCGAGGCGCCGCTGACCCTGTCGGTGATCAACCGCTTCCCCACCGAGGCTCGCGTCCGCGTCCTCGCCACCTCACTCAGCGACCGGCTGAGTATCACCAGCCCGGAAGCGCAGCTACTGCCGGCGCAGTCTAAGACCACACTGCAGTTCCCCGTCGAAGGCTTCGCGAACGGCCGAGCCACCATCCGCGTGCAGATTCAGGGCATCGATGCGGACGGCAACACCTTCCCGATCGGTGATCCCATGCTCGTGCGGGTGGACGTGCAAGCGATGTGGGGTACCGTACTGCTGGTGCTGTTGCTGAGCGCGCTCGTGGCGCTCACCGGCATCGGTATCTGGCGCAGCGTTCGCAAGCGCCGCCTCGCAGTCAGGAGCACGGATGAGTGACGAGCCCACCGGCTCGACCATCGCGCGATCAAGCGCGATCATGGCCGCCGGCACGATCGTGTCGCGGCTGCTCGGCTTCGCGAAGGCGGTGCTGCTCGCTGCTGTGATCGGCGTCACCGGCTCGGTCGCCGCCGACGCCTTCGGCCTGGCGAATTCGCTGCCGAACACCATCTACGTGCTCATCGCCGGCGGCGCGCTGAACGCCATCCTGGTGCCGCAACTGGTGCGCGCGGGCGTGCACCAGGCGAGTGAGGCCGGCAGTGACGGCGCGACCTACGTGAATCGGTTGCTCACCGTGGCGATGACGCTGCTGCTCGGGGTCACCATCCTCGCAGTCGTGATTGCCCCGGCTCTCGTGTTCGCCTTTGCTGGCACCAGCCTGGATCGCTACCCGGGCGCTTTCGCCCTGGCCGTCACCTTCGCCTACTGGTGCCTGCCGCAGATCTTCTTCTACGGGCTCTACACCCTGCTCGGCGAGGTGCTGAACGCGCGAGGCCACTTCGGTCCCTTCATGTGGGCTCCGGTTGTCAACAACATCGTCTCAATCGCGGGCCTGGTCGCCTTCCTCGTGATCTGGGGTCCCATGCTCGGCGCCGAGCACCCGGCCACGAGCTGGGATGCTGGCCGCATCGCCCTGCTGGCCGGCAGCGCCACCCTCGGTGTGGTGGCGCAGGCGCTGATCCTCTTCGTGGCTTGGCGGTATACCGGGCTCAAGTATCGGCCCGACTTCCACTTCCGCGGCGTCGGGCTCCGTTCGGTGGGCAAGGCCGCGGGCTGGACCTTCGCGATGCTAGTGGTGATGCAGCTCGGTGGCGTGGTCTCGACCCAGGTGCTGTTCACCGCCTCGGGTGTGGGCGCCTCGGTTGCGGCCACGCAGACGGCATGGCTGGTGTTCATGCTGCCGCACTCGATCGCAGCCGTCTCGATTACCACTGCCTACTTCACTCGGATGAGTCGGCACGCCAGTGCCGGGGACCTCGGCGCAGTGCGCGAGGACGTCAACAGCGCCGGCCGCATCATCGGCCTGGTGAACGTGATCGCAACCGCGGGGCTGATGGTCTGCGCCCTACCGTTCAGCCGCGTCTTCGAGGACGACCCGGGTCGAGCCTGGACACTCGCCGAGGTGCTGCTGGCGTATATGCCGGGACTGATCGGCTTCAGCCTGCTGTTCGTGTTCCAGCGCGCCTTCTTCTCGATGGAAGACACTCGCACCCCATTCCTGCTCACCACCGGCTACATCGTGGTGTTCTCGGCCGGGTCGCTGGCCTGCTTGTTGCTGCCCGAGGCGCTGATCGGCGTCGGCATCGCGGCGGTCACCTCCATCGCCAACACGCTGCACGCGGTCGCGGCCGGGGTGGTGCTTTCGCGCCGCATCGGCTCGCTCGGGGCCGTCTCGCTGCTCGCCGCGCACGGCCGCTTCATCCTGGCGGCAATCCCGGCGACCGTGGTGGGTCTGGCGGTGCTCGCCGGGCTCGGTGGATTCGGCCTGGATGGCTTCGTGACCGCGGGCCGGTTCGAGGCGATCGTGACCATGGCGGTCGTCGGCGTCGCGATGCTCGCGGTCTACCTGGTGGCACTGCGGCTGCTGCGGGCCGGTGAACTGCGCGACCTGCTCGGCGCAGTGACGAAACGCTAAGCACACAGCCCCGCAGTTGAGCCCAGCCGCTACCCTGGAACCGGCCGCGGAATAGCGGCCCCGTGTCATCGGTTGCACCTGACACGAAGCACACTCGCTGGGAGCATCATGCGCAACGTCATCATCGTCGGATCCGGTCCGGCTGGCTACACCGCCGCCATCTACGCCGCGCGAGCCAACCTGGAACCGCTGCTGATCGCCTCGAGTGTCACCGCCGGTGGTGAACTGATGAACACCACCGAGGTCGAGAACTTCCCCGGCTTCCCAGAAGGCATCCAGGGCCCCGAGCTGATGCAGAAGATGCTCGAGCAGGCCGAAAAGTTCGGCACCGAGGTGCTCTACGACGATGTCACCGAGTTGGAGCTGACCGGTGAGGTCAAGAAGGTGCGTACCGGCAACGGCCAAGAGTTCGAGGCCAAGGCCGTGATCCTTGCCACCGGTTCGGCCTACCGCAAGCTGGGTGTCGAGGGCGAAGAGCGTCTCTCGGGCTTCGGCGTGAGTTGGTGCGCCACCTGCGACGGCTTCTTCTTCCGCGAGAAGGAGATCGCCGTGATTGGTGGCGGGGACTCCGCCATGGAAGAGGCGCTGTTCCTGACCAAGTTCGCCTCGAAGGTCACCATCGTGCACCGCCGCGACTCGCTGCGCGCCTCCAAGATCATGCAAGACCGCGCCCTGGCGAACGAGAAGATCGAGTTCGCTTGGAACAGCGAAGTCGCCGCCATTCACGGCGACCCGCAGGTGAGCAAGATCACCCTGCGCGACACCATCACCGGGCAGGAGCGCGACCTGGCCGTCGAGGGCGTCTTCGTCGCGATCGGTTTCGACCCGCGCGTCGACCTGGTCAAGGACCAGCTCGCCCTGACCCCCACCGGTGAGATCGCCGTCGAGGGCCGTTCGAGCCGCACCTCGCTGCCGGGCGTCTTCGCCGCCGGCGACGTGATCGACCCCACCTACCGTCAAGCCGTCACCGCAGCCGCCAGTGGTACCGTGGCCGCGATTGACGTGGAACACTACCTGGCCAGCGTCAACGACACCGCGGCCGCACACCAGTTTGGAGTCTCCAATGTCTGAGTTCGTCTCCGCCGTCACCGACGCGACCTTCAACGAGGAAGTCCTGCAGAGCGACATCCCCGTGCTGGTTGACTTCTGGGCCACCTGGTGTGGTCCGTGCGTGCAGGTGGCACCGGTGCTCGAGGCCATCGCTGAGGAGCATCAAGGCAAGATCAAGATCGTCAAGCTGAACGTCGACGAGAACATGGACACTGCCATGGCCTACAAGATCACCTCGATCCCGGCTTTGAAGGTGTTCCAGAACGGCGAAGTCGTGCACGCCTCCGTCGGCGCCAAGCCGAAGCAGATTCTCGAGCAGGAACTGGCCGCCTTCCTCGGTTAACCCCTGCTGAACGCCGCGCCGGCGTCTCAATCCGGCTACAGATTCCGCCCCCGCCCGATACATTCGGCGCGGGGGCGTATTCTTGAGTGCAATCCGAGTGTTTGGAAGCACATGAGCACGCAGCAACAGCCCCAGGGCACGAACTTCGACCCGTGGTTCTCTCTGTACGCCGATCGCACGGCCAAGCTGGCCGCCAGCGAGGTGCGAGCGCTGTTCGCCGTGGCTTCCCGTCCCGAGGTGGTCAGTCTCGCCGGTGGCATGCCCTTCGTGGCAGGCCTGCCGCAGGAGACGATGCAGGACACCCTTGACCACGTGCTGCGCGAATACGGTCCGACCGCGCTGCAGTACGGTTCTGGCCAGGGCGTGCCAAAGCTGCGTGAGCAGATCCTCGACGTGATGGCCCTGGAAGGCATCCGCGGCGCCAGCCTCGAAGATGTCGTGGTGACCACCGGCTCCCAGCACGCGCTGGAACTGGTCTCGAAGCTCTTCCTCGACCCGGGCGACGTGGTGCTGGCCGAGGGCCCCAGCTACGTGACCGCACTGGTGATCTTCAAGAGCTACCAGGCTGAGACGCAGCATGTGGCGATGGATGAGCACGGCCTCGTGCCGGAATCGCTGCGCGAGCACATTGCGCGCCTGCGTGCCGAGGGCCGCACCATCAAGTTCCTCTACACGATCCCGACGTTCCACAACCCCGGCGGTGTCAGCATGACCTGGCAGCGCCGCATGGAAGTGCTCGAGATTTGCCGCGAGAACGGCATCCTGGTGCTCGAGGACAACCCCTACGGTCTGCTCTACCTCGACGACAATCCGCCGCCGCACGCGATGCGGTCGGTGGACGACGAGGGCGTGATCTACCTCGGCACGTTCTCCAAGACCTTCGCCCCGGGCCTGCGCGTGGGCTGGGCACTGGCTCCGCACGCCATCCGCGAAAAGCTGGTGCTGGCCAACGAGGCGGCCGTGCTCTCACCCAGCGGCTTCAGCCAGTACGTCGTCTCCGAGTACATGGAGCGCCACGACTGGAAGGCCCAGATCGATACCTACCGCGGCATCTATCGCGAACGTCGCGATGCCTTGCACGAGGGCCTGCAGCAGTACCTGCCCGGTTTGCAGTGGACCCGCCCCGAAGGTGGCTTCTACGTCTGGGTGACCCTGCCGGACCACCTCGACTCCAAGGCGATGTTGCCGCGCGCGGTGAAGGAACTCGTCGCCTACACGCCGGGTACCGCCTTCTATGCCGACGGCCAGGGCCGCAACGCCATGCGCTTGTCATTCTGCTATCCGGCTCCGGATGTGATCCGCGAAGGCGTGCGTCGCCTGTCGCTGGTAATCAACGGTGAACTGGAACTGCTGCAGACCTTCGAGCAGAACGGGCCGCTGCGCGTGCACGAATCCGACCCGACCGTGATCTACCCGCCACCGAACCTCAGCTAACCCGCTGGGCGGCAGAGAGGGAACCATGACCACTGCCCGTGACATTGTGATCCTGGCCGGCGGCATCTCGCACGAACGAGATGTCTCCCTGCGCTCAGGGCGCCGCGTCGCCGACGCGCTGCTCGAGCATGGCCACCGCGTGACCCTGCGTGACCCGGATGCCCAACTGCTGCCGTGGCTGGCGGAGACCCGCCCGGATGTGGTGTGGTCGGCGCTGCTCGGCGCCAATGGTGAGAACGGCAGCATGAGCGACCTGCTCGACAGCCTCAACCTGCCCTATGTGGGTTCGCCGGCCTCCGGCATGCGCCTAGCCTGGGACAAGCCGACCGCGAAGTCACTGATTGGTCGCGCTGGCGTGCGCACCCCGGAATCGATCACGCTGCCGAAGGACGCCTTCCGTGAACTGGGTGCCGGCAACGTGCTTGACCTCGTCATCGAGAAGCTCGGCCTGCCGCTCGCGGTCAAGCCGGCACAGGGTGGATCGGCCCTCGGCATCACCCTGGTGGACACCGCCGAGGAACTGCCGCGCGCCATGGTGGAGGCGTACACGTATCATGACGTCGTGCTCATTGAGCAGCGCATTATCGGCACCGAGGTGACGGTGGCGGTCCTGGACTCTGGCGATGGCCCGGTGACGTTGCCGCCGGTCGAGATTGATTCACCAAACCGGTTCTACAATTTTGAGACCCGAGTGAACCTGGGCGAGACGCACTTCTACACACCGGCGCGCATTTCCGCCGAGGCGGCAGCGCGCGCGGCCGAGGGTGCCCTGATCGCGCACCGAGAGTTCGGTTTGCACCAGCTCTCGCGCACCGACTTCATCATCGACGCTGCGGGCACTCCGTGGTTCCTCGAGAGCAGCATCAACCCGAGCCTGACCGAGTCGGCGCCGTACCCGCTCGCGCTTGAGGCTGCCGGTCACGACCTCGGCTGGGTGTACACGACCCTGGTCGAACAGAGCATCGCGGCGGCCGGGACCAAGTAGGCCTGCCGCGCTGCCCGACACAGCACACGAGACGGCGCCAGCTCCGTGAGGGATCTGGCGCCGTTCTCGTTATGTCCTGGCTGAGAAGGCCTTACGGTCGATACCCATCTCGCCGAGGATCCGGTTCAGGTCCTCGATCGTGGCGAAGTCGATCACGATCTGGCCCTTCGTGGCACTGAGCGCGATGCGAACCCGAGTATTCAGCTTGTCGCCGAGCAGGTCAGCGACCTCAGCGAGCTGGTCCTGGCGACCGCCAGCCCGGGGTTTCGGCTTCTTCTTGGCGTCCGGCTTCGTCGCGGCAGCGAGTGCTTCGGCATCGCGAACCGACAGGCCCTCATTCACGATCTTGTCGGCGAGCTTCACCATCGCCTCGGCCTCACCGGCGGCGAGGATCGCGCGGGCGTGACCGGCGGAGAGTACGCCGCTGGCGACGCGACGCTGCACGGCTTCCGGTAGGCGCAGCAGACGCAAGGTGTTGGTGATCTGCGGACGTGAACGACCGAGCCGGTCAGCGAGTTGTTCCTGCGTGATCCCGAAGTCCGACAGCAACTGCTGGTAGGCCGAGGCCTCTTCCAGCGGGTTCAGCTCGGCGCGGTGCAGGTTTTCCAGCAACGCATCACGGAGCATCTCGTCGTCTGCGGTGTCACGGATGACGGCCGGGATGGCGTCGAGGCCGGCGATCTTGCTGGCGCGCAGGCGCCGTTCGCCCATGACCAACTCGTAGCGCTGCTCACCGTCGACGATCTCCAGTGGCCGCACCACGATGGGCTGCAGCACACCGAACTCACGGACCGAGTGCACGAGTTCGGCGAGTTCTTCCTCGCGGAATTCCTTGCGCGGCTGGACGCGGTTCGGGACGATGTGCGCCGGATTCAGGTGCGCCAGTCGGGCGCCGGGGACCTGGACCAGGCCCGGGGCGTCGTTGGCGGCGGCAGGGGCGCCGACCGGTGCCTCGCCAGCGGGGTTGCCGGCAAAGAACACGTCGACCGGGCGCGCGTCACCTTCCGCGGGTGCGGTCGGGATGAGCGCTCCGATGCCCCGGCCCAGACCGGTGCGCTTCGGCGCCGCCATTATCGGGCGGTGCCGCGCTGAGCGATCTCAGCACCGGCCTCCTGGTAGGACAGCGAACCAATCGAGCCATTGTCGTAGGTGATCACAGTCTGACCATAGCTCGGAGCCTCGGAGACGCGCACGGATCGGGGAATGATCGTGGAGAGCGTCTCGCGCGGAAAGTGCGTGCGCACCTCGTCGGCGACCTGCGAGGCGAGCTTGGTGCGCGAGTCGAACATCGTCAGCAGGATGGTCGACAGCCGCAGGCTCGGGTTCAGGTGGACCTTGACCTGCTCGATCGTGGCGAGCAACTGGCTCAGACCCTCAAGCGCGTAGTACTCGCACTGGATCGGGATCAGCACCTCGTTGGCTGCGACCAGCGCGTTGATCGCGAGCAGGCCGAGCGACGGCGGGCAGTCGATGAAGACGTAGTGGAAGCCGCCGGGGACCTCGCTCAGGTAGCGGGCGAGGGCCGTGCGCAGGCGCTGCTCACGGGCGACCAGCGAGACCAGTTCGATCTCGGCACCGGCGAGGTGGATGGTGGCCGGGACGACGAACAGGTTCGGCGCCTCGGTGCTGGTCTGCACAACCTCGGCCAGCGGGGTCGAGTCGATCAGCACGTTGTAGACGCTGGACACCTCGGCGCGGTGGTCCACCCCGAGCGCGGTCGAGGCGTTGCCCTGCGGGTCAAGATCGATGACGAGCACCCGGGCGCCAGCCTGGGCAAGCGCCACGGCAAGGTTGACCGTCGAGGTGGTCTTTCCGACGCCACCCTTCTGGTTCGACACGGCGAAAACGCGGGTCTGGGTCGGCAGCGGGAAGCGCTGGGCGGGGTTCGGCGCCGGAGCTTCGGCGGCCGGCGGCACGTACACCGCGGGCTCTTCGTTGGCGACCGGCTGCTGCATGTGCTGCGGCGCGACGTTCGGCACCTGCTGTGCCGGCTG
>ENA-UOVV01001641-UOVV01001641.1-compost-metagenome-genome-assembly--contig:-NODE-1641-length-15368-cov-7.941357_pt1 | contig 15368 bp, 14 predicted proteins | sample MGYA00238155_ERZ761577 | MGnify/ENA primary metagenome ERZ761577 (study PRJEB28898, sample SAMN06268775) | compost metagenome | isolation source: Emeryville, CA | place: USA:Emeryville, CA | collected...
CCCACGTGCCAAGGAAGGCGAAGATCACCGTGGTCGCCAGTGCTGGTTTGGCCAGCGGCAAGGCGAGGTTGAAGTACCGACGCCAGGCGCCAGCACCATCGATGATCATGGCCTCATCCAACTCCGCAGGTATCCCCTCAAAAAACCCACAGAGCAGGAAGGTGTTGAAGCCCAGGGCCGTTCCCACATAGAACGGGATCAGACCGGGCAGCGAGTTCAACAGCTGCAGATCCCGCGCCAGCAGGAACTGCGGAATGATCAGCATCATCGTCGGAATCGTCAGACCCGCGATGATGGCGGTCATCACAATGCGGCGACCCTTGAACTGGAATCGGGTCAGACCGAAGGCCATCATCGAGGACAGCAGCACGATCAGGAAGGTGCTGACGATTGCCACGAAGGCCGAGTTGAAGGCGTAGAGACCAAAGTTCTCTTCGTTCAACACCCGCTCATAGTTATTCAGCGTCGGTTCGCTCGGCATGATCTCGAAGGGGTTGCCGAGGCTCGTGGAGCGCGACCGGAAGGACACCGACACCATGAAGATGAACGGGTAGACCAGGATCACCGTGGCGATGGTCAGGATCGTGTAGCGCACGGCGCGCACGATCAGCATTCGACGACGTGAGGTAACCATTACAGCTTCGTCTTTCGCTTGGTCCACCAGTACTGGAACGCCGAGAGGCCCAGCACGATGATGGTGAGGCTGAACGAGATAGCGCTGCCGTATCCGAAGTCGAAGAAGCGGAAGCCCTGCTCGTACATCATGGTGAGCGGCACGTGGGTGTCGTTCTCGCCGCCGGTCATCAACATGACCGAGATGAAGACGTTGAATCCGCCGATCACCAGCAGAATGAACACGGTGGCCACGGCCGAGCGGATTGCCGGCAGCGAGACGTTGCGGAAGCGCTGCCAGGCGTTGGCGCCGTCAAGCGCAGCCGCCTCGTGCAGTTCCTTCGGCACCGCGGTCAGCGCGGCCAGGAAGATCAACATGGACCAGCCGAGGCCCTTCCAGATACCTAACGCACAGATCGCGATGTAGGCGGTCCAGCGGTTGAGGAAGAAACTCGTGGGCTCGTCCGCAACATGCAGCACGTCGATGAGCAGACTGTTCGCCAGGCCCTCCGCCGAGGACGAGAAGATGAACTGGAACAGCAGCGAGACGACCACCCAACTGGTCACCACAGGCAGGTAGAACAGCACGCGGAACAGCGTGCGCCCGGGCAGGTGGTCATTGAGCAGCAGCGCTAGGCCAAGGCCGATCGCCATCTGGATCGGCACGGTGACGGCGGTGTAGACACCGGCGTTCACCAGGGAGGTGATGAATTCGGGGTCGTTGAAGGCCCGAAAGTAGTTGTCCAGGCCAATCCAGGGACTGTCTGCACCGGGAACGATGCTCCACTCGTGCAGGCTCATATTCAGGGTTTGGACTGCCGGGTAAAGCATCACCACTGCATAGATGATGAATCCCGGCAGAATAAATGCCCACGGAGCCAGCGTGCTGCGCCGGCTGGAAGCGGTGGGCTTCCAGCCGGCGGCAGCAGCCGCCCGCGGCACGGGGGGAACGGTCGCGGTCATGATTGCTTTCAGTTAGCCGGCGTACTTGGCCAGCAGCGCGTCGGCCTGCTTGGCGGCGCTGCTGAGCGCCTCCTGCACGGTCTTCTCGCCGCGGATTGCCGCACGAACCTCATCCTGCAGGATGCTGTCGATCTGGCTCCAGGCCGGAGTCGCCGGACGGTTCTTCGCCTTCTCAAGCTGCGAGGTGAAGTGGTGGTAGAAGTCGTTGATTTCGGTCAGGCGCGGCGCCAGCGACTTCAGCACCGACATCTGGCCGATCTTGGCGAATTCGTACTGGGCTTCCTCGCTGAGCAGGAAGCGCAGGAACTCGGCCGCAGCAGCCTTGTTCTTCGAGGACTTGGTCAGGACGATGTCCTCACCACCGACGACGCTGATGCTGCCACCGGCACCGGCAGGTACCGGAGCGGCCTTCAGCTCGAAGTCCGGGTACTGGCTGCCGAAGATGGGCCACATCCACGGACCGTCCATGATGGTTGCGTACTTGCCCTGAGCCAGGCCGTCGCTGGTGGACAGGCCACCCGAGTCACCGAGGACGATGTCGGGCATGAAGCCGCCCTGGTACAGGTCAACCCAGGTCTGCACACCCGCCACCGAAGCAGCGCTGTCCAGGTAGCCCGAGGCCTTGGTCACGTCGGGGTCGGTGATGTCGCCACCGGCGCTCCAGATCCACGGCAGGATGTTCCAACCGCTGGCACCGTTGTCGGCGAAGACGAAGGAGCCTGCTGCCTTCAGCTTCGGCGCGATGGCCTTGAGCTCCTCGACCGTGGCCGGCGGGGCGTCCACGCCAGCGGCGGCCAGTGCCTCGCTGTTGTACATCAGCACGCGGGTGTTGGTGTCCAGCGGCAGACCGTAGTACTCGCCCTTCCAACGGTTGGTCTCGAGCACACCCGGGTAGGTGGTGTCGGCGAGCTGCTGGAAGTCCGGCATGGTCTGGCTCAGCGGCTCGAGCACGCCCAGGTTTGCCATCTCGGGCACCCAGGCGAGGTCGGCGCGGACCAGGTCCGGCAGCACGTCGCCGGCAACACCGGTGATGAGCTTCTTGTGCAGTTCGTCCCACGGGATCGCCACGTCTTCGACAGTGACGTTCGGGTAGGTCTCGTTGAAGCGCGGGATCAGCACCTCACGGAGCGTCTTCACCTCGTTCGAGTCCACGCTGTAGGCGTGCCAGAAGGTGACAGTGCCGGAGATATTGGTGTCGCCGGGCTGTCCGATGACGTTCTCGCCGGCGGGGGTGCCGCTGTCGCCGGCTGCACAGCCGGTAAGGCTGACCAGAGTGGCAGCCGCGGTGACAGCCAGCAGCGAACGCAGAGTTCGTGGCGTCATTGCTAGTTCCTTTCTCGGTGGGGGACGGTCGCTTCATCGCGCCGTCTACTTCCTACGCAGGGCTGGTGCTCCGTTGCAGGCGGGCCCGGACACGCTCGCCCAACTTTCCGGAGTGCCCGGCCACGTCGTACGGGGTGGCCAGCACGAGGGCGGCGGCACCACGTGCCCAGCCTTCGTCCTGCCAACGTTCGACGTAGACGGGAATACCCCGGCGCAGCGGCAGCAGCGCGGAACGGAACCCGGTCTCGAATCCGGTCTCCCAGAGCGGCCAGTCGGCCGTTCCTTCGCCGGAAAGAATGATGAGTTCGGGGTCGAGCAGGTGCACGACGCCCGCGAGGGTCTGACCAAGCAGGTGGCCAGCCTCGGTGAAGATACGACTCGCGGCCTCGTCCCCCGCCGTCGCAGCGGCCACCAGGCCACTGAACCCAGCGTGCTCACTGACGATGCCACGCTCCTTGGCGCGGGCCAGCAGCGCGTCTTCGGCAATCAGTGCTTCCAGGGCACCGACCTGCGGGCGCTCTCCTTCGGTCAGCAGCACCGCCGGCACGTGACCGAGCTCACCGGCGCCACCGTTCGAGCCGCGCACCACAATGCCGTCCTCGACGATGGCCGAGCCGACACCGGTACCGATGGTGACGATGACAAAGTCGCTGTGACCGCGGCCAAGCCCGTACAGCAGTTCCGCGGCAGCCAGCGCATTCACGTTGTTCTCGACGATGACCGGCAGGCCGAGTTCACGGGTCAGGGTTTGCCCCATCGGCACCGACTGCCACTGCAGCGGCACCGAATCCACCACGCCCTGGTCCTGCTGATCGACCGAGCCCGGCACGCCGATACCCAGACCGAGCAGCGGGCTGCCGTCGCCGGCGGCGATGATGCGCTTGAGCGCGTCGACCAGGTTGGCCAGCACGGTGGTCTGCATCGCGTCGAAGGGCTCGGAGCCGCTGCGCAGGATGCGCCCGTCCAGGCCAACCTCAACGAAGGACAGGTGGTCGGGGGCGAGCTTCACGCCAATGGCGCGACCGGCCGAGACGACCAGGCCAAGCAGCCGGGCCGGACGGCCACCGCCGGAGCGCTGCTCGTCGCGCTCCTCGATCAGGCCCTCGGAGAGCAAGTCTTTGGTGAGCTGCGTAATCAGTGCGGGCGAGACTTCCAGCGCGCGCGCCAGGTCGGCACGCGAGGCCGGACCATGCGCACCCAAGTGCGCCAGAATGGCGGACCGGTTCACGTCCGTTCGGCCAGCAGGGCGAGGCACCATCGCGACTCCTTATTTCAGTAGTAAATAAAGTACATAACTAACCCCCGGGGCGCAAGCCCAGATCCGACAGGGCCCCAACGCAACGAGGCCACCCCGGATGGGACGGCCTCGTTGACGAAGATGGGAGCTACTGCGCGAGCAGGCGTGCCAAGAGTTCGGAGGGCGAGATACCTTCGGCCCGGGCGCGGGCGTCGAGGTCTGCCAGCAGTTGCGGATCCAGGGACGCCGCGATGGGGTCGACGGAGGCTGGCATGCTCCCCGGCGCTGCAGACGCGGCCGCAGCCTCGCCATCTCGACCTGCGATCAGGCGGCGGGCAATCGGAAGCGTCACGGTGCCAAGGCCGGTGATGATGCCGGCACCCGCCATAAAGCGATCTAGCAAATCCGGCGTGGAGTAATACTCCGTCAGCTCCATCCACAGCAGATACCCGGCCAAGACCGCCGCACCCGCCAACACGATCCACAGCACGACGCGGATCCAGGGCCGCACGAAGCGCACGTCCCGCAGCATGATGATCGCGTGCACGCTCCACGCCACCACGATCGTGGACACGACTTGGATCTTGTTCATGATCCGCCAGGTCGACCACGGAGACTCCGACCACTCGAAGTCGATCCAGGTCTGCAGCAGCCACACCACGGTCGCGATCAGAATCGCCACGATGGCCAGCACCACCAGCCAGCGTGGAGCGAGGCGGCGCTCCCCCAGCACCAGGACTGCGGCGAGGCTGGCGATCCCGACCACGATCAAGGTCACCGTGATCTTGCCGAGGGTGTCATTCCAGGAATCGGTGATCAGCCGATAGAGGCCGAGCAGCGCAGCCACCCCGAACGCCGCCAAGGTGGCATACAGCAGCGTGCGGCGTGCCTGCTGCACTGGCGTACGAACCGTCATGATGTCCCCGTTCTCCGCGTCATCGCGGCAAGGATTCGAGCAGGCTCAGCAGCCTAGACTAGGCCGACTTCTCGCGGCGAATCTCGGTGCGCGGCACGATCGTCGGTGCCGCGTTGCCAGCGACGGTGTCCTTGGTGATGACCACGCGCTCGATGCCGTCCGTCGACGGCACCTCGAACATGATCGGCCCCAGAACCTCTTCGAGGATGGCGCGCAGGCCTCGGGCACCGGTCTGGCGCAACACGGCCAGGTCGGCGATCGCTTCCAGCGCCTCGCGGTCGAATTCGAGGTGCACCCCGTCGATCTCGAACATGCGCTGGTACTGCTTGACCAGGGCGTTCTTCGGCTCGGTGAGGATCTCGATCAGGGCCTCGCGGTCCAGCGGGGTCACCGATGCGATGACCGGCAGGCGGCCGATGAATTCGGGGATCAGGCCGAACTTGTACAGGTCCTCCGGCAGCACCTCGTTGAACAGTTCGGCATCGTCCTGCTTGGAGTGCACCGGGGCGCCGAAGCCGATGCCACGCTTGCCGGCGCGGCTCGAGATGATGTCTTCGAGGCCCGCGAAGGCGCCAGCCACGATGAACAGCACGTTCGTGGTGTCGATCTGGATGAATTCCTGATGCGGGTGCTTCCGACCACCCTGCGGCGGCACGCTGGCGGTGGTGCCTTCCAGGATCTTCAGCAGGGCCTGCTGCACACCCTCGCCCGACACGTCGCGGGTGATGGAGGGGTTCTCGGCCTTGCGAGCGATCTTGTCGATCTCGTCGATGTAGATGATGCCGGTCTCGGCGCGAGCGACGTCGTAGTCGGCGGCCTGAATCAGCTTGAGCAGAATGTTTTCCACGTCCTCGCCGACGTAGCCCGCCTCGGTCAGCGCGGTGGCGTCAGCGACCGCGAATGGCACGTTCAGGCGCTTGGCGAGGGTCTGGGCCAGGTAGGTCTTGCCACAACCGGTGGGACCAATGAGCAGGATGTTGCTCTTGGCGATTTCGACATCCTCACCCTTGCGCTTGTCCGACTCAGTGACGGCCGCGGCAGCACGGATGCGCTTGTAGTGGTTGTAGACCGCGACAGACAGGGCGCGCTTGGCATCTTCCTGGCCGATGACGTATTCCTCGAGGAAGTCGAAGATTTCCTTCGGCTTGGGCAGGTCGAAGTCCACCACGCCAGCGGCCTTCGCCTCAGCCTGGCGTTCCTCAATCAGTTCGTTGCACAGCTCGACGCATTCGTCGCAGATGTACACCCCCGGCCCGGCGATGAGCTGGATCACCTGCTTCTGGCTCTTTCCACAGAAGGAGCACTTGAGCAGTTCCGAGGATTCCCCAATCCTTGCCATCTCAGCCTCCTCCCGCACATTTCAGAGCCACCATGGCAATACCACTTGCATGAGAGCCTAACCCCTCACACTGACAGCGGCCGCGATATCCTCCCCCGCGCGCCGAATCCGTGCATGCACACCCCAATCCGTGCCACGCTCGGCTTAGATCAATGCTACCGATGGCGATTGGAAGGTGCCGACCATCTGCTTTTCGGTGTCCTTGTAGTCAATGTCGAAGCAGAGGCTGTCACCGACCTGGTTCACCGTGAGCGTGCCGCTGGCGTCCATGGAATTGCCCAAGTTGACGTTCTTGCGCTGCACGACCACACCAAACACCAGCTCACCATCGCCACCGCTCGGCGAGACCACCGTGCCCACTGGGATCGGCGCCACCTGCTCAGCACTGGCGTTGAACCGGGTCACAAACAGCGAGGCGAGCGTCGCACCCTCCCCCGGCGTCGGCGCCGTGGTCAGCGAAATTTCGCTCGCGTCCACCGGCTGATCGGACGCGAAGGCCGTGTAGGCAGCACCGTCCAAGAAGCTGACGGCCGCGCCATGAGTGAGCACCACCTGCGCGTTCGATGCCAGATCGGTGAACGTCAGATTCGTGGTGCAGCCTGCCGCGGCATCCCCGCCGGCACAGCCCGTGGCCAGGGTAACCACCGCCAGCGCGGCGAGGCCGATCCGACCGGTACGGGTCAGTCCAGACTGCATCATCTTCGCCTCCATATCGTCCACTGTCCCACGTCGGATCGGTGCGTCCAAGGTCCGTGGCAGCGAGTCGCAACCCGATGGCCAGCGCAGACCGATGGGTGACCCGCAGTGAAAATGCCGCAGGGCCGGGCACCGAATCCGGTGCCCGGCCCTGCGCGGGAATCGTTAGCGCTTCGCCGAGGCCTTGCGGCTGGTGAGCACCTGGTCGATCAGACCGTACTCGAGCGCCTCGGGAGCGGTGAGGATCTTGTCGCGGTCGATGTCGCGGCGCACCTGCTCGATGTCCTTGTTCGAGTGCTGGGCGAGGGTCTCCTCGAGCCAGAGTCGCAGACGGGCGATTTCCTTGGCCTGCAGCTCAATGTCGGAGGCCTGGCCGTGACCGGAGTCACCGGTGGCCGGCTGGTGAATCAACACGCGCGCGTTCGGCAGCGCCAGACGCTTCCCGGGCGAGCCCGCGGCCAGCAGCACCGCGGCAGCCGAGGCCGCCTGCCCGAGGACCACGGTCTGGATCTCGGAGCGGATGTACTGCATGGTGTCGTAGATCGCGGTCATCGCGGTGAACGAGCCACCGGGCGAGTTGATGTACAGCGTGATGTCGCGGTCCGGGTCCTGACTCTCGAGCACGAGCAGCTGGGCCATCACATCATCGGCCGAGGCATCGTCCACCTGCACACCGAGGAACACAATCCGGTCCTCGAACAGCTTGGCGTAGGGATCCTGACGCTTGAAGCCGTAAGCGGTGCGCTCCTCGAAGGAGGGCAGGATGTAGCGCGACTGCGGCATCATCGTGCGGTTCGCGGCCGCACGGAACGTTTCGAACTCACTCATCAGCGTCTCCTACTTGCCGCTCTTGTCGTCGGTGCCGCCACCGCCGGACACGTCCGTCGCCGAGGCGCGGATGTGGTCGACGAAGCCGTACTCGAGCGCTTCCTCAGCGTTGAACCAGCGGTCGCGGTCACCGTCAGCAAGGATCTGCTCGACGGTCTTGCCGGTCTGGGCGGCCGTGATTTCGGCGAGGCGACGCTTCATGTCGTTGATCAACTGCGCCTGGGTCTGAATGTCGCTCGCGGTACCACCGAAGCCACCGTGCGGCTGGTGCAGCAGCACGCGTGCGTTCGGGGTGATGTACCGCTTCCCCTTGGTGCCCGCGGTCAGCAGCAACTGCCCCATCGAGGCGGCCATACCGATACCGACGGTGACGATGTCGTTCGGTACGAACTGCATCGTGTCGTAGATCGCCATACCCGCGGTGATCGAGCCACCGGGCGAGTTGATGTACAGGTAGATGTCCCGTTCCGAGTCTTCGGCGGCCAGCAACAGCAGCTTGGCGGCGATCTCGTTCGCGTTCTCGTCCCGCACCTCTGATCCAAGCCAGATGATGCGGTCCTTCAGCAGCCGGTCAAAGACGCTCGGCGAAAATGGCGTGTCAGCCATGGTGGTGGACTCCGTTCTGCTTCCTGCATCGAATCTATCGGAGCACAACGCCGCTCGTGGCCCTGTTCGCCCTGGGCGTGAACCGTGGCGCGCTCGATTGGCAGGCAGGTACTGCGCGACGCCCTCCAACTCGGCGCCGATAGGCATCACGAATTCGGCAGAGTCACGCCCAGTCGCGGGGCGCGCCAAACCCGGCCGGGCGCACCCAGCGCGCCAGCGCGAGCACGATCACGATGCCACCCCAGGCGCCGCCAACCAGACCGCCGAAGACGACGGCGGTGCGGAAGGCCTCGCCCGCGTCCAGGCCCGCCAGCAGCAGGCCAAGGAACAGCGCCGCCAGATAGGCCAGCAGTGACCCGAGGACAGTCAGGCCGTAGCCCGCCCAGCCGCGCTCGGTGCGGCTCCCCCACCACAGGATCACCCCGACCGCGATGCCGAACACCACGGCGGCCGCGATCCAGACCGGCGCGGTCCAGGCAATATTCGCGATCTCGGGGACCTGCCGAAACAGCAGCAGGGCCGGCAGGCCCTGCGTCGCCCACATCAGCACGGCCGCGATAACCCCCGCCAGCACGAATTGCCAGCCGCGAGGCTGTGGCCGCGATGGCAGCCCAGCCCCGGACGCTGCCGCCGCATGCTCCGCTGCCGCGTCCATCGCCTCGTCGCTCATGTCCCGAGCATGGCACCGCCGCGCGTCCCGGTCAATTCGTGGCGGACTGCCACGCAACCCCGAGGCTGCCCCGACATGCGAGTGGGCCCGAGCAGCAGCGCTGCCCGGGCCCACTCGGGGAATGCTTAGTGCTCGTGACCGTCGTGCTCGGCCTCGGCGGCCTCGTTGGCGGCCTTCAGCGATGCGGCGATCTCGCTGGTGTCCACGGCCTTGCCGTCCGAGTCGACGACGGTGGCGTTGACGACCAGGAAGGTGCCGGCCTTGCTGCGGGCGATGTCGCCGACGAGCTGACCGAGCTGGCCCTGCTCACGCAGTGCGGCCACGAACTCGTTCGGGTCCATGCCGTACTGCGATGCCGACTGCAGCACGTAGTCCGAGATCTCCTGCTGGGCGACCTGGAAGTTCTGCTCTTCGGCGATCTGGTCGAGGATAACCTGCACCTTGAAGTTGCGGGTGTCCGTCTCGCGCACCTCGGCCGCGTGCGGGTCGTCCATGGTCTTGCCCTCGCGCTCGATGTGGGCCTTGACGCCCTCCTCGATCAGCTCGGTCGGGACCGGGATGTCGACGGTCTCGATGAGCTGGTCGATCAGCTTCTGGCGGGCCTGAGCGAGCTGGTTGAAGCCCTTCTGCTTCTCGAGGCGCTCCTTCAGGTCGGCGCGCAGTTCGCCGATGGTGTCGAAGGGGCTCGCGATCTGGGCGAAGTCGTCGTCAGCGGTCGGCAGCTCGCGCTCCTTGACCGAAACCAGGGTGACGGCGATCTGGGCGGTCTCGCCCTCGTGCTCACCACCGAGCAGGTTCGACTCGAAGGTGGTCGACTCGCCAGCGGTCAGGGTCTCGAGCGCCTCGTCGATGCCCTCGATCAGCTCACCCGAGCCGAGCTCGTAGGTGACCTCGTTGGCGGTGTCCACAACGACACCGTTGATGCTGGCCTCGAGGTTGACCACGGTCAGGTCGCCCTTGGCGGCCGGGCGGTCCACGCTCACCAGGGTGGCGAAGCGCTGACGCAGCTGGGTCAGCTCGTCCTCGACCTCGTCCGGGGTGACAGCGATGGCGTCAACCTCGACCTTGAGCGAGTCGTAGGCCGGCAGCTGCACCTCGGGGCGGATGTCCACCTCGACGGTGACAGTCAGGTCACCGCTGAAGTCCTTCTCGTTCGGCCAGACGGTGACGTCGGCCTCGGGGCGCGAGATCGGGGTGATCTTCTCAGCCCGCAGGGCCTCGCGGTAGAACCCGTCCAGGCCCTCGCCGACGGCCTGCTGCAGCACGGCCTCGCGACCGATGCGCTGGTCGATGATGGCCGGCGGCACCTTGCCCTTGCGGAAGCCGGGGATGTTCAGCTGGTTGGCGATGGTCTTGTAGGCCTCGTCGATGGCGGGGCGCAGTTCCTCGGGGGTGACGACGAGGGTCAGCTTCGCGCGGGTCGGGCTGATCTTGTCGACCGTGGTGTTCACCATGACGTGGCTCTCCTGCAGGGTGTCTCAATGATTGTGGTTCGATCGCACCGAAAGTCTCGGTACTGGTCGGGGCGACAGGATTTGAACCTGCGACCTCCCGCTCCCAAAGCGGGCGCTCTACCAAACTGAGCTACGCCCCGGTATGCATGTGCCTCAAACGAGTCGCCGAACGCACACGACACCATCGGCCGCTCGCTCGGCCCCGGCAAGTCTAGCGGACAAACGCCGGGGCAACACTGCACAGACTGCACACAGACCGGCGGATTTCCGCCACGAATCCTCGGCGAGGCGCAGAGCGCACGATTGCGACGCGGGGCGATGCTGCACGCACGCCCGATGCAGACCCGCTAGTCTTGATGCTGCTGGTACCCAGATATGGGCGCCTGCGGGGCGGTAGCTCAATGGTAGAGCCTCAGTCTTCCAAACTGATTACGCGGGTTCGATTCCCGTCCGCCCCTCCAATATGACCGTCTCACTTCCCAGCGCGGTCAGCTTCCAGCAGGCGCGAAGCGGTACTTCGCGGGGCACTGCCCTAGCGCCCCACATTCCAGACAACTAGAGTCGTGGGCGATACCTGGGGGAACAATGTCTTCGCAAGATTCACTGCAATCCATCGCCGATACGTTGGCGCGCGGTTACGTCGCGCATCCGCGCGGGCGCGCCAACTGGAAGGTCCTGCGCGTGCTGAGCGCGCTCTATGCGGAGGAGGGCGGAGTCTTCACCTTCAACCTGACGACCGGCAAGCCTGACCCGCTCGCCGTCGTGATGAAGAGCCTCGCGGCGCACCTGCGCGTCGATTACTTATCCGCGCTGGCCATGTACGACGTGGACGAGTCGAGCATCGCTGAAGCGACCGTCGACGTGGAACTGGACGACCCTGAACGCGGCGAAGAGTCGCGCCTGATGGTTTGGGTTACTCTCTCCGATCACGACGGCGACCGGCGCGAAGGCCACGCCGAGGTCACGCTCGTGCCCGAGCCGGCCAACCCGTTCGCATACGCGGCACTGCGCACCAAGCTCGCCATCGCACTGCGTCACCCGGCAGCACCCGCGAAGCTCCGCTAAGCCCTGCCCTGCGCCCCGGCCTAGTCGGTGTGGGGGCAACCACCGAAGTGCTCGGCGCGGGCGGTGTCGTCGGTGCCGAGGGCGAACTGGTGCGGGTCGAGGAAGGTGGCTGCGTAGCCACCGGCAGTGAGCGCGAGTGCGACCAGGATGGCTGCGACCGGTGCTGCGCTGCGGACCGGACCATCGCCTCGCCGCGAAATCAGGCTGCGGAAGGCGAGCGCTGCGGCGAGCGCGAGCAGGCACAGCAGGATTGGGTGCAGCCAGTCGAAGTCGATCATGGCGTGGGCCAGCAGCATGCCGGTCGCCACCAGGGCGGCCCAGCCCGGCCAGTCGCGCGAAATCGCGACGAAGCGATCCGCGGCGGGCAGGGCCCGGTATCCGGCGACGACGCGCAGGCGGCGCAGCCCGGCCCAGACCGCGGCGACCAGCAGCACCAGCGGGGGCAGCACGCCGATGACGCCGCCCTCGGCCCAGGCCTGCAGCCACTCGTTGTGCGCGTGCACGGTGTCCAGCTTCGGCCCGAAGCAGCGCGCCAGGTAGCGGTAGCTGCCCCAGCCGCCGCCGGCGAGCGGGTTCTGCAGGCCGATCTGGATCGCGTTCCACCAGAACTCGATACGGGTCCCGGTGCTGTTCTCGATCGGGTAGCGCCCGGACAACACCGCGGTCGGCGCGGCACGCAACCCCGCCAACCACCACGGCAACTGCACGAGCAGCAAGCCGAACGCGACACCCAAGCCGATGCGCAGCAGCCGGACCAGCACCCAGCGCCGCAGCAGCCACCACCCCACGACCGCCAGCAGCAGCCAGGCCGCCACCAGCAGAATCAGAGACGCCCGCGAGCCGGTGAGCAGCACCCCGACGAAGAGGACCCCAGCCACCAGCGCAGCCAAGCGCGACGCAAGCCCCACTGCCAGCACCGTCCAGGCAGCCAGCAGCACCGCCCCGACAGCGAGGAAGATGCCGAGCTGATTGTGCCAGCCCATACCGCCCGCCATCCGCAGGCCCGGGTCACCAATCGCGAACCAGTCCAGCCACGAAATGACCAGGTCGACCAGCATCACGCCCGCGACCATCACCACGAGCGCGACGCGTCGGCGCAGCGACGAGGCCCAGGCAGCGACGCCAAGGAAGGTCAGGGCCGCAGCCGCGGTCCAGGTCACGCGCACCACCCCGGCAGCGTCGAATCGCACCAGGGCCGCGAGCGCGACCGAGCCCGGCAGCGCGGCGACCGCAAGATGCAGCCAGAGCGGCAGTCGCCAGCCTCGGCCGAGCAGGTACAGCGGCAGTCCCGCCACCAGCAGGTACAGCCCCGAGTAGTCCTGCAGGCCGCCGCCCATCCGCAGCGCCCCGATCCAGCACACCCCGATCAGTGCTAGGGCGAGGGCGTGCAGCCAGGGGTCGTCCCAGAACGGGCGTGGCGCGGTCGCGGCCGCATCGTGGATCGACGTGGGCGCAGCGGATTGGGCCGCTGCTCGGCTCGACGCTGACCCCCGGGAATTCACAGCATAAGCGTAGCCTCGGCCCACCCTTTCTGGGCCTGCACCGCGTAGCGTCGGGACTCCGAGGAAGCAAAGGAGCACCCATGCCCACGAAGTCGACCACTGCCAAGCCGAAGACGCTCAGCGCGGACGCGACCGCCGCCGTCCAGCAGGTGCTGGAGCCCGTCGTGGTGAATCTGCAGGCCCTTGCCACCGATGGGAAGCAGGCGCACTGGCACGTGCGGGGACCAAACTTCCAAGCGATCCACGAACTGCTGGACGAGGTCGTGAGTCGGCTGCGCGACAGTGCAGACCTGGCCGCCGAACGCATCGTGGCGCTCGGCCTCCCGCTGGATGCTCGCGCCCAGACCGTCGGCACGCAGACGACGACGCCGAAGCTGAGGCCGGGGTTCCAGCAGGCCGACGCTATCATTCCCCAACTGGTTGCCGGGATCGACGCGACCCTGGAACTGGTGCGCGATGCCGCCGACACCCTCGAAGAACTCGACGGCGCCAGCCAGGACGTCGCGATCGCGATCGAGCAGCAGCTGGTCAAGGACCGCTGGTTCCTGTCCTCGCACCTCAGTATCTAGTTCGAGCGGTGCCGCCCGGCCCGGCCGCATCGCGGCACGGGCCCCTGGCACTGCCCTACTGCTGGCAGTCCGGGCACCAGTACAGTTTGCGCCCGGCCACCTCGGTGAGTGCGATCGGGGTGCCGCAGACTCGGCACGGCAGCCCGGTGCGGTGGTAGACCCAGTGCCGGTCGTCGCGGCTGGCCATCGCCGCACGGTAGGCATCCTCGTCGAGGCCGTCCATCGTGATCATCTGGCCGGTGCGGATGCCCTCTGCCAGCAGCTTCGCCCAGTCGCGCCAGAGCGCGCGGGCCTGCGCCTCGCTGACCTGGTTCCCCGGGATGGACGGGTTCAGGCGCGCTCGGAACAGCAATTCGGCGCGATAGACGTTGCCGATACCGGCCACGACCGACTGGTCCATCAGCAGCACGCCCACCTGGGTGCTGCTGCGACGCAGGCGGCGGACGAACTCGTCCTCGGCCTCGGGGGTGTTCTCATTGGCGGGATCCGGTCCAAGGCGCAGCAGCACCGACTCCACACCCAGCGGTCCCAGCACCTCGCACGCGGTCGGTCCACGCAGGTCCGCCACGGCATCGTCGGTGAGTAGGCGCAGCCGCACCGCGCCGACCGGTTCCGGCGGGAAGGTGTCGTCGCCGGCCTCGCCGACCTCATCGACCCGCTCCCCCTCCGAGATGCGCAGCCGGGTGCGCCGGGGCGCCCCGATACTGGTCAGCGAGTCCTCAACCCCGTACAAGCCGTCCGGCAAATCCAAGGACGCTGGCAGGTTCAGCAGGTCCGGGTCAGTGCCGCGCTGGTTGGTCTGCCCGATACGGCCGCCCGCCGAGGCGAGGGTCGCGTCAACCGTGATGCGCCCGGCGAAGTCCCACGCGCCGTACAGGCCCAGGTGGACCCGCAGCCACTCGTCGTGGTCGAACTCGAGGAACAGGTGCTTGCCGACCGCGCGCGCATCCGTCATGGTGCGCCCGTCCAGCATGGCCGCGCCGTCGACGAAGCGGCCCTGCGGGCTGGAGGCAGCAACGACCTTCCCGACGAAGTTCGCGCGGAACTGTCGGGCGATCCGGTGGATCGAATGTCCCTCAGGCATGTGGGGGCGGTGCCTGCTTAGTCGATCGAGTGGCCCGCGATGGCGCCGGTCGTCTCGTACTCGGCGAGCTGGGCGATGCGGCGCGCGTGGCGCTCCTCACCCGGGAACGGGGTCGCGATGAAGGCGTCGATGAACGAGATCGCTTCCTCGACGGTGTGCTGGCGTGCCCCGATCGAGATCACGTTGGCGTCGTTGTGTTCGCGGGCGAGGGTCGCGGTCGACAGGTTCCAGACCAAGGCGGCACGGATGCCTTCCACCTTGTTCGCCGCGATCTGCTCGCCGTTGCCGCTGCCGCCAAAGACGACGCCGAGCGCCTCGACACCGGCACGCTGGTCCCGCACGACGGCGCGGGCCGCCGCGATGCAGAACGACGGGTAGTCGTCCAGCGGGTCGTAGGAGGTGGGTCCGTGGTCGATGACCTCGTGGCCGGCGCTGGCCAGGTGGTCCTGCAGGGTCCGGCTGAAGTCGAGGCCGGCGTGGTCCGTGGCGATGTGAATCCGCATG
>ENA-UOVV01001644-UOVV01001644.1-compost-metagenome-genome-assembly--contig:-NODE-1644-length-15358-cov-7.985493_pt1 | contig 15358 bp, 13 predicted proteins | sample MGYA00238155_ERZ761577 | MGnify/ENA primary metagenome ERZ761577 (study PRJEB28898, sample SAMN06268775) | compost metagenome | isolation source: Emeryville, CA | place: USA:Emeryville, CA | collected...
GCGGAGACGGAGGGATTTGAACCCTCGGTCCCCTTACGGGGACTCCACCTTAGCAGGGTGGTGCACTAGGCCTGACTATGCGACGTCTCCAGGCACTCGAACATCATAGCCGGAAATGCGCCGCCGTGCGCACCGCGGCTAGACTGGTGGCCGACTTGACCCCTGGGGTCAAGCAGGGAGGGCTGTCCGAGCGGCCGATGGAGCCAGTCTTGAAAACTGGTGGGCAGAAATGTCTCGTGGGTTCGAATCCCACGCCCTCCGCAGCGATGGGGGAATTCCCACACGCTCACAGGCGAGACATAGTCACCGTTCATACGGTGACTGCGGTCCCGCTCTGCGTGGGAAAGCGATGAACTGATTGGGCAAGCGATGGCGAAGGGTACGGACGAGGTCCTGGTTCCACGGCACAGTCGTGTCCGGCCGCGCGGCCCGTGGGGTCGCATCGGTGCCTTCATCGCCTCGGTCCTGGTCGTTGCCCTGGCCACGGGCGTTTCCGCCGCCGTGTATGTCGTGAACGGACTGGTTACCAACACCGAAACCGTCGACATCGGCGAGCCGGGCGAGGTGCCGCCGCAGATTGGCGCGATCGAGGGTGGTACCAACATCCTCATCGTGGGCATCGATAGCCGGAAAGACACCGGTAACCAGTTCGCCAGCCGTGCGGACAGCATTCTGAATGACGTGAACATGTTGGTTCACATCTCGGAAGACCAGCAAAGCATTTACGCGATCACCTTCCCGCGTGACCTGGTGATCCCGCAGCCAAACTGCGACCAGCTTGGCTGGACCGCGCCGATCAACGTGGCCTGGTCCCGCGGTGGACTCAAGTGCGTGGTGAAGACCATCGAGTCGCTGACCGGCATGAAGATCCCCTACGCGGCCACGATCACCTTCGGTGGCGTGATCGAGATGTCGAACGCCGTCGGCGGCGTCGAGGTGTGCGTGTCCGGCAAGCCGATCGAGGACAAGTACGCTCGAGTCGGCAAGGGCAAGCGCCTCAAGCTGAAGGTCGGTAAGCACGTTATCCAGGGCCCGACCGCGCTGGCGTACCTGCGCGTGCGCTACGGCGTCGGAGACGGCTCCGACCTGGGCCGCGTGAGCACGCAGCAGACCTACCTGTCCTCGCTGGTGCGCAAGGTGAAGAGCGACGAAACGCTGACCGATATCGGTCGCATGTACAGCCTCGCCGAGGCGGCCACCCGCAACATGACCCTGTCCAGCTCGCTGGCCAACGTAGACACCCTCATCGCCCTGGTGCGCATCCTCGCCAAGGTCGACATGGACCGGGTCGTGTTCCTGAGCTACCCGAACCGCTATGGCACGGGTGAGTTCAAGAACAAGGTGCTGCCGGTGGAGGCCGACGCGAAGGCGCTCTTTGACGCGCTGAAGAAGGGAAAGAAGGTCGTGCCGCAGAAGGGCAACACTGGCCCGGGCTCGACCGTGAAGGACCAGGGCGACCGCAACACGAAGGGCACGGTCCAGTTGCCGGCCAGCATCAAGGGGCAGCTGGCGACCGACGTCACCTGCTCGGTCGGGAACCCCGGAGGCGGCACCTAGGCCGCGATCGCATCCAGACCGGAGCGGTGCGGCCCTCGCGCGCGGTGCCGACGGGGCGGCTCGAGCCTATTCGGCGTACTTCCGCAGGATCTGCGCGACGCCATCCTCGACCAGACCGGTCTGCTCATTCGCGACCTCGGCGACCTCGGGCGCGCAGTGGCCCATGGCCACGCCAAGTCCGCCACCGCCGGCGGCATACTCGAGCATTTCGATGTCATTCTCGCCGTCACCGATCGCGATGATCGACTCGCGCGGCACATCCAGTTGCTGGCGCACCCATTCCAGCGCGGTGGCCTTGTTCACCCCGCGCGGCGCGATGTCGAGCCAGGACCACAGGCCAACGCTGTAGTGCGAGCGGTGCAGCCCGTTCTCGGCGGCGACGGCAAGCATGTCGTCCATTCGCTCACCGTGCGAGACCACGACCAGTCGGGTCGCGGTGAGTTCGCGCAGCCGTGCGGTCTCGGTCAGCACGCCGCGAGCCGCCTGCTCGGGGAAGCCGGCGGTGTGGTGCATGATGCCGTCCTCGTCCTCCACCGCGAAGGCGTGCTCGGTGAGGCGCTGTTCGACGGCGTCGATCAGGACCGAGGGATCGAAGGTCTCGACCCGCACCGGCGAGTAGCCGTCGACGGCCACCGGGTCAGCCTCGTAGACCATGGCCCCGTTCGAGCAGACCAGGTACTTCGACTGCAGGCCGAGCATCGCCGCAACCGGGAAGGTTTGCGAGGGGGAGCGCCCAGTGGCCAGCATCACTTCGTGTCCAGCCTCGATCGCGTCGCGCACGGCCTCGCGGACCTGCGGGGAGGCGTGACCGAACTCATTGACGAGCGTGCCGTCAATGTCGAGGGCAATCAGGCGGCGGGGGGAAACCACGATAATCAGACCGACTGGGCCGGGATGAGGTCGGTGCCGAGGTAGGGAACCAGGGCGGCCGGGACGCGGATCGAACCGTCCTCCTGCTGGTGCGTCTCGATGATCGCAACGAGCCAGCGGGTGGTGGCGAGCGTGCCGTTCAGGGTGGCGACGGGACTCGTGCCCGCCTCGCCGCGGCTGCGAATGCTGAGGCGGCGAGCCTGGAAGGTGGTGCAGTTGCTGGTGCTGGTCAGCTCACGGTAGCGCTGCTGGCTCGGCACCCACGCCTCGCAGTCGAACTTGCGGGCGGCGCTGGAGCCGAGGTCACCGGCGGCGACGTCGATGACGCGGTAGGCCAGTTCGCAGGCCTGCAGTAGCTGCTCTTCCCAGGCCAGGATGCGCTCGTGCTCGGCCTCGGCGGTGGCCGGGTCGGCGTAGACGAAGGCTTCTAGCTTGTTGAACTGGTGCACGCGCAGGATGCCCTTGGTGTCCTTGCCGTAGGAGCCAGCCTCGCGGCGGTAGCAGGAGGACCAACCGGCGTAGCGGATCGGGCCTGCGGTCAGGTCGATGATCTCATCCGCGTGGTAGCCGGCGAGGGCCACCTCGCTGGTGCCGACCAGGTAGAGGTCGTCCGCGGGCAGGTAGTAGATCTCGTCCGAGTGGGCGCCGAGGAAGCCGGTGCCGTCCATCACCTCGGGACGCACCAGCGTCGGGGTGATCATCGGGATGAAGCCCGCCTTGATCGCAGTGTCCAGGGCCATCTGCATCAGAGCCAGTTCGAGGCGAGCGCCCCAGCCCTTGAGGTAGTAGAAACGGGAGCCGCCGACCTTGGCGCCGCGGGCCAGGTCGATCATGCCGAGCGCCTCGCCGAGGTCGGCGTGGTCGCGCGGCTCGAAGTTGAATGCGCGCGGGGTGCCCACCTCACGCAGCACCACGAAGTCGTCTTCGCCACCCTCGGGTACGCCGTCGATCACGACGTTGTCGATGGCGCGCATGGCCGCGGTGAAAGCGTCCTCAGCGGCTTGCGCCTCGGCCTGAGCGGCCTTGACCCGAGCAGCCAGCTCCTGCGCCTGCGCGACCAGGGCCTGCTTCTCTTCCTTCGGCGCCTTCGCGACGAGCTTGCTGTGCACGTTCTGTTCGGCACGCAACGCCTCGAAGGCACTGATGGCGGCACGGCGCTGCGCGTCTGCGGCGAGGGCGGTGTCGACCGCCTCGACGGAGGCGCCGCGCTTCTGCTGCGAGCGGCGAACGCGGTCGGGGTCTTCGCGGAGGAGCTGCGGGTCAATCACGCGTCCAGCCTACCGCTCGGGCCTGAATGAACGTGTGCTGAGAGTTCTATCCACACATCGGAGGAAGGCTCGATTGGACGCGCTCACAGTCCCTACGATTTCCCCGTGACCCGCGACCCAGCCCTGCAGCACGAGGCAGTGCTGATTGCCGTCGTCTTCAACCCGACGAAGGTCACGCAAGCCAAGTTGGAACCGGTGCTGCAGCGGGTGTTGGACACCCTCGAATCCGAGGTGGAACTGCGCTGGTACGAAACCGATGCAGCATCCTGTGGCCGCCAGCAAACGCGGCAGGCCATCGCCGATGGTGCTGACTCGCTCCTGGTCGCCGGTGGCGACGGCACCGTTCGAGCAGTGGCGGGCGAACTGGCTGGCAGCACGATACCGCTCGGGCTGCTGCCGGTGGGCTCGGGCAACCTGCTGGCACGAAACCTCGGCCTGCCACTCTCGCTGCCCGCTGCGGCGTCGGTTGCGATCGCGGGCCAGCGCCGGGGAGTGGATGTGGGGCTGGTGGAACTGCGCCGCGGCGGCGGCGAGACCGAACGGCACAGCTTCCTGGTGATGGCTGGCCTCGGCCTGGACGCCGAAATGATCGCCAACACCAACCCGACCTTGAAACGACGCTTCGGCTGGATCGCCTACATCGACGGAGGCATTCGATCGCTGAAGAACCTGCGGCAGGTGCAGCTGGCCTATCGAATCGGCAATCGCAAGGAACGCAGCATCACGGTGCACTCGCTGCTGATTGGCAACTGCGGGTTGCTCCCGGCGAATGTGCAGCTCATGCCGGGCGCGTTGATCGATGATGGCGTGCTCGACATCGTCGCCATGCGCCCCAAAGGTGCGACCGGCTGGCTCCGGCTGATCGGTGCGATGCTGCTGCGTGGCCTGTTCTCGAGCAAGCGCGTCTCGCCGGCAGGTCAGCGCATTACGAACGAAGACGGCGAGGTGCGCACGCTCCGTCACTGGCGCGCTCGCGGCATGCTGGTGCGCAGCGCGGTCCCGGTCGCCTTCGAACTCGACGGCGAATGCCTCGGCACCGTGGTGGAACTTCGCACCTGGTTGCAGCCGCGCGCATTGACGGTGCGCACCGGCTCGGGGGACCTTGCGGCCCTTACTCCGTTACCGGTTCTCCAGCAATCAGGCCCCGCAGCCAGTCGCGCGCTTCGATGAAGACCTCGTCGGCGTACTGCGGCGGTACGACCACCGGGGTCCGGTCGGCACGCGGGTAGGAGCCGAGGAAGATCACGTTCGGGCTGAAGCGCTTGAGGCCCAGCAAGGCATCGGCGACCCGCTCCTCGAGGATGTGGCCGTCGGCGTCGATGATGAAGCGGTAGCGGCCCAGGGCGTCACCGATCGGGCGGGAGGCCAGCAGGCTCAAGTTCACGCCTCGCGTCGAGAACTGTTCCAGCAGTTCCTGCAGCGCACCGGATCGATCCTGTGGCAGCTCTGCGATCAGGCTGGTCTTGTCCGCGCCCGTTGGCGGCGGCACCGGGCCCGGGCGGCCGACCAGCACGAAGCGGGTGAGGGCGTTCGCGTGCTCACCGATATCTTCGGCGAGCACCTGGACGTCATAGCGCGAGGCGATACCGTGCGGCCCCACCGCCGCCTGCGCGGGCCCGTCGGTGCTGAGTTCCGCCACCGCAGCCACGTTCGAGGAGGCCGGCAGATGCGCGTGCTTCGGCAGCAGGGCATTCAGCTTCGTATAGGACTGGCCGTAGGCAACCGGGTGCGCTGCGATCACGGCGATCTCGTCCAGCTGCGTACCCGGCAGCGCGACCAGGTCGAAGCGCACCGGCACGAGGTACTCGCCGCGGATCCGCAGCCCCGGAATGTTTGCCAGGGCGTCCTGCGTCACGGACACGCCTCCGTCGATCGAGTTCTCGATGGCGATCATTGCCGCCACCGAGCGACCGCTGACCACATCGTCCAGCGCTTCGCCGACGTTGCTTACCGGGTGCCAGACGGCGCCCTGCGCCTCGGGCACCTGCGCCAGGGCAGCCTCGGTGAAGGTGCCAGGCGGGCCAAGGTAACTGTAGGCCGGCTTCGAATCGGTCATAGTCACAGCCTAGGGCGCGGCACGGGCTTTGCGCCGTCACCGTTGGTCGGCAAGGATGATTCTGTGCACGAACGAGCCGGAACTCTTGCCCTTGCCAGCGATCTGATTGATGTCGAGGCGCTGGTCGCCGATTACTTCCGGCTCACGCCGGATCCGAGTAACCCCGCCCAACGCGTGGTCTTCGGAACGTCGGGCCACCGCGGCAGCGCATTCGATGCTGCCTTTAATGAGGCGCATATCGCCGCGATCACCCAGGCCATCGTCGAGTACCGTGCCAGCCAGGGCATCACCGGTCCCGTGCTGGTGGCCCGCGACACGCATGCCCTCAGCGAGCCGGCGGAGCAGACCGTGCTTCGGGTGCTCGCTGGCAACGGCGTGGTCGCGCTCGCGGATTCGCGCAACGCGCCGGTGCCGACCCCGGCGCTGTCGCATGCCGTCATCCGGCTGAACCGGCTCGCGGCGCAGGCGGGCGATCCGAACCTCGCCGACGGCATCGTGCTCACCCCGAGCCACAACCCGCCGCGCGACGGCGGCATCAAGTACAACCCGCCGCATGGTGGACCGGCGGACACGGATGCGACCAGTTGGATCGCGAACCGGGCAAACGCATTGATCGAGGCGGGCCTCGTCGGGGTGCGCCGCGCCGAACCAAACCCGGAGGGTTACGACTTCCGCGAGCACTACGTCGCCGACCTCGGCAGCGTGCTGGATATGGACGCGATCGCGGCCTCCGGGCTGCGGATCGGTGCGGACCCGCTCGGCGGCGCCAGCGCCGAGTATTGGCAGCTGATCGCCGAGCGCTACGGCCTCAACCTCGACGTGGTGAACCCCGAGGTGGACCCGCGCTGGCCGTTCATGTCGTTGGACTGGGACGGCAAGATCCGCATGGACTGCTCCTCGCCGTACGCGATGGCGGGGGTGCTGGCTCGGCAGGCCGAGTACGACATCCTGACCGGCAATGACGCCGACGCGGACCGGCACGGCATCGTGACCCGCGACGGCGGTCTGATGAACCCGAACCACTTCCTCGCGGTCGCGATCGACTACTTGTATCGGCACCGCCCAGACTGGCCGGCGGATGCGGGCGTCGGCAAGACGCTGGTGTCCTCCTCGATGATCGATCGGGTGGTCGCGGCGCTCGGGCGGCCGCTGATCGAGGTGCCGGTTGGCTTCAAGTGGTTCGTGCCAGGCCTGGTGGATGGCTCGGTGGCCTTCGGTGGCGAGGAGAGCGCTGGCGCCAGCTTCTTGCGCAAGGACGGCTCGGTGTGGTCCACGGACAAGGACGGATTGCTGCTGTGCCTGCTCGCGGCAGAGATCCAGGCGGTGACCGGTCTGTCGCCGTCGGAGCGCTACGAGCAACTGGTCGCCGAGCATGGCCGCCCGGCCTACGCGCGCCAGGATGCGCCCGCGGATGCGGCAACGAAGGCGGCGCTGGGGAAGCTGAATCCTGCGGCGGTGACGACCACGCACCTCGGCGGCGATCCCATCATTGCGGTGCTCACGGAGGCTCCCGGCAACGGTGCTGGCATCGGTGGGCTGAAGGTCGTGACCGAGTTTGCCTGGTTTGCGGCTCGTCCCAGTGGTACCGAGGACGTCGCGAAAGTGTACGCGGAGTCCTTCCGTGGTCCTGAGCATCTGTCGCACATTCAGGCAGAAGCACAGGCTGTTGTCAGGTCTGTGACCCCCAAATAGGGGTTTTCTTGGCAAAAATGCCCCCCAAACGGGGTCCGATGTCACAAGTCTGCAATGTTGGCGTCTTTGTTCTTGACATCCCGGAAACGGCCGGAATAGTGTTATGGCCAATTGCGAGAGCGCTCTCACAGGGGGGCAAACGCGCAAGCAATCATGTCCACGCACACAAAGGAGTGACCGTGAGCTTTTCACGCCGCACCAAGGCTGTTAGCGCCATTGCTGGTGCTTCCGCAGCTGCACTGATCCTCGCCGGTTGCGCCGGTGGGGGCGACACCCCGGCCGAGCCGGGTGGTCCCATCACCCTGACCATCACCACCTTCGGTAACTTCGGTTACGACGACCTCCTCAAGGAATACGAGGCGGCTCACGAGGGCATCACCATCGAGCACATCAAGGCTGCTGACGGTGGCGCCGGCCGTGAGGACCTCTTCAAGCGCATCGCGACCGACACCGTCGCCGACGTTGCCGCTATCGAAGAAGGCTTCGTTGCCGCTATCACCAGCGACCCGGCCGTTGCCGCCAAGTTCGCTGACCTGAACACCCTCGGTGGCGACAAGATCGCTGACCGCTGGCTGTCGTGGAAGAACGACTACGCCACCACTCCGGACGGCAAGTTCATCGGTTACGGCACCGACATCGGCCCGCAGGGTCTGTCGTTCCGTGGCGACCTGCTGGCCAAGGTTGGCGCCGGCACCCGTGACGAGTTCACCGCCAAGCTCGGTGGCGCCAACGCGTCGTGGGACAACTTCTTCGCCCTGGGCAAGGAGTACAAGAAGGCCACTGGTAAGGCCTTCTACCCGAACTCGTCGGCCATCTGGAACTCCTTCGTGAACCAGCAGGCCGAGGGTTACTACAAGAAGGACGGCACCACCCTGAACATCGAGGGCAACGAGGCGCTCAAGGGCTTCCTCGGCCAGCTGCTCGACGCTCAGCAGGCCGGCCTGTCGCTGAACCTGAACTTCTGGGACGGCGCCCTCTCGGCTGAGGCACAGAAGAACAACGACTTCGCTGTGCACGTGACCCCGGGCTGGATGCTCGGTGTCGTCAAGGGTTGGTACCCCGAGGACCAGCGCGACAAGCCGCAGGGCTGGGACTTCGCTGACGTCTACCCGGGTGGTGCAACCAACTGGGGTGGCGCATGGCTCGCCGTCGCCGAGAACTCGCCGAACAAGCAGGCCGCTGCTGACCTGGCCGCATGGCTGACTGCTCCCGAGCAGCAGGTCAAGGCGTTCAAGGCTGCCGGTCCGTTCCCGTCGACCAAGGAAGGTGGCGAGGCTGTCGCTGCCGAGAACGCGCTCGACCCGTTCTTCAACAACGCTCCGACCGGTGCCATCCTGGCCAACCGCGCCGTGGGTGTGACCCCGCAGGTCAAGGGTAAGGACGACGCGCTCATCCAGGAGTCGGTCTTCGGTCCGGTCCTGAGCCGTCTCGACAACGGTGAGTTCAAGACCGTCGACGAGGCATGGGACGCAGCCCTGAAGCTCCTGAAGGAGCAGCTCAGCTAGTTTGAGCCTCAACAGAACGGTGCCCCCGGGTTACCCGAAGCCCGGGGGCACCGCCCTACCCCCTCCCTCACACCATCTCAATCACACGAATCCATTCGTTGCGACTGCGCCAATTAGGTAACGGAGCCTACACATGACGACCCAAGCACCGGTGGAGCGTCCTCGGGGACGACACGCTGGACTGACGTTCCGGCAGAAGTTGTCCAACTTCGATACCAAGGCGTCTCCCTACTTCTATATCTCTCCCTACTTCCTGCTCTTCGCGATCTTCGGCCTGTTCCCGATCCTCTTCACGATCTGGGTCTCGCTGCACGAGTGGTCATTCTTGTCGGGCCAGGGCGAATTCACCGGCTTTGCGAACTACGAGTGGATCCTCTTCGGGGACGGCTCGGAGCGCTTCTACAAGGCCATGTTCAACACGTTCAGCATCTTCCTGCTGTCGAGTGTTCCGCAGATCCTGATGGCCGTCATCATTGCCGCAGTGCTGGACCAGCAGTTGAAGGCACAGACTTTCTGGCGTATGTCGGTCCTGTTGCCCTACGTGGTCGCTCCTGCCGCCGTAGCCATCATCTTCGGCCGTATCTTCAGTGAAACCACCGGCCCGATTGCTGGCGTTATCAAGAGCCTCTTCCCGTCACCGGACGACCCGACCGCGCCGGCCTTCCTGATCGACTGGGACGGTGGCGTTCTGGAATCGCACATCGCGATTGCCACGATGGTGAACTTCCGTTGGACCGGCTACAACACGCTCATCGTGTTGGCTGCGATGCAGGCGATCCCGCGGGACGTCTACGAGTCGGCCGCCATCGACGGCGCAGGAGCGATCCGACGCTTCTGGTCCATCACGGTGCCGATGATTCGCCCGACCATGATCTTCGTGATCGTTACCTCGACCATCGGTGGTCTGCAAATCTTCACCGAACCGTTGATGTTCTCGAGGCTGACGTCCTACGGTGGCGACAAGCAACAGTTCCTGACCATCGTCATGTACATGTGGGATGTCATGATGAACCGCCAGAACTTCGGTCGCGCGGCCGCAATGGCCTGGGTGCTGTTCCTGATTATCGTGATCATCTCGCTGCTGAACTTCTTCATCACGCGGGCCATCGCCTCGGCAGATGTTCGCCGCGGCCGCGGTGGCGTGTCGCTTCGAAAGGTGGGTCGCTGATGAGCGTCGTCCAGGAAGTTGCTCCCGTCGAGGAGCAGGTACCGGCAGCCGCCGCTGCGGCGCCGGCCGAGAAGAAGACCCGGAAGCGGAACTTCCTCTATAACAAGGCTGGCTTCTGGAGCTACGCGTTCCTGAGCATCGTGGCCCTGATCGGTATCGCGCCGCTCTGGTGGACCTTCGTGGTCGGCACCCGCGACTCCTTCGCGGTGAACGAGTGGCCGCCGGCTGTCCTGCCCGGCGACAACATGTGGAACAACATTGACTGGGTGATGAACTTCCAGGGCGGCAAGTTCTGGGTGGCGCTATTCAACAGCCTCATCATCTCTGCCGTGATCACGCTCTCGGTCGTGTTCTTCTGCACCCTCGCTGGCTACGCCTTCGCCAAATTGCGCTTCAAGGGGCGGAACGTCCTGTTCGCGTTCATCCTGGTAACGCTGGCGATCCCGGTACAGCTCGGTATCATCCCGCTGTTCATCCTGATTAACAGCTGGGGTCTGGTTGGCAACATCCTGGCTGTGATTATGCCGGGATTGGTCACGGCATTCGGTGTGTTCTTCATGCGCCAATACCTGGTGGATGCCATTCCGGATGAACTGATCGAGGCTGCTCGAGTCGACGGTGCTAACCAGTGGAAGGTCTTCATGACTGCTGGTCTGCCGGCAGCACGCCCGGCCATGGCCATCCTGGGTCTGTTCACCTTCGTGTCGACCTGGACCGACTTCATGTGGCCCTACATGGTGCTCGGCGCACAGAACCCGACCGTGCAGACGGTGCTGGCCTTCATGCGAGCCGATGGTGGTCACACGCCGGACTACTCGCGAATCTTCATGGCAACGTTCATTGCAACGGTGCCGCTGCTCCTGCTGTTCATCTTTGCGGGCAAGCAGCTGATCTCCGGCATCATGGCTGGAGCTGTGAAGGGCTGATCGGTCTTGCCGATCGTGCGCAGTCGCCGGGGACCCGAACCCGGCGACTGCGCTTTTCCACTATGAGAACCAGATGTCTGGGCTACGATTTCATCGTTGGTCGGAGACACTGGAAACGGGGACAGGCGACGATGTCTGAACCTAGATTCAATCAGGGAAGAATCGAGGTCCTGTGAAGTCAGCAGACCAGAACGGGCGCAGCGCACCGACCTTGGAAGAGGTCGCCGCACTCGCAGGCGTGTCGCGCGCCACCGCATCTCGGGTAATTAACGGCGCACACCGTGCGAGCCCGGAGGCCGTCGCGGCCGTGAACGAAGCCATTAAGAAGCTGGACTACGTGCCGAATCGCGCCGCCCGTGCGCTGGCCAGTCGCCAGACCCACGCCATCGCGCTGATCGTGCCGGAAGAGGCGGACCGCTTCTTCGGCGACCCCTTCTTCGCCAGCATCGTGGGTGGCATTACCTCACGCATCCAGCCGACCGACTACGTGCTGAACCTCATCATTGGCGCCTCCGACATGAATCGGAAGACCGCTCGCTACCTGGCTGGCGGCAATGTCGACGGCGCGCTGGTGGTCTCCCAGCACGGCAGCAACGCCCTGCTCGAGATGCTGCCCGAGAATGTGCCGGTCGTGTTTGGTGGTCAGCCGCTCGACGATCCGAACGAGCGCGCTTACTACGTGGATGTGGACAACGTCGCTGGCGCTCGGACTGCGGTGCAGCACCTGGTCAAGCTTGGCCGGAAGCGCATCGCGACCATCACCGGTCCGATGGACATGCATGCGTCCCGGGACCGTCTCACCGGCTGGCAGCAGGTGCTCAGCGAGGCTGGCCTCGAGCTGCTGCCGATTGAGCACGGTGACTTTACCGGCGGTTCCGGTGCCGCGGCGATGCGACGCATCCTGGAGCACACCCCGGACCTCGACGCGGTGTTCGTCGCGAGCGACTTGATGGCCGCCGGCGCGGTGACCGTGCTGCGCGAACGTGGCTTCAAGGTGCCGGACGACGTTGCGGTGATGGGCTACGACAACTCGCCGGTGTCAGTGCGAGGCGACATCAAGCTGTCGACCATTGCCCAGCCCAGTGCCCAGATGGGTCGCGAAATGGTGGATATGCTGCTCGGCCTGCTTGGCGGCAAGCAGCCACCGGCTCGCGGTCGCATTCTGGAGACGAGCCTGATCTTGCGCGATTCGGCGCCGGCAGCGGACTAGGGGACGCGGTAGATCCACTCCGGGGTGGTGAACTTGCTGACCACCAGTTCCTCGGCCTCAGCGAGTTCCTCCGGAGTAATCTCGCCGGGCACCGTCCGGTGCAGGCTCATAAAGGTCTGCTTCAGGTGCTCGGTGATCTCTTCGCGGCTCAGGCCGGTCTGACTGCGCAGCGGATCCACGCGCTTGACGGCGCTGGCGATGCCCTTGTCGCTGAGCTTCTCGCGGCCGATGCGCAGCACGTCGGTCATTTTCTGCGCATCGATGTCGTAGCTCATGGTGGCGTGATGCAGGATCGCACCCGACCCGAGGCGCTTCTGCGCCGCACCGCCGATCTTGCCCTTCGGTGAGGCGATGTCGTTGAGCGGCTTGTACTCGGCCTCGATGCCGAGGCTGCGCAGGCCATGCAGCACCCAGTCGTCCAGAAAGGCGTAGGACTCTGCGAACGGCATGCCAGCGACCAGTTCGCCGGGCACTGACAGCGAATAGGTGATGACCGAGCCCGGTTCCACGAACATGGTGCCGCCACCCGAGATACGACGCACGACCTCGATACCGTGGCGTTCGGCCGCCTCGAGGTCGACTTCGTTCTTCACCGACTGGAAGCTGCCGAGGATGGCTACTCCGGGCATGTCCCACTCCCAGAAGCGCAGGGTGGGGCGGCGACGGCCGGCGCCCACCGCCTCGGTGAGCACCTGGTCGAGGGCGAGGTTCAGTCGGCCCGGCAGCGGGGCGTGGTGCACGATCTCCCAGGTGTAGTCGTCCCAGTCGGTGGCCTGTGTCAGCGCGCGCCGCACCACGATGCCCACCGCGTCGGGACTGAAGCCGAACAGGACGGTGCCCTCGGGCAGGGCGAGCCGTACGCGATCGGCGATGGCGGCTGCGTCGGTCTCGACGGCGATACCGCGCAGGGCGGCGTTGATCGCGTCCAAGGCCTCGTCGGGCTCCAGGAAGAAGTCACCGGCGAGGCGCGCCTCGGTAATGACGCCGCCAGCTGCCTCGAGGTCGACGACGACGAGCTTGCCGCCCGGGACCTTGTATTCGCCATGCATGTCTTCAGCCTAGGCGCTGGGCAGATGCTCCTGCAGCCAGGCGAGCACGTCCTGCAGCACCTCGTCCTTGTTGGTCTCGTTGAATGGCTCGTGGCGCGCGCCTTCGTACACGATGGTGCGAATGTCGGTGATGCCAGCGCGCTCCCGGTAGGCGCGTTCCAGGCGGCGGACCGATCGGGCACCCCCCACAGTGTCCTCCGAACCAACGATGAGCAGCATCGGCAATTCCGGGTCGATGCCGCGCTTCGGCCGGCCGAACAGGCGCGTGGCGTCGACGACGCCGAACAACTTCATCAGCGGTTCCGAGGTCGTGAGCGGGTCGTCCTGGAACGCCTGCCAGACGGCTGGGTCACGGCTCAACCACTCCAGACCGGTCGAGTCGGGCCCGCGCCACGGCTTGTTCAGGTCACCTGCATTCAGGTACCCGGGCATCCGGTATGAGGAGCCGCTGAGGACGACGCCGGCCACGTTGTCTAGGCGGCCCTGGTTGAGCAGGATCTGCGTGATGAAGGAACCCCAACTGTGGCCGATCACGAAGTGCGGCAGCTCCGGGTGTTCGGCCTGGATGTGCTCCACCATCAGGTTGACGCCGTCCACCGCAGCCGGGTGGCCGCCGGGGCCGAGCCGACCAAGGCGCTCGGGGTGACCAGCGTGCTGCAGAATCCCGGTCTTGCCGTGGCCGCGGTGGTCGTCGCCGTAGACGGTGAAGCCGTGCTGGTTGAGGAATGCGGCCACATGCTCGTAGCGGCCAATGTGCTCGCCGACGCCATGCACCAGCTGCACCACCGCAACCGGGTTCTTGGCGTCCCAGCGCCGGTAGTGCAGGTCGATCCCGTACGCGTCAGTGAGGTGCGCTTCCGTAGCGGCCATGCCAACGGTCCTTTCTCGCGGATGTTGTCAGGCTAGCGGCCCGGCAGCCCTGCCAACAGTGCGACGCGAGGCGACTAGTCCGATTCCGGCAGCCATTTCGACACGAGGTGGTCGGCCGAAACCCGCCGGATCGTGCCGGATCGGGCGCGCAGCACCATGCTCTCGGTCCGAATGATCGGACCCTTGCGACGCACGCCGTCGAGCAGTTCACCGTCGGTGACCCCGGTGGCAACGAAGAAGGTGTTGTCGCCCTTGACCATGTCCTCGGCGGACAGCACCGTGTCCAGCGGCAGGCCCGCGTCAATCGCCTTCTGGCGCTCGGCGTCCGAGGAGGGGGCGAGGCGGCCCTGGATGAAGCCGCCGAGTGCCTTCACAGCGCACGCGGTCACAATGCCCTCGGGCGAGCCACCGATGCCGACGCACAGGTCGATACGGCTCTGGTAGCGCGCGGCGTTAATGCCACCGGCGACATCGCCGTCACGCAGCAGGCGGGTGCCCGCGCCAGCGGCACGAATGTCCTGGATCAGTTGCTCGTGCCGCGGGCGGTCGAGCACGGCCACGAGCAGGTCGGAGACGTCCACGCCCTTGGCCCTGGCAAGCAATCGCAGGTTCTCACCGATCGGAAGGTTCAGGTCCAGCACGCCCACCGCCTCGGGCCCGGCCACCATCTTTTCCATATAGAACACGCTGGAGACGTCGAGCATGGTGCCGCGATCCGAGACCGCGATCGTGGAGATGGCGTTCTGCTTGCCAGCGGCAGTGAGGCTGGTGCCGTCGATGGGGTCGACCGCGATGTCGCAGAGCGGCCCGCGGCCGGTGCCGACGTGTTCGCCGTTGTGCAACATCGGCGCCTCGTCCTTTTCGCCCTCACCGATCACGACGACACCGTCGAAGTTCACGGTGTTGAGGAACTTGCGCATGGCATCAACGGCGGCGCCGTCGGCGGCGAGCTTGTCGCCCTTGCCGATCCACGGCACCGAGCGGATCGCGGCGGCCTCGGTCGCTCGGACCAACTCCATCGCGAGGTTGCGATCCGGGTGGTGGAAAAGTTCTTCCGGCTCTCTGGGAACGTCGAATGGACTCGCAGTCATGCGCGGACTCCTCGCTGAGGCAGGCATAGGTAAGGCGCCGTTGACTGACGTACGCGGAGCTACCTGCGCTTGGCGTCAACGGCGCCTACTTCGAGG
>ENA-UOVV01001646-UOVV01001646.1-compost-metagenome-genome-assembly--contig:-NODE-1646-length-15353-cov-6.010590_pt1 | contig 15353 bp, 10 predicted proteins | sample MGYA00238155_ERZ761577 | MGnify/ENA primary metagenome ERZ761577 (study PRJEB28898, sample SAMN06268775) | compost metagenome | isolation source: Emeryville, CA | place: USA:Emeryville, CA | collected...
TGATCAGCGTGCGCTCGAACTGGCCGGTCTTCTTCTCGTTGATGCGGAAATAGGTGCTGAGCTCCATCGGGCAGCGCACCCCCTTGGGGATGTAGACGAAGGAGCCGTCGGTGAACACCGCCGAATTGAGCGTGGCATAGTAGTTATCCGACACCGGAACCACCGAGCCGAGATATTTCTGCACCAGCTCGGGATGCTCACGCACCGCTTCGGAAATCGAGCAGAAGATGATGCCGTGCTTGGCCAATTCCTCCCGGAAGGTGGTGACCACCGAGACGGAATCGAACACCGCGTCCACCGCCACATTGCCGGAGAACGGCGTGCCCTGCGGTTCGCCCGCGCCCTCGACGCCGGCCAGGATGGCCTGCTCCTTGAGCGGGATGCCCAGCTTCTCATAGGTCCGCAGCAGCTCGGGATCGACCTCGTCGAGGCTCCTCGGGCCCTTGAAGGACTTGGGGGCGGCGTAGTAGCTGATGCCCTGGAAGTCGATCTTGGGATAGCGCACCTTGGCCCAGTTCGGCTCGTCCATGGTCAGCCAGCGCCGGAAGGCCTCCAGCCGCCATTCCAGCATCCACTCGGGCTCTTCCTTCTTGGCGGAGATGAAGCGGATCGTATCCTCGTTGAGGCCCACCGGCGCCACGTCGGATTCGATGACCGTCTCGAAGCCGTACTTGTACTTGTCGACGTCGAGCGCCAGCACCTGCTCGACCGTTTCCCGATCGATTTCTTCCTTGAGCGTGGGAATGTCGTAGTCGGCCATAAGGCTTCTCCTTTGTGTCCCTCGACGGTTCAAGGCCGCCGCGAACGATAGACCCGGGGCGGCCCTCAGGCCGCCTTGCCTGCCCGCCTGTGGCGGGAAAGCAGCGTTTCAAACCCGGCGAGGAACGCCCTTGCGTCCCCCTCCGTCGAATTCCAGCCGAAGCTGACGCGCAGCGCGCATTCGGCGAGCTCCCGCGGCACGCCCATGGCCGCCAGCACGTGGCTGGCGCCCACCTTGCCCGACGAGCAGGCCGAACCCGACGATACCGATAGTCCCATCAGGTCCAGCGCCATCATGGCGGTGGCGTTGCGCAGGCCGGGCACTGCGAAATTGACCACATTGCCCGTCCGCTCGGCGCCGCTGCCGAAGACGACCACGTCCGGCGCCAGCGCCCTGAGGCCCTCTTCCACCAGGCCGGTCAGCGCCCGCATCGCCGCGCCGTCATAGGCGCTGGCGGCGGCCGCCGCGCCGAACCCGGCGATCAGCGCCGCCGATTCCGTGCCGCCGCGCCGTCCCTGCTCCTGCCCGCCGCCGGGAATGAGCCGCGCCGTGTCGGCATGGCCCTTGACCAGCAGCGCGCCGATGCCGGCCGGCCCGCCGATCTTGTGGCCGCTGACGGCCATCATATCGGGTGCCGAGGCGGCGAATTCCAGTTCCAGCCGGCCCAGCGCCTGCACCGCGTCGATGAAAAGCGCGTGTCTGGTCGGCCCGACCATGGCGTTGATCCGCCCCATGGGCTGCACCACGCCGGTCTCGTTGTTCACCCAGTGCAGGGCGACCAGCAGCACGACGCCCTCGGCATCGGCCCGGGCCAGCAGCAGCGCCAGTTGATCGAGATCAATGCGCCCTTCCCCGTCGAGCCCGATGGTCCATACTGGCAGGCCCGTGGCATCCGCCGCTTTCTCCGCGGCGGCGTGCTCCCCCGCGCTGACGACCACGGCGCCTGCAGAGAATGCCCTGGCGCCGCCGACGATGGCCTGGGTGATCGCCTCGGTGGCCGAACCGGTGAACACCACCTGGCGCGGCTCCGCGCCGGCCAGCCGCGCCACCTGGGCGCGGCCGGTTTCGATGATGTCGCGCAGCGTGCGTCCATGTGCGTGGACGGACGAGGGATTGCCCGTATGCGCGAGCGCGGCAACGAGGGCTTCCCGCGCTTCGGGCAGAAGCGGGGACGCGGCATTGTGATCCAGATAGATCGCCGGTCTCGTCATTGCGCCTTCCGGGCGCATGCGCGCCCCACATAGCTTCCATGCCGGCCGTGGGACGCTGCTGCACCCGCGCAACCAAACACTTCTTGAAATCCGCCGCCCAACTTCATTACAAGGGGCGCTCCACAAGGCCGCAGGGCGGCCCGAAAACCGAGTTTCGAATAATTCTAAACTGGTTTTTTCGACCCATGTTTTAGGGAGCGGCCGGCGCTTAGTCAAGCCGCGCCCGCCCCTTTCCCGGGCCGAGGAAACCCCGCAGCGACAGAGCCGAAACGGCCGGAAAAGAACCCTATGCCTGAAGTGATCTTCAATGGCCCGGAAGGGCGCCTGGAAGGCCGGTACCAGCCGGGCAAGGAACCCAACGCCCCCATCGCCATCGTGCTGCATCCGCACCCGCAATTCGGCGGGACGATGAACAACCAGATCGTCTACAACCTGTTTTATATGTTCGCCGAGCGCGGCTTTTCGGTGCTGCGCTTCAATTCGCGCGGCGTCGGCCGCAGCCAGGGCGTGTTCGACCACGGCATCGGCGAGCTTTCCGACGCCGCGGCAGCCCTCGACTGGCTGCAGATCATCAACCGCGAATCCCGCGGCTGCTGGATCGCCGGCTTCTCCTTCGGCGCCTGGATCGGCATGCAGCTGCTGATGCGCCGGCCGGAGGTGGAGGGCTTCATCTCCGTCGCCCCGCCCGAGAACCTCTACGATTTCTCCTTCCTCGCCCCCTGCCCCTCCTCGGGCCTGATCATCCACGGCGACAAGGATCGGGTGGCCCCGCCCTCCTCGGTGCAGAAGCTGGTGGACAAGCTCAAGACGCAGAAGGGCATCACCATCGAGCAGCAGATCGTGGAGGGGGCCAACCACTTCTTCGAGGACAAGATCGACGAGCTGACCCAGCGCTGCGCCGACTATCTCGACCGTCGCCGTCAGGAGATCGCGGACGGCGGCGGGCGCTGAGTGGGGCGCATTGGGGCGATCGTCCCTCAACCACGGTGTCGTTCCCGCGAAAGCGGGAACCGCCGTTTCAAGGCCACCGAACCAGACAGGGGGCCCGCTTCCGCGGGAACGGCCCGATGGTTTGCATGGATCGCAACATGACCAAGTTCAAGTCCGACTTCCTGCGCGTGCTCGACGAGCGCGGCTTCATCCATCAGATCTCCGACCCGGAAGGGCTCGACCAGCTCGCTGCCACCTCCAGGATCACCGGCTATGTCGGCTACGACGCCACGGCCACCTCGATCCATATCGGCAACCTCATCACCGTCACCATGCTCTACTGGCTGCAGGAGACGGGCCATACCGCCATCAGCCTGATGGGCGGCGGCACCTCCATGGTGGGCGATCCCTCCTTCCGCGACGATCAGCGCAAGCTGCTGACGCCCGAGCAGATCGCCGCCAATATCGAGGGCATCAAGAAGGTCTACGGCAACATCCTGCGCTATGACGGCCCCAACCCGGCCATCATGGTCAACAATGCCGACTGGCTGCTGGAGCTCAAATATGTCGAGTTCCTGCGCGATGTCGGCCGGCATTTCTCGGTCAACCGCATGCTCAGCTTCGATTCTGTCAAGCTGCGGCTCGACCGCGAGCAGTCGCTGAGCTTCCTCGAGTTCAACTACATGGTCATGCAGGGCTACGACTTCGTCGAGCTCAACCGCCGCTATGGCTGCATCCTGCAGATGGGCGGCTCGGACCAGTGGGGCAACATCATCAACGGCGTCGATCTCAGCCACCGCATGGGCGGCCCGCAACTCTACGCGCTGACCACGCCGCTGCTGACCAAGTCGAGCGGCGAGAAGATGGGCAAGTCCGCCTCCGGCGCCGTCTGGCTCAACGCCGACCTCTTCAGCCCCTACGATTTCTGGCAGTATTTCCGCAACACGGAAGACGCCGATGTCGGCCGGTTCCTCAAGATCTTCACCCGCCTGCCGATCCCCGAGATCGAGCGGCTCGCCGCCCTCGGCGGCACCGAGATCAACGAGGCCAAGAAGGTGCTGGCCACCGAGACCACCGCCATCGTCCATGGCCGGCAGGCCGCCGAGCAGGCCGCCACCACCGCCGCCGCCACCTTCGAGGCCGGCGCCATCGACCTCTCCCTGCCCACCGCCGAGGTCGGCCGCGCCGAGCTTGATGCCGGCATCGGCATCCTCAACGCGCTGGTCCGGGCCGGGCTCGCCGCCTCCAACGGCGAGGCCCGCCGCCACATCGCCTCCGGCGCCGTGCGGGTCAACGACGCCGCCGTGGACGACGACAGGCTGAGCCTCGACCAAAGCGCCCTCCTGCCCGAAGGCGTCATCAAGCTCTCGGTCGGCAAGAAGCGCCACGCGCTCATCAGGCCGGCATAGGGGTTTCGCGCCGTCCCGCAGGGCAAATCGGTCCGGTGGACCGATTTGAGGCAACAAGGCCGTGAGAGCTACGCTCGAATGGCTGGCCCGGGGGTTGGGGGTGTCGGACCACCGACCGCGCCGCATTCCGGAAGCCAACCACCGGGTCATTCCCGCGAAAGCGGGAACCTCCGTTTAAGATGCCGATCCTTCCCCCAGGGGCGAGGCCTCGCCCCACCCCTCCCCTTCAAGGGGCAGCGCGGGACGCCGTTTCCATCGAACCTGAATCGTCCCGACGCGCTACTCCGCCGGCGGCAGCTCGCGGGAGCGGAACTCGAACAGCTCGCGGAAGGCGCCCGGCACCAGCATGGAGAGCGGGTTGATCTGGAACTGCGGATTGTCGAGCGGCCCGCGCACCGCGAAGGTCACGCCCACCAGCCCCTCGCCGGCGCGTCCGCCCAGCAGCGGCCCCAGCAGCGGGATCTGCTGGAAGGCGTTGTTGAGCCCGTAGAGCGGCACATAGGTGCCGGTCAGGTCGTATTGGCGCCGGTCCGTATAGATGAAGCCGCGCAGCGTGCCGCCCACCGTGGCGCCGGCCAGCATGGCGTTGGTCACCTCCACCCGGTCGCGCCGGCGCAGGAAATCCACCTGCGCCGCGTCGAAATCCAGCCGGTTCCGCTCGGCGATGGCGGCACGGGAGTTGGAATGGTTGCCCAGCACCTGCGTGACGTTGTCCTCGTCGACGATGGCGAAATTGCGCATCACCAGCTGCCCCGCTTCCACATCGGCCTGCCGGTCCGTGGTCAGCACCAGGCTGCCGCTGCCCCCGGCGAGCTGCGAATAGACGCCCAACAGGCGCAGCACCGTGCCGGCATCGTTGAAGGCCACGGTCATGGTGCGGCCGTTGGGTGCGGGATTGGTGGTGATGGAGAGCGCGTTGCCCTCCCCGAACTGCGCCGAAGCGGTGGCGCGGCTGAGATTGGTGCCGCGCAGCAACAGGTCGACATCGACGTTGAAGGCCGTGGTGGCGTAGAAACCCACCGCCCGGTCGAGATCGACGGTGAGCGCGATGGTCTGGTCGAACTGGGTCGATTGCACCCCCCCGCTGCCTTCGCCCAGGCTGAAGAACTGGCTCAGCATGGGCTTGAGATCGAGCTGGCTGCCGGTGATGCGCACCGCATAGCCGCCCTCGATGGGCGACAGGATCACCTCGGCATTGTCGCCGGCGCTGAGCGCGAAGGTGTCGAAGCGGGCCGCCTCGAGGCCGTCGGTGGCGTGATAGTCCAGCGCCCCCTCCAGCCGCACCGAGCCAAAGGCCAGGGCGATGTCGTCGAGCCGCGTCACCTCGCCGTCCGGCCGGATGGTGGCGACGAGGCTGCCCGGCGTGCCGGCGGGCTTGGCGATGCCCAGGTCGCGCACGGTCAGCGTCGCCTCCGCCAGGTCCACGCTCATCTGCAAGGCGCCGTCGGCCAGCGGCTGGGCCACGAACCGCACCGTGCCGCCCAGGAACTGCGAGGCGTCGAACCCCATCGAGGCCAGGTCCGCCACCGCCACCGTGCCGCCCAGCCGGAACACCGGCTCGGTCTCCGGCGTCCCCTCCAGCGACAGCTCGGCAGTCATGCCGTCGATCTCGGCGGTCCCGCCCAGGGCGTAGCCGTCCTGCGTCGCGGAAAAGGCGAGCTGGCCGTTGCCGATGCGCCGCTCCTGGATGGGCTGGCTGCTGGCGAAGTCGCTGACCGTGCCGTTGATGACGTAGTCGAGGTCCATCGGCTTGCCGGTCTCCTCGTCCGCGAGGCCGATGGTGGCCACCAGCCCGAGATCGATGGTGCCGCTCAGCGCCTCCAGCGGCACCGGCAGATTGGCGCCGGCGAGCGCCTCGGGCTGCTGCTCCTCGATCAGCGCCAGCAGCGCCGGTATGGGCGCGCTGATGTCGCCCGAGATCTCCGCGATGCTCTCGCCGGGCACGGAATTGTCCATCACCAGCGCCGGATTGCGGACCTCGATCAGCCCGCCCGCCGTCTCCAGCCGCCCGCCGCCGCCGGCGATGACGATGTCGGCGTCGTCCACGGTCAGCCGCGTCTCCCCGTCGATCAGGATGGGCGCCATGGTCTCGGTGGGCCGGATGGCGACCCCCTCGCCCACCATCTCCACATGCATGCCGCCCTCGGGAATGGGCTTGTCCTCGCCCTTGAGGCCCAGCGTGCCGACCGGGAAGTTGAAGCGCATGCGCGAGGACTTCACCCGCCCCTCGGCGACGTTGGCGACGAACCAGTCGCGGCTGTCCTCGCCCATGATGTAGGGCCACAGCCGCTTGAGGTCGTCGGCGCTCACGCCCTGCCCGGCCACGTCCATCTCGATGCCGATGCCGGTGCGCAGCATGTCGACCCGCCCGGTGGTCTCCACCACCGCGTCGCCCTTGCGCGCCACGAAGCGGTCGATGCCCAGGGCGCCGTAGAGCGGCGCCGACCAGCCGGAGAACTCCATGGTCTCGAACGGTGCCTCCGGCGCCGGCAAATCGTTGGGATGCAGGCGGACGGCCGAAGCGTTGAGGGCGATGCCGATGGTCGGCCCGAAGCTCTGGTCCAGCCCCAGCGCGAACACGCCCGAGATGCGCGCCGAGCTCTGCCCGATCTGCATCGCCGCCTCGTCCAGCCGGAACTGTCCCAGCTCGGGCGACCAGGTGATGTCCATGATCGAGGTCGCCACCGGGAAATAGTCCTCCCCGACGCGCAGGTCCAGCCCGGTCATGTCCACCTTGAAGGCGCCTTCGGTGACCTTGCCGCCCGGCGCGTCGAAGCCGACATTGATCGACAGCGCGCCCGCTCCCTGCATGCCCACCAGGCTGTCGCGGTCGTCGATGAAGGGCAGGAGCGCGGAAAAGTCGATATTGGAGATGTCGGCGCCGAGCCGGGCCGTGCCGTCCTCGGCCACGATGCGCTCCAGCGTTCCCACCACCGAACGGCCGCCTATGGTGGCGGTGAACTCGCCGCGCGTGGGCCGCCCGCCGCCCCCGGCGGTGATCTCCAGCGACACGTCCTCGAAGGTGCGGAACAGCCCATAGACCGAATCCGACATGTCGATGATGCCGTCGCGCACCACCAGCTTGGAGAAGCGCCCCTGCTCGGCCTGGGAGACGAGATCGGCGATCGCCACCTCGCTGGCTTCGAGGTTGTAGATCAGCCAGTCGTTGTCCGAGCGCATCGTGGCAGTGCCGCCGTTCATGGCGATGCCCTCCGCCCCGATGCCGACGGCGGGATAGGCGTCCTCGCCTTCCAGCACGCGCAGCGTCGGCGGGCCGCCGTCGGGGTCCTCGATCATCTCGAAGCTGGTCAGCCGTGGGCCGTAGAGGTCCTGCACGAGCTGGATATGCGGCCGCACCACCGTCACCGTCGCGCCCGGCTGGCCGATCAGCGCCAGGAACGGCGAGAAGCCGACCTCGAGCGCGTCCATGCCGATGCGCGCGCCCGATTTGCTGTCGGTGAGCAGCACCGGGGAGAACTGGATCACCGGCCAGATGCCGCTTTCCAGCGCCAGGGCCATGTCGCCCATCTCGATGCGGGAGCTGGGCGGAATGACCGACTGCACGAAGCCGCGCACCGCCTGCCCGGCGAAGGGCAGCCGGATCGGGGTGATGAGCAGGACGAGATAGAGCGACACGAGAATGGCCGCGGGAACGCCGAGCCCCCACAGCGCCAGCCTGGCTCTGCGGCTGCGTTTCGGGCGTCTGGCAGGCGCAGACGCGGGTTTGGGCGTGACTGCGGGAATAGTCGCTTCGCTCACTTGCTTCCTGGGCCAGGAACGGGCGATAGCCCGGTCACTTTACAGAATCAACCGCCCAGCGGTCCAATGCTCGATGATACCGGCTGGATTGTGGCGCCGACACCCTCTAGTCACCTTTGCGATCAGGACTTAACGCCCATGACCCATCTCAAGCCCGGCGATCCGGCACCCGACGTCACCCTGCTGCGCGACGACGGCTCCGAGCTCGCCCTCCGGGCGCTGCGCGGCCAGCCCGTGGTGCTCTATTTCTATCCCGAGGACGATTCCGGCGGCTGCGTCGACGAGAACCAGGAATTCTCGGCCCTCGCGCCCGAATTCGCCGCCCGCGGCGCCGTGCTGGTCGGCGTCTCGCCGGACGACGCCGCCTCCCACGTCAGGTTCCGCGCCAAGTACGGCCTGGTGGTGCCGCTGGCCGCCGATCCGGACCGCAAGGTCATCGAGGCCTTCGGCCTGTGGCAGATGAAGAAGCTCTATGGCCGCGAGTTCATGGGGCTGGTGCGCACCAGCTTCATCGTCGGTGCCGATGGCCGCATCGCCCGCATCGTCCGCGCCACCCGCATCAAGGGCCATGCCGCGAGGATGCTGGCGGCGCTGGACGAGGTGCTGGCGGGGAAATAGGGGCAGGCGGCGCGCGCCAGCCGCCTGCCCTGCTTTTCGGCTTTCTTAACCATCCCCGCTCATACTCCGCTTACCATAAAGGGCCTTCCGCCGTCCTGAGCGGCGGCCCATCGGGAGCGAGTGCAAGCGTTGCGGGGGTAGTTGCGTGCGCCAGTCAGCCAGCTTTGCCACGGCGGATCGCAAGGTCCGCGAGCCGGCCCGCCGGGGCATCCATCCGGCCCTGTTCTACGCCATGTTCGCCCTGCTGTTCGGCGCCAACGCGCTCACGGCCACCGCTTTGCTCATGGCGCCCGACATCGCCCGGCTGATGAGCGGGCAGAACGAGCTGGTCATCGCCGCCTATGAGGACCGGCTGGCGCAGATGCGCGTCGAGATCGACCGCCTGCATTCGCGCAACTATGCCCAGGCCGGCGACATCAACCTGCAGTTGCAGGAGCTTTCCCAGCAGCAGGAAATCCTGCTCGAGCAGCACCAGCTCGTGCGCGCCCTGGTGGACAAGGCCGGCCAGCTCGGCATCGCCTCGGCCGATATCGGCCTCTCCGCGCCGCTTGCCGCCCTGCCGGTCAACGCCCCCGGCGGCAACCCGGACGTGGCCGAGACGGCCCGGGCCATCGCCCGCATGATGGACGAGACCCAGCTCGCCATGACCGGCATCGCCGAGGCCGCCAGCGCCCGCACCGAGGACATCGTCACCGAGATGGGGCGGCTGGGCATCCGGCTCACCCTGCCCGAGGGCGGGCTCGACGGCGTGGGCGGCCCGCTGCTCGACGCCATCGACGCCGCCGACGGCTCGCCCATGATCGAGGACGCCAACGCGGTGATGGCGGCGCTGCTGCGCTACAAGGCGGCGCGCGACAGCATCGACCAGATCCCCGTCAACATGCCGATCACCGGCAATTTCCGCCAGAGCTCGGGCTTCGGCAACCGCAAGGACCCCTTCACCGGCGGCCGCGCCTTTCATTCCGGCCTCGATTTCGCCGCCCCCACCGGCACCATCGTCGTCAGCGCCGCGGCCGGGGAGGTTAGCTTCGTGGGGACCCGCTCGGGCTATGGCAAGGTGGTGGAGGTGACGCATGCCAACGGCCTCGTCACCCGCTATGCCCATCTCAGCGCCCAGCTCGTGCGCACCGGGCAGGCGGTCAATGCCGGCACCCCCATCGCCAAGGTCGGCTCCACCGGCCGCTCCACCGGCCCGCACCTGCATCTCGAGGTGCGCCGCAACGACCAGCCCCTCGACCCCAAGCCCTTCCTCGACGCGGGAAAGCGCCTGCTGGCGCTGCTGGGGTGATTGCGGGCGGCAGCCCTTGTCCGCCACCGCTGCGAACCAGCGCAGTCCCTATTCCTCGGCCGGAACGTCCGTGGCCACGCCCACCCGCTGGGCCAGCGCCGCTTCCATGAATTCGTCGAGCTCGCCGTCCAGCACCACCTGGGGCTGGCCGCTTTCCACGCCGGTCCTCAGGTCCTTGACCATCTGGTAGGGCTGCAGCACGTAGGAGCGGATCTGGTGGCCCCAGCCGATATCGGTCTTGTTGGCCGCCTGCGCCATGGCCGCCTCCTCGCGCTTCTGCAGCTCCATCTCGTAGAGCCGGGCCTTCAGCATGTTCATCGCCGTCGCCCGGTTCTTGTGCTGGCTGCGCTCCTGCTGGCAGGCCACGATGATGCCCGAGGGGATATGGGTGATGCGGATGGCCGAATCCGTGGTGTTCACGTGCTGGCCGCCCGCGCCCGAGGCCCGGTAGGTGTCGATCTTGAGGTCGGATTCGTTGATCTGGATGTCGATGGAATCGTCCACCACCGGATAGACCCAGACGCTGGAGAAGCTGGTGTGCCGCCGCGCCGCCGAATCGTAGGGGCTGATGCGCACCAGCCGGTGCACCCCGCTCTCGGTCTTCATCCAGCCATAGGCGTTGTGCCCCTTGACCAGGATGGTGGCGGACTTGATCCCGGCCTCCTCGCCATCGTGCATCTCGATGGTCTCGACCTTCATCTTCCGCCGCTCGGCCCAGCGGGTATACATGCGCAGCAGCATGTTGGCCCAGTCCTGGCTCTCGGTGCCGCCGGCGCCGGAATGGATTTCGACGTAGCAGTCGTTGGCGTCCACCTCCCCCGACAGCAGCGTCTCGATCTGCTGGCGGCGCGCCGTCTGCTTGAGCTCGAGCAGCGCCGCCTCCGCGTCGCGCACGATCTCCTCGTCGCCCTCGGCCTCGCCGAGCTCGATCAGTTCGACATTGTCCCGGATTCCGGCCTCGAGCGCCTTCACCGCCTTGACGGCGACGTCGAGCTCGTCGCGCTCGCGCATGGTGACGCGGGCCTTTTCGGGATCGTTCCAGAAATCGGGGGATTCGGTCTGCGCGGTCAGCGCGGCGAGGCGGACTTCGGCTGTATCCCAGTCAAAGATGCCTCCTCAGCAGGGTCAGAACCTGCTCGATTTCGGCGACGGTCTTCTCGATTTCCGCACGCATGGTGTGTCCTTTTGCTGTGCGCCCCGTTTAGCGAAGCCGGAACGCGGGATCAACCGCCCCGGCGCTGCAACTTGAATATTGCGCCCCGCGCTGCTAGGTGCATTCCCGGCTGGTCCCGTAGCTCAGCAGGATAGAGCACAGGATTCCTAATCCTGGGGTCGTGGGTTCGAATCCCGCCGGGATCACCAGCCTTGCGCCACAGCGCAGATTCTTGCGCGCATCGCCCCCGGCCGGGAACGTCATGCTCCCCGGGCGCGCCGTCGCGCAACACAATCTCTACCTCATAGATAGAGTTTTCGCCGCGGCGGCGCTATGCTGCCCCGACCTCACCTGCAAGAGTCTCGTGAAATGCACACCAAGTCCCTGATCTTCGCCGCGGCGCTGCTGGCCGGCAGCAGCCTTTCCTCCCTCGCATGGGCCCAGGATTACGATCCGGACGCCACCATCCGCATCGGCTCGCTCTACGAGCCGCAGAACCTCGACAACACCGCCGGCGCCGGCCAGGGCATCAACGAGGCCTTCAACGGCAATGTCTACGAGGCGCTGTTCCAGCTCACCGACGCCGGCAGCGTCGAGCCCAAGCTGGTCGAGTCCTACGAGATCAGCGAGGACGGGCTCACCTATACCTTCACCCTCAAGGAAGGCGTCACCTTCCACTCCGGCGATCCGCTGACCGCCGAGGACGTGAAATATTCCATCGAGCGGGTCACCGCCGAGGAATCGCGCAGCTCGCGCAAGAACAGCCTCGCCACCATCGCCGGCATCGAGACGCCCGACGAGCGCACCGTGGTCGTCACCCTGTCGCGCCGCTCCATCTCGCTGCCCTACAACCTGTCCTATGTGTGGATCGTCAACGACGCGGCCGGCGACATCACCGGCGCCGAGGACGGCACCGGCCCCTATACGCTGGCCGAATGGCGCCGCGGCTCGGCCCTGGCCCTCACCCGCTTCGACGGCTATTGGGGCGAGGCGCCCACCAATGGCGAGGTGGTCTTCACCTATTTCACCGATGCCACCGCGCTCAACAACGCGCTGCTGACCAACGCCATCGACATCATCACCTCGGTGCAGAGCCCCGATTCGCTGGCCCAGTTCTCCGGCAACCCGGCCTTCACCGTCACCGAGGGCGCCTCGACCACCAAGGAGCTGCTGGCCTACAACGACCGCGTGGCGCCCTTCGACAACGTCGAGGTGCGCAAGGCCCTGGCCCGCGCCACCGACAAGGCCCGCCTGCTCAACTCCATCTGGGGCGACTACGGCACGCTGATCGGCTCCTTCGTGCCTCCGACCGATCCCTGGTATGTCGACCTGACCGACGTCGATGCCTATGACGTCGAGAGCGCCAGGGCGCTGCTGGCAGAAGCCGGCTATGCCGACGGCTTCGAGTTCACCCTCGACACGCCCGACTACGATCCGCATCCGATCGTGGCGCAGTTCCTCCAGGCCGAATATGCCAAGATCGGCGTGACGGTGAACATCAACATCATCACCGCCAACGAGTGGTACACCAAGATCTACCAGGAGCGGAACTTCGAGGCGACGCTGCAGGAGCACGTCAACCACCGCGACATCGTGTTCTACGGCAATCCCGACTTCTACTGGGGCTACGACAATCCCGAGGTCGTCCAGCTCATCGCCGACGCCGAAGCCGCCGCCAGCGAGGCGGAGCAGGTCGAGAAGCTCACCGAGGCCAACCGCATCATCGCCGAGGACGCGGCCAGCAACTGGCTCTACCTCTATCCCCAGATCGTGGTCTCCGCCGCCAACGTCACCGGCTACCCGGTCAACGGCCTCAACTCGCAGTTCTTCGCCTACGACATCCAGAAGGCGGATTAGGTCGAATCGACAACCAGAGCGGACCACGAAAGCCGCAACGGCTCCGGTTTCCCTTCTCCCCTCGTGGGAGAAGGTGCCCCGAAGGGACGGATGAGGGGCAATGTCTCCGCGACTCCTGGGTTCGGTGACCTGCCGCGGCATCGCGCCCCTCACCCTGGCTGCGGCATACCCGGCCCCATCCCAAGTCCCTGCCGCCGGCCTTCAAAGAGGCCGGTGGTCTTGTGTCGCGGCTGCGGATAGTGTTTTGGCACGCTCGCCCGGGCCGCAAGGATAAAGACCCATTCTCGCCTATACCTTCCGCCGCACGCTGATCCTCGTCGTCTCGCTGTTCATCGCGGCGGTGGTGCTGTTCGTGCTGCTGCGCCTGTTGCCCGGCGATCCGGCCAATGCGCTGCTGGGCGTCGGCGCCACCCCGCAGCAGATCGAGGCGGCGCGGGCCCAGCTCGGCTCCGACCAGCCGCTCCATGTCCAGTTCGTCAGCTTCCTCGGCAATCTCGCCCGGCTCGATCTCGGCACCTCCTTCGTCAGCCGCGCCTCGGTGATCGCCGAGATCGGCAACCGCATGTCGGTCACCCTGCCGCTCACCCTGCTCGGCTTCCTGCTCGCCATCGTCCTCGCCGTGCCCCTCGGCATCCTCTCGGCGGTGCGCTCCGACCGCTGGTACGGCGCGGCGATCTCGGTGGTTTCCCAGCTCGGCATCGCCATTCCCGTCTTCTGGGTCGGCATCCTGCTGGTGACGCTGTTCGCCATCAATTTGCGCTGGCTGCCCTCGGGCGGCTTCCCGCTGCGCGGCTGGGCCAGCTTCTCCGAAGCGGCCATCGGCATGGTGCTGCCGGCGCTGACCATCGGCCTCGTCATGGGCGCCTCGCTGCTGCGCTATGTGCGGGCCGCGACGCTGGACGTGCTGGGCAGCGACTATCTGCGCACCGCCCGGGCGCTCGGCGCCAGCTTCCCCGGGGCGCTGCTGCGGCACGGCTTGCGCAACGGCGCGGTGCCGGTCATCTCCATCCTCGGCATCGAGCTGGCCACCACCTTCCTCGGCGCCGTGGTCGTCGAGCGGGTGTTCAGCCTGCCGGGGCTGGGCTCCATGCTGCTGCTCGCCATCCAGCAGCGCGACTATCCCAACGTGCAGGGCGTGCTGTTCGTCTCCACCCTGTTGGTGCTGCTGATCGGCTTCGCCGCCGATCTCGTCCAGCGCCTGATCGATCCGCGCCTGCGTGGCGGGGTGAGGACCGAGGCATGAGCACCGTCGCCGTCACCACCCCGCCCCGCCGCGCCCGGCGCGGTTCGCTCACCCTGTGGGCCGGCGCCGCGCTGGTCGGCCTGCATGTGCTCGTCGGCCTCCTCACCCTCGTCTGGCTGCCCTACGACCCCACCGCCTTCACCGGCGGCCGGCTGGAAGGCCCGAGCCTGCTGCACTGGGCCGGCACCGACCGGCTGGGGCGCGACCTGTTCACGCAGCTGATGATCGGCAGCCGCATCGCCCTTGAGGTCGGCACCGGCGCCGTCGCCATCGGCGCGGCCATCGGCGTCACGCTCGGCATCCTCGCCGCCTTCGCCGGTAGCTGGCTGGACGACGCCCTGGCCGCCACCCTCGACATCCTCATCGCCTTCCCCACCCTGCTCATCGCCATGCTGGTGGTGGCGGCCAGCGACACGGCGAGCCTCGGATCGGCCATTGTGGCGCTGGGCATCGCGCTGTCCGCCATCGTCGCGCGGCTGACGCGCATCCTCGCCAGGCGCGTGCTGGTCACGGACTACATCACCGCCGCCCGCACCTCCGGCTCGTCCTGGCCCAAGATCGTCCTCATCCACGTCCTGCCCAATATCTGGCCGACCCTGTCGGTCAATTTCGCGCTGCAATTCGGGCTGGCGGTGATCGCGGAGGCCTCGCTGTCCTATCTCGGGCTCGGCGCGCCGCCGCCCAATGCCTCCTGGGGCCGCATGCTCCAGGAAGCGCAGGGCACGGTCTATACCGCCCCTCTCGGCGCCATCGCCCCGGGCCTCGCCCTCGTCTCCCTCGCCATCGGGGTCAACCTGCTCGCCGACGGGCTGCGCGACCGCATCGATCCCACGCGGAGCGGGCGATGAGCGCGCTGCTCGACATCGCGGGGCTGCGCATCCGGGCCGGCGACAGCACGCTGGTCTCCGGCCTCTCCCTGTCCCTCCGGCGCGGCGAGCGGCTGGGGCTGATCGGGGAATCGGGCTCGGGCAAGTCGCTGACGGCCCTCGCCGCGACCGGGCTGCTCCCTGCCGGCCTCGCCGCCGAGGGCTCGGTGGTGCTGGCCGGCCGGCAGGTGATCGGCACGCCCGACCGCCGGCTCGACCGGCTGCGCGGGACCGCCGTCGCCCTGATCTTCCAGGAGCC
>ENA-UOVV01001647-UOVV01001647.1-compost-metagenome-genome-assembly--contig:-NODE-1647-length-15350-cov-5.106375_pt1 | contig 15350 bp, 15 predicted proteins | sample MGYA00238155_ERZ761577 | MGnify/ENA primary metagenome ERZ761577 (study PRJEB28898, sample SAMN06268775) | compost metagenome | isolation source: Emeryville, CA | place: USA:Emeryville, CA | collected...
ACGCTCCAGCAACACCTCGATGTTCGGCGGCGTGTTGCCGGTGCCGAACTGCAGCGACTTAGCCTCGAGGACGATTTGCCCGCGGTAGTGCGGATGATCCTCGCCGCCGGTGTCGAGAACGAGCCAGTCGCCCGACGCCGTCTCGGTGCCCCAGTGAACGCGGAAGGTGCCGACGTTGGCGACGACGATGTCGCCGGAGTGCTCGGGGTTGCTACCGTCGCGGTCAATCCATCCCGCCCAGACGATCCGGTTGTTGACGCGAATCGCCTCGATGTAGTCGGCCATGCCGCACGCGACGAGCCCGGCGACATCGCCACTGTGCTTCTCCTGACCGGCGCCGCCCGCTTTGCTCGATCCCTTGCCGCCGCCCGACGAGACCTTCGTGGTCGTCGGGTTGTAGATCTTCGAACACCACGTAATCGCGAACCATTTCCGCCCCCACCAATAGGGCAGCGGAACGGTTTGTTGATTCGTATCCAACCGGGCAGGACGCATATTGCCCAGCTCGGCGGTTTCGGCAGGTGGTGTTGGTGCGGAAATCATAAATCATGAGCCCGCGCCGCCGTTGAAAGGCGACGCGGGTGCATGACATCTGGCACCGTTGCAGCCCGAGGATGTCGGCTCGGGACCAATACGAAGGGCTCGTAATCGGCCCGCCGGCTGATCCCGACAGTGCCATCGGTTGCTTCAGGCGGCATCCTATTCAGATTCGGTTTCTGACCGAAATTGTGTGCTACTTGCGCAGCGCTTCAGGGATCAGGAACCCGATGGAGGTCTCGACAGGTTTGTCCTGAAACAGAAGGCCAGAGACCTTGTGCTCCAGGTTCTCCCGGAAAAGAATTTCCACGCTCGCGATCGCAGCGAGAGCGTTGCTGGGGATGAACTCCACGTTGAGGGATACCGCGAGTTCCGCCTCAGATTTCTCAAGGGCAGAGCGGTAAGCAGTGACGGCCTCAAGGGCCAGCGGCGCCAACTGCTGGTAAATGTTGGCCGCCTCATGGCGGAGACGCTGCTGGGTTTCGATGATAGAAGCGCGGTGCTCAGAAAGCTCGGCTGCGACGATGCCAGTCCCGATGCGCGAGAAATCCTCAACGGAAGCATCGCCGCCGGCGATCTGTTCGGCCGTTGCTAGAGTCCGGGCCCGATACGCTTCGTCGACTGCGGTAGCAGCCAATTTGGCTCGAGCTTCTTCGAGGCGTTGGTCGCGCGCGAGCAAGTCGCAGGCCGACTTCAGGAGGATTTTCGGATACTCGGGACACGCCAATGCGATGACGCGCTGGCGGAGCTTGTTGGAAATATGCGATCGGAACGGTAGATTCCGATCCTTCGAGGAACGCTGAAGAGCGGGATGCATGGTGAATTTTAGCTGCCGGTTGCCTCGGATACGAGGCGCTGACCGCTGTTCGTCTGGCCCTTCGCGACGCCAAACATGAGGGCGACGCGCCACGCGGATTCCGCCTTGGCGTGTTCGACGTATTTGACGAGCTGAACGGAGATGCCGGTGTCGGGGTTCGTCACCACCGAAACAGACCCGTTGTTCGAGACGCCGACCCCCGACGTGTAATCGCCCGGAACGCGGGTTGCGACCACAAGCGAGTCGGGCGTTCCTGCGAAGCCCACGAGATTGTCGTCGGTTGGCAGAGTGTAGCCGGCGTAGGGCTGGAAGCCGGACACGCGCGGCAGCATATATTCCGTGATTATCTCGGGGCGCTGGAACGCAGCGTAGCTGACGATTGCAGCGTCATTTCCCAATTTATCGAAATAGGTCGGCGAGAGGATGAGGAACCGGCCCATGCCAGGAACCCCGCGCATGAACAACGCAGTCGCCATTGACGACACTTTGCTGCGGTTGAAATCGGCGGCAGCTGAAACTGTTTCGTTCTCGAAATTGGTCGGGGTGATGAGCGCGTAGACGGCATCCATCAGAACCTTGCCGAGAGCATAGTGGGCACCTTCCGCCTGCTCGCCGAAGAGGTCGCGGCTCGTCGACGCGAGTTCGTTCGCGTTGAAGATAATCGGAACACCCTTGTGGTTGTTGATGGTGACGGAGACATCGGTCGTGACCGCGTTCTGGGTAGCGTAGCCGGTCCCAGGCACGTAGTTCGCAACCTCGGGGATGGTGCGAATTCGCGAGACTACCTCCTGGCCGAACTTCACGTTTTCGTCCGAGAAGTCTGTCGAAATCGCGGACAGAGCGGGGAAGCTGAGCTTGAGCAGCGTGAGAGCCCGCTGGACCACCAGGTCGCCGGCGATGGTGCCGAGCGAGTTCGCCGCGAGGATCGGACCGAGCGTCACATCCTTGTTACGCAAAACCGGCGCGATCTCTTTGCTGTAGATGGCGGTGCGCCTCTTTGTGTTCGGTTCGGCGGCGTAGGCCTTCAGCGCGTCGGGGAGACTCGCGTTTAAGACTTGGATGGGGTCGTGGTGATGCTGGCCAGTGGAGGCTGCGATGCGCTGTGAAACGTCGGATGCGACGATAGCGACGGCGGTGGGCGATGTGCTCATGTTGGTGTTTTGTTACGGGAGGTGTGCCGAGAACTTCGGAGCTCTGTGTCGCCGCGTCACTAGAGGTGATGCGACCTCACGCGACACGTAGCGACATGAGTCCCCGCCAACGCAGCACGTCTTCCGCGAACACAAACACGGCTCGTCGGTTCACCCGGTTCACGCGGATCGATCCGCTTCTCGTTGCCCGCTCCAACTGTCGCACGGAACAACCCGCAACATGTGCCGCGTGTTTTTTCGTCCACCACATTCCCTCCATCCCACGGGGCCCTGACGGATCATCGAGAGGCGAGCACGCACGTCGCGAGTCGGCATTAATTTCCAGGGCTTCGACTGTTGCCTCAACGGCGACCGCGGCTATTTTATCCTCGGGAATACCGATGAGCCTAAGCCGTTCGATCAACGTTCCTCGCCTGAACTCGGGATTGAGAAGACTGGGTGGATCCAGGTTCATGCGTCCTTGTTTTCGGACTCCCGCGTTCGTTGCATTTTGCGCGCGTTTGTTTCGGCGTTGGTGCCCGGCGATGGTTGGGCCGGTTTTCTCGCGTCCTGCGCAGCCGGATTCGCCGCATTCCACTGCCCTGCGTGGTTTTTTGTTTTCGTCGCGCTCATGGCCAGAAACCGGGCCTCGTCGGACCCTGCCGGGAGAGATGGGCGGAAAAGATTCCTTGCGACCGGCAGATTTTGCCCACCCCTTTGCGTGCCCTTGGGGTCATGCGGCCTCTCCTCCCGCGCTGATAGCGGCGATCTTCGCGACGATTCGCTGTTGGTAGAACGCCGGGATGGAGGTCCAAGTGTAAGCGGCGAACGACGCGCGGTCGTCGTCGTCCGTTGGCAGTAACTCGCGCCAGTCGGCGGGCTCGGCTACCGGTTGCGGCTCGGCAGCCGTAGAACGTTGCGTCGAATCACCGACCTTTGATGTGACGCCGGCGTAGGTGTGTTGCTGGGCAAACCCTCGGCCTTTCGCGCGAACGTTGGCGGTATCAGCAATCTCGCTGCGGAGCGCAGCGCACCACGCAGCCAAGTTCGGCTGCGTGTCTCGAAACCGAAACTTCCGGCCGAGGACCTCGAGGACGGCGTCGGCGGCGAGCGTTTCGTTGCCGAACTTGTCGACGGCGAACGTCCGCAGGTTTTCGGGCAGGTCGGTGAATCCAAACCACGGGCACGTGAGGGGGGCGGGGGCTTTCTCCCCCTCCGTCGTTTTTCTTTCCGTCGTTTCTACCTGAGTCGTATCTCCCTCAGTTGTCTCTGACAGGGCCACTCCACCGTCTCCTTTAAAACCGTGTGCCTTTTCACCGTCTGGCTTTTCTACCGTGTCCTTTAAATCCCGAGTCTTTGAGGCCCCTAAAGAGTCGGGATTTTTGGCACTCGGTGTCTCGTTGAAATACCAGCGATGAACCACGCTGCCGCGGGAGCTCCGAACGCGACGCAGTTCAGCGTATCCCGCGGCCTCGAGCTCCCTGAGTGCGCCGCGAATTGCGTCCACGCCATCGCAGCTCGCCGCTGACAGTCGATCGGCCGAGTGAGTCCACGAGTCGGGGCGGCTGAGCACATACGCGAGAACCCCGCGCGCACGGAACGACAGCCGGTCGTCTTGGAGGGCCGCGTTGTCGATCCGGGCGAATCGACTCCGGCGGGTTTTCTCGGAGCGGGAAACTGTCGGGCCGTCGCTCAACGTCCCACCTCCCGCGGCGTCGGCTGCGCGACAAGAAGCTCCAGCCTGCGAATGTCATGCTCGATGTCCGCGCGCTCGCCAGCACACGTGGTGACCGCGAGTTTCGCGCGAAGCTGCTCAAGACGAAATGCGAGCAGGTCGTTTACGCGCTGCGCGCACAGCGGCAATTCGAGCTGATGCGCCGCATCGCTCACTCTCCATCACCTCTGCCGCGCGGTAGCGGCAACGATGCTTTCTTCGAGTTGCGACGGATACGATCGGCAGCTCGCCACTTCGCGACAATCAAATCCGCCTTCCGGCGAGATGAGCACGGCTGACGATTCTCGCGGCGCCCACTCATCGGGATAGGGTGGAGCCACCCGCGACGAGACGCTTCACGGATTCTACAGTGTAGAGCCGGTGGCGCATACAACTCACGCGGTCCAGGAGCCCGCGCTTCTCCCATCGCCAAATCGTAACGTCGGACAGTTTTGGACTGTCGAGTAGGCGCCGCACCCCATCCGGGGAAACAGCTATCGGTTGGATTTCATTGGAGCATTGCATGATCTTAACTGAAGGTTACTCAGTGGTAACCTTCTGCTCTGATCATTTCGTTTGACGGTCAATACGGTTTGGTTACCTTTTAAGTTACCGGATAACCAATGCCAAAGCCCCCAAACCTCTCTAATCCAATTGCTGCAATCCGTGCACGGCTCGGAATGAAGCAGCCTGAGTTCGCGGAATTCGTGGGCTGCGGATTGGCGATGTTGAAGCAGATTGAATCAGGGCGAAAGAAGCCAGCGCTACACCTGATCGAGAACATCTGCGCGAAATGCGGTGTTCCCGTAGAAGCCATGGTCCCCGGGCGAACACCTGATCAAATTGCGGCGCTACTAGATAGGCCGCCTCGAAAGTTTCCATCGCTTCCAGCAATGGCTGCCTCGCTCTTGCCCGAGATGATCGCGCACGCGCTGCTAGTGATGAGTATTAGGTCAAACGCAAAGGAACCCGTCCTGCCCTTCGTCCTGGAGGTTGAACGAACAAAGCGCCTGTTTGGCGTTCCTCCTCAACTCTTCGATGAACTTGCGGCAGCGGTTCACGCGGCGATTCCTAACGAGGTTATTGCCGGGATTGCGGGACGCCTACAGGATTCGGCCATCAACTCAACGCTCCGCCGCGCCCGGAAACTCTCTTCGCCTGCGCGCGCAATTTAGAACACAACTTTTGCAGCCTGGCTTTGACTGTGATCCTGGCGGAGGTGCCCATAGGTCTTCATTGCCAACGCGCCGCCATCCGCATGTCCGAGCCACCGGCTTACGGTGGGGATGTCGACACCGCTCTCAATGCAGATGGTGGCGAACAGGTGGCGGAAATCGTGGTGCGTGATACGGGGCGCACCGCTTCGGCTGGCGGCCGCGTCAATTGTTCGCTGACACTCTGACATCTGGAATATCTTATCGTGAGGCTCGGTTTCCGGCTTAGCGTCCGGCTTCCACGCCGCGGCCGCGACGCGGCGGGCCTGGACCTTCTTCAACAATTCCTCGAGATCCGGAAAGAGCGGAATTATACGCTCAGAAGTAACCGTTTTGACCCCGGGGATATGCACTAGCCGGCGCTCCCAATCGACACACGCCCATGTCGCTCGGTGCATCTCGCCCAAGCGCGCCCCGCTATACATTAAGCCGCGGCACAGGTCGGCAGCTTCGACCCCGCGACCCCCGACAGAACCGTTGTTCTCCATCGCTTCGAACAGTCGCTTGACTTGGTCACGCGTGGGCAGGGAAAGCTTTTTGCGTAGCGGCCTCTTCTTGAGGCGAACCCCGCGTATCCGCGGCGCCACGGGATTGGCGTGGAGCACGCCGCGTTCGACCGCGATTTCCAACAGGTATTTCAATGTATCGATCGCGGAGTTCACTGACGTAGCCGAATTTCCCGGTAGCCCCGTTTTCGCGCCAGGTGCTACCTTGCCGTGTTGCTCCGCTTTGAGTCGAGCCGCCCAGTCCGCGACGGCCGGCGCCGTGATTTGAGACGGCTTCATCTTCTCAATGCCGGGCCACGTCTGCAGTAGCTTCTTCAGGGCCACGTGCCGACGCGCTTTCGAAGCAGGCCGGAGCTCCGAATTTGCGTCAACCCGTGCCTTGTAAACGGTGATGATGTCACCGACGGTCCCCGTCCCCTCTTCAACACTTTTAGCGGATCCCCGCGTCCGCTCGATCTTTGCCGATTCGTCCGCGAGGCGTAGTTTTGCGACTCCGAAAACATCGGTCTTCAGCGAAACCCATTTTTGCTTGCCGGCGACAACCCACCGCCCGTAATACCGACCACTCGTCCGGTTTCGGAGGAGATTCTGAACGGCTGTTCTTTCCCACTGCGTTGAAGTGTTCTTTCCCACACTTTCCGAATCTTCACTTGCCATGAAGAGACGATGTAGAAAGTGTGTGTAGAAGACGACGCGGAAGAAAATCGTAAGTCGTTAATTCAGAACGTTTGTTGCCCGGTAGCTCAGTGGCAGAGCAGGTGACTGTTAATCACTTGGTCGCTGGTTCGATCCCAGCCCGGGCAGCCATTTTACATCAAGGGGATGCGGGTTTCTTGGATTTCCCCGAAAAAATCCACTGTCCGGTTACTGTCCGGTTTTGGCATCTTCCGAATGAGGGAGACAAGGCACGCCGAGAAAACCGCTCATGTTTTCGCGCCAGTCGGGCGTAGAACTAATCCCCGGAACGAGGTGCCCCGCGCAAAGGGCTTCCCCCTATTCCCTTGCCCGGCTTTAACGATCTGATAGCAAACCGGAAAATATCCGCCTATGAGCCAGCCTACCGGAGCCTCTGCGAATGCTACAATCGATGAGTTTGATGCGGCGAAGGCAATAGTCGCTACGCTGAAGGGTCTCGAGCGCCAACAACAGGAGCGCGCTCTGCGATTCGCCACTGAGACTCTGGGTCTAACTCCGATTGCGCCCCATGCCAGTGCGTCCCCGGTATCTGCAACGCCTGTGCCGGCAGCTTCCACGGTTCCGCCAGCGACCTCTGCTCGTCCCCTGGACATCAAGCAATTCACCGCGGCTAAGGCCCCCAAGACCGACCTGCAGTTTGCCGCCGTTGCTGCTTATTACTATCGCTTCGAAGCTCCGCCGGAACAACGCCGCGACTCGATCAATGATGCTTCGCTCAAGGAGGCCGCACGCTTGGCTGATCGAAAACGCCCAAGCCGCATGACCTTAAATAACGCGAAGAATCGCGGTTATTTAGACGGGCTGGGTGGTGGCGATTTCCGGCTTAATACCGTCGGGGAGAACTTAGTAGCAGTTACGCTGCCGGGCGATGAGCCTCGGAAAAAGGCGGCAAAGAAAAACGGCAAACCGAAGCAGCGAAAGAAAAGCGCGACCAAATAGGTTTGGTGCTAATCTATGTATGTCTGCCGCGCTTGCAGCCGTTGACGCCGCCATCGAGGAAATCGGCCGAGCACAAAAACAGGTCACAAAGATCAAGACCCGGCAGGTGCGGGCTGCAGACGACGTTGATCTCCTCTCATCCACAGCTCGTGCGTGGTTCCGCACACATCGACCTTCTGTCGAGCTTCAAAATGGTCTTGAACTAACCGCGGTTGATACACCTTACCGAACGGTGCTCGATGCGGCGTCGCGGCACGCCAGCAAACAGACGTATGTCAGCGCCCTAAAGCTGGCAAAAACCAGCCTTCTTGCTCTTCGAGCTCAGCTTTTGGTGCTTCCGGCAAGCACCCCTGCGGTTGCGGGCGATGATACACCGCCTGATTTCTCACCACTGGTCGGTAATCAAGAAATGCGTGAGATTCTCATTCGCCGCTGGCATGAATGCAGAAAGTGTGTCGCGGCCGACGCACACCTTGCTGCAATCGTGATGATGGGCGGACTTCTCGAAGCCCTCTTCGTTGCGCGAGCGAACAAGATGCCGGACAAAAATCCCCTCATTACAGCCGCCGCCGCGCCTATCGATAAAACGACCGGAAAGGTCGCCAATTACCAAGATTGGATGCTCGATTCCTATATCAAGGTGGCCAATGAACTGAAATGGATCACCGATTCGGCCAAACAAGTCTCCGACGTTCTCAAGGAATATCGTAACTACGTTCATCCCGCAAAGGAGCTGCGCCACAAGGTTGAATTGGCTCAGAACGATTCTCACCTGTTCTGGCAAATCACGAAGGAGATCGTCCGGCAGCTTCTGCAAAGCGCCTCCGCACCGTAGGTCGAGGCCAAGTATCCTGGGCCATCAAATATCGATGCGGGCTGATTCGATGAGCGCAGCAATTTCGCGTTCATCGAAAAGCACCACCCGCGGATTGATCTTGTGACGGGCAATTTTGCCGGCGTCTGCCCAACGGAAGATGGTGCGCGGGCAAATGCCGAGGCGTTCGGCGACGGAGCGGGCCTTGCTGAACTTGCGCGCGGCGAGATCGACGGACCCGCCGCGCTGCGGATTTGATTTTGTGTTCGAGTTCATGCCACCAGCTTCGTCCGCTGCGCGACGCGATGCCATCGCGCGCGCTTGCCGGGTTCGCGGTAGGCACGCTACCGCGAAATCGGTAGCGCGTTTTCGTGGTTCGGTCGTCCGTGGTGAAGAGGCGCCGGGCACGTGGGCGAACGGCCTGTGGCACTTGTTTGGCTACAGACGCAATACCCTAACGAGTTCGTTGGGTTCGAAGCCGATGGAAACGAGCCCTCAATTCGCGCCGGTTGGGAACGTCCGGCCTACCGCATTCACGGTAGAGCCAAACAAGTGCCACAGATCCAAGCCGTGCGCCTTCCCCGCCACAGATCGACCTGATTTCATGGCGAAACTGGCCTCGATTTCCTCGAGAACGAGGCTTGGCCGATCCCGGGTCATCGGCTCTGATACAAGGAATCACACATGGCGTCGTCAGCCTCAGACCCCGAGAGAGTGCCCCAGGATTTGCTGCAAAAGCTATATCCGGCGACGTCCTCATGGCAGGTCTGGAAGCGTGCGCCGGATGAGCAGCAACTATCTGCGTTGGCAGAAATCCGTTCGCAGCGATTGCTAGGTGCACTTCCGTATTTGGGCGGCCTTTTTGCTGTCGGTAGCGAAAAGGTGCGGGAAAACGCAGCCGAGACCGTCTCCGCACTCTTCTCGCACGATATCGACAAGGCTACTTCGCTTCTGAGTCTGGGCCTTCACCGGCTGCTCGATTACGAGCACATCGCTGCGGCGAACGCCCTGAATCAACTCAAACGCAACGCGGTTTGGTCGCTGAAAGTCCCCGCGGAATGCGAATGGGCGGTGTTCGGACTCATTTCCTTTCACGGCAATGGCTGGATTCGCGAGGCTGCCTTGGACCGGCTCAGCAAAGTCGCCGATGGGCGCGAGCTTCCCTTCCTTCTTCATCGTTCCACCGACTGGGTTTCGGTGATTTCAGGTAAAGCTGCTGCGGAGCTTCGATCCCGGCTGGAGGTTCGGCCGGTGCGGCAGTTTACCGCTATTATGCCGGTTCTCTATCGACTGCGTGCACGGCAGCGCGGCCTCCTCAGTGACGTTCAAGCCGGGATACTACGCCGCGTCTGCATAGAGGAAGACCTCGATTGTCTTCAAACTTTTGCCTCGAAAATCCCAGGCCGGGGCGCGCGGCGATGGATTTTGGGACTGATAGTTTCCATCGCATCCCAACGCCCGGAGGCGGAATCGTTGGCGCGGCTTCTGCGGGACGATCCGGACCCGCTCGTGCGGATCACGGCATGGAATTTCTTCTGGAGCACGTCTGTCCCGGAAGCGAATCTGCTACGCGGACTCAACGACTCATGGGCGGCGATCCGCCGTCGTTGCCTCGAGTTGCTTTGCGAGCCGTTGACCGAATCACGGCGCGGGGTGCTCGTCGCTGCTTTGTTCGATGGCTCAGCCATGGTGAGAGCCACCGCGCGCTATTTCTTGGAGAAGCTGGGAGCGACCAATATTGCGGGCCTGTATCGCGAGAAATTGCAGGGCTCGGGCACCGCTTCCGCTGCGGCAATCTTTGGGCTTTCGGAGATGGGGAACAAAGACGACGTGGACCTGCTTGCCGGCTATTTGCAGAGCACCAAGGTATCCTTGCGCAAGGCCGCGGTCGCAGCAGTCGGCAGCCTAAACGCCGACCGCTTTGCGGCGGAACTACGAAAAGCGCTGTTCGATCCGTCCCCCGGTGTGAGCAAGACCGCGCGATTGGTCCTCGAAAAGCACCCTTCGCTGATTTCTCCCGCCTTCGTCCGGGAGCTACTTGCTGAGGAAAAGCCGCTGTATGTCCGGAGGTCGGGACTTCTGTTGACCCGGTCTCTCTCCAAGTGGGAGCAAATCATCGCGTTTCTGGAAGCGCTACAGGCAGCCCCGGAATTCAATGACGTTGTTATTGAGGAGGTGCGGCGCTGGCTCTCCCGATATAACCGAAGCTGGATTGAGCCGCAGCGCGACCAATTGACCAAACTATGTAATCTGGTGGCGAAAAATGCGCGGATGCTCGCACCCGAGATCGTGCGTGACCTGCAGCACATCGCACGCGCTCCACAAGGCAGCGCCAATTCACCATGAGTTTTCTCAAAAAGCTGTTCGGTGGGAAAAGCGCCGAACCCAAGCCGGCGCAGACGCCAACCCCGGCAAGCGCTACGCCAAGCGATCCATCAAAAGATCCGAATATGATTCGGGTCCACGATGCCTATGGCCGGGAAATGTTCATCACCAAACAGGCATGGCGGGATTCCGTGCTCTTGGGTCACATCAAGAAGGTCTGGAATGAGCCGGACGCGCTTTATTCGACGATCGTTCAGTCACTCCAGGATGGGTTCGGATCGGATATGGTGAAGCCGGCGGAACGGTTGGCCGAGATCGACCCTAGCGCGGAACGCGGCGCGGTGGTGTTGGCCATAGTCTATCGAGAACAAAAACGGCTCGCTGATTCTGAGAAGGTCCTGAGCCGGCATATCGAACGCCATGGCGAGTCCGGCGTCGTGTTGACCAATCTGGCCAAGGTCTACGCTGACCGCGGCGATCAGGCTCGCGTCGTGGAAACGTTGTGGCGTGGCCTCCAGCTCGACCCGAATCAGGACAACGGCCTCGGTTGGTATGAGGTTATCCATCGCGAAAAAGACGGTCCGGCGGCCGGCATTGAAGCGTTGCGCCGGATCGCCGCATTGCCCGGCGCATGGCGGGCTCGGCTCTGGTTGGCGCGCGACGCTTTGGTGCGCCGAGACCTGCCCGCGGCAATGGCTTTCTACAACGAAGCCTTCGCTTTGGTCCCCCGTCCCGCGCCTACCGACATGTTGCAGCAGGTGAGCGGCGACCTCGGGAATAACGGTCATTTGCCCGAGATTCTTTCGCTGGTGGAGCCTCAATTCGATCTGAGCTCCCACGGGCTCGCCGTGGGAAACAATCTCATCAAAGCCCATCTCGATCTCGGCCAGCTTGACGCAGCCCGGACGCTTCTGGACCGGCTCTACGCGCTAAAGCGCCCGGACTGGCAGGAGACCCTTTCGTTTTGGGACACCGAAATTGCCAAAGCTCGCACCGCGGTGGCCGGTGCGACGATGCCAGCCATTACCAAGACAACGATGGTGGTGATTGATGGTCCGCTATGGCTTCGCGCTTCGGCGGCCGCGTCCTTGCTGCCCGCACCCAAGGCGCAGGGAGCGGTGGTGGTCGCCTGTCTCGGAAGCAGCTTTTCCCGGCCCGACGTTTCCACTGGTGGCATACGGATGCAGATGAGCGACGTTCCCGGCCGTATGAGTCGCGCCCTCCCGATTTTTCTGGCCGAGCAACTGCACTTAAAAACGGATGCGGTCGGCCGGGTTCTGCAGCCGTGGATACAGGAAGGGAGCGGCGGTTTCGTTCTCTGCGGCGCGCCGTGGAGCGATGAACAAGCGGCAACCCAGGCACGCGGTGGCAACGAGCCGGCCGACTATGTCGCCGTGCTTCACATTGACGGGGGCACCACGCCGTGGACGGCTTCGCTCCGACTGCTTCGCACCATCGATGGTTCATTGCTCGGAACGGCCTCAACCGCAGTGACGCCCGAAACATCCGAGCACGCTTTCAATCACCTGTCCGCGGAGCTGCAAAAGCTGGTCATCGCGCACGCTCAGGTGCATCCGTGCGGTTCGCCGGGCTTCTATCAGGTCCCGGCCGGAAACGATTTTGCCGTCTACCAACTTCGTCTCGAACAGGAGCTGGCCGTTTCGTTTGCAGCCACCGACGGACTCAAGAGCGGTTTTCTCAGCGGAGAGCGGGAAATTATCCTCGGGAATCTACAGCTTTGCGTGAACCACCCCCACAACGCGACGACGCGCCTTCTTCTCGTGCAAACGCTGACTCACATGAAGAAGGCCCGGCCGGATGTCGTGGCTGAGTTCAGGGACAAGATGGCATTGCTTCAGAAAGAGAAACCGCTGGCTGAGCCCGTTCATGCGTTGGTTCAGTCGAGCTTGGACAAGATATTCGGTCCGTAAGCGCGCAGCTCGCGCACTCAACTGTGTTGTCGCCCAATGGCTCTCAAAGCGTTTCTTCAAACTCCGGATGGTTCCGTGGTAGACGAGAAGGGGCGCTTGGTTTACATCAGCGGCGAACGTTTTCGCCGGGACATCGTAGAAGGAAATTGCTGTTTCCTCTGCGGCAACGCGCCCTCCGGCAATGAATTCACGGACGAACACATAATCCCCGACTGGGTGCTGCGAGAGTTCTCGCTGCATAAGCTCAAGGTAACCCTGCCCAATGGAGCCACGTTGCCTTATTCACAGTATCGAGTGCCGTGCTGCACGGCGTGTAATTTCTTGCTCGGGCAGTCCGTGGAGCAGCCGATGAGCCAAATATTCAAGGGCGGCTATGCTGCGGTGATTGAATTCATCCAGAAAGAGACGCCATGGCCGCTCTTCGCATGGATGAACCTGCTGTTCCTTAAGACGCATCTCAAGGATCGCGTGCTGAGGTATTCCTTGGACGCCCGTCAGGGTGCCGAGAAGATCGCGGATTTCTACGATTGGTCACCGATGCATCACATCCATTGCATCGTCCGCGCCTACTACACGGGTGCAAAGCTCGACCCGCGACTAATGGGATCAGTTTTTATTTTGCCGGCCAAGAATCGCGAATGGTTCGAGCGTTTCGACTATGCTGATTTTTCTCATCACAAAACGATGATGATTCGCCTCGGGGAAACGGCGGTCGTGTGCGTGCTGGATGATGCCTGCGCAACCTACTCGCTTCTGAAGGATTGGTTCACACCCAAGTTGGGCGGACCACTCTCGCCTGTTCAGTTGCGTGAAATACTGGCGCGGTTTGCGCACGCCAATGCCGCTATTCGCACCCGCCCAGAATTCCATACGACCTTTGAAAAGGGGCAGCCCTACATTTCGGTCACTCATCCCGATCAATTCGAAACTGATCCGGGCGATCCCTTTCTGCTCGGAAAACTAATGGAGCATACGTGTCTGCCCTTGGTGAAGGGCTATCTCGACAAAAACGAGGACGAGGTAATTAAGGGAATTCGGTCCGGCGGGTGGACCTTCCTCATTAAGCCAGATGGCAAATTTGACGTTCGGTCCATGGAGCCGGTGTCTTCGAACACGGACTTGACCAAGTCATAGTCTAGCTCGCTCTCGAATAGGGCGCGGCACTTGGGCCAATCGCCAGCTTCACCTCGATTCGCTTCTTCTTGTCGACGTAGTGCGCCGATGTGGTGCGAATGTCACGGTGCCCGAGATGCTGGCGGGCGGCCTCGATGCCAAACGTTGAGGCGATGAGCGAACCGCTTTCCTTCCGGAGCGAGTGAATCGCCTTTTGCTGGCGCACACCTTTGGCCCGGAGCCAGGCATTGAGTTCGCGCCAAGTGCAATCGCAGCGGTAGTAGTCGTAGGTTGCCGACGGATTGGGGGCGGCACCGGCGAGCAGAAATTCTGAGTCATTGCCCTGTTTGAACGAGCGCAGGAGTTCCACCGCGTCAGGCGCGAGATCGACCACGCGCTGGCTCTCCTCGGTCTTGGGCTCGAAGTAGGCCGTGCGGCGGACATAGATTTGCCCCTGTTCAAGGTCCACTTGCGCCCACATCAGCAGGTCCGCTTCCTTGCGTCGCAAGCCAGCCCAGAGGCAGAGAAAGAGCGCCAGATAGAGCTGCGGCTTCCGCTCGCGTAGTTCGCTCCCGGCGCATGCCAGCAGCCATTCCGGGTTGATCTCCGAATGATACCGCTGCGATCCCGGGTCTTTCAGCTTCACGCCGGCAAAAGGATTGGGCGGCAGCTTGACCCGAAGCATGGAGAGGACATCCGGCGTGAACAGCGAACGCGCGCACCGGAGATAGGACGCGGCCGAACGCTCGGCCGACTTCCGGGCCACCGGATCGGAACCCGCACGGGCCACGTATTGGTTACGCCACGCATTCACCGCTTCCTGGGTGAGAACGTCCAGCCGTTGGCCATCGACCTTGGCGAGCCACGCCTTGCGACCGCCGTTCATGTAATCGAACTTCGCACGCTTCGCCTTACCGCGCAGACCGGCTTCCAGTTTCGCCACATCGGACACCAGCTTGCGCAGTTTCACCGCATACCGGCGGACGGTCATGGCCTTGAGGTGACTGCGATCGCCAACCTCAGCCAGGAACTCACCGACAGTGCAAACGTCGGCCCGCACCATCGGACTCGGCTTGTGTTTTGCCAGTGTCGCATCCCAACCGGCGGCAACGAGTGAAAGATAAATGTCCCGAGCCTTCGTGGCCGCCGCAGATTGGTTCGCTGTCTCCAGATTGAACCATGCCTCGCGCCCGAGGTGAAACATGCGCACCGAGAACTCAGGCGGGGTGACGACCACGCCGCGCGCGTCGCGGAACGGCCGGCGCTTGATGCGCTTTTTCCAATAGTCCTGATGCGTTTTGGCCGCTCGTGGCGCCGGTTGGTCGTCGTTCCACTGTCCGGTTACTGTCCGGTTTTGCGTGTCCTCAAAATTTTTCATGTGTCCGTTTTTCTGCTCAACTTATGCCGCATTTCTCCTCTGAAAACAAACCAGTAAGTGCGGACAGAAGCAGACAAATGCGGACAGAAATTTTCCGCCTAACGAGTAACTGTTAATCACTTGGTCGCTGGTTCGATCCCAGCCCGGGCAGCCATTTCTCGGCTATCTCACAGTAACATTCGACTATAGAGTCGAAGTAAGCCGCCGCATCCGCGAGGAGTTCGAGAACGGCCGGC
>ENA-UOVV01001649-UOVV01001649.1-compost-metagenome-genome-assembly--contig:-NODE-1649-length-15344-cov-4.509844_pt1 | contig 15344 bp, 16 predicted proteins | sample MGYA00238155_ERZ761577 | MGnify/ENA primary metagenome ERZ761577 (study PRJEB28898, sample SAMN06268775) | compost metagenome | isolation source: Emeryville, CA | place: USA:Emeryville, CA | collected...
GAGCTCGCGCTCGCGCGCATGCGGCACCTGCTCGAAGGCCCCCACCACGGCGTGCATCGCCGCCGCGCCGATGATGCTCACGACCGTCACCACGACGAGCCAGGCGACGGAGCTGGCGCTCAGGTCCACGGCGCCGCCCGATCAGCCTCGCTGGGCGAGGAACGTGAGCAGGAGGCGCCGTTGGAGGTCGAACATCTCCTTCTCCTCCTCCGGCTCCGCGTGGTCATAGCCCAGCAGGTGGAGGATGCCGTGCGTCGTGAGCAGGAGCATCTCCTCCTCGGCGCTGTGGCCGGCCTTGGCCGCCTGGCGCGCCGCGACCGTGGGGCACACCACGACGTCGCCCAGCAGCCCGGGAGGCGTGGGCTTGTCCGGAGTGCCGGGCCGCAGCTCGTCCATGGGGAAGCTCAGCACGTCCGTGGGGCCCGGCTCGTCCATCCACTGGATATGCAGCTGCTCCATCGCCTTCTCGTCCACGAAGAGGATCGCGAGCTCCGCGCCCTCGGCGATGTGCTGGTCCTTGAGCACGAACGCCGCGAGCTCCGCGAACTCGATCTCGTCGATGTCCGCGTCGGTCTCGTTGTTGACCTCGATCACTCCTGGTCCTCCTGAGGGGCGGTGTCGGGGAAGCGACGCTGTTGGCGGTCCGGTGCGCGGCGCTGGCTGCGGGCGTCGGCCTTCGCGTAGGCGGTGATGATGTCGCTCACGAGGCGGTGGCGCACCACGTCGTCCGCGGTGAGCTCGCAGAACGCGATGTCGTCCACGCCGCGCAGGATCTCGCGCGCTGCGCGCAGGCCGGATTCCATCCCGCCGGGAAGGTCCACCTGGGTGATGTCGCCCGTGACGACCATCGTCGAGCCGAAGCCCAGGCGGGTGAGGAACATCTTCATCTGCTCCCGCGTGGTGTTCTGCGCCTCGTCGAGGATGATGAACGCGTCGTTGAGGGTCCTGCCGCGCATGTACGCGAGCGGCGCGACCTCGATGGTGCCGGCCTCGATGAGCTTGGGGATCGACTCGGGGTCGACCATGTCGTGCAGGGCGTCGTACAGCGGGCGCAGGTAGGGGTCGATCTTCTCGCTGAGCGTGCCGGGCAGGAAGCCCAGGCGCTCCCCCGCCTCGACCGCAGGGCGGGTGAGCACGATGCGGTTGACGCGCTTGGCCTGCAGCGCCGCCACGGCCTGGGCCATGGCCAAGTACGTCTTTCCCGTTCCCGCGGGACCGATGCCGAACGTGATGGTGTGCTGCTCGATGGCCTGCACGTAGGCGGCCTGGCCCTGCGTGCGCGGGCGGATGGTGCGGCCGCGCGTAGACAGGATCGAGCGCGACAGCACCGCCACAGGCGCCTCGTCGGGCTTGCCGGAGCGCGCTCCCGCGCGCAGCATCCGGATGCTCTCGCGGGCCACGTCCGCGGTGAGCGGCACGCCCGCGGCGAGCATGGCGCGCAGCTCCTCGATCGCCGCCGCGCACTGGGCGACCGCGACGTCGTCGCCGGTCAGCGAGATGTGGTTGCCGCGCACCAGGATGTCGACGTCGGGGAAGGCCCGCTCCAGCTCGCGCAGGATCGAGTCGCCCGTGCCCATGAGCTCGGGCATGCTCGCCGCGTCGTCGACGATGACCACATGAGACGCGTTCACGCGGGCGACCATCCCAGCGTGCCGCCGCCGAGCACGTGTCCGTGGACGTGGAACACCGTCTGGCCGGCGTTCTCGCCCGTGTTGAAGATCCAGCGGAAGTGGCCGCCGGTCTCCGCGTCGGCGATGCGCTGGGCGGCATCGGCCATCGCCGCGAGGATGGCGGGCGAGGTGCGCGCCAGCTCGGACACGGAGGAGACGTGCATGCGCGGCACCACCAGCACGTGTACCGGCGCCTTGGGGTTGATGTCGCGGAAGGCGACCACGTCGTCCTCCTGCAGCACGAAGTCGCCGGGGATCTCGCCGGCGATGATGCGGCAGAACAGGCATGAATCCATGTCGCCAGCCTACGTCCTCGCAGGCCCGGTCACAGGGCCATCGCGGCGCTCACGCCCACGTGCCGCGTGCGATGGCGAGAGCCGCGATCGCGGCAGGCCCCGCGCTCGAGGTGCGCAGGACGTGCGGACCCAGGACGACCGCCTCGGCGCCCGCGGCGGCCAGCTGCGCCACCTCGTCGTCGGGGATGCCTCCCTCGGGACCCACGACGAGCCACACGCCCTGGCGCGGGTCGGGCCAAGCGAGCGCGCCGATCGGCGTCGCGGCCTCCTCGTGCAGGACGAGCACGCGCTCGCCTGCGGCGACGGCGTGCTCGACGAGGCGCAGCAGCTGGGCGGTCGTGACGAGCGGCTCCACCGCCGGAACGAGCGCGCGTCGGCTCTGCTTGGTGGCGGCGGTGACCAGGGAGCGCCACTGCTCGCGACCCTTGTCCGCCTTGGGCCCTTTCCATTGGGCGATGCTGCGACGAGCCTGCCATGGCACGATGCGGGTCGCGCCGAGCTCCGTCGCGGCCTCGATCGCCTGCTCGTCGCGCCCGCCCTTGGCGAGCGCCTGGACGAGCGTCACGGGAGGGTCCTCGTCCCGGCCGATGCCGTCCACGCGCACGTCGACCTCGCCCGGGCGGACCGCGACGATCGCGCCCGCCGCCCGCGCTCCCCCGCCGTCGACGAGCTCGATGGGCTCGCCCACGCCCAGGCGCTGCACCGTGGCGGCGTGGCGTCCTTCCGCCCCGGAGAGCGTCAGGATGTCTCCCACGGAGGCCGACCCTGAGCCGGGGTGGATGAAGACGGGTGCGCTCATCAGGGCTCAGCGGCCCTTGATGGCGTCACGCAGGCGGGCGAAGACCCCGCCGCCGAGCGGCGCCAGACGCGCCTGCGGCCTCTCCTCGCCGCGCAGCCTCGCGAGCTCGTCGAGCAGGCGGCGCTGCTCGTCGTCGAGGTCGGTGGGCGTGAGCACGTCGACGTGGACGTACAGGTCGCCGCGGCCCGTGCGCTGGAGCTTGCCCACGCCCAGCCCCTTGAGCTTGATGGTGGTTCCCGCGTGCGTGCCGGGACGGATGTCCACCTCCTGCGGGCCGTCAAAGGTGTCCACCACCGCGACGGTGCCGAGCGCCGCCGCCGTCATGGGCAGCTGGACGGTGCAGTGGAGGTCGTCGCCGCGGCGCTCGAACACGTCGTGCTGATGCTCGCGGATCTCCACGTAGATGTCCCCGCGCGGTCCGCCGGCGAGACCCGCGTCTCCCGCGCCGCGCAGCCGGATGCGGGTTCCGGTCTCCACGCCCGCGGGGATGTCGACCGTGACCTCGTGGCGCGAGTGCGTGCGCCCCTGGCCGCCGCACTCCGTGCACGGAGACGCGATGATCGTGCCATAGCCGCCGCACCCCGGGCACACGGTCTGGGTCATGATCTGACCCAGGAGCGAGCGCGCGACGCGCTGGACGGAGCCCTGGCCGCTGCACTGCGGGCACGTCGTGGGCGACGAGCCCGGCTCGCAGCATGAGCCCCCGCATCGGGAGCACACGTCGGCGAGGTCCACCGTCACCTCGCGCTGGACGCCGAACACCGCCTCCTCGAGCGTCACGTCCACGTGCACGAGCGTGTCGCCGCCGCGCTGCGTGCGCGACGCGGGCCCGCGACGCTGGGTCGCCCCGCCGAAGAAGGTCTCGAAGATGTCCTCGAAGCCGAAGCCTGCTCCCGCTCCGCCGCCGCTCGCGCGAGGGTCGATGCCGCGGTCGTACTGGGCGCGCTTCTCCGCGTTGCCCAGCACCTCGTACGCCGCGGCGACGTCCTTGAAGCGCTCCTCGCCCTCGGGGCCGGCGACGTCGGGGTGCAGCTCGCGGGCGAGCTTGCGGTAGGCCTTCTTGATCTCCGCCTCGGTGGCGGTGCGAGGCACGCCCAGGGTGGCGTAGTAGTCGTTCACGGGCTCACCGCCGTCGAGAGATAGCGGGCGACGGCACGCACGGCGGCCATGGTGCCCGGGTAGTCCATGCGCGTGGGACCGAGCGCGCCCAGGAGCGACACCTGGCCCTCGCGTCCGTAGCCCGCCGCGACGATCGAGGTGCGGTTGAGCGCGTCGTGCTGGTTCTCCGCGCCAATGCGCACGGACACCTCGCCGTCCTTGGACATCTCGTGCAGCAGGCGCAGCAGCACCACCTGCTCCTCGAGCGCGTCGAGCACCTGGGCGATCTGGTCCGACTCGAGATCGCCTGCCGAGCGCGTGAGGTTGCCCGTGCCCGCGAAGACGACCTTCTCGACCGTGCCGCCGCGCGCGGCGCCCACCACGGCATCGGCCAGGGCGCGACACCACGGCATGTCCACCTTGCGGGCCGCCCACTCGTGCAGCGCGCGCTCGAGCGGGGCCGGCGTGCGGCCCACAGACGCCTCGTTGACCTCGCGCGCGATGCGCTCGAACTCGTCGTCGGTGAGCGCCGCCGGGATGTCCACCGTCGCCTGCTCGACCCGCGCGTCGGCGGAGACCACGACCGCGAGCGCACGGTCCGTGCCGAGCCGCACGAGCTCCACGCGTCGCACCGCGCTCTCGCGCACCGAGGGGTACTGGACCACGGCCACCTGGCGCGTGAGCTGGCTCAGCAGGCGCACCGAGCGCTCGATGACGTCGTTGAGGTCGACGGCGTCGCTGAGGAACGTCTGGATCGCCCGCTTGTGGGGGTCGCCCAGCGCGGAGGACGCGAGGGCGTCCACGAAGGCGCGATAGCCCTTGTCCGTGGGGATGCGCCCGGCCGACGTGTGGGGCTGCATGATGAGCCCCTCCTCCTCGAGCGCGGCCATGTCGTTGCGGATGGTCGCGGGCGACACGCCGAGGTCGTGATGCGCCGCGAGCGCCTTGGAGCCCACCGGCTCCCGCGTGGAGACATAGTCCTCGACGATCGCGCGCAGCACCGCTACCCGTCGTTCGTCGCTCACTGTGCCTCCCGACTAGCACTCTCGTTGATCGAGTGCCAATTCTATCGCGCGAGCCTTCGCGCTAGCGTGGTCCACGGAGGACACCGATGTCTCAATCATCCCTGGAGTCGCGCGACACCGCCATGGCCGCCGCGGCACACTTCACGGCCGTCGTCGGCCCTCTCGTCCCGCTCCTCATCTGGCTCGCGCGACGCAAGGACGACCCGTTCGCCACGCGCGAGGCCGCGAAGGCCGTCAACTTCTCGCTTGTGGCACTCGTCCTGTTTGCGCTCGCCACTTTGGTGCGAATCCTCGTGCCATTGGTGGGGTTTGTCGGTACATTGGCGCAGTGGGTAGTCCCCATCGTCGCGGCCTACTTCTGCATTCAGGGGGGTCGGGTCGCACGGCGGGGAACGCCTGCGTCCTATCCATACCAATTCAAAGTGGTGAAAACGAATGACTGAGAACTCCGCCGCTCAGCTGAGCGACTCCGACGCCCGTCTCTGGGCCACGCTTGCCCACGTCGGCACGATCTTCTTCGGCTTCCTGCCTGCCCTCATCATCTGGCTGGTCCAGAAGGAGAAGAGCGCCTTCGTCGAGACCGAGTCGAAGGAGGCCCTGAACTTCGCCATCCTCATCACGGCGTCGTACATCGTGGGCTCGATCCTGAGCGTCATCCTGATCGGCTTCGTGCTGATCTTCGCCGCCTGGGTCCTGTCGCTGATCTTCTGCATCCAGGGCGCGATCAAGGCCAACAAGGGTCAGAACTACCGCTACCCGCTCAACGTCCGTCTCATCAAGTGACCCCCTGAGGGGTCGCCCCTGATGCGAATCAGGGCCCCGCATCCGCCAGGAGACGGATGCGGGGCCCTGACGCTTTCTGGGAAGGTGGAGGCATGACCGAGACAACCCCCGCTCCCAAGAAGCCGGCCGCCACGAGCGGCAAGGCATCGTCCGGCGGCGCGGCCAAGAAGCCCGCCGCCTCGAAGAAGCCTGCCACGAGCGCGGCTCCTGCAGAGCCCATCGGCAGCGCGACCCCGGTGACGGAGACGCCCGCATCGGCGTCGACTCCTCCGCCCCCGCCTCCCGTCCTCCCCGCCCCGCCCGTGGCGGTGCCGTCCGGCCCGCAGCCGATGCTCGAGCGCGACGCCCGCACGTGGGCGATGCTCGTGCACATCCTGGCCGTCGCCGCGATGCTGCTGTCGGCGGGAACGCTCGCGTTCCTCGCGCCGCTGGTCATCTGGCTCGTGTTCCGCGAGCGCTCGGCGCTCATCGACCACCACGGCAAGACGAACCTCAACCTGCAGATCACGTCGCTCATCGTCATGGCCGCGGGCGTGCTCGTCGGGTTCCTCCTGTTCTTCGGCGTCGGCTTCCTGCTGACCGGCCCGATCATGCTCGCCTACTGGCTGTACAACGTGATCATCTCGATCGTCGCCGGAGTGAAGGCGAACAACGGCGAGTATTACCGCATCCCCCTGGTCATCCGCTTCTTCACGTGACCAGGAGCCGGGCGCTGTCCGGCCCGCTCAGTCGGCGAGCTCGCGGACCACGCGGTCCGCGAGCAGCCGACCGCGGCGAGTCAGCACGAGCACCCCGGCATGGGCCTTCCTCTCGTCCACGAGGCCGTCCGCGATCAGTCGCGCGACGGCCTCGGCGCTCCCCGGAGGCACGGGCATGCCGTCCGCGAGCCGCACGCGCAGCATGATCGACTCGAGCGCGAGGTCGGACTCCGACAGCTCCTCCCCGTCCTGCTCCGGGGACTCACCTCGCGCCAGGCGCTCCGCATACGCGCGCGGGTGCTTGACGTTCCACCATCGGCGCGCGCCGCACGGCTCGCCGTCGGGGCCCGTGCGCGGGCCCAGGTACGAATGCGCCCCTGGCCCGATGCCCCACCAGTCCTGGCTGAGCCAGTATCCGATGTTGTGCCTGCATCGGTGCTCGCGCGATCGCGACCAGTTGGACACCTCGTACCAGGAGTAGCCCGCGTCGGCGAGGACCGTGTCCGCGAGCTCGTACATGTCGGCCTGGAGGTCCGGGTCGGTGGGCGCGATCTCGCCGCGGCGCAGCTGCGCCCCCATGCGCGTGCCGGGCTCGATGACGAGCGCGTAGGCGCTCACGTGGTCCGGCTCGAGCGCGACGGCGGCGTCGAGGCTCCTGCACCAGTCCTCGAGCGCCTCGCCTGGCGTGCCGTAGATGAGGTCCAGGCTCGTGGCGAGCCCCGCCTCCTTGGCCCAGCCCACCGCCAGCGCGACGTTCTCGGGGTTGTGGGTGCGGTCGAGCGTCGCGAGGACGTGAGGCACCGCCGACTGCATGCCGAAGGACACGCGCGTGAAGCCCGCCTGGGCGAGCGTCGCGAGCGACTCGGGCGTCACGGAGTCCGGGTTGGCCTCCGTGGTGACCTCGGCATCGGGCGCGAGGCCCCAGGTCTGCCTCACGCCGGACAGCAGCCGCGCGAGCGCGGGAGCGTCGAGCATCGTGGGCGTGCCGCCGCCAAAGAACACGGTGGCCGCCGCACGCTCGTCGCCGCGCATCTCGCGCCGTGCGAGCTCCATCTCGCGCAGGGCCGCCTCGACGTACGACGCGGGGGTCGCGCCGTCTACCTCCCCCGGGGCGTAGGTGTTGAAGTCGCAGTAGCCGCAGCGCACCGAGCAGAACGGCACGTGGATGTAGACGCCGAAGTCGCGCATCGGCGTCGCGGCCGCGGCATCGGCCATGGCTACTTCTTCTTGCCCTTGTCCGAGCCGTCGTCGGAGGTGGACAGGGCGGCGATGAAGGCCTCCGGCGGCACCTCGACAGAGCCGATGTTCTTCATGCGCTTCTTGCCGGCCTTCTGCTTCTCCAGCAGCTTGCGCTTGCGGGAGATGTCGCCGCCGTAGCACTTGGCGAGGACGTCCTTGCGGATGGCGCGGATGGTCTCGCGGGCGATGATGCGCGAGCCGATGGCAGCCTGGATGGGAACCTCGAACTGCTGGCGGTCGATGAGGTCCTTGAGCTTGGTGACCATGGACACGCCGTACGCGTAGGCGTTGTCCTTGTGGACCACCGCGCTGAAGGCGTCCACCTGCTCGCCCTGGAGCAGGATGTCCACCTTGACGAGGTCGGCGACCTGCTCCCCCGCGGGCTCGTAGTCGAGCGAGCCGTAGCCGCGCGTGCGCGACTTGAGCTGGTCGAAGAAGTCGAACACGACCTCCGCGAGCGGGAGCGTGTAGTGCATCTCCACACGCGTCTCCGACAGGTAGTTCATGGTGCCCATGACGCCGCGGCGCTCCTGGCACAGCTCCATGACCGTGCCGATGAACTCGCTCGGGACCAGGATCGAGGCCTTCACCACCGGCTCGCGCACCTCGCGGATCTTTCCCGAGGGGAACTCGCTGGGGTTGGTGACGGTGAACTCCTTCCCGTCCTCCATGACCACGTGGAAGACGACGTTGGGCGCCGTGGAGATGAGGTCCAGGCCGAACTCGCGCTCCAGGCGGTCGCGCACGATCTCCAGGTGCAGCAGGCCCAGATAGCCGCAGCGGAAGCCGAAGCCGAGCGCCACCGACGTCTCCGGCTCGTACACGAGCGCGGCGTCGTTGAGACGCAGCTTGTCGAGGGCGTCGCGCAGCACTGGGAAGTCGGAGCCGTCGAGCGGGAACAGACCCGAGTAGACCATGGGCTTGGGCTCGCGGTAGCCCGGCAGCGACTCCGTGGCGCGGCGTCCGGCGAGCGTGACCGTGTCGCCCACCTTGGACTGGCGCACGTCCTTCACGCCCGTGATGAGGTAGCCCACCTCGCCCACGCCCAGGCCCTTGGACGGCGTCGGCTCCGGGCTGATGACGCCGATCTCCAGCAGGTCGTGGGTGGCCTGGGTCGACATCATCGCGATGCGCTCGCGCGGCTTGAGCGCGCCGTCGACGACGCGCACGTACGTCACGACGCCGCGGTACGTGTCGTAGACGGAGTCGAAGATCATGGCGCGCGCGGGGGCATCGGGGTCGCCCACGGGCGCGGGGATGTCGCGCACGACGCGGTCGAGCAGCTCGGGCACGCCCACCCCGGTCTTGCCGGACACGCGCATCACGTCGCCGGGGTCGCAGCCGATGAGCGTGGCGAGCTCCTCCGCGTAGCGGTCGGGGTCCGCCGCGGGAAGGTCGATCTTGTTGAGCACGGGGATGATCGCCAGGTCGTTCTCGAGCGCGAGGTAGAGGTTGGCAAGCGTCTGCGCCTCGATGCCCTGGGCGGCGTCCACGAGGAGGATCGCGCCCTCGCACGCGGCGAGCGAGCGGGAGACCTCGTACGTGAAGTCCACGTGGCCCGGGGTGTCGATCATGTTGAGCGCATACGGGGTGCCGTCGACCTCCCACGGCATGCGCACGGCCTGCGACTTGATGGTGATGCCGCGCTCGCGCTCGATGTCCATGCGGTCCAGGTACTGGGCGCGCATCAGGCGCTCCTCGACCACTCCCGTCAGCTGCAGCATGCGGTCGGCAAGGGTGGACTTGCCGTGGTCGATGTGCGCGATGATGCAGAAGTTCCGGATCAGCTCCGGCGCCGTCGATGCGGGCTCGATGCGACTGGGGGCGGGCACGGGCACTTCACATTTCTTCGGGATCGGGTGGACTGAGGCTCTATCGTCCCACGTCGGAGTGCCTTCGCGGTGCCGCTGCGCCGCGTCAGCGCAGACACCCGCGACTTCACTCTTGGCTGCAGCGTGCCGATAATCTCCGCGATGACCGTCGCTCACGCTGGCGGACGAAGGGAGGCGCGGTGATCCATCACGAGGAGCTCTTCCACCGCACCTTCCGCGACTCCCCCATCGGCATGGTCGTCCTGGACGACAAGGGCAACTGTTCCCAGGTCAACGAAGCCTTCGCCCGCATCATCGGCCGGGAGGTGAGCGACATCCTCGGCCACAACTTCGCCGAGTTCACGCACCCCGACGACCTCCCCGCTGATCTCGAGCTGCTGGGACGCCTCGCCTCGGGCGAGCTCCCGTACTACCAGGCCCAGAAGCGCTACCTCCATCGCAACGGCGACGCGGTGTGGGCCCGCGTGACGGTCTCCGCCGCCGATGCCGCCGACCCGTCGGTCGAGCGCTACCTGCTCGCGCAGGTGGAAGACATCACGGAGATCCGCCGCGCCCGGGACCTGCTCGAGCGGCGCGCGTTCTACGACCATCTCACGGGCCTCGCGAACCGCACGCTCCTGATCGACCGCCTGACCCATGCCATCGAGAGCCACGAGCCGCGCGCCGCGACGGTCGCGTGCATCTTCCTCGACGTGGACCACTTCAAGGTTGTCAACGACTCCCTGGGCCATGAGGCCGGCGACGCGCTCCTCGTGGAGATCGCCAACCGCATCCAGAGCGCCGTGCGTCCCGGAGACACGGTCGCTCGCCTGGGCGGAGACGAGTTCGTCATCGTGCTGGAGAACATCATGAGCCAGGCCGCCGCGGAGGGGCTGCTGGCCGTCGTGACCGCCGCCGTCCAGGCGCCCGTGATGATCGAGTCGCATGAGGTGGTCCCCACCGTGTCGGCGGGCCTCGCGCTGGCGGAGGACGGCATCACCGCCGAGAGCCTGGTGCGCAACGCCGACATGGCGATGTACGCCGCGAAGCAGGGTGGCCGCGCGCGCGTGGAGGTCTTCGACGAGTCCCTGCGCCGCATGGCGATGAGCAAGCTGTCCATCGAGGCCGAGCTCCGCACCGCGATCCGCGAGGGCGAGCTCGTGGTGCACTACCAGCCCGTCGTCGAACTCGAGACGCGCCGGATCGTGGCGTTCGAGGCGCTCGTGCGCTGGAACCACCCCCAGCGCGGCCTGCTCCTGCCCGAGCAGTTCATCGAGATCTCCGAGGAGGCGAACCTCGTCGTCCCCCTGGGCTCGATCGTGCTGCACGACGCATGCAACTTCCTCGCCAGCCACCCTCAGTTCCCGGGACGCGTGTGGGTCAACGTGTCGACGCGGCAGATCGGCACCGCGGACCTGCACCGCGTGGTCAAGGCGGCGCTGTCCGCGACGGGCATCGAGGCGCACCGCCTGGGGCTGGAGATCACCGAGTCCGGCGTGCTCATGGCCACCGCCGCCGCGCACACGGACCTCAACGAGCTCGCGGCCATGGGCGTGGACCTCATCCTCGACGACTTCGGGACCGGCTACTCTGCCCTGTCCTCCGTGCTGCAGAACCCCGTGGCGGGCCTCAAGCTCGCGCGCGAGTTCACCTTGCGCCTGGGCGACCGCGGCACGGGCGACCGCATCTCCACGGCGATGGCGACGCTCACCAACAGCCTCGACATGTACGGCGTCATCGAAGGCATCGAGACCGAGGCGCAGTGCGCCATCGCGCGCAAGCACGGCTGGACATACGGCCAGGGCTTCCTCTTCGGCCATCCCGTCCCGGCGGAGGCGATCCACTTCGGCGCCGACGGCGAGATCACGTTCTCCCCCGCAGCCTGAGGCTGTGCGATCGGCCCCGCGTCCGCTCGACGTACGGCGAGCTCGGCGTCGACCGTTGCGTCGGGCCCTGCTCGCCGGCGGATAGAGTCGGCGCATGGAGAGCTTCATCCTCCCGGTCCTGACGGTCGCGGCCATCGCGATCGGCGTCATCGCCAAGCGCCGCACCGGCAGCCGCTCTCGCGCCGCCCAGGTCCGCTTCGTCGAGGCGCCGCGCAAGCCGTACCCGGGCGACTTCACGGGCACGGTCAGGATCGAGTACGCCCCCGACCCCGACGGCAACGCCGATCCCGGCGAGATCGTGTGGACGTGGGTGCCGTTCGAGGAGGACCACTCCAAGGGCAAGGACAGGCCCGTGCTCATCATCGGACGGGACGGCCCGTGGCTCCTGGGCCTGCAGCTGACCTCCAAGGACCACGACCGCGACGCCGCGGACGAGGCCCGCTGGGGCCGGCGCTGGATGGACATCGGCACCGGCGCATGGGACCGCAAGCGCCGGCCGAGCGAGGTGCGACTCGACCGCATCCTCCGCATCGACCCTGGCGCCGTGCGGCGGGAAGGTGCGACACTGGACCGCAAGCGCTTCGAGGCGGTGGCACGCTCGCTCTAGCCGCCCGATGCTGGTACGCTAGGACGCCGTGTGCGCGCTCGTCCGCGAGCGTCGCCCTGGCCAAGACCATCCATTGACGAGGAAACCCGTGGCAAACATCAAGTCCCAGATCAAGCGCATCGCGACCAACGAGAAGGCCCGCCAGCGCAACGTCGCTGTGAAGTCGGAGCTCAAGACGCACGTGCGTCGCGTCCGCGAGGCGATCGCCGCCGGTGACAAGGACGCAGCGCAGGCCGCGCTCAAGGTCGCGTCCGTCAAGCTCGACAAGGCCGTCTCCAAGGGCGTCATCCACATCAACCAGGCGGCGAACCGCAAGTCGGCGCTCGCCAAGCAGGTGGCCGCTCTCTAGTAGAGATTCACACAATCGCCCCGCCACGCGTGCGTGAGCGGGGCGTTTGCGTCTGTGCATCCGTAAGGTCCGGTGCATGACGTCCGCCGCGAGCGCCCAGCCGCACACGTGGCGACTTCCCCCCAACGGCGCGCATGCCGCTTCGCAGCGCCATCGCCTGCTCGTGGGCAGGCAGGGGATCTTCCGCGCGGACTTCTCCCTCGCCGCCTACGAGATGCTCTTTCGCGCCCCCGGTCGCGTGGGCCTGCGCATTGACCTGTGGAACTCGACGCAACAGGATCGCGCCACCGAGCACGTCATCGCGACGACGTTCCATCGCGGCGTGGACCTCGTGGGCGATCTGCCGGCCTTCATCAACTTCACGCGCGGCTATCTCATGTCCACTCCCGACCTGCGGTGCGACCCCAGTCGCGTCGTGATCGAGGTGGTCGAGTCGGCCTTCGCCGACTCCTCCCTGCGCCACCGCCTGGCGGACCTGCGGGCGGAGGGCTTCCGCGTGGCCGTCGACGACTTCATCGGCACCTACAACCAGCTGCAGCTGCTGCACGAGGCGGACTACGTCAAGGTCGACCACCGCGACCTGGCCTCGCGCGAACAGACGCTCGTCGACCTCGCCTCCGGCCATGGGGCCGTGCTCGTGGCCGAGCGGATCGAGACGCGCGCTCAGCTGGCTCGCTGCATCGACATGGGCTTCACGCTCTTCCAGGGCCACGCGTTCGAGCCCGCTGTGACGCTGCAGGTGGCCGACGATCCCTGCCCGCCCGACGTCCAGCCGCGCTCGCGCCTGTTCTGACAGCCTCAGCCCGCGGCGAGCTCCGCGACGCGTCGCACGGCCCGCTCGACGGCGAAGGCCGGCGAGCGGGCCGCGCCCTTGACCTCGTGGTCGGCCGCCGCGCCGGCCTCGATCGCCGTCCAGTGCCGCAGGTCGCGCTGGGCCCGCTCGACCTGCCACGGCGCGAGTCCGAGCGCGCTCGCTCCGGCCCTGCCGCGAGCCGCGCCGACCTTGGCGAGGGTGCGCAGCTTCGACGCGAGGGCCGCGACGAGCGGCACGGGGTCGGTGCCCGTCTCGAGCGCGTGACGCACGAGCGCGAGGGCCTCCGCCGTCGCGCCGGTGACCGCCGCATCGGCCACGGCGAAGCCCGTCGCGAGGACGCGCGTGCCGTAGTAGCGCGCCACGACGTCCTCGGTGATCTGGCCCTCGACATCCGCCATGAGCTGGGCGCAGGCGGCGGCGACCTGGGACACGTCGGTGCCGACCGCGGACACGAGCGCGCGCACCGCCGCGGCCGCGACCGTGCGGTTGGCGCGCCGGAACTCGCCCGCCGCGAAGTCGACGACCTCGCTCTCCTTCTTGATCGCCTGGCACGCGTACGCGGGCACGCCTGCCTCGCGCATCGCGTCGAGGAGCCTCTTGCCGCGCACGCCGCCGCCGTGGCGGACGACCACCACGACCTCCGGGTCGGGATGGGCGACGTAGTCGAGAGCGTCCGCGAGGAACTCGTCGTTCATCGACTCGGCGTGCTCGACCACGACCACCGTTGGGTCGGCGAACAGCGAGGGGCTCGTGGCCGCTCGCAGGGCGCCACGCGTGTAGGCGGCCGCGTCCATGGTGTGGATGTCGAGCGACGGGTTCTTCTGGCGCAGGATCGCGACGATGCGCTGGACGGCACGCGAGGCGAACAGCTCCTCGCCGCCCTGCAGCAGCACCACGGGCGCGGGGGCCGCGTCGAACCATGCGGGGCCGTCGGGGATCGTGGAGCGAGAGGACGTGCGCGCTGCCATGGCGCTAGCCTGCCACGACCGCGGGACATCGTGACGCGATCCTCAGCCCGTTGCCTCCCGCCATGAGGATGTCGCCGCACTCGTCCGTGCGCAGCAGCGCGGTCACACGCGGCGCGTACAGGTGCAGGGCGCTCGGGGTGGGGTGGCCGTAGGGGTTGCCGGCGCCCACGCTCACGATGCCCGCACGGGCGCGCACCAGTCCTGCCAGACGCTCGCTCTGGTTCGCCGAGCCGTGGTGGGCGATCTTGACGACATCCACGACCACGGGCGAGCCCAGATCCCGCGCGAGAGCCTCCTGCGCCTCGCGTTCGAGGTCGCCCAGCGCCAGCAGCGTCGCGCCTCCAGAGCTGGCGAACAGGACGATGCTCGCATCGTTGTCGCTCGCGGCGGGAGTGTCCGTCCCGGACGCGAGGACCAGGAGCGACGCCTGGCCGATGTCGATCCTCGTGCCGGCCCTCGGGGCGTCCACGGGCACGCCCGCGGCCCGCAGCGCCCGGGTGGACGGCGCGTCGAGGGCGACGGGCGAGACCCAGGCCCTGTCCACGGGCACGGCGCCGAGCACCGCGGCGACGTCCCCGTCGTGGTCGGCGTCGGGATGGGTGAGGACGAGCAGCTCCACCCGCCCGATGCCGTGGCGCCTGAGGCAGCCAGCCGCTCCCCCGCCGGGCGGCCCCGTGTCGATCACGGCCGCCGACCTCTCGCCCGTGCGCAGCAGGAGCATGTCCCCTTGTCCCACGTCGCACGCGATGACGTCCCAGTCCGGCAGGCGCGGGGCGTCGGCGACCGCCAGCACCGTGGGGGTCGCGAGCAGGCCCAGGCACGCGAGAGCGGCCCCAGCGAGACCCCAGCCTCGGACGCGCCGGGCGAGCGTGGCCGCCACGGCGAGAGCGACCACGCCCGCGAGCATGACGGCCCCTGCGGCGTCGGCGGGCCAGTCGAGCCAGGCGCCGGGCGCCGTCGCGAAGGCCCTCGCGGCCGCCTCGACGGGCACGGCGCACGCCGACGCCGCGCGCACGAGCACCAAGCCCGTCCCCGGCACGAGCAGGTCGGAGGCAAGCCCCAGGAGGCCGAGGATCGTGACGGGGGCCGCGAACGGCGCCGCGATGAGGTTCGCCGGCACCGCGTACAGCCCGATGCCGCCGGAGACCGGCACGAGGAGCGGCGCCGTGGCCCCTGCGGCGGCGAGCGGCACGGACACGAGCCGCGCCAGGCGTGGGACGAGCCAGCGCTCGAGCCGGACCGCAAGGTGCGGCGCCCACACCGCGATGGCTGCGACGGCCGCGACGGACAGGCACAGGCCC
>ENA-UOVV01001652-UOVV01001652.1-compost-metagenome-genome-assembly--contig:-NODE-1652-length-15327-cov-21.103719_pt1 | contig 15327 bp, 13 predicted proteins | sample MGYA00238155_ERZ761577 | MGnify/ENA primary metagenome ERZ761577 (study PRJEB28898, sample SAMN06268775) | compost metagenome | isolation source: Emeryville, CA | place: USA:Emeryville, CA | collected...
ACTGACCGCCGCGTTGTGAGCCATATGACAAGTCAAGCAGGGGGGTCTGACATGCCCCGGGGGCGGAGTGCTGCCCTCATAATCGCGGCCCCGACAGGCCCAGCCCCCGACAGGCCCAACCCCGCCGGGCCTATCCCGCCGACGCAGACGCCGCCACGTGAACCCACGACGCGTCGCCACCGCCTAACGCCCACTCCAACGCACCCGGGTACGGCCCGAACCCATCGGCAGGCGTGAGGTGACCTTCGCCGGGGACGACAACGTGCGGGGCGCCCCAACGCTCGGCGAGCTGGTCAAGCGGCTCTTCGCGCACGGGGTCGGTCTCCCGGCCCACGATGACGGTGCGCTCGGTGTCGAGCGGGCCGATCGAGAGGCTCGCAAAGTCGCCAGCGTCCTGCGACACGATGTGCCGCGATGGGGGCGCGACGAGAGCCACGCGTGCCGGGCGCAGGTCCTCCGGAATTGAAGGCGCGATGTGTGACCACACGATCGTGCCGAGCGAGTGGGCGATCACCGTCTGACCACCACCGAGCATCTCGAGCTCGGCACGCACGAGCGTGAGCCACGCGTCGGGGCGCGGATCGTCCGGCGTGGGGAACTGCGGGTACTGGACCGGTACTCGGCGCGCGCGCAGCTCCTCCGCAAGCCACCACAACCAGTGGGCCCGAGGGCGGTGGTGGCCGATGCCGTGGAGGATCAGGACGCGCGAGTCGTTCATGACGCCATTTCACCACGGCGGTGGCGCCTGTCACAGGGACGACGCCGCACGCGGGTTTCGCTTGTATGCCGACACGGTCTCGTCTGCACGGATCCAGAAACGCCACGGCACGTCCGCAGCGAGACGCACGCCGACGCGCGGACCGCTCGTGATGTCCGTGTGAGCGATGCGCCGCCCCTGCGTCAGTGTGATCTCGGAACCGCCGAGCACGTCGACGCCCAGGTGACTCTTGTCGATCCCGAGCGCTTGGGCGAGGCAAGCCGGCCCGCGCGCGAGCCCGCGATCGGATATGCGAGGTCCCCGGCGCTCACGTGCGAGTTCGATGCCGTCGATGACCCGCCCCGCGCGCAGCAGCACCCCGGAGGCTTGACCGTCGACTCCGGTGACGATGTTGGCGCACCAGTGCATTCCGTAGGAGAAGTACACGTACAGGTGGCCTGGCTCGCCGAACATGACGGAGTTGCGGGCGGTGCGCCCGCGGTAGGCATGCGATGCGGGGTCGGTGGTGCCGTCGTATGCCTCGACTTCGGTCAGTTCAACTGTGACGGCGCCCTCGGGTGACACGCGCGTGAGCCGGGCGCCGAGGAGGTCCCGCGCTGCCTCGTGAGGGGGTCGCGCGAGAGTCGCACGGTCCATCACCGTTGACGCGTTGGGGTGGGGGCGGGGCTCCGGCACTGGCTCAGCGCGTCAGTCTTCGACGATGGTGCCGCCGAGCATCGACGCGATGACGTCCGCTCCGCTGAGCTGTGCGGCAGGTGCGGGGGCATCGTCTGCGGAGATCTCGTGCTCGTCTGGCGGCTCTTCCGTGGGCAGCGGCGGCTCGGATGCGGCCACCCGGGAGACGCTCGCAGTCTGGGGAGCGGCCGACGCTGTGGGAGACGTTGCAGCCGACGCTGGCGAGGCGCTGGCGGGACCGACCGTCGCGTCGACGCGCACCGTCAGTCCGAGCGTCTCGCGAACGGCAAGTGCGACGTTCTCCGCATGCTGTCCGCCGCGGAAACGATCCGCGATGGCACCGTTCTCGAAGGAAAGGGTGAGGACGCCAGCCTCCACCGAGGCGACCTGGGAGTTCGCGCTGACGAGCGCCCACGTGACGCGGCGACGCTCAAGGGTGCCGAGCACCTCGGGCCAGCGCCTGCGCACAAGTTCAGAGTCCTCCGGGCCGCCCACGATGCCACCGGGGGCGGCGCTCACCGTCGACGCATCCGCATCAGCGGCGCTCACCTGCGGAACGGCCTGCGTAGTGGCCCGTGTGGTGGCCTCTTCGCGCGCGGCGACCACGGCGGCTCGAGCAGCATCGAGGCCAGCCCGTGGCGCATCGTTGGCAGCAGGACTGTGCTCGGCAGGCGCTGCAACAGCAGGCGCGGCAGCAGCAGGCACAGCAATAGCAGGCGCAGCAACAACCGGTGCGGCAGCTGCAGGCACCGCAGCAGCCGGCGTGGGCGCGGCATCTGCGGCGATGAGGCGGGCGCACAGCAGCTCGAGGTGCAGTCGCGGCGAGGTTGCTCCCACCAAGGCGGTGAGGGCGTCGTTGACGATGTCGCCCGCGCGTGATGCCCGGGCGAGCCCCAAGCGGCGCGATTGGTCGACCATGCGCTCGCGTTGGTCCTCAGGGATCTCCGCGAGGGCCTGTGCACCGGCCTGACCGGAAGCGGCGAGGACGATGAGATCGCGCAGTCGCTCGAGCAAGTCCTCGACGAATCGGCGCGGCTCATGGCCGGTGTCGATGACCCTGCCCACCACGGCGAAGAGCGAAGCGCCGTCCGCCGCCGCGAGGGCATCCACAGCGTCGTCCAGGAGCGTCGCGTCGGTGAAGCCGAGGAGCGAGATGGCGCGCTCATATGTCACGCCCTCGGGACCGGAACCGGCGATCAACTGGTCGAGAACCGACAGGGAGTCACGCACCGAACCGCCACCGGCGCGTACGACGAGCGGGTAGACGCCGGGGTCCACCGTGACACCTTCCTCACCCGCAAGCTGGGCGAGGTACTGACCGAGAACCGCGGGAGGCACCAGACGGAAGGGGTAGTGGTGCGTACGCGAGCGAATGGTGCCGATGACCTTGTCCGGCTCGGTAGTCGCGAAGACGAAGCGCACGTGCGGCGGCGGCTCTTCCACCAGCTTGAGCAGCGCATTGAAGCCCTGGGCGGAGACCATATGCGCCTCGTCAAGGATGAACACCTTGTAGCGATCCCGCGCCGGAGCGAAGGCGGCGCGCTCGCGGAGGTCACGGGCATCGTCGACGCCGTTGTGGCTCGCCGCGTCGATCTCGACCACGTCCACGGAGCCCGGTCCGCCACGCGCCAGCTCGACACATGACGGGCATGTGCCACACGGGGTGTCGGTGGGGCCCTGCTCGCAGTTGAGGCAACGGGCGAGGATGCGGGCGGAGGTCGTCTTGCCACAGCCGCGCGGCCCAGAGAACAGGTACGCGTGTGCCACCCGATCCGCGCGCAAGGCCTGCATGAGGGGCACGGTGACGTGTTCCTGGCCCACAACGTCGGCAAAAGAATCGGGCCGGTAGCGGCGATACAGGGCGGTGGTCACGTCCCTGAGCCTAGTCGCCGACGCTGACAACGTCAGGTGGGGATGTGGAGACGAGGTCCGGGCATGAAAGGACCCCTCACGCACCCGCCAGAGCCCGCTTACCCTTGCTTCATTCCTGACCTGGGGGAGTTGGGCGAGGTAACGCCACGTGAGGGGTCGCGAACAGTCTAGTCATCTCCCGAGCACCAGGACAGTCGAGCAGTTCGCCCCGTGCGCCGTGCTCAGGTAACATGCTCAGGCCTGGAGGATTCGCCTAGTGGCCTATGGCGCACGCTTGGAAAGCGTGTTGGGTGCAAGCCCTCGGGGGTTCGAATCCCCCATCCTCCGCCAATATCCATGCCGCCGAGTGAGAAGCAGGTGACCGTGTCCTCACGCACGATGCGCACGCGTCGCGAGATCTTGCGTCGTCACCGCCGCGAACGTCAGTTCCTCGTCTTCGGTTTGCTGCTGGTCACCCTCGGTGCGCTCGCGGTCATTGCTCTTGCTGTCTACCAGGGCCGCATCGACCCCCCGATCGACCGCGCCATCGTGTCGCATGAGCCCGAGTTCGAGCTGACGGTCACGCTGCCGTGCCCGCCCGCAGACGAGGGCAACGGTGAGGACTTGCCGTTGCCTCCCACCGAGGTGGCGATCCGCGTCCTCAACGGCACGGACAAGCAGGGTCTTGCGCGCGGCACGATGGAAGTCCTCACGGGACGCGGTTACGTGCCCACGACCACGACGAACTGGAACCGCAAGTACGACGGCGGAGTCCGGGTGCAGTTCGGTGTCGATGGCCTGCGCAAGGCGTACACGGTCGCGGCGAACTTCCCCACGGTCGAGTTCATGCTCGACAACCGCAAGGGCGGCGTGGTGGACATCATCCTCGGTGAGCAGTTCGAGATCGGCGACATCCGCCCGCAGTACGCTCCCGAGCTTGACCCCACGGTCCCGCTGACCGCTCCCGGTCAGTGCGTGCCCGTGGAGCTCGCTCCGCAGCAGCCGGCACCCCGCATCATCCCGGTCGACCCGCTGGCACCCATTGAAACGCCCACACCCACTCCGTCCCCGGAGCCCGAGGCCTAAGGACGTGGGTCGGGGGCGTCAACTGACGCCCCGGCTAGAGTGAGCTTGTGGCATCTTCCGACGAGTCCAGCGCTCACGTCCCTGCGCAGCCACCGGCGCGCACACCGGGCCAGACACCTGCTCAACAGCGTCCGCCGCTCAACGGTGCCGCGTTGTTCTCTTTCGTTGCGTCCCTGCTCGGCCTCGCCATGATCGTCCCGATCGCGGGTTCGATCATCGGCATCATCTTCGGCAAGAAGGCGATGGATCAGGTCGACGAGTCCGGTGACCGTGGCGGGGGTCTTGCGCAGGCCGCCGTCATCTTTGGCTACTTCGGCCTCGTCACGCTGGGCTTGGTGCTCATCATGTTCGTCATCATCATCGTTGCCGCCAAGAACTCGACGACGTAGTCGACCGGTTCGATTTTGTGGTCTGCGGTGCATTAATAGCGCTGCCAGAGAATTCTCATGTCCGCTCCTTTCTGGCCGAATTGTTCGGTGTCAGCAAAGAGGAGGGGCCATGGCGATGAAAGCCAGCTCGACTCGAGCGAGCGCACAGGGGCGCCGCTCGTTCATTGTGGTGCGCTTGTACGAGAACGCGGGGCTGCGCGCCAAGATCATGGGCATCGTCGTTGTGTTCGCGCTCGTTACGCTCCTTTCTTCAGCGGTAGCGATCCGCGGCATCATGGAAGCCTCCACCGACACACGTACGGTGGAGCAGCTCCAGAACAATGTGGCATTCCCCATCGGTGTGGTGCACCAAGAAGAGCTGAAGGCCCGCATGCTCATCAGCACGTATGCGGCGATGCCGTTGCAGACGGCGCTGTCGCAGCAGCAGTGGCTTGACGACATCGCGGAGACCGACGCTGACCTCGAGGCGGCCATCCTCCAGTACGAGGAAGGTGTGGCGGGGCTTCGTGAAGCCTCAGAGACCCTCGCGGGCGAGCACTGGGAGGCGTTCAAGAGCGCGTGGGCGGACTGGAAGAACGTCCGCGACGCGCAGATGGCTCCGGCTGCGGGCGCGAGTGACCAGGGCGAGTTCCAGAACGCCTTCTACGCGGGCGCGACCGCTCTTGATCGCGCCATTGCGAGCCTCGAGGCGGAGGAGGCCCTTGTCGCTGAGGCGGCCGTCGCCATCTCGGACAAGGCCAAGAAGGAAGCGACGGCAGCGATCGTCACCGCGATCGTCGTGGTCGGTGTCGCCATCGCGATTGCGGGGTTCCTCGCCTTGCTCGCCACGTCTGTGCTGCGCCGCCAGGTCGCCAACGTGCGTCGTGTCACGACCGCCCTTGCCGACGGCGACTTCACCGTCTCGTCCGGGGCGCGGACCACCGATGAGCTGGGCCAGATGGGCATGGCGCTTGATGAGGCGACAGCGAACCTGCGCGCCATCATGGGCCGGGTGGCAGCGTCGGCCCAAGCCGTCGCCAGTGCCGCCGGGGACCTCGCCGCCGGTCGCGAGCAGGTCGCGTCCACGAGCGCTGAGGTGTCATCGAAGGCTGAGATGGTGGCGATCGCGGCGAGCGAAGTGAGCCGCAACCTCACCGATGTGTCGAGCGGTTCGGAAGAGATGACGGCCTCGATTCGCGAGATCGCCCACTCGACCGCGGAGGCCGCCCGCGTCGCTCAGCAAGCGGCCGACGCTGCTGCCGCGGCGAACGGGCAGATCTCTCGCCTGGGCCTGTCGAGCCAGGAGATCGGCAACGTCGTCAAGGTGATCACGTCGATCGCCGAGCAGACCAACCTGCTCGCTCTCAACGCGACGATCGAGGCCGCGCGTGCCGGCGAGGCAGGCAAGGGCTTTGCAGTGGTCGCCGGCGAGGTGGGCGAGCTCGCCCGCGAGACGGCCCGTGCGACCGACGACATCGCGCGCCGCGTCGAGGCGATCCAGGCGGACTCTCAGGGTGCCGTGTCCGCGATCGGTCAGATCTCGAGCATCGTCGAGTCGATCAACGAGTTTCAGTCGACCATCGCATCCGCCGTCGAGCAGCAGACTGCAACGACGAACGAGATGGGCCGCAATGTCTCGGACGCCGCAATGGGCTCGGAGGACATTGCGGGCGGCATCGGCACGGTGGCGCAGGCGGCCCACACCACGGTGTCCGTCATGTCGTCCGTCGGCGAGTCGATCGAGGAGCTCAACAGGCTGTCGAGTGAACTGAGCGAACGCGTCGCCACGTTCCGTTACTAGGCGATGCCCCTGGTGCCCGCGCCGCCTTGCCCGACCAGCGTCGTCCCCAGCCAGCGTCGTCCCTTCCTGACGCGGGGATGCAGAAAGCCCGGACTCCATGATGAGTCCGGGCTTTCGCGCTGTGGCGGTGACGGTGGGATTTGAACCCACGGAGGCTGTTAACCTCACACGCTTTCGAGGCGTGCTCCTTAGGCCGCTCGGACACGTCACCTTGCCCGGACGAGAATACCCGCCGGTGAGGTCCGCTCCAAACCAAAGCGAGCGTCGGCGTATGAGGGGAGTCAGCGTCGGGCGTCGAAGAAGTCCCGCAGGAGTGCCGACGTTTCCTCTTCCAAGACGCCAGAGACCACCTCCACCTTGGCTCCCAAGCGGGCGTCTCGCACCAAGTCCCAGCGGCTTCCGGTCGCGCCGGCACGCTCGTCCCACGCGCCGATGACGAGTCGCGGGATGCGGGCGGCGAGCACGGCCCCCGCGCACATCGCGCACGGCTCCAGGGTGACGACAAGGGTGTGGCCGTCGAGGCGCCACGATCCAGCGGCCGACGCTGCCTCGCGGAGGGCGAGAACCTCGGCGTGGGCGGTGGGGTCTGCGGTGAGTTCGCGCTGGTTGTGACCGCGCCCCACGACGTCTCCGGCGGGGGACAGCACGACGGCGCCGACGGGGACGTCACCGTGCGCGAGCGCCTCGCTCGCTTCCTCGAGAGCGAGGCGCATTGCCGCGTGATCGTCCATGCGAGTCAAACTAGCCGACCTGGGACCCGAGCACCTCCCGCGAGAGGCCCGCCGCGCTGTACCGTGTCCCTCATGCACCTGCACGTTGCCGATCACCCGCTCATCGACCACAAAGTCACCGTTCTGCGTGACAAGAACACCCCGTCGCCGACGTTCCGGCTGCTGGTCGATGAACTGGTCACCTTGCTGGCGTATGAGGCAACGCGACACGTGCGCGTCGAGGAGCGTCCCGTCGAGACGCCGCTCACCACCACCGTCGGCACTCGCATCGCAAACCCGACGCCGATCATCGTGCCGATTCTGCGCGCCGGTCTGGGCATGCTCGACGGCATGACCCGGCTGCTCCCGAGCGCAGAGGTGGGCTTCTTGGGCCTGCTGCGCGACGAGGAGACGCTCGAGGCCGTCACGTACGCGAACCGTCTCCCTGATGACCTCACGGGGCGTCAGGTGTTCGTCCTTGACCCGATGCTCGCGACGGGTGGATCGCTCGTTGCGGCGATCGAGTACGTGCTTGAGCGCGGCGCCACCGACGTGACGTGCGTGTGCTTGCTTGCCGCGCCCGAAGGGATCGAACACGTGCGCAAGGCCGTCGGTGAACGCGCCGACGTGACCGTGGTGGTCGCGTGCATCGACGAAAAGCTCAACGAGGTCGGCTATATCGTGCCCGGCCTCGGTGACGCTGGAGACCGTCTTTACGGCATCGTCTAGCGGTTGCGGTAGTTGCGCTCGCGCTCTTGCGCCTCGAGCCGACGCCGCAGTGTGCGGGCCGCGGCGGCGACAATGCCCACGGAGCCGCCGGCGAGATAGCTGCTGAGCGGGAGGGTGCGCCCTGCCGCCGCGAAGACAAGGGCGAGGGCGACGAGGACCGCCACGATGAGGGCGACGTCGCGGAAGAAGAGCTTCATGATGGGTGGCTCAGCCTGCGCACTGCGCGAGGTAGGCGTCGTTGATGCGCTTCTGCGCGGCGGGCTGCTCTGCCACGACCGCTGACGTGGTCTCTGCCGTGGCGAGGGCTTGCGTCTGGTCGATGAGCTTGCCGTAGGAGTTCACGTTGACGGCGATCTGGGCCATGCCGACGGCGTACAGCGTCCAGTAGTCCGAGAGCGTGCCGAGGTCGTCCGCAACGGAGCCTTCGGCGAGCTGCTGCGCGGCGTCGAGAGTGGCGATGTACGCGGTCGAGGCCTCCTCAGAGGAGGCGCCCGCCGTGTGGAGGTTGTCGATATCGCCTTCGGAGGCGCCCTGCGCCATGCCCTCGATGGTGGTGAAGAGGGTGTCGAGAGCCTCGGCGGCGGCCGGCGCGGCCTTGGCGGCGGCCTGCATCGCGTGGCAGAAGTCCTTGGGCTTGCCCGGAGCGGCGGAGGGGTCCGATCCGCTGTCGGTGGTGCATGCACTGACAAGGAAGGCCACGGCAAGAGCGAGGGAGGCGACACGTTTCACGGGCCTAGTGTGGCGCGAGTGCGGGCATGAGGCAAAGTCCAGGGCGTTGTCAGACCCTCGCGAGACCATAGATGTGTCCTGTCCACCGCAGGAGGAGAAGTCTTAACAGGTCCGCGGTCTTCGTCCACACGACACGCCGAGTTGTACACACGCTACTCACAGTTTCGTGCACAAGACCACTACATCTAGTGGTAGGCCTCACAGATCAACTCCATATGTAGTGGTTTCGCGTTGCGTTGGCGGTAGAAAAGTTGTACCGTCGAATTAGCGCTCGAGCAGGTTGCGGGCGACCACGACCCCCGCAACCAGCTCGAGTTGACAAGACTTGAACAAACCCCAGCAATAACCCCACGTAAGTGCGGTCCACACCCCCTTCCGGCCCTTGGGCCACTGTCCTCGAAGGAGCATCGTGACGATCACGGAGAACCACGCGGCTGATGTCAATGACGACGTAGCCGCCGCCGTCGCCGACGCCAACCCGCAGCGCAGCGGTATTCACGTCACCAAGCGCGATGGGACGCGCGAGCCGTACAACGCGGACCGCATCAACAAGGCGATTGAGAAGGCGGCCGCTGGTCTGCCGGATCAGATCTCCATCACCACTCAGGTGGCTTCTGAGCTCGCGATCACGCTCTTTGACGGCATCACCACCGAGCAGCTCGATGAGGCTGCCATCGGTGTGGCTGTCCAGAATGTGAAGGACGACCCCAACTTCGACATCGTCGCCGCACGCCTGCTGCGCAAGGTCATCTACAAGCGGGTGCTTGGTGGCTTCGACACCGACCTTGAGCTCGCATTGCTTCACCAGGCACGCTTCCCTGGCTACATCCGTGACGCTGTGGAAGAGGGCCTGCTCGACGAGCGCCTCGTCACCCACTTCGACCTTGACGCTCTCGCCGCTGCGATCGACCACCAGCGCGACGACAAGCTCAAGTACATCGGCACCATCACGATGCGCAACCGCTACATGATCACCGACCGCCACGGCAAGGCGCTTGAGGTGCCGCAGTACTTCTGGATGCGGGTGTCAATGGGTCTCGCCCTCAACGAGGAGGACCCGACCGCCGTCGCTCTGCAGTTCTACGACAAGATCTCGAACCTCGACTACCTGCCCGCCGGCTCGACCCTCGTCAACGCGGGTACGTCCTACCCGCAGCTGTCCAACTGCTTCGTCATGCAGATGGAAGACGACATGGACCACATCGCCAAGACGGTGGGCGACGTCATGTGGCTCACCAAGGGCACCGGCGGCATCGGTCTGTCCGTCACCAAGCTGCGGTCCGAGGGTTCGCCCATCAAGTCGAACAACACGACGTCTACGGGTCCCATCCCGTTCATGCACACGATCGACTCGACGCTGCGCGCCGTGTCCCGTGGCGGCAAGAAGTTCGGTGCTCTGTGCTTCTACATGGAGAACTGGCACATGGACTTCCCCCAGTTCCTCGACCTGCGCCAGAACTCGGGTGACCCGTACCGCCGTACGCGCACGGCCAACACCGCGGTGTGGATCTCCGACGAGTTCATGAAGCGCGTCCAGAACGATGAGGACTGGTACCTCTTCGACCCGGCCGAGACGCCCGACCTCGTCGAGCTCGTTGGCTCTGAGTTCTCCAAGCGCTACGCCGAGTACATCGCGCTGGCCGAGGCCGGCAAGATGCGCACCTTCAAGAAGATGCGCGCTCGCGAGCAGTACAAGTCGATCCTCATCATGCTGCAGACCACGTCGCACCCCTGGCTGACGTGGAAGGACACCATCAACCTGCGTGCCCTCAACACGAACACCGGCACCATCCACCTGTCCAACCTCTGCACCGAGATCTGCTTGCCTCAGGACCGCGAGAACATCGCCGTCTGCAACCTCGCCTCGATCAACCTGTCGGCTCACTACATCGACGGCAAGATCGACTGGGAGCGCATGCGCACCTCGGTCCGCCTCGCTGTGCGTCAGCTCGACAACCTCGTCGACATCACGCTGTCCTCGGTGCCTGAGTCGGAGCACGCGAACCGCGAGAACCGCGCGATCGGTCTTGGCGTCATGGGATTCACCGACATGACAGAGAAGATGGGCCTCGCGTACGAGTCGGAAGAGGCCTACGACCTCATCGACGAGATCATGGAGTTCATCTCGTACCACGCGATCGACGAGTCGGCAGATCTTGCCCGCGAGCGTGGTTCGTACACGAACTTCGAGGGTTCCGGTTGGTCGCAGGGCCTGGTGCCCTTCGACACGATCGACCGCGTCGAGAAGGACCGTGGCGTGCCGGTGGCGGTCAACCGCACGATGCGCCTCGACTGGGACACGTTGCGTGAGAAGGTCAAGGGCGGCATCCGCAACGCCACCCTGATGGCGGTTGCGCCCACCGCGTCGATCGGCCTTGTCGCCGGCACCACGCCGGGCTTCGACCCGCAGTTCTCGCAGATCTTCTCGCGTGCCACGTCGTCCGGAAAGTTCCTTGAGGTCAACACCAACCTGGTGCGCGACCTGCAGGAGATCGGGCTGTGGGAGCAGGTCAAGGATGATCTGCTCGCGGTTCAGGGCGACCTGTCGCTCGTTGAAGAAGTGCCGGACCACCTGAAGGAGGTCTACAAGACCTCGTTCCAGCTCTCGCCGTACGCCTTCATTGAGGTGGCTGCGCGTGCCCAGAAGTGGATTGACCAGGCGATCAGCCGCAACATCTACCTCGAGGACCGCGACGTCGACAACATGATGGCGTTGTACCAGGCGGCCTGGGAGCGTGGCGTCAAGACCACGTACTACCTGCACGTGAAGCCGCGCCACACTGCCGAGCAGTCCACCGTCCGCGTCAACAAGACCGAGCGTCTCACCACCCACGGCACCGCCGCGGGTGCAGGCGTCGCGTCGAAGCCCACCGCTGCCGCTCCGGCAAAGCGTGGCTTCGGTGGATTCGGCGGAGCGAAGAAGGGCTTCGGTGCCGCAGTGCCGGCCTCCGCCGCTCCCGCCGCACCGGTCGAGGCTGACGCCCCCGCTGAGGCACCTGCCGAAGCGAAGCAGGAGGTGGAGATCGTTGCCGAGGCCACCACGGCCGAGGCTCCCACCACGACGCGTTCGATCGCTGTCGCTCCGTCGACGGTGATGTCAGCACTGGCGGCTCAGGCGCTTGCGCCGGCCCCCAGTGAGCAGCCCCAGCTGCCGCCGACGTCGCTGCCGGAGACCAACCCTGCCCCCGAGGCTCAGGAGGCGGTCGACGAGGCCGTCAACGAGACCTTCGATGAAACAGCGGCGGAGGCTCCTGCGGGCGCAACCGTCCTCGAGGTGATCGGCTCGACCGTGACCTCGCCTGATGGCGACACCGAGATGGTCGGTGGGGTGGCATGCCCCGTTGACCCGATGGAGCGCCTCCAGTGCGAGTCCTGTCAGTAGTCGCGTCGACCGCGTAACGAATTGACAGAAAGAAGGCAATGATGGCCATTCTTGGCTCCGGCGTGCAGGACGGCCTGCTGCTAAAGCCGGTCACGTACAAGTGGGCGATGGACCTTTACGAGCAGGCGGTGGCGAACACATGGTTCCCCAACGAGATCCAGCTCGGTGAGGACCTCGCTGACTTCAAGAAGATGACCGACGACGAGAAGCACGCTCTTGTGCACCTCGTGTCGTACTTCAACCCGAACGAGCTGCTCGTCAACAAGGCGCTGGCGTTTGGCGTCTACCCCTACATCAATGCTCCCGAGTGCCACCTGTACTTGGCGAAGCAGATGTGGGAAGAGGCGAACCACACGATGTCGTTCGAGTACATCCTCGAGACCTTCCCGATCGACCGCGAAGCGGCGTACAACAACCACATCGAGGTGCCCTCGATGGCGGCGAAGGAAGCCTTCGAGGTCAAGTACATCAAGCGGATGACCGAGGACACCCTCGACATCAAGACGACTGAGGGCAAGAAGGACTTCATCCGCAACCTCATCGCCTACAACATCATCCTTGAGGGCATCTGGTTCTACTCGGGCTTCATGGTGGCGCTCAGCTTCCGTCAGCGGAACCTGTTGCGCAACTTCGGTTCGCTCATGGACTGGATCATCCGTGACGAGTCGTTGCACCTGCAGTTCGGCATCAACCTCATCCTCACGGTGCTTGAGGAGAACGATGACCTTCAGGACCCGGAGTTCGCCGAAGAGATTCGCCAGATGATCCTCAGCGCAGTCGACATGGAAGAGGCATACAACCGCGACATGTTCCCCCGCGGCATCCTCGGCCTCAACGCGGACTACGTGAACCAGTACGTCCGCTACCTCACCGACCGCCGCCTTGAGGAGCTCGGCTTCGAGCCGGAGTTCAACGTGTCCAACCCCGCCAAGTGGATGGCCACTGCGAACGACACCCTCCAGCTGGTGAACTTCTTTGAGGCCACGAACACCTCGTACGAGGTCAACGCTCAGGCGACCAAGAAGGCCTGACAGCCGTTCCCCAACGGCGTCTCCCCGCATAACGCGCGGCCACCTCGCCGCCAGGCTCATCTCGAGTCCTGGCGTCGCGGAGGCCGCGCGTTCGTGCTTTCGGGCTCAGTTCGATCCTCACCGGCACCATCGGGCCGCCATAGGGTGTCCGCATGACTCGACGCGTGGCAATCCTGGTGTTCAACGGCTTCGATCTCATCGACGCAGGCGGTCCATACGAGGTGTTTCTGACGGCGTCCCGCTTGGCCGAGCGCGACGGACACGCCCCGCAATACGACGTGCGCCTGGTCAGCCCGGGCGGCCAGGACGTGGTCGCTTTCGGCGGCATGACGCTGACGGCACTTGCCGATGCCGCACACGCGGGACCCGTTGACCTTGTCGTGGTGCCGGGCACGATCGACATCGACGCGGCGGTTGCCGACCCCGCAATCGGTGACGCTGTGCGCGTGCTTGCTGGCGCAGCGGACGTTGTCACATCTGTCTGCACCGGCTCGTTCCTCCTCGCCCACGCCGGGATGCTCGACGGCAAGAGCGCAACGACGCATTGGGAGGATCTCGACCTGCTCGCGAGTACCGGCAACGTGGCTCAGGTGGAACGGGACGTGCGCTGGGTGGATGAGGGCAGAGTTGTCACGTCGGGTGGACTCACCTCAGGCATTCACATGGCGCTTCACATCGTGGCTCGCGATTTTGGGATCGATCATGCGGCGCGCACTGCGCGGCAGCTTCAGCAGCCGTGGGACCCGAGCGGGGCCATCACCGTCTAGTTCGAGCTCAATCGGGGTAGTCGATGGTGACCGTGAGGGTGCTGAGCAAGAAGTTGTCGCCGTCGGTGCGCACTGTCACCTTGTGAACACCCGCGGGCACGTTGCCAGGGCGGAAGAGTTTGGCGTCCACACCAAGGGTGTTTGCGTGGCGTCCACCGAAGGCGGTGGAGTCAGCGGCGTTTCCGGAGTCGCCCACGTTGGTGGACGAGCCATTCCAGCGCAGCGGCGCGAAGGTGTCGCCGTCGATGTCGATGCGGTCGCCCTGGAGGCCGCGGTCGCCTTCCCAAGCCGTCCAGCCGAGCGTCACCTTGGCAGGCGCCGTGGTCGCGAAGGTGAAGTCCGCCTTGTTTGCCGTCGACACCCACTGGGCACCGTCGAAGATCGCAACGCGAGAGTCGTTGAGCGACGGGTTGCCGTAGATGACGGTGAGAGCGAATCCGCCGAAGTATGTGCGGTCCGGGTCCTTCGAGGTCGCCGAAAGCGCGATGTCAGCAAGTGACCATTCGCCAGTGCCCAACGACTTCACAATCTCCGTGACGTCCTTGCGTGCCTGGTAGTAGATGCGGCCGTCCGGGTCAGTGGTCTGCGAAACGGAATCCGCTGTGATCGGCGTGTAGTCAGCCTGTCCCGGACCGCGCAGGCGTGCTGAGTCGAGTGCGCCGCTGAAGGCATCTGTGACGTAGCGGTTGGCCGCCCACTCGAGGCTGGCGTAGGTGACCACAGAGCCTTCGGGCAGCGTGAGCGTGGTCGACGCCGAGTTGAACTCGCCGTCCGCCTCATTGAGAGGCATCATCGCCCAGCTGTTGTTGTTGTACTCGTCATTCGAGCTGCTCGCGTTCGACTTCATCACGTTGCGGCACGCCACTTGCGTGAGGTCACATCCCATGAGCGTCGCACCCACGTGCATCGCTGCCAATTGGCCCTCGCCTGTGTAGATGACGTCAACGTCTTCATCATTGACGTCCACGCCGGTGAGCACCGAGTACTCGATCGTCTGATCGCCTGTGGTCACAACAAAGCTCGTGACGGCGCCCTCTGGCACTGCGCCCGTGATGTCGACGGGGACGTCAAAGCCGGTCTGACCGCCCGCGGGAAGAGTGGGGAGACCGCATTCGGCGGTAGCACCCTCAAAGGAGCACGTCCAGTCGCCAATGGCGATCTCGCCCGTCGAGTGGAAGGCGAGGAAGTCGTGGAGACGCTGCACCGGCACGGCCATGAGCGACGATGCGCCACCAGGCGGGGGCGCGAAGGCGAGGCCAGCGGGAAGCGTGATCTGCGCAGTGACGTCATCGGCGTCACCGTCACCGGTATTTGCGACGGCCATGCCCACCGAGGGGTTCGACTCGGAGACCTCAAGGAAGTCGAGCGGAGCCTTAGCGAGCGTCAGACGAGGAGAGGTCGGGGGCAGCGGGTCACTGCCGGATCCTCCGTCGCCGCCGGCGCCGCCCGTGCTGCCGTCACCGGGCAAGGTGCCAGAGCC
>ENA-UOVV01001656-UOVV01001656.1-compost-metagenome-genome-assembly--contig:-NODE-1656-length-15285-cov-11.417991_pt1 | contig 15285 bp, 9 predicted proteins | sample MGYA00238155_ERZ761577 | MGnify/ENA primary metagenome ERZ761577 (study PRJEB28898, sample SAMN06268775) | compost metagenome | isolation source: Emeryville, CA | place: USA:Emeryville, CA | collected...
ATAATCCCATGGTAACTACTATTCACGGATGAGCTTATAAGATTGGATAATTGATATCAAAAAGTCTTTCTAACTGTCTTTCCTGCAGGACTGAGGGTAGTATTTTAAGGAGGTTATTTCGAACAGAACACGCAATCTCATTTTTATAGTGGGCGATGACGCCAATTTTCCAACTGCTATTTACCACAAGATGGGCTTTGTTCTTCCGAAGTTTTTCGTACCGATTAAAAACCTCTTCAACGGTCAAATTTTTGGCAAAAAGTTGGCCTAATACAAAAGCATCTTCAACCGCCTGACATGCCCCCTGTCCTAAATTGGGGGTAGAAGCATGCGCAGCATCACCGATGATACAGGCTCGTCCGTGATGCCATCGGTGAAACGGTTTGAGATCTATAAGGTCATTAAAAATGACATCCTCCGTCGGAGTCATTTCGATCATTTCTAAAATTTCCGGGTGGAAATCACCAAATAATTCGCTCAAAGTTTTGACTCCATCCTGCAATTCCTGATTTACGACCGCATACCAATACACCCTACGATCATCAACCTTCACAAAACCGAACCGTTTCCCCTTACCCCAGGCTTCATAAGCGTGATGAGTGAAAGCCGCATTGCCTGAATAAACACTTACGCCTCGCCAACAACGCTGTCCGGTATCTCTAATTTTTCCGGATTGAAAGAGCTGATTCCTTACCGTGGATCGGATGCCATCAGCACCTATCAGGGAGTTACATTGCCAATGGGTACCGTCTTCAAAGGTTAAATCATAACCGTTTCGCTCTTCGATATGACGCAACCGTTTAGACAAGTGAATATGCTCAAATCCAAGGGATTCAGCTAAAATCCGCTGTAGATCTGCTCGATGAATGGCGACGTTATAAAGCCCATATTTGCGTTCAAACTTTTCCAATGAAGTAGACGACAATGTCCGAAGTCGATGGTCTGTTATCACCATCTTTGTGATTCTGTGTCCGGCATTTTCAATCGCGTTACGTACGCCTAATCTATCAAATACCTGCATGGCATTACTGGCCATCGCAATGCCTGCCCCAACTGGCTTAATTTCGGGAGCACCTTCAAAAACTACCACTTTTACACCCGCTTTTTGCAATGCCAGGGCGGTTGTTAATCCGCCGATACCGGCACCAATGATTGCGATAGGATCCGCCAAACTGTTCATTTAACTCTTCGCCTTTTAATTATCCATTAACCTTCGTTTTCTATTACACAATTCTAGTAAAAATCCCGGCCCCTCCAACATTCAATCAGAGGGACCGGGTACTGTTTAGGTTAATAAAATTTCAAAGAGGGCTACGCAATATGTTGACAGCCTCTATCAGCGAGCTACTAATACTCTTTCACCTCGATATGCTCATATTCCTCAACCATTAATTCGTCAATAGGCATGGGTTCTTTATTCAATCCCAGTCGATCGAGGATACTATCAAACAACTGATACACAACCGGAACCACTATTAGGGTCAAAAACAGGGAGCTGATCAACCCACCTATAATTACCCATGCAAGACCGTTTTTCCAGTCAGCACCGGCACCTGAGGCCATAGCGATGGGCAGCATACCAAACACCATGGCGAGAGTCGTCATCAAAATGGGTCTTAAACGAGCATGGTTTGCAAGAATTAGCGCCTCCCGGGTCGATTTTCCTTCTGCCCGTAATTGGTTGGTGAAGTCAACCAGAATGATTGCGTTTTTGGCAACCAACCCGATGAGCATGATCAAGCCCAGTATGGTGAAAATGTTCAATGTGTTGTTGGTCAACGCCAGCGCAAGCAAGGCTCCAATAATCGAAAGGGGGATGGAGAATAACACCACAAACGGGTGCACAAAGCTATCGTAAAGGGCTACCATGATGAAATAAACCAAGAGAATAGCCATCACGAGTGCAACGCCCAAGGTACCGAACCCATCACTTTGATTTTCCATGTCACCACCCCAAATATAGCTTACACCAACCGGAGCAGGAATCTGTGCCAAACGTTCCTCCAAATCAGCGATAATGGCAGAAGAAGGGCGTCCGATTGCCTGAGAACGTACTTTTACAGCGATACTTTTGTCACGTCTTTCGAGTTGACTGGGACCGGAACTTTCCACGATAGAGGCAAATTGCGACAATTTGACCAATTCACCCTGCTCATTCATGAACTGGATATTTTCAACGTCTTTCAGACTTCTCCGATCAAAGTCATCGAAACGAATATTGATATCATACTCATATTCACCTTGGCGGAACTTACCATCGGTATTACCGTTAAAAGCGGTTTGCATCGTTGCACCTACAGTTTGCAGGTTAAGTCCTAATGATGCCATTTTATCACGATCGACGTGCACGGTAATTTCAGGATTACCACTTTCAGCCGACAAACGAGCCTCCGATGCTCCTGGAATGTCTCGAAGTATGGCAAGCACGTTCTCCGCGTATTGGGTGATACTATCTCGATCGGTACCCAAAACGACCATTTCGATGGGAGCGTTGGTCGCTGTACCCATTAAGCTGACCGGTACGGTTTTGATTTTCGCTCCTGCAAAGTTTTGAGAAAGCTCTTGTTTGATTTTCGCTGCATAAACATCGGAAGGATCTTCACGAAGGCTTTTGTCGACCAAACGGACGGCTATTTCCGACTTATAAGATGTCGCTTGAGTAGCCCCCATCCCTTCACTCGATTGCCCAACCGTGGTGATCAAATTGACCACTTCCGGTTTGTTGGTCAGGAACTCTTCAACTTTTCTGGTAAGTAGGTTGGTCTGCTCGATACTCGCATCTTTTGGCAACTCAATTTGAACTAGGAATTCGCCCCGGTCCCCTTGTGAAATAAATTCCGTACCGATGTATTTCCCAGTTATCAACCCAAAAGAGGCGAATAAGAGAACAGCTACCAGACCTAAGGTAATCAGTTTATGATCCAAACTCCATTGCAATAGATGGGAGATCCATTGCGTAAATTTTTTCAATTGCTTTTCAAACCACAGAATAAATCGTCCACTCACCTTATCGGGTGTAATATGCTCCAATTTACCAAAACGAGAGGTCATTAAAGGAACGATAGTGAAGGAGGTCACAAGACTGAGAAGAACGGCAATTACAACCACCATACAGAACTCCCGCAATATGTCGGAAACGATACCTGTACTCAATGCAATGGGTAGGAATACTACGACGATCACCAGGGTGATTGACAAGACGGTAAACCCGATTTCCTTGGCAGCATCCATTGAAGCTCTTACCTTGTTTTTGCCCATTTCCATGTGTCGGTAGATATTCTCAATCACCACGATAGCGTCGTCAACAAGAATACCGACCACGAGCGACAAACCTAATAGCGACATGAGGTTGAGGGAATACCCGAGCAAAAACATACCGATAAACGTTGCGATCAACGACACCGGAATGGCGACCATAACAATCAATGAATTCCGAATGCTATGTAAGAAGAATAGCATGATTACGGCCACTAGAACAATAGCCAGTACCAAGTCAAATACCACCGCATTGGCTGAGGCCAGGGTGTATTCGGTGGTATCGTTTGCAATATCCAGCTTAAGTCCTACAGAAGCATATTCTTGGTTTAATTGCTTCACAATTTCCTGTGTAGCCTTACTTACTTCCACTGCATTAGCGTCTGATTGTTTAACAACTTGCAGCGCAATTGCATTGTTCTGGTTAATCCGTGCGACTTTCTCGACATCTTTCTGGGCATCCTGCACATCAGCAATATCACTGAGTCGTACTTGGGCGCCGTTACGGTTGGCTACGACCAAGTCTCGTAGCTCTTCGACGTTACTGAATTTCCCCGCCAAACGCACCAAAATATCTTTACGGTCAGACTTAACACTTCCCGTTGGGAAATCAAGGTTCGAACCTAAAATCTGTTGCTGTACCTGGAGAATTGACAAATTGTACGCGTCAAGCTTTTCGGCGTTGATACTTACTCGAATCTCCCTTTCTTCTCCCCCAATTAAATTTACCTGTGCGACCCCATTTACCCGTGAGAGAATCGGTTGAATTCGTTTGTCAACAAGGTCAAAAAACGCCACCTCGTCAAGATCCGAAGTCGCCGACAGCGTCAGAATAGGAAGGTCATCGAGGGAGAATTTATTCAAAGAAGGAGCTTTTGCTTCATCAGGTAAATCGGCTAAAATAGCGTTGACCTTACGTTGAGCGTCATTCAACGAATAATCTACATCCGCTTCCGGATTCAATGTGATGATTATCACCGAAACACTTTCGTAAGACGTAGCATCAATTTTCTTGATGTTTTCCAAGGAAGCCACAGCGTCCTCTATCTTTTTTGTGACCGTATTTTCAACTTCGCTTGGCGATGCTCCCGGATAAATAGTCGTGATGGAAACAACAGGTGGACTAAACTTCGGAAGTAATTCGTAATTCAACGAGAAGTAACTGAGGAGCCCAAACAAGGTAAGCGCAGTAAATACGACGATTACAATGGAAGGCCGCTTTATTGAAATTTCTGTAATTTTCATGATTCCCTTTGACCTAAATTATTTAATTACTTCCACAGGGGTACCGTCAACCAGATTGATTTGGCCCGACACTACCACCGTTTCGCCCTCTTCCAAGCCGTCTAATACTTCTATGGTTTCGCCGTAATTCATCCCAGGAATGACGTTCCGTAGAGCCACCGTTTGATTGTTTTGAAGTACATAAACTTGCTGAGAATTCACACTACCGACAAAGGCGTCGCGTGGTACGGTAAGTACAGGTGCTTCTTCTTTGAACCGAAAATTGGCATTTCCATACATCCCTGCTTTTACGATGTTACCTTTAGCATTGGTCAATCGAATTTCGACCGGAAAATTCAAAGAGGCATCGGCTTTAGCACCAATGAAAGTTACTGTACCTTGAAACTGTTTATCAGGAAATACAGGTAAATTGATATCGACGGGGGTACCGGTTTTTAACAAGACCACCCGTTTTTCGTCCACATTTACTCTTAGTTTTAGGGAGGACACATCTACTATGTCAAACAGGGCGGTTCCCGGAGAAACATACGCTCCTAATTCGATATGTTTTTTGTCAATGATTCCAGAAATGGGTGCTTTAATCGTTGCATCCGCCAGGCGTTTTTCAGCTTGCTCCAAGCGTGTCTCAGCATTTTTCAATTGAAACGCAATGTCATCATATTGAGCTTGGGTAACCCCACCTGTCTTCAACGAACTGGCAAATCGAGTTTGATCTGCCTTAAGTTTCTCATAAGCCACTTTCGCTGACTCAACATCTAACCGAAGGTACTTATCGTCAATTTTAGCCAGGGTTTGTCCTTTCTGGACATAGCTCCCTTCCTTAACTAAAATTTCGGTTATACGCCCCCCTACTTCCGACATGAATTTCAGGTCTTGGTTGGCCAAAAAGTTGCCATTAGCCACGAAATCCTGCTTAAGAGTTTGTTTTTGAACAGTGGCAACCTTTACGGGAACCACGCTACTCGCCTTACTAACCACTTCGACCCTCGCTTGATTTTCCGCTTTGTTATCGCTTAAAACTTTTGCAATTCCAGCTCCAGCTGCTATCAAAACTGCTATTGTTATTACTATCTTTTTCATTTTCCAGTGCGTTCTATTTTCGCAGGTTTAATTGTTTATTTACTCGCCTAAGAGGTCTGTGATATTTCCGTTCGATTTTTTGAGTTCGATTTCTCCGATTTTATATTGAAGGATCGCTTCGTTTAAGCTTCGTTCAGCCTCCACTAAGCTCTGTTCGGCATCCAATAGGTCGGTTAAACTGGCCAGCCCGTTTTTATAGTTGTTCTGAACATTCTCAAATACTTCCTGTGCAAGACGCTTGTTAGCCTGTTGCATCCGGATGGTATTCAGACTGTTGATCAACTGACTTTTTGCATTTTCATTTGCCATCTTCAGGGAATTATTGGTTCTTCGAATATCTTCCTGCAGTCTATTTATCGCGATTTGTGATTGTTGTACACGACTTCTCCTTGAGAACCCGTCGAAGATGGGTATCCGAAGATTGAGTGTTACGGCAGCCATATCATAATTCAAGGCTTTATTGCTGTATAAATTAAAATTGTTACTCTGTGTATTGTAAGTGTAAGATGCGCTGAGGGAAAGGGTCGGGTAACCCTCGGAAATAATGGCATCTCGCTGAAAATGAAGAAGTTCGCTTTGCTTTTTCAGCACATTGTAAGACAATAGATTTTCGACATTTAAATCGTCCTCCAATTGGCGGATATCCATTAGAGGAAGGGTAGCAATATCTAGCTTTTCCAACTGTATGGGCTCCTCAATGGGCATCCCCATGTAATACTTTAGCAAATTTTCCTGTTGCGTAAGGGCATTTTCCAAAAGAGACTTTTGGGCATCGAGGTTACTACGGTTCACTTTAATCCGGTCTACATCAATCTTCCGGGCTAGTCCATTGGCATATTGCCCCTCAATCATTTCACCGAGCTTGGCCACCCTCGCGATATTAGCGTCGATCACATCCATTTGAAGGCGTGAAATCTGAACCTGATAATAGTTGGCAGCTACTTGTTGAATTACGTTTTCACGACTCAATTGCTCGGATAAACGATAAAACTCCTCCGTGCTTTTGGCTGCTTTCAAACCCGTAAAAACTTGCTTGTTGTAAAGCTGTTGAGACAATTGTACCTGAGACAACGCGCTCCAGGTCTGACCCGCCTTGATAGCTATAAATTGACCGGGTTCACCTCCAAATGCTTCTGCTGGTAGTACAAATTGCTGAACCAACACGTTATTGGTCATCGTGCTGGTACCGGTAAGCTGAGGTAGTGCCGCCCCCCTGGTCTCTTTTATCTGGTATACTCCTTTCTCTATGTCGAGACGGGCTTGTTTGATTACCTCGCTATTGTTTAGGGCATAACGGATGGCATCACCCAGCCCTATCGTCGTCTGAGCAGGCAAAGCTCCTAAACTGAGCCAGCCTGCCCCTATGAGAAGAATCGATTTTAACTTTGGTAGTTTCATCTGTGCTGTTTTGAATTGACAACACAAATATTATTTATCAAAAGAGCACCACATAGTACTTTTTAGGGGAAGCGGACAAATTTGAGGGTGAAACCGCAGAAGTGAATATTGAAATTCCGTGAAGTGCGCTTCTATGAGAAGTAATAACTTATTAGAATAGTGCAATTTATTGAAAAGTCAGGGAGGCATCTACTTTTGCTAAAACGTCAACAAAGCGACTCCTAGTACCCTCTTGATGTTTCCAGAGAACGGACGTTTTACTTCTCGAATAATCTGTTATTCGGCGAGCCAACTTAAAAAATGCGGTAGCTTTTCCTTACTGACGGTGATGGTATCCGGGAAGGGAATAGAGAGTGAAATGGATACCTTACGAGACAGGTAACTGGAGGCTTCCACGATTGCCCTACGGTTAACCAGATACTGACGATTAGCCCGGTAAAACAATCCCCCACTCATTTTTTCCAATTCATCCAGCGTTTTATTTACAGCGTAGGAAATCCTATCGAAGGTATATAGGTGCGTAAGCTCGTTTTTGATGTAGAACAAAGCAATCTCATCCAATTTAATAGGAATAATTTTGTCCTTGTAATGAACTAATATAGCTGATGTTTTCGGTGTGGGGCGATCGGAAAGCAATTTGACGATTTCCGTATAGGGAATATCAGCGGGAGCTAAGGCTTTTTTGAGGCTCTTGAACTTTTCCAAAGCATCTTTAATCGACGCTTTCGTGAAAGGTTTTAAAACATAGGCAATTCCATTTACCTTAAAGGCATTCAAGGTGTATTCATCGTAAGCGGTGCAAAAGATGATCGGTGTGGTCAGTTCCACCTTTTTGAAAATATCGAAACTCAGACCGTCGCCCAACTGTATATCGCTAAATATAAGGTCCACTTCCTGTGGAGTTTTGAAAAACTCGAGTCCATCCCGCACCGATTTTAAAGTGGTAACAATAGTAGCCGTCGGCTCCAGATCCTGGATGATATCAGCTAAGTCGTCCGATGCCAGCTTCTCATCTTCGATGATTACGATATTCATGTTCCAGAAGTTTTAACGCCACAGAAAAGGTTTCATCCGTTATTCGTATGTCGATGTCATCGCCCGATAAAATCCGGTACCTCTCTTTTAAATTGTGTAGCCCATTACCCGTACTGTTTTCTACCAGCTTTCGGGGTTGTAAATTATTCTCAACGATGATTTGGTCCCCATCTCTTTTAACCCGTATCACCAATGGCTTTTCTTCGGTCAATTGGTTGTGCTTAATGGCATTTTCGAGTAGGGATTGCAATGAAAAAAATGGCAAATATTTTTCTCTATTTGGATCATCCGCGGGGATTAATACTTTATAATCAATGGAATTCCCAAATCTGATTTTTTGCATTTCCATGTAATCCTCGCAGAGTTTTAACTCTTGAGATAGGGTTGCTGTATCTGTGTTATTGAGGGTGATGGATGCTCTTAAAAAGTCTGAAAGTCGGACCAAATATTCTTCCGCCGTCACAGGATATTTCCGAATCAACGACTTCAACACGTTGAGCGCATTAAATAAAAAATGGGGTTGAATTTGTTGACGTAAGAGCTGATTAGCCGTTTCAAAATTCGCCACTTTCAGTTCCGATATTTCCAGTTCGTTTCGGCTTTTGTAAAATAAGAGGATGACGAAATTATGGAAGAAGTAGACCAATACATAGACAATAAAGGATCCCACCATTATATGCACCAGAGCCCCCCAGAAGTCGGACTGATAGTAAGGATTGTCGTGAAAATAATTCCGCGGTAAGATACCGTTTTCGACGAAGAACAAATTTGTATTATGGAAAATTAGGGTCAACAGAAGAGTCCCCAGGTATCCGAAGGCAAAACGCCTGGCTGTAAATTCGGGTTCGATGGTCGTGCCCTTTCGCTCCATCAATCGCAACAGGGCGATATTGATCAAACAGGAATTAAAAAAAAGCAAGAAAGTAGTTAGCCCCCGGAATAAGAGGACAAATATCGAAGGCTCCACGGTATAACCCGCGACCAAAACAATACATCCCACCCCGACAGAGGTTCGGAAACTATACTTTAATAGGTTACGTAAAGGAAGACCGGTTCGCATGATTTTCAAATTTGCCAATCTTCCGTCAATTAGAAAAATATAGTTGGGTTAAAGCGGACAAATTCTTACCTGAACTTACATTTCTAATCGACATAAAATACATGCAGTCGGTTGCCAATTACCTCTCCTTTAAAGCCATTTTCAACTTGCAACACCTGTTTTCCCGTCAAACCAGCATGAGGATTCTGATAGATTAACGCTTTGCCATCCTTCCCTTCGGTACAAATACAAATCGGATTTTTTTCAACGTAACTGGTCACGATCCAGTCTTGTCCCGGATTTTGTGCAATACGCGAAGACAATGATCCATCGCCTTTGCTACCTTTGGCTGGGCGATAGGTTTTCCCATTTACCGTAAAATTGCAATACCGAAGCGAACGACTTACGCGGTCACTAACCCCACTGATTTGACTGTATAACCAGGCACCAATGAAGGCACCAGTCTCACCCTGAAGCGACATTTCAGGGAAAATCGCCCCCTCAGGACCTTTCCTTTTTTTAGGATGAGTGGGATTGCCTTCGTCATAGGTTTCTATTTGCTTTCCATTCGGTTGCCAACGTGTTTTCCAAGCTTCATAACCACCGTACCAACTTACCTCGAGATGTTCGGGATTGGTTGACATAGGGATATTACTATTCCAAAGGATATAATCATTGCCTAATAGCAGGTGAAAAAATGACTCAACCATCATGGTATGTACTGGCCAATCGTTTACGGTCAAACGTAAAATATCGCCGTCTTTCAATTTCAAACGTTGGTAGGTGCCTGCACTGGTCACGCGATCCAGACCTAAACCTTCACCTGCTGCCCAGCCATTTTTAAGTAAACGTCGATCGGGTAAAGCTAAATTCACTTTTTCCAGGTTGAAAAGGTTCTGGTAAATTCCTCCTTCGGTTAGGGTATTGAACAGATTCCCGAGATACCCGCCCAATCGATAATTGCGGTAATCATAGGCTCCATTGGAAAAATACCCGGACAGTTCCCAAGTCCCATTATGATACCTATTTCGTGCAAAATCCACCGTCGATAAAGCCCGTTTCAAATGTTGTATTGGAGCATGAAAGGTCATTTCCATACTATAACCGTATAAAGCCCCAAAGTAATCATCGTACAAACGGGTTTCCGCAGGCGACTTAACCCCCAGTTCTTTTTGGTAGCGCTGATACAGTCCTTTGAAAACTTCTTCTGCCTTGCTATAGCAGCGAGGACAATCGTTTTCGAGGTTGCCATAATTTTCGGCCAACTCGGCAACCGTGATAAAATCCTTATCTACAATCGAATGGGCTATGACCCAGTCAGGTTGTGCCAATTGACCTGCCTGGTTATAAGCCTGAATATTCTTCCATTTTCGAGAGGCGGGAACATTGTCGAGCCAACTATACACATATTGAAAGTGAGTCGCTTTTTTAAACAACTGATCTTTTGGTACGTTCACTATATAGCGGGTCGTCCCGAAACCCTTGTGGGGGGGGAGGTTTAAATCATAGGGAAGTAATTGATAATGAGGCAACCAACTCACCCTTAGCAAGTCACTCGGTATTTGTATCCCCGCACCCGAAGCCTGGGAAGCCGTAATTGATAGGTAAAGGGTTTCCATCATGGCGGAATTGTCGTCGGCATTACCGCTACCGATCCCCATCAAGTTCCACAAGTTTGCTTTTACGTCTCCCAGATTGGAAGCATTGACATAAATGATTCGAAAAGCATAATTGCCCGGTTTTAGCGCTAAACCTTCCGAAAAAAGGGCTTCAACTTCGGATTCAGGCAGCAGATTATCGTAAATATCACCCAATAAGTACCGACGGCAATCATTTTTACCGTTCCAAGATCGTTTGCTTTCTGGCGCGACGATTCTCACCCGGCCATTGTTTATCTCAACCGTAACGTTTTCACTGGGAATCCATTCATAAAGAACACCTCCCACTTGTCGACTGTAGACGCCCGGGTTTTGAAACTGTGCCCATACATTCGTATGCAATAGGACTAGCACATAGAAGACAAAACGGGGGATCGGATGTGATTTGCGTATGTTATCCTTCACAATTTTCATGGTTGTTCGGGTACATAACGAAAAAACCCACCCTAAAGCTTATGCCCTCGAGTGGGTTTTCATGTCTTTTAATGCTATAATCTATTCTGACTTAACTTTTACGGATTTAAACATCGCCGGATTACTGCTAATTCTAACGGGTTTGCCACTCGCTGTCGAAATGTTCTTTAAGACGACCTCCTTCGTCCGGATGTAAGGATATTTTTCCACATAAGAATCATCGGTGTATTTCGAATTGAAATTGGAGAAAATAGCCGGCCCTTCATAGTTTTCTGGATGATTTGAATCATCAATCTTTAAATTTTCAATGATGATTCGCTCGGGCATATAACAGGTATAGCCGAAATCATGTTGGCCCGAGTAGGATCCGTTTATGAGAGACGGACTGCTGGTTCTACCGTTATTAGGAACGAAAACGCAGTTGCGAATAATAAAATCCCCCTGCCAGGTACTTCCATAGTCCGACCTTAAATTGACTAAGCTTCCCCCGTAAAGTGTCGTATTCTCTACCAGTAACGTACCACTACCAATGGCATTTATGCCCATGTGCCCCAATTTAGAATTCCGAATCGTTGCATTGGCTACCCCTTTATGCGCATCAAAGCGGGAAAATTCACAGTTATCATAAACCAAGTTCTTACAGTAGTTTGAGCCTAGGATTCCCCAATAGGTCCGATCGGTAATGTCGTTGGTTTGCTTACAATTTATGAAAGAAACACTGATTGCTCGTCCTACTGAGAGATCGTAGCTTCCCATAGAAACGGGCACTCCAGCTGAACCGATCGTTCGGTAGGTTTTGCGACCTGTTAACGTCGTGTTTTTCACCGTTACATAGGCGCAATTATTGATATTGAGAAAACCACCATAGGGTGCACCATGCTCACCCTCACCGGTAACCAAATGCACTAATCCATCGACAACCACGTTGGAACGACGGATTCCGATGTTGCGACTGTAGTAGGTGTACTTGGATTCAGCTTGATTGGCGATGGTAGTAAACTTTCCACCCGTAATCGTGAGAATATCCTCATCGACGGGGAGGGCTTCTATTTCCGTAATTTGATCAAAATCCCAGATGATAGGAGCATTCATATCCACATTTCCGTTCCTATCCACCACAAAAATGTCGGTTTGCGAGGATCCATTGTCTTGATTCGGACCGAAACGAATATAGTGTTTAACATTGGAATTGGTAACGGTGATGAGGCAGGTTCCTGGATAAGTTCCACTGACTTTGGTCTGATTTTTTTTTAACGTAGTGATACCTTCTGGTTTGAAAGGTTTTTTCTCGGAGGTTACTAAAAAAACGGATGCATTGCGGTTTTCAACATTTCGGTCGTCGATGACAAAGGCAGCTTTCCCAAAGTCTGTATCGGTGCGGACGATGGCCGTCCTTCTTTTACCACTTATATAATAGGTAGCTCCGTCATTTGCCTTGACCTTTAATTTATGTTCGTTAGCTACGGCGTGTGTCGCTGCGATCGCATCAATATCATCGGCCTTTCCATCTCCTCGGGCACCCAGGTCTTGATAGGTAATATACCCCCTGGATTTAAATTTCTTGAGGTCTTTGGGGGTGACATTGACTTGCAGTTCACCCTTGTCATTAATTTGGAACCCCGTTTTACCCTTGCTAGCAGTCACGGAAACCTCTTCGGTCTCTCTCTGACCAAAGGTTACTTGAACAAGCAATAGGAAGGAGAAAAGGAACAGAAAATTTTTCATTAGGTAATAAAAAGATTTAAATGGTTTGAAATTAAGTAACGATTGTAAGTCTTATCATCGATCACAAAGTAAAGCCCTTCTTTTTCATTAAGAAAGAAAAATTGTAAATTCTAGAAGGTGAAACCGAATTAAAATAGGGCAATAAACGCCATTTACGCACATTTAAGCTAGTAGAATCTACTGAGCTGTCCCTTTCTAAAAGTGTTTTACTATTTACTTGACCATTACCTTTTATGAAATTTCTACTACGATACAGCTTTGCTTATCTATTATTTTTTTTCCTAACACCGCAAGCATTCGCACAGGATGCCGATATCAATCTCATTAAAAAAAGGGTATTGGACGAGTTGCTAAGGGGAGGGGTACGCGACGGCGAAATCGAAAATATTCTATCCCGTATCGAAGATGACGGTCGATTTTCGGGGATCAACTATGCCGATCTGAGTCGCACAGCCGGCTTCCCTCATCGCTTTCATACAGCGGGGCTATTCAATTTGGCTAAAGCCTATAAAATTCCCTCTTCCCGCTATTATCAGGACAAACAACTGAAAGCTAAGCTCGAAAAAAGTCTTCGGTTTTGGGCTAAAAACGATTTTATCGGTGACAACTGGCACGATAACCAGATCACGACTCCCACTAACCTAGTGCATCTTTTGCTGGTAATCGGCGACGAACTTCCCAAAGATCTCGTGGAACAATTACTCCCCATAGTCGGTAGAGCCCACATGAATGCGTCGGGAGCACGCCCCAGTGGGGATCGGATCGTGATTGCTGGCATTTTAGCCAAAAGTCTATTATTCCAGGGTAAGTATGATGAATTCGACCAAATCATTCGAATCATCGAAGGTGAATTGAAGTTTTCAACCGGCGAAAGGGGTATGCAACATGACTACAGCTTCCATCACCGTGTCGATCGGGTCAATAATACGTCGTCCTATGGCTATGGAAAATACGCCAACGCTTTTGGGGAATGGTCTTATTATGTGGCCGGTACCCGCTATAAATTCTCTCAGGAAAAAATCAATCATTTGATCGATTATTACCTGGAAGGTGTGTATAAACAAATGGTGTATGGTGTCTATGACGATGTAAGTGTAAAAAATCGCAGCATTACGCAAAAGACGAGCTTTACACCAAAAGGGACACTGGAAATTGAACGTTTGTTGGTGAGCACCGATTATAGAAAAGACGAATTGGAAGAAATCATTCGCTTACGCAAAGGGGAAAGTAAACCCTCGGCATCCTTTGCTAAATTTTTCTGGCAAACCGAACACTTCGTCATTCAACGCCCTTGTTACTATACCACCGTCCGGATGTTTTCAACCCGCAACCGAAACATGGAAGAACCCTATAACGGTCCCGGAAAACCCACCCATCATCGCGCAGATGGTACCAATTATTTGATGTTAAAGGGCGATGAGTATCACGATATTTGGCCCGTATACGATTGGCAAAAAATCTCGGGCACTACCATTGTACAAAAACCAGCACTACCAAGCCCTACTGAAATTCAAAAAGAAGGTCTGACCGATTTTGTAGGTGCCGTTACCGATGGAATGATTGGAGCAGTTGTTTTTGACTTTAAAAGCCCCCACGATCCCTTAGAGGCCAAGAAGTCATGGTTCTTCTTTGATCAAGAATACGTTTGCCTGGGTACCGATATCCAATCTAAATCAGAATTTGACGTCGTCACAACTGTCAACCAAACGCTCATGCGAGGTGACGTCAAAATTGAACAAAATGGTTCTCCCCAAACGCTACCTCGAGGCAAAAGAAGCTTGTCCAATGTAAAATGGGTCCATCATAATCAAATTGGATACCTTTTCCCTGAACCCGCCACCGTCACATTGTCGAACCAAACCGAGACAGGTCGTTGGTCGGATATAACAGATCAAAAAAACATTAGCACAGAATTAGTTAGTAAAGATGTTTTTTCATTGTGGTTTGACCATGGGAAAAAACCCAGGAAGGCATCCTATGCCTATATCGTTGTTCCATGTGTGAGCGAAGATGCGCTCCGGGAGACGAGCCGTAACAACCGATCCATTAAGATTGTGTCAAACAATGATTCAATCCAGGCAGTAATTCATCAGAAAGAAGGAATTGTACAAGCCGTATTTTATAAAGCCGGCACCCTCGACATCGGTGAAGGAAAATCAATTACGGTGGATAGTCCCGGTTTAGTTATGCTTAAAGCGAAAAACGGACGCATTACCGAGCTGACGGTCGCCGATCCATCCCGTAAGCTGAATCGAATTAATCTTTGGGTAGATGGCCAATATACTTCAAAAGGGGATCAGTACCGGACCCTCACAGAAGGACAAAAGACCTTATTCATCATTGATTTACCCCAGGGAGTATACAGCGGGAAAAGCACACAAATTCGCTTGTAGTCTTACCTAAATAAGAACTCCTGTATCCTCTTCGCCAGGCATA